>Ga0265338_10002019_pt1 | contig 31479 bp, 23 predicted proteins | sample 42126metaG_FD_193579 | JGI IMG/M metagenome (GOLD analysis project Ga0265338, IMG submission 193579) | Rhizosphere microbial communities from Carex aquatilis grown in University of Washington, Seatle, WA, United States - 4-21-26 metaG | ecosystem: Host-associated > Plants > Roots > Rhizosphere...
CGTTCCGAATTATGCGTATTTTCAAAGCCACATTCCTTACGTGTTCCCTTCTCGCCACGCAACCACTCATGGCCAAAGATGATTGGGTCGCCTTGTTCAACGGGAAAGACCTCACCGGCTGGACGCAAAAAACCGGCAACGCCACTTTCTCTGTCGAGGACGGCGCCATCGTCGGCACCATGCATGTTCCCGGCGACGGCACCAACAGCTTTCTTTTCACCACCGGGAACTACGACAATTTTGTCGTCGAATTGGATTTCAAAGCCGACCCGCGCGTGAACAGCGGGTTGCAGATTCGCAGTGCCTATGCGGATAAACCGGTCTCGACGGCCTGGCAGGGAAAGGCGATCACCGTGCCCGAAGGTTATGTTTACGGTTATCAGGTCGAGATCGATACCGATCTCAAAGGCAAGACCTTTACCGGCGGCATCTATGATGAGCATCGTCGTGGACGTTACCTGGATCCTGACGATGGGCCGACTGGCCCGCACGGAAATGCGTTCACGGAATGGAACCGGAAGATCACCAAACCCGACGATTGGAATCACCTGCGCGTGGTCGCCATCGGCGATCACATCAAAACATACCTCAATGACGAGCTCCGCGCGGATGTGCATGATCCCATGACGGCGAGCGGATTTTTCGGGCTGCAGGTTCACAATAGTACTGAGGCCGCTTCCGACGGCGCTCAGGTTCGCTTTAAAAATATCCGTATGATGCCTGCGTCGGCAATGGATGATCCACCCGAACCGCCTGCCAACACCTTGACCGAACAAGAAAAACAAGCCGGCTGGCGCTTGCTATGGGACGGCAAAACGACCGAAGGCTGGCAGAGCGCCATAGCGCCGGGTTTTCCAGACGCGGGTTGGGAAATCCAGGACGGCGAATTGATGGTGACGAACAATAACGGCGCGGAATCCCAGCATGGCGGCGACATCATCACCAAAGAGCGCTTTTCAAATTTTGAACTCAAGGTGGATTTCAAAACCACACCCGGCTGCAACAGTGGCATTAAATATTTTGTGCAGCCGAACCTGGGCGCCATCACCGGCACCGGCGCCAAAGCCGCCATCGGCTCGGCGCTCGGGCCGGAATTTCAGGTTCTCGATGATGAACGCCATCCCGACGCGAAACTGGGCCGCAACGGTGACCGCACGCTGGGCTCGCTCTATGATTTGATTCCGGCCTCGAAGGACAAAAAGCCCAACTATATTGGCGAGTGGAACCACGCGTTGATTATTGCCAAAGGCAAGCACGTCGAGCATTGGTTGAACGGGACTAAAATCCTGGAATACGAGCGCGGCTCGCCGGAATTTCGCACGCTCGTCGCCGAAAGCAAATTTCACACGGTGCCCGGTTTTGGCGAATGGCCCGATGGCAATATCCTTCTCCAGGAACACGGCAGCATGGTTTCTTTCCGCAATATCAAGATTCACGTGCTTGACCAAAAATAATTTCGAACTTCATTCGTATGAAACGCCAAAATCGCCGCGGCTTTTTGAAGTCCTCCATCATTGGCAGCGCCGGGCTGGCGATGATGCCAAACATCATGCCGCGTTCGCTTTTCGCGGCGGACGCTCCCAGCAAACGCATTAATGTCGCCTTGATCGGCTGCGGTCGCGAGGGACGCGAAGACGTCGGAGGCACCATGGCCCATTCCTTGGCTCGCGTCGTGGCCGTGTGCGATCTCGATGGCAAGCGCGCCGCCGCCGCTCAACAACTGGTCGCAAACTTCTACCAGAAGAAGGGCGAATCGAACGTCAATATCCCGGCGTATCATGATTACCACGAAGTGTTGTCGCGCCCCGATGTGGATGCGGTCATCGTGAGCGTGCCGGACCACCAGCACGCGCTCGTCGCCGGCACCGCTGCGATTGCCGGCAAACATCTTTACGTCCAAAAACCGCTCACCTATTCCATCGCTGAATCCATCGCGTTGCGCACAGCCGTTCGCGCGAAGAAAGTTATTTTACAGGCCGGTTCACAACAACGCTCCGAGCATCCCTTTGTGGCCTTCCGTCCCGCATCCGAAGCCGCGCGCAATGGCCGTCTCGGAAAATTGACGAGGATTGAAATCGGCATTGGCATCGATAAGCCCAGTGGCAAGGCCCCCGCGCCCATGCCCGTTCCCGCGAATTTCGATTATGAGCGTTGGCTGGGGCCGGCCCCCGAGCAGCCTTACATGGAAGGCCGCGTCCACCCGCAGGACGGATTCGGCCGGCCCGGCTGGATTACCACCGAGGATTTCGGCCTGGGCATGATCACCAATTGGGGCGCGCACCATCTCGATATTGCGCAATGGGGCATGGGCATGGAACTCAGCGGGCCGCAGACCATCACGGGCACCGCGGATTTCATGACCAACGACCTTTGGACCGTGCACACCGATTATCACGTTGAAATGCTTTACGCCAACGGCGTGGAAATCATCCTCGATAACAAATATGAAAACGGCCTGCGCTTTGTCGGCACGGATGGTTGGGTGTTCTGCAGCCGCGGGGCCGTGCGTGTGACCAGCAGTGACCCGAATATCCCCGATGCGGCCAAAAGCGCGCTTCGCTGGAGCGATCCGAAACTCGCTTCGCTGCCCGCCGACGCAAAACGCTGGCCGGCGAGTCCGGATCATTATCTCAACTGGTTGGAAAGCATCGTGGCCAATTGCGATCCGATTGCGCCAGTGGACCAGGCGGCTCGCAGTTTACAGGCCTGCGCCACCGCGTGGATTGCGATGAAACTCAAGCGCAAGCTGACGTGGGACCCAGCGACGGAAAGGTTTGTGAAAGACGACGCGGCCAACGCCATGCTCGACCGCAAACCGCGCGCGACTGAATACGATATTCACGCCGTGCTTGCCCGAGCCGGTATAAAGGTGTAACCAACAGCGAAAAACGTTCTGAAAACCACTTCCTTTTGCAATACGTTTTGATCATACACGAGGTCGAGAATTACCTGGCCTGGAAAAAGATTTTTGATGACGCCTCGGGCATCCGGAAGGACGCTGGCGAGCGCTCCTACCAAATTTTGAAGTATCACAACCATTCAAACAAGATTGTGCATTTCTCTGAGTGGACCTCGATCGACGATGCGCGACGATTTTTTGAATCGCCCAAGCTCGTAAAAATCCGGGCGGAAGCGGGAGTTAAGGCGCCCGAGTTTATTTACCTCGACCAACTCGACGCCGGCACTTTGTGATTGACGGTGACGGTCTGAACCCGCCGCGTCGAATTATCCTCCCAGCGACGCCGGATCACCCACATCTCCCTTGTTGAAATCGACGTATTCCTCAGTCAAATCCGCGGCATACATCACCGCGCTCGCTTTGCCGAGATTCAGGTTGATGTGCAGGTCAAATTCCTTGGGCGCAACCGCCGCGCACAATTCCTTGAAAGTCGCCTTCGTCGGCTGCCCGCGTTTGAGGCTCCATAAAATCTGTTTGCTCCCGGACGCGCTGTAGCCGATATCAATTTTTTCCTCCACCACCGTTGCCGGCGAATAACCAATCGCATCGATAATGCGGCCCCAATTCGGATCGCCGCCGTGCCAGCTCGTCTTCACCAGCGCGCTGTTCGCCACCGCCCGCGCCGCCGCGTCCGCGTCCTCAATTGTCTTCCCGCCATTCACCCGCACCGTCACGACGCGATTTACGCCTTCGCCGTCCCGCACAATCATCTTCGCCAGTTCGAGACACACGTGGTTTAGCGCCGCTTGAAAAATTCCGACCTCTGACTTCTGGCTTCTGACTTCCGGATTCCCCGCCTCTCCGTTCGCGAGCACCAGCACCGTGTCATTCGTGCTCATATCGCCATCCACGGTGATGCGGTTAAAACTCAGTGCCGTCGCCTCCTGCAATGCCCCCTGCAACGTCTTTGCGGCAATGGCCGCATCGGTCGTGATGAAACAAAGCATGGTCGCGTGCAATCCCGCGGGAAACGCCGCCGGCCGTTTGCCCGTCGCCGACATTCCGGGTTGAATCATGCCCGCGCCTTTGCACATGCCGCCGATGCGCACGATCTTGCCGCCGAGCTTGAACTCCACCGCGATTTGTTTTGGCCGCGTGTCGCTCGTCATGATGGCTTCCATCGCCTGGGCGGCATGCTCAATGGATGAACCGAGCTCCACCACCGCCTCAATGATGCCTGCGCGCACGTTATCCATCGGCATCGTCACGCCGATCCGACCCGTCGAACCGACCAGCGTGCTGCCTTTGGGTAAAATCAGCGCGCGTTCCGCAAAACCAACCATTTCGCGCGCATCGGCCAAACCTTGTTTTCCCGTGCAGGCATTCGCGTTGCCGGAATTGATCACCACGGCCCGGGCGTTGCCGTGTTTGACGCGTTCCACGCAGACTTTCACCGGCGCGGCGCACACCTGGTTGGTCGTGAACATTCCTGCAACTGTGCAAGGCGTGTCCGACACGATGAGCGCGAGATCGCGTTTGTTTCCCTTGTTGGATCCTTTGCCGGTTCCGAGGCGTTTGATGTCACAAAAAACACCGGCGGCTTTGAAACCTTTTGGCGCGATGATGGCGCCTTCGACGAGTTTAATTTTTGACTTCATGTATTCAACGCGTTTGCGCGGACGAATCATCTATTTCAATCTCACCCCTGCTGTAAAGCACAGCTTTTCCACCGATCAATACGCGGTCACCGGCGAGCTCGCAAAAAAGTTCACCGCCACGTTTCGAAATCTGCCGCGCAAACATCTTCGTTTTGCCCAAGCGCGCGGACCAGTAGGGGATCAACGTGCAATGCGCCGAACCGGTCACCGGATCTTCCGGCACGCCCGCCGTCGGCGCAAAAAAGCGCGAAACGAAATCGCAGTCTGCGCCCGGCGCAGTCACGATTACTTTCTCGTCGAGCGTTCCGAGCAGCGCAAAATCCGGTTTCAGCGAACGCACGTCTTCTGCCGTCTCATACAGCGCAAAGTAATCGCGGGCTTTCAGAACCTGCATTGGCGTTTTTCCAAGACCACGACATAACGCATCCGGCGCAACGTAAGGCTTCGGCGGACGCGAGGGGAAATCCAGCGTCAAGACCGCGCCGTTCCGCGTCACGGTTAAAATCCCGCTTTGCGTGTGAAAACGCACCCGGTCGCCACCGCGATCGAATTCCGAGAAAAGAATAAGTGCCGAAGCCAGCGTGGCGTGGCCGCAAAGATCGATCTCCACCTCGGGAGTAAACCATCGCAATTCGTAATCGTCCCCGCGTGGCACAAAGAACGCCGTCTCGGACAGATTATTTTCCGCCGCGATGTTTTGCATCGTCGCTTCGTCCAGCCATCTTTCCAGCGGACAAATGCCCGCGGGATTTCCGTGAAACGGTTTGCTCGCGAAGGCGTCGACCTCGAAATAGGGAAGGTTCATGGGAAAAACCCGGATAGAGCGCGGAGATTTTTTTTATCAGCAATTTGCTCAAGAAACCCGCGGTTTCCACCAAAATCAACCACTTACGTTGAGCGAAAAGGGCGGGGGTTGGCAACTGGGGAAGGAGTGTTTGCAGCCATTCTCTCACCCGGCATTCTTCCCTGACACATCATTTCCATCCACCATGTCATTCTTTCGCCTTTTGTATCACGATCCGAGGACTATTCAACTTATTTTTGGGTGATGAGAAAATATTTCAGTCCAATACAAAACCGGCCGGTCCGCGGGCGGATTTTCGGAGTTTGGCAGTTCCAGGATTTGTGTTTCAACAACGAGTTGGAAAAAGCGAGAAGCAGCAGCAATTGTTTTGAGATCCACGAAGCCTACGATGAGTCCAGACGCACGGCGTATTGGCTTCTGACAATATGCGTACCGCTTGAAGCGTAAGAATTTTGCATCTTGAGACAATTCTTATTGATCGGGACGCCGCGCTGCGGCGTCACCGGCGGTAAAGCCGCGTCAAACTGCCCGATCTTTGGATGCTGACGTGGAATCCGACGTGGGTTCCGCGCGGCGCGCCCTGACAGGGCGCATTAAAACCGTTCTAATCTCCACCGTCCAACTTCCACTCGCTGCCAATCTTCCCTAGAACAATTTTCTGCACGCGCCCTTGCCCGTCAAAAGAAAGATTGATGGTCACGTGATTGGAATCGGTCACGGTTTGGTCGACAATATGGAAACCATCGGCGAGTCCGATGAAGTCACTCCATGAATTCGCGATTTCTGTTTCCTTCGCGGCGGGATCGCCGCCGTCTTTTTTCAATTCAGCGTCGAGGTCGGCGGCGGCGGCCGCGGGGAAACAACCTTTCATCGCGTTGAAGTCGCCGTTCTTCATGGCCGTCAACATGCTTCGGACGGTGGATTCCGGATCAGCATAGCCGGCAAAGGCCAGCTGGTCCTTGGGCCAATAGTTCGGCGAAGCCCGCGCCCGATCCAGGGTTTCTTTCGATCTCTTTTCCAATTCGTGGAGTTGTGCATTGGTGGCTTCGAGCGCGGCCTTCTGGTCTGCGAGTCTGTAAAGTTGCCCGGCTTCGTTGCGCAGCCGCAGCAGATCCCGCAATTGGTCCGTGGAAAGCGACTCGGATGTCTTGACCCGTGCCACGAGATTGGAGAGGCGGGCGTTCTCCGCGGCGGCTTGCGAAAACTGCGCCGCCTGTTCCCTCAGCGCTTCCGCTTGCGCGGTTTGCCGGTTGGCCGACCGCCGCTCCACTGCCATCGTCAGCGCGACGCTGGCCGCAACCGCCAGGCCGACGATAATCAATGGCAGTTTGCTCATATTACTTCAGGTTACCGGGCGACTCCACGGTGTGCTGCCGTTCATAGTCATCAAAATTGTTCTCGGCTTCGTAGTGAATCTCCACATGGCCATCGGAAAAGGCATAAGTCTTAGCCCATTGGTTGTGCGGTTGGGAGGTGGGCCCGGCATTCCACGCGTCCTTTTCGCGCAGTATGATCGCCGTTGCACCGTTTGCGTTGGAGATGCGATCGAACTTCCATACTTTCCCTGTCTTTTCAAGCAGCACGTCCGTGGTCGCGGCGTTTGTGAGCGCCGACACCGTTCCGCGGTACACGATTTCAAATTGATCCGTCGTTATGGTGCCGCCCACACTGGAAGCGGGTATCGAAGTTGGAAAGTTTGTTCCCATTTGAGCGAAATCAGTTGGGTATTGCCCCCCGTGTTCGTGCGCAAAAAATGTGGATTCGCGTAGCCAACCTCTTAGAAATGTTTTTTTGGCATTCGATTCCGCCATGATTAGGCCGGCGGGTTTGGGTCTGTCCAGCCCGGTTCGCGCTCGGATCTGCCTGGTTTCTTCCTGCAACTTGGCCACTTCGCCGGCCTGCTGCCGGAGGGCTGCAACTTCGTTTGGCAACCGCTGCAAGTCCTCCTTCTGCTTTTGCGAAAGCGCAAGGCCGGCCGCGACTTGAGCGAGGCGATCATTGTCCGCCCGCAACTTCGCGAGTTGTTCGCTTTGCAGACGAAATGTTGATTCTCCGTCCGCCAATCTGGCTTGGGCTTGGTGGTTGACGATTAGCGGAACCGTCAGCGCGGCGGCGGCCGCCCCGACCATGATTCCTGATTTTAGCTTGGTCCATGTCATAAGTTTCGATGCTCCTTTCATGAGGGTAAAGGTGGACGCCGAAACGCCGGCTCCTTTGGCCACCGCCAATGCTGAGACGGAATGCGCAAGCGCGCCGGGCGCAGCCTGGACGGAATGGGCCGAGATTGCGGCGGTTATGCCCGCGGCAGGAAGGGCGACGCCGCGCCGGGAAAAATACAGCCGTATCTTTTCCACGGCCCGCAAGATGCGTTGTTGGGCGGCGTTTTCGGATATTCCCAACGCCTCGGCGACTTCGCGCACACTGCTGCCTTTAAAAAACCGGAGCACGACGGCGTTGCGGTCACTGGTGCCCAGCCGCCCTATGGCTTCGTCCAGCAACGGAGCGAGTTGATTCCAGGTTCTGTCGTCGCGCTGGGAGTGAAGTGAGGATTCCATAAAAGCTTCCTGTTCACGATGCTGACGACGGCGTTCGCGCCGCAGAAAATCCAACGCGGTCAAGCGCGCCGTTTCGTGAAGCCAGCTTTCCAGGATGGTGTCGGGGCGCAAACTCCCGGCTTTGCGCGCCAATATGATGAATACCACCTGTGTGATTTCCTCCGCGTGGGCCGCGACTTCCACCCGGCGGAGCGCCACCGAATAGACTAGATTGATGTGCTTTTTAACAAGCAGGGCAAAAGCTTCCTCCGAACCGAGGCGGTCATATTCCCACAGCAACGTCATGTCATTCACATCGGCCATTTAGATATATATGGCCGTCGCAGGAGGAAAACTTACAACTATTTTTTGCTGATCACGCCACGAACTTTTGAACTCTTTCTTCGCCGCAAATAGCCATTCCATCAAAGAGGTAGCGATGGGGCGGAAACCGCTGGACCGCAGTCAATTTGCATTCAGTGGCGGGTCGCTGACATTCTGGTGGCATCAATCTCCAGACGGACCATGCGGACATGAACGAGCCCCTTCGCATCCACCGGATGTTTGGCGACGTATCGCTCCACTACCGCATCGATGAATTCCTCCCGCAGATCTTCAGGCACGCGCTGCGTGTAAGGCAGCCACGTCGTGCGTAGCCAGGCCGCCAAGCCGTCGCGGCCTGTATACGTCGCGTCTTTGGGCGCGAGTTTGATGCTGCGAGTTTTGAAACCGAAGCGCGGCAGCCACTTTTTGTATTCCTCCGGGCGATGGAAAAAATACGACGCTTCCATTTTTCGAAAAAATTCCCGCCAGCGCTTCAGCCGCATTTCCGGGCGCAACGCGAGAAACACATCGTGCGCGTTTCCCTTGCCGCCGCAGGAAACCACCAACCGCCCGCCCGGCTTCAATACCGAAGCGGCCCCGCGCAGAAAAGCCTGATGATCGTCCACCCAGTGCAACGCAGCATTGGAGAAGATGACATCGAACAACCCCGGAATTGAAACCGGGGCGCGATTTCCTCTTTCTCTCAGCTGCGGAGCGGGGGAGAGGCGGGGCTCACGGCGCAAGGAGTCAAAGGCATCCGGTTTTATTTCCCTCGCGTCGACAACCCGGAAATCCAGATTCGGCAGCTCAAACGCCTTCGTCGCGAACTCAATCATTTGGAGTGACGCATCCACCCCTACCGCCGAGCCGTGCGGGACCGCTCGCGCAATTTCCGCCGTTACTTTTCCATCGCCGCAGCCGACATCCAAAATGCGTTCGTCACCGCGCAGCTTCAATTTCGCGATCAACTCGCGCGCCCACGTTTGTTGCACCACGGAGTTCGACGCGTAATCCGCCGCGCTCCAAACGACTTTATTTCCTGCAGCTTTCTTCATTGATGTTCTTAACCAAATTCTTGATAGCGGCGCGGCAGCGTCGCCCTCCCTTCAAAATATTTCTTTCCCAATCCATTTCGGTTCATGCGGCACGTGATGTTCCGCCATGCGATCCAGCAACGTGCTGAAATCGGCCTCTGCGAGCACGAGGTCCCGCTGTTTCGGTTTAACGAAACGTTCGGCAATCGCGTGATCCATCAAATGGAGCAGGGGATCATAGAACCCGTTCACGTTGAGCAACGCGCACGGCTTGGAATGCAACCCGAGCTGCGCCCACGTCACGATTTCAAAAAATTCCTCAAAGGTGCCAATGCCCCCGGGCAACGCCACGAAACCATCGGATAACTCCGCCATCAGAGCCTTGCGTTCATGCATGGTTTTCACCACGCGCAAATCCGGCAGGCCGCGATGCCCCACTTCCTTGGCCATGAGCGCTTCCGGAATTACGCCGATCACGTGGCCGCCGGCGGCGAGAACCGCATCGGCGATCACGCCCATCAGCCCGATATTGCCGCCGCCGTAAACAAGGCCGATGCCGCGCCGCGCGAGCTCGTTGCCGGCAGTTTTTGCGGCCTCCGCGTACGCGGGGTTTGCTCCGTGGCTTGAGCCGCAAAAAACGCAGAGACGCTTGAACGTGCGCAAGGCCGTCGTCACACCAACCCCGCTGTTTCCGCAAAGCCGCACAGGATATTCATGCTCTGCACCGCCTGGCCACTCGCGCCCTTGACGAGGTTATCCTCCGCGCACATCACGATCAGCCGGCCCGTGCGCGCATCCAGCCGCCACGCGATTTCGATCACGTTCGTGCCCACCACATTTTTCGTGTCCGGCAACGCCTTGCCTTCCAGCAATCGCACAAACGGCTCGTTACCGTAAGTCTGCGCGTAGCACGCAGTGATTTTTTCGCCCAGCGCTTTCATTTCCGCTTCCGTGGAAAAATGTTTCTCGGGCGCCAGGTAGAGAGTCGTGAGGATTCCGCGATTCACCGGGATCAAATGCGGCGTGAACTGAATCGTCACCTGCGTATTCGCCGCGATGGAAAGCTCCTGTTCGATCTCTGAAAGATGCCGATGCTTCGGAATGCCATAAGGCCGCACGCTCTCATTGCATTCCACGAATAAATAGTCGAGCTCGGCCTTGCGCCCCGCGCCGCTCACGCCGCTGAGCGAATCCGCAATGATGCCCGTCGGCTTGACGATCCCGGCTTTGAGCAACGGAATCGTCGGCAGCAAAATGCTCGTCGGATAACAGCCCGGCGAGGCGATGAGCGTCGCCTTTTTGATTTGCTCGCGATAAATCTCGGGCAATCCGTACACGGATTTTCCGAGCATGTCCGGCGCGGGATGTTCGTGCGCGTAAAACTCCTGGTAAACCGCCGCGCTCTTTACGCGAAAATCCGCGCTCAAATCGATGACGATGCATCCCGCCTGGATCAGCGGCACCGCGTATTCCGCCGCCACCCCGTGAGGCAGGGCGAGGAATACCACATCCGCCTGCTTGGCCAGCACCTCGGCCTTGGGCTCGCTGAATCGCAGCGTCTTTGCGCGCGGCAGATTCGCGAATTTCGGAAACACGTGCGCGAGCGTCTGCCCGCAGTTCTGGCGCGACGTGACCGCGGTTAATTCCACCTCCGGATGGCGCAACAACAACCGCACGAGTTCCTCGCCGGAGTAACCCGACGCACCGACAATGGCGACTTTTTTCTTCATAAATTAAATCAGTAAACCGCGACCATCACCGCGTAGTCTTAAACTTTCGGCTCCGCTTTTCCATAAAGTTCTGCGGGCGCTTTATCGAAATATTTGAACAGCGCCGGACACAGCCAGCCTTCAATGCCGAGTTGTGGACAAAAGTACCAGTTCCCGCCGTATTCTTCTCGCCGCCATTCCAGTTTCACTGCGTAACCCGGAAACGGCGTCGGCGAAAACAGCAGCCGAAATCCCTTCTCGGCGTTTGGTATATCCGCGACCACGCGATTGATCATCTCATCGATGCCAAATACGAACGGCTCCCGCTGCAGCCCCGCAGCCGGGTCGTCGAACACCCACATGCCTTCATACTTGTAAGGAAACAAAACCGAAAGCGCATTCATACTCGTTGCGTCGTTGATGGTTGATAGGGATTTGGCGGCGCGATTTCCATGAACCGCTCCGGATATTTGATCGGCTCGAATCCGAATTGCGCGTACAGCCCGTGGGCATCCCGCGTGCCCAGCATGAACCGCCGAAGCCCCTGCAATCGCGGATGCGCCTGGATGGCCGCAACCAGTTTTTTGCTGAGGCCTTTGCCGCGTTCTGCTTCCGCGATGAACACGTCCGCCAGCCAGGCGAACGTCGCAAAATCCGTTACCACCCGCGCGAATCCCACTTGCCGGTCCGCCCGGTAAATCCCAAAGCAAAGCGAATGCTCTATGGCGCGATCCACGATCTCGCGTGGGACGCCCTGCGCCCAATAACTGCGCTCGCTCAAAAAACTGTGAATGAGCGCGCGATCAAGCTGTGTTCGATCATCCGAGATCAACACGTCCTTATGGCGAACTTCGTATGGGTTCATAAAACAAAAAACCCGCTGGCCATTTGGCCAGCGGGTTTTGCAAAATTCCAGTTCGATTAACGTTTGCTGAATTGGAAACGTTTGCGAGCGCCCGGTTGGCCGTATTTCTTGCGCTCTCTCATACGCGGATCGCGCGTCAGCAGGCCTTCCGCCTTCAGCGGAGGACGCAGGGCCGCGTCTACGAGCAGCAGCGCGCGGGAAATGCCGTGGCGCGTTGCGCCGGCCTGGCCCGCGGGGCCGCCGCCGGTGACGTTCACGCGCACATCGAACTTGCCGGTCATGTTCGTGACCACGAACGGCTGTTGCACGACCATGCGGAGTGAATCGGTCGGGAAATAGGTTTCAAACGCGCGACCATTGACGGTCACTTTGCCGGAGCCGCTCGAAAGACGGACCCGCGCGATGGACGTCTTGCGACGTCCGGTGCCGAGGAATTCAGGAGTCTTGGTTTCTGCCATAACAAATTAAATTATTTCGCGACGGCGAGCGTGGCGGGTTGCTGCGCGGAGTGCGGGTGCTTGTCGCCTTTGTAAACTTTCAGCTTGGTCAGGAGCACGCGGCCGAGGCGGTTCTTGGGAATCATTCCGCGAACGGCGCGGTGAATCAGCATCTCCGGGTGCTTGGCGCGGAGGTCGGCGACCGTCTTATACTTTTCGCCGCCTTTCCAGCCGGAATAGCTCATGTATTCTTTATCTGTTTCTTTCTTGCCGGTGACGCGAACCTTTTCGGCGTTCACCACGACAACGAAATCGCCGGCATCGAGATGCGGCGTATAAACAGCTTTGTTCTTACCGCGCAAAACGTTGGCGACCTTGGCTGCGAGGCGGCCCAGGACGACACCGTTGGCATCAATAATGTGCCACTTACGCTGGTCTAAATTCACTTTCGGCAAATGCGTTTTCATCTAAATCCCAATCAAAGGAGGCGTGAAAGTACCAAAGAACCCCGTTAAGTCAATATACTTTTGCGAGTTTTTGGTCACCCTTATGCAGGAGCCGACGTGAGGAGGCTTTAATGCTGCCAAAAACGTCGCAGCCCGCCAACTCCACACAGGCCCCGGCCTTGTCCTATTTTGGACTGCGCGGGCATGACCGCGCTTTGTAACTGGCAGACATGTCTGCCAGCCGGAAAGCGGCGACATGTCGCCGCACTCCAAATTAGGACACGACGCAGGCTTTCCGCCATGACCATAAGAAAAGGTTGAAATTTCCTAAACAAGACGGAGAAACACTAAAAACCAATGGTTTAGGATTGAAAGAGCCGACTATTTTCAACCTTTTCTGGGAAAGTGGTAAAACGGGTTAACGAAAAAAGGTTGAAATACTCGCGGTCTGCAAGATCGCTACACCGTCATGGAAACGCAGCGGCAAAGGGTTTGCGCCGAGGGCTTTAATTTTTAGGATCGGGAGGAATGGCGTTCTGACGCTTTAAATGGAGGCTCTCCAATTTCTGGTTTAGCGCGGCCAGATCGCAAGACCAGACATCGCCACTGCTATCCCGAGCGGATTGCACAAATATGGCGCAGGTATAAAAACGGGTTGGATCTTGTGTCCATGGGAGTCGATATTCCTTTCCTGGCGACATGTCCGAAACAAAAGGCACGGGTTTTACCGTCTTCGTTTCCTGATTAAACGCATCAAACAAAACGTAAGTGATGGAATAAGCCTGGATGGTCTTGGTCACAACGCATGATCCTTTCAGATCGGAAAAATAGCGGTCTTCGAGCTTTTGGGTGACGGCATTGGTGGCGTTTAACCGAACTGGGCAGGCATCATCATTCAAAACCACCCATTTTCTGTGAAGGGTCGAACCGGCATTCAGTGTTGCGGCGCCCAAATCGATGACGGCGCTGCCAGCATCGATATTTGTGGAGGTAATTTCAGCCCGTGCCATGCAAACAATGAATATCTGAAGTGCAATAATTCCGATTCTCATAAACCTATTTCCGCCCCATCGCGTCAATCGTAAATCGTAAATCGCAAATGCCTACGGCAACGCCTTCATGGTCATCGGATCGCGCAGCGGCAACTCCGTGAAATGCCCGCCCACGAGGTCCGGGAACTTCACCGGATGGCTCGGGAAACCGAGCAAAATGTCCTCTTTATTGCCCACCGCCAGCACCACCAGTTTGTTCAAATCGAGATACTTTTGCGCCACGCGCTGGACGTCCGCCGCCGTCACCGCGCCGATCCGCGACCGATATTTTTTCCAGAACTCGGGGTCTTTCGCGTAACGTCCGGTGAATTCTTCCTGGGCCAGGATGCCGGCCACTTGCGCTTTGGTCGCGAAATAACGGGGGAACCGGTCAATAAATCCGCGCTTCGAAGTCGTCAGTTCCAGATCGGTCACCGGGGCCGATTGCATTTTCTTGATTTCCTCCATCGCCAGCGACGCCGCGTAAGCCACCGTGCGCGACTTGGATTGATAGCCGACCGAGAACGTCAGCGGAAAATACGCGCCTCCCGGAAAACTCGTATGCGCGTCATACGCCAGGCCTTCCTCCGTCCGCACGCGATTCACGATGCGCGACGTAAAACCGCCGCCGCCGAGAATGTCATTCATGACGATGATCGGAAAATAATCCGGATTGTCGCGCGTGATGCCCGGCAGCATCATCTCCACGCGGCCCTGGTTCACCTCCGGCTTGTTCACCAGGTAAACACCCGCGGCCCCGAACGTTGTGTTCGTCGGAATTACCGGCGAATTCGGCAGGGGGCGCCAGAGGGCGCTCGAGAAAAGGTTTTCCAATTTCGCCACCATTTGATCCCGGTCAAAATCGCCGTTAACCGCCACCACAAAATTGCCGGGCCCGAACCATTTGCGGTGAAAGGCCTCGATGTCCTCGCGCGTGATAGAATCAATCGACGCCTTGGTCGAATAGCGGTTTTCCCAAAATTGATTGCCATAGGCGAGGAAGCCCGCTTCGCGTTCCTCGATGCTGCTCGTGTCGTCATTTCGCTGTTCCATCCCCTGGAGAATCTCTTGTTTGCGCAGCGCAATCTTGTCGTCCTGAAAACGCGGATAGAACAGCACATCGCGCAAAATCGCCAGGCCCTCGTCCAAATCTTTCGAGAGCAAATTCAGACTCACACTCCCCTGCGTGCCGCTGATGCCGGAGCTAAGGCCGGCCGCGAGAAACGCCAACCGTTCCTCGAGTTTGTCCGCGGAATTCGTTCCTGCCCCGCCGCGGGCCAGCAAATATCCCGTGATGTCGGCCAGACCCTCCTTGCCTTCGGGATCCAGATAATCACCGGTATGAACATAGATAACGATGTTAACCAACGGCAGTTCATGATCCGGCACCACGTAAGCGACGGCGCCGCTAATTAGCTTCACGCGAAATTGTTCCGCCGCCGGCGGCTCGAAATTCAGCGGCGGGAATTTCAATGCCTCCGGTCGCGCAGGAATTTCTGAGGGCTTAACCAGCAGGGTCGTGTCTTCCGGAAATGGTTCGATGGCCCCGCCCCGCGAGGACCCTCCTTGCGCTGCTGCCGAGAAGCCGAAGCCGCTGACGAGCAATAACACGGACAATAAACCGATACCCCTGTTCCGGAGGAACAACTGACAATAGCCCAGCGTTTTAACGCTGGGTCCAACGCAAAAACGCACCGAGTCCCGCAGGGACGGCCGAGATTTGCGGTCCCGAACGCGTTCAGTCGTCCCTTCGGGACTCGATTTCGTGTCGGCGCCGACCCGGCGTTGAAACGCTGGGCTATTCTCACTCTGTCCCGTCGGGACACCATCCACAAATAATTCTAAAATCGTTTTCATCGCAAAGTCGTCGGGTTTGAAACCGCCTGGGGTTTTTCGGATGGTGCGGAGCCGGGTTTGCGCGTGTAAATCGCGACCGTCCGGTTTTCTTTCGGGAAATATTTGGTGGCCACCCGCTTCACATCCGCCGCCGTCACCGCCTGTATTTTTGCGCCGGCGGCATTGATTTCATGCCAATCCCCTTCGCCGTCATAATGGATGATCTGGCTCAGGATCGGAAAGTTGGCCGAGAGCCGGCGATACTCCGCCGCCGCAAAATTATTTTTCACCTTCTGCAATTCCTCAGCCGGAACCTCGTCTTTTTGCAAAGCGGCAATATTATCGTAAATGCCTTGCTCGACTTCCTCCGGTTTGTGGCCGCTGCGGACTTCCCCGCCGGCATTGAAATACCCCGCCCATTTTTGCGAGCCCTGATCGGCATAGACTTCCGTCGCCACCCCGCTGCCGAGCACCAGTTGCTTGTAAAGCCGCCCCGTGCGCGTCGATAAAATCTGGCCGAGAATTTCCAGCGCGTAGGAATCCTTATGCCCGAACGGCACCGTGTGCCACAGGATGTCCACCTGCGGGTTCGTATCCGCTTCCGCGTACATGCGTTTCTCCGCGAGTTGCTTCACTTCCAGCGTGGAAACATCCGGCGGCGTCTTTTTGCCGCGCGGAATGCGCTCAAAATATTTTTTGGCGAGCGACTCGGCGTCCGCCGGCTGGAAATCACCCACCAGGATCAACGTGATGTTCTGCGGACAATAATACGTCGCGTAAAAATCATCGGCCTGCGCCTTGGAGATTGAGGGGATGTCGGAAGGCCAGCCAATGACCGGCCAGCTATAAGACGAGGATTCCCAAAACATCGCGCTGAATTCCTCCTGGAATTTTCCGAGCGGCGTGGAATCCGTTCGCATGCGGCGCTCCTCAAACACCACGTCGCGTTCCGCGTAAAATTCACGGAACACCGGGTGAAAAATCCGCTCGGACTCCATCCACATCCACAGCTCCAGCTTGTTGGCCGGCACATTTTCGTAATACCCCGTCATTTCCTCCGACGTGAACGCGTTCATGCCGGACGCCCCCTCGCGGCTCAGCAGCACGTCGAATTCATTCTTCACAATCAATTTGCGCTCCTGCTCCACGAGGTCGGCAAATTGCTTCTGCAACTCGCGATAATGCGGCGTCCAATTTTCCGGCTTCAACAAATCGCCCTCGATCTCGCCTTTGCGCAACAGCGCGCGCATCTTCCGCTCCTCCGCGCGCATCTCGTCGCGGACGCTTTCCTGCTGGGCGAGAATATCGATGTCCTTCTTGTAATCGGTGGTGCCGATCGTGGTCGTGCCTTTGAACATCATGTGCTCGAACAGATGGGCGATGCCCGTCATGCCGAGCTTTTCATTGGAACTGCCCACGTGCGCCACCCATCCGCCGGCGATGGTCGGTTCATCGTGCCGCTCCACCAGCAGCAATCGCATCCCATTATCGAGCATCTTCTCGACCACCGGAACCTGCTGCGCGCGAGCGGTCGTGACGGCGCATGCGAGCGATAAGATGGCCGCAAACCCAGTCCGAATAAGTGTAGCGCAGAGTTGCACTCTGCTGTATCGCGGAGTTGCACTCTGCATCTCGTGAACGGTCCGGGCACAATTCGGTGTGAAAATCGTTGGCAAAAAAGTTTCGCGGCGCGTGAGGTTTGTCATAATCCGCAAAGAACGTTGCATGAGATAAAGACAGACCTTAAGCGAACCCCGTTCAACTGCCAAATTGAAAACATCCGTTATTCATTCCTCTCTCTTGTCTTCATAATCCGTGTTTCATCTGTGTCCATCTGTGGCTAAAGAATGCCCCTTCCCTCGGCGGATGGCGATGAATCCGCCGTGGGGTTGAAGCCCCCCTTTTTATCCGTGTCCATCCGTGGTAAAAATCCCCGCCCTTTGCTCCAATCGGAATTCGTGTTAGACGCGTGGCGCAAGGGCGCCGGTCGTGAGCGCGCTAAATTTTCTGGCGAAATCCGCCCAAAGCCGTATCGTTCATTGGAAGTTTGACATGAAACAATCGATTTTCTCCATCGGGCTCCGTCTGGGATTGCTGGCTGTGTTCCTCAAATCGCTCACCGCGTTGGGACAAATGCCGGACGCCGGCGTCAATTCAGCCATGATCAAGCTGTTCGGTGAAAATGCCGCCTTCACCGCCCAGGCCGAGGTCCGCGTCCTGAATTCCAATCGGGTCGTCTGGCTGCAAATGCCCGGCGTGTTCGCCGCTGCCGACACCAAACTGCGTGTCGATGTGGACATGAATTTGATCCGGAGCAGCGCCATCACGCCCGCCATGATCAAGCAACTCGGCCTCGATCGCATCACGAGCGTCATTCGACCCGATAAAAGGGCGACCTACATCATTTATCCTGGCAAAAAGACCTTTGTTTCCATGCCGTTGTCTGCCGCGGACGCACAGATCGCGGGTCAAAGATTGGAAAAAAAACCGTTGGGCAACGAGACCATTGATGGCCACGCCTGCGTGAAAAATGTTTCCACCGTCAAAACCGCCAAAGGCGCCGTTCTCCTCCAGGCCACCACCTGGAACGCCGCCGATTTGAAGGATTTTCCCGTCCAAATTGAAATCAAGGAAGGCGGCAACATCAGCGTCTTGCATTTTCAGAACATCAATTTGACCAAACCGAACACGGTCCTTTTTGATGTGCCCACCGGCTTTCGGGACGAAACCAATTTACAGAATAATAATAAACCGCCGGCCGCAAAAAAGAAGTGACGGCCGGCACTAAACCTTTCTCAATACGCGGGTTTGCCGGCCTTGGCCGGGCAATACCCGCCAGCTAAATTATTTCATGCGGATAACCAATCTTAATCCCGACACCGACATCGGTGCCAGCGGGTGGCTCGTTGAAATCGATGGCCACGGCCTGCTCATGGATGCCGGGGTGCATCCCAAACGCGAAGGGCGCGATAGCCTGCCGCTCTACGGAACCGTCCGCGACAAGGAGGTGGATGCCATCGCGATTTCGCACTGTCATCACGACCATGTGGGCTCGCTGCCGGTGGCGCTCCGGTATTTCCCCCAGGCGCACGTGCTGATGAGCGAACTCAGTTATTTCCTCGTCGAACGCGTCCTGCACAATTCGGTCAACGTCATGACCCGGCAGCGCGATGAACTCGGCATCCGCGAATACCCGCTGTTCACTCACGATGAACTCGACGACATCGCGCCCTTGTTCCAGGGCTTCCGATACAATCGCGAAATCGATTGGGCGGCCTTTGACAAGGCGCGCCGCGGCAACGCTTCGCCAACCGTTGAATTTTTTGATGCCGGCCATGCGCTGGGCTCTGCGGGAATGCTCGTGCGCGGAAAAAAGGAATCCTTGTTTTACACGGGCGACGTTTGTTTCCACGACCAGACCATCTTGAAAAAGGCGTGCTTCGACGGCGTCAAGGCCGACGTATTGATCATGGAAACCACGCGCGGCAATCGCGCCGTGCCGGCGGGCTTTACGCGCGAAGCGGAAATCGAGCGCCTCAGCGAAAGCATCCACCGCGTGCTCGCGCGCAAAGGTTCCGTGCTGATTCCCACCTTCGCGCTGGGCCGCACGCAAGAAATCCTCGCGCTGCTGGCTTTGCTGATGGAAAGCGGGAAATTGAAGCGCCAGCAAATTTTCATCGGCGGCCTCGGCCGGGTGTTCACGGAAATCTACGACCTCGAATCGCATCGCACCAACCGCCAGCACCCCGAATTGCAGTTGCACGATGCCTTGAATCTGACCGTGCTCGAAAAAGGCCAGGCGCAAACCATGGGCCTCGGCGGCGGCCGCCTGTTCGTCATCACCGCCGGCATGATGAGCGAAAACACCGCCGCGCACGACCTCGCCTTGCGCATGATGGCTGATGAGCGCATGGCAATTTTCTTTGTCGGCTACGCGGACCCTGACACGCCAGCGGGCCGCCTGCGCGCCGCCAAGCACGGCGAAACTTTCATGTTCAGCCCCGGCGGCGGCGAAGCCACGCACAAATGCGAGATCGATGAATTCGACCTCACCGCCCACGCGAATCGCGGCGAATTATTGAACTTCGTCACCCAGGTAAACCCGCGCACGGTTTTATTGGGCCATGGCGACGAAGATGCGCGGCTGTGGTTTGAAGAACAGATCCGTTCCCGGCATCCGAAAATCCAAATCATCCAGCCGGGAGCGGGCAAGTCGGTGGAGGTATAGAAGCGCTATATCTGTGGCATCACTGCACTTGAACCCGGTAGAATCGAACATCGTTGGTAATTCCCGGGTCTTGAATGGTCATGACCCCGCCAGTACTGAAATAGAATGTTTGCAGCGTCTGCCAGGTGATCGGTGCGATCAGGTTCGTCGCGTATTGGACTGTGTAGTTCGCGCTATATTGCGTGTCGAATGAGAACTGAAATAAATTGCTCACCACGCCTGCAGGTTGAAGCGAAGGCTGGTTGAGCGGATCAATGTTGACGCTGAGATTCGTGGAAACACCCGCGGGATAATCCGTGTTATAAACTGTGAAGGTAACAGTATAAGTGCCCGCATTGGTAAAAATATGAGCGAAACTCGGGGTGTTGGTTGCCGTCGCACCATCGCTCACCAGCCAGCTTTCCGTCGCGACCCGTCCCACCGGAATGGCATTAAACCCTATGAAATGATTGACCAGGTTTCCAGCCGCCCCCTGGCTTATGCTGGCCGAGATCGGGCCAATTAGATTTGAATCAATGATTTCATCACACCCCATGGAAGGAGGGCTTGCGAATGACTCCTCATCCAAATCGTTCCCTGTCGCGAAAACCGCACTGCCCGCTCCGCGACACGGTGAAGCCGCTGTCAAACGGAATCCAGAATCGAGAAATTTAGGGTCCAGATTAATGGTGCCAACGCCGCCTTTTGAAGGCGACGTGCAGGAATATGAATAAGAACTCGAGGGCGAAAAATCGTTTGCCAGGGAGTAGTTCAGAACTCCGAACCGCGAGAGATAGTTGTTAACAACAATACAGTTACGGACCACACAAGAGCAGGTTCCCGCGCCGCTGAGGGCACTGGTGAAGCAATGATTCCGGGTCACCGTGCAGTTGTACAGCCAGGATAGGTATGCGCCGCCTCCGTACTGCGCGGTGTTGTTGCAAATAAAACTGTTGTTCACTTGTCCAAATGCCACTCCGCCTCCGCAGTTAAGCGCGCAATTATTCGTTAATACGCAGTTCCAGATGGTGGCTCTGCTGGAAAGCAACGCACCACCTCCGGAACCCAATTCGTCGGTTGAATCATTGCCGCGCGTCGCGCCATCCCGGAGCGTGAATCCGTTGAGTGCCGCTTGTGGCGCCAGCCATGCACAGCGCACGGCGCCGGGTCCGTTGGTGGAAACGGCGTCCCGCTGTCCCTCAATTACCGTGCTTGAATAACCGTTCACGCTGATAACCGTCAGGGCTTTGTCCAATGCAACTCGGTTCGTCAAATCACCAAACATTACTTTTCCGCCCGTGGCATAGACGCCATTGGTCACGAGGACAATTTCTCCCGCCACCGCCGCGTCAATGGCATCTTGGATGGTGGTGGCAGCGGTCTGCCAGTCCGAATAAGGGGCTATAGGGTTCGCTCCGGCAGCGTCCACCGCGTGGATAATGACTTGAGCCACCTGGCTGGTCACCATGCCATAGGAATTGCTGACTATAAGTTGATACAGACCGGCATGTTCTGGTTGAAAATTTTTAACCACCAGGTTCGTGGCCGTCGAATTGCCGTAATGCGCGTTGTCCGCGATCTGCGTTCCGTCCTTGAACCAAAAATAGGCGAAAGGCGGCAGTCCGGCGGCAATGGCATTGAAAGTCAAAACGCGGCGAGAGGGGGTTCCCACCTGGAAAACGGGCTGAACCGCAATTAGCGGCATTGGTTGCCATTCGTCACAGCCTATGGATGGGGGACCATTCCATGACTGATTGTCAATATCGATTCCGGACACATTGCTGGCTATTCCCGCACCGATGCAGGGTGATGTCGAAACTAGATGAATATTGTCCGCCAGCAGTAGCGGGTCGGTGTCAATATTTCCGGTGCCGGTTGGGAGAGGATCGCTGTCCGAATAACTGAAGTTGCATAGATAGTAATTCAGAGGGCCGGGTCCAAGATTTCGATTCGAGTACACAATGCAATTAATTAAGGTGGCATTAGCTGCCGCTCCGCCCCAGCCGCCGTAACCGCTGCAAGTGTTATTTACTATCGTGCAATTGACGTGGGTGCCTTGAGAAACACCGCTCCCCGAGAGTCCCGCAAAATTACCGATGAAAGCGCTGTTCGTAGAACTGCAATATTGTGCTCCTCCACCGTCCCATTGTTCGGCGAAGTTTGCGAGAACGAGGCAATTGTTTAAACGGCTGTTGGCAGCGCCACCGCCTGAGCCATCGCCTGCGCTACCGCTACCTGCGGTGCCGGATCCCACGGCGTGGTTGCCGGCGAGAGTGCAGGAATTCAACGTCGCGAAATAGACCCCTCCGCCGACATAGGAAGCGTAATTCTTCAAGATCAGGCAATTCTCGACCACCGCATTGGTTGTGCCTGAGACGCCGCCGCCCCTCCGTGATTGATTCAAACCAGAGGACCTTGTGGCCCCATTTTGAACCGTGAAGCCTTTCAAGATGGAGTTGTTCGTCATCCACACGCAACGCATAGCTCCGGGACCGTTGGTGGTTGCCGGGTCCAGCGTTCCCTGAATAGTCGTCACGTCGGGGCCATTGACACTTTGAACCAAAATCGCTTTATCGATCGAGACGCGATTGGTGATGATATTGTCCATCGACTTGCCGCCGGTGGCGTAAACGCCATTCGTGACGAGGACTATTTCGTTCGCGGTGGCGATCGTGATCGCATCCTGGATGTTCGTTGCCGCCGTGGCCCAACTCGTATAGGGCGCTGCAGGATTGATGCCGGCAATGTTCACGCAGTGGATGACCACTTGCGCGACAGCGCTGGTGGTCATTACGGAGGGGGTGCCGACGACGAGTTGATAATTTCCGGCGTCCGAAAAGCTTACATTTGTCGCAACCAGGTTGCTTGTTTGTGTAAAAGCGAAATGCCCGTCATCTTGGAGCAGCACACCGTCTTTTAACCAGGCGAAGGTAAATGGTCCCGCGCCGGAGAGCAAAGCGTTCCCAATCGTGAAACCAATCGGAGCGCTGGTGAGAAGCGTCTGCGGGCGCGTAACCAGTATTGCGGTGCCCGCCTCCGTGCATCCGACCGACGGTGGATTGGCCCACGCATTTCCCAAAATATCTGCGCTCGTGACCGGAGTTGTTCCCGCTCCAATACATGGCGACCCGGCTAAAAGATGGAAACCGTCGAGAAAAAACAGTGGAGCATTCGTGAAATTTCCAGTCCCGGTTCCCATGGGGGTCGTGCAGCTATACGAAAATCTGACTGCACTGGAGTTCGCGTAATTGTAATACACAACCGAGTTTGTCGCGCTGCCTTCAACCACCCCATAGGCGGCGTTGCTCACAACCGTGCAATTATTCAAATTCGCAGAGTAGACCGCCCCACATATCCGATTGAATGATGCATTACTTCGGATTAGACATGAATTGAGTGTTCCCTGATAAGCTCCACCGCCATAATACATTGCTGTGTTCGAAACAATGACGCAATTGCGGACCGTCGTGTTTGACGACGCGCACCATATTCCTCCTCCAGACCCCAATGAGTAATCGTCGCCGGCAGTCCGTGTGGCGCCGCGCGTCAAAGTGAAACCGATCAACGCTGCGTTGTTCGTCAGCCAAGCACAACGGACCGCTATCGGACCGTTGGTGGCGCCAATGCCCGCAATCGTTGTCACGAATGGCCCATTGACGCTCTGCACCGTTACGGCTTTATTGAGCGCGACACGGTTCGTCAAATCACCTGCCATCACTTTGCCCCCCGTTTGGTAAACTCCGTTCGTAACCCATATTTTGTCTCCGTCCGAGGAGGCGTCAATCGCATCCTGAATATTGGTCGCAGCGATGCTCCAGTCGGAATAGGGCGGAGTCGGGTTGGCGCTTTTCAAATCGACGTACAAAGTCCCTGCGTCGGAAAAACGAGTGGATAAAAGTACAAAAATAGCCGCCAGGCAGATGAGTGGATTTTTCATGGATTGGTCCGAAACTCCAATCTTTTTTTAGCGGTATCGCGCGAGAACTGCAATAAATATTTTGATGATCTCCGTTATTTGGGCGCAACGTGACACTGCCTACGGAGCGCCGAGCACCCGCTCGGCAAGTAGCATGAACCATCGAGAAACGTGCAAATCCTTGTATCGCCGAGTGGCACTCGGCAAGGCGCAATCGTTGACGATACTCCTAAAACAATCCGAAACCACAACCCCTTTTGGAAAAAATCATAACCTGAAATAATTCCTTTCCGCCCGTGCGCATTCCGGAGAAAATGAGACCGTGCAAATCCGGTTCCTCCTCGGCCCTGCCGGCAGCGGAAAGACTTTCCGTTGCCTGTCGGAAATCCGCGCCGCCTTAAAGGCGTCGCCGGATGGGCCGCCGCTGATTTTGCTCGCGCCCAAACAGGCGACCTTCCAGCTCGAACGCCAATTACTCGCCGATGATTCGCTGCGCGGTTACACGCGCTTGCGCATCCTTTCCTTCGAACGGCTCGCGCGTTTCATTTTCGATCAACTTCGTCACGCGCCGCCCAAAATGCTCGAGCAGGAAGGCCGCCTTATGGTTCTGCGTGCTTTGCTCACCAAAACACGCGACGAGCTGAAACTGTTCCGCGCGAGCGCGCGCCTGACGGGCTTCGCCCAGCAACTAAGCCTGGTGCTGCGCGAATTTCAAAGCAACCAACTCACGCCGGACGCGCTCCGCGAACTCGCCGCCGGCACGCACGATTCCGGAGGCCTTTCATCGAAGCTCCACGACCTGGCGCTGTTGCTGGAAAGCTATTTGAAGTGGCTCGCCACGCATCATCTTCTGGACGCGAATTGTCTGCTGAGCGCGGCGACGGAGGCGCTCCAAAGTCCAGAGTCCAAAGTCCAAAGTCCAAAGTCCGAACCGGCGAGCCTCGTCGGGGAACTTTGGCTGGATGGCTTCGCGGAATTATCACCGCAGGAATTGGCTTTGCTCGTGGCGCTGGTTCCCCGGTGCGAGCGCGCCACGCTCGCGTTTTGCCTCGATGCCGAAGCGCCAACCGATTCATGGCTCTCGCATTGGGCCGCCGTGCGAAAGACCTTCGACGTTTGCCGAAAAACCCTTTCTGCCGTGCCCGGCGCCACGATTACAACGGAACCTTTGCCCCGCGACACCAAAAAAACTCGCTTCACCTCGCCCGCTCTCGCCGGCCTTGAGCAATCCTGGTCCAACGCCGAATTCCCGCAACACGTCACACGCAATACGCAACAACTGCGCCTGGTTACCTGCACTGACCCGGATGCCGAAGCGATCTTTGCCGCGCGGGAAATTCTGAAATTTGTCCGCACCCCGCGAACCGACAAAACGCAAAATCGTTTTCGCGACGCCGCGGTTCTCGTTCGTGACCTGGAAAAATATCATGAGCCGTTGCAGCGCGTGTTTTTGCGCTATGAAATTCCGTTCTTCCTGGATCGCCGCGAATCGGTGTCGCATCATCCGCTCGCCGAACTCACGCGCAGCGCGTTGCGAACCGTCGTTTACCAATGGCCGCACGATGACTGGTTCGCCGCCTTGAAAACCGGCCTGGTTCCCGTCGCGGATCTTGAAATCGATCGACTCGAAAATGAAGCTCTCGCGCGCGGTTGGAAGGGCGCGATGTGGCAGGAGCCGATTCACATTGAGAACGACCCCGGTCTTTCTCAACAATTGGAAGCACTTCGCAAAAAGATCATTTCGCCATTCCGGAAACTGGCCCTGCAAATGGCCGCTTGCCAGAACCGGCCCACTGGCCCGCAACTCGCCTCCGCGCTGCGAACGCTCTGGGAGGACTTGCGCGTCGAGGAACAATTGGAGCAATGGGCCGAAGCCACACCCATCGGCGCCTTTGCCGCGCCCAGTTCCATTCACGCAACGGTTTGGGATCAGATGGAAACCTGGCTGCGCAATATCTCGCTCGCGTTTGACGATGAATCACTCGCCTTGCGCGATTGGCTGCCCGTGCTTGAAGCCGGGTTGGCGAATCTCACCGTGGGCGTCATCCCGCCTGCGCTCGACCAGGTGTTGATCGGCGCGATTGATCGTTCGCGCAATCCCGAGCTGAAACGCGCGTTTGTGCTGGGCATGAACGAAGGCGTTTTCCCCGCCACGCCGGACGCCCCCGCGCTCTTGACCGAGGTTGATCGCGAGGCTATTGCCCGTCGCGGTGCGACTCTCGGCCCCAGCTTGCGCGAACGCATGGCGCGCGAGCGCTATTACGGCTACATCGCCTGCACGCGCGCCAGCGAACAACTCGCCATCACGTGCGCCCGCCAGGACGCCCGCGGCGTCGCGTTGAATCCCTCGCTGTTTATCAGTCAACTGCAACGCATCTTCCCGCGTGCCGAAATGGAGGAATTTTCCGCGGAACCGAAGGTCGATGAAATTCAACACGTCTTCGAGATCCTGCCTGCGTTGCTGCGCGGCGAAGTGATTGATTCCGGCGAACTGCGGTCGTTGCCCGGCGTCGCGCCCGTTCTCGCCCAATGGCAACGCTGGCATGACCTCGCCACTCCGGAAAAACTGGCGTTGTCACCTGCCGCTGCGACCGCCCTTTACGGCGGCGAATTGCGCACGTCCGTCAGCGCCCTGGAAACATTCGCCGGCTGTGCGTTTCAATTCTTCGTGCGGCACGGTCTGCGCGCGGATGAACGCGCCTTGTTTGAGGCTGACCCGCGGCAGACGGGAAGTTTTCAGCACGAAATCCTCAGTCGTTTTCACGGGCAATTGCGCGCGGAAAAAAAACGCTGGCGGGACCTCACGCCGCAAAATGCGCGTGAACGAATCGCGGCCCTGGGATTTGAACTGTCGCGCTCGTTCGGCGGCGGACTTTTCGAAGCCGACGAGCGTTCGCGCTTCATGGCGCGCGCGTTGATTGAACAATTGCAGAATCTGATGGCCGCGCTCGTCGGCTGGATGCGCCAATACGAATTCGATCCGCAGGAAGTGGAGTTGTCGTTCGGGCTCGGGCCAAACGATTTGCCCGCCTGGCGGCTGCCGCTGGGCGAGGAGAAATGCCTGGTGCTGCGCGGCAAAATCGACCGCGTTGATTTATGGCGCGCGCCGAACGCCGATGAAGCGTTGGCCGTCATCGTGGATTACAAATCGAGCGGCAAAAAACTCGATCCCATTTTTCTGCATCACGGAATGCAGTTGCAGCTTTTGTCTTATCTTAACGCCCTGTTGCATTTGCCCGATCCGAAAAAAATCTTTGGCGTCAGCCGGATTTTACCCGCGGGCGTGTTTTACGTTCCACTGCGCGCGCGACCCGAATCCGCCGACACGCGCTACGAGGTTCTCGACCGCTCCGAGGCCAGCGCCTCCATGGCGTATCAGCACACCGGCCGGTTTGACGGAAAAGCGATTTTGCAGTTGGACAATCGCGGTCTGGAAAACGGCGATCAGTTTAAATTCGCGCGAAAAAAGGACGGCGAGTTCAGCAAACGCGGTAATGAGGTGATGACCACGGAGGCTTTTGGCGCGCTCCTGGAAAAAATCGCCGATGACCTGCGCAGCCACGGCGAACGAATTTTTGCCGGCGATATTGCCGCCCGGCCGTTTCGCAAGGGCAACGAACGCGCGTGCGACTGGTGCCAGTGCCAGGCCGTCTGCCGTTTCGATTCGTGGATTCACCCGTTTAACGTGCTGCGCAAACCGCCGGAGGAAAACGGCGAGCCGGAAAGGAAGAGCGGCGAATGAGCACTCTGACGCCTTCGCAACAGGCAGCCCTCACAGCCCGCGGGAACGTGCTGGTCGTGGCCGGCGCCGGCACCGGAAAAACCCACACGCTGATCGAACGCTGTTGTTCGCTGCTGCTGGAGGAAAACTGTTCGCTGGATGAAATCCTGATGGTGACCTTCACCGACGCGGCGGCCGCGGAAATGCGAAAGCGCATCCGCGCGCGGCTCGCGGAAAAAATGTCGCCATCCGCCGGCGCGCGGTTGATCCAACAGCTCGAGGAACAAATCGCCCTGCTCGACACGGCTTACATTTCGACGCTGCACAGCTTTTGTTTGCGCCTCGTGCGCGATCATTTTCACGACGATCGCCTCCGCCTCGATCCGGAGTTCGCGGTGCTGGCGGAAGAGCAGGTGCACCTGTTGCGAAACAACACGCTGGATGCGTTGCTGGAGTCGCATTACGGCGGCGGTTCGGAGGACGCACGCGCGTTTCGCGAGTTTCTCACCGAACAAGTGAGCGGCAATGAAACCCGGATTCGCGAACTGATCTGGCAATTACATCGCTACTCCCGCTCGTTGTCCGACCCCGCCGCCTGGTTCGAAAAACAACTCGCCATGTTTGCCGTCTCCGAGCCGTTTCAATGGCGGGAATGGTTCAAAATGGGATTCCGCGAGTGGCGCGAACAGTGGAATCGCGCGCTGCAGCCGTTCGCGGGAACGGCCAACGTGGCGGATTGCCTGAAGGCGCTGGCGGCGGTGAAAAGCGATGCTTCGCCCGAAGAAATCGGTCAGGCGTTGCAAAAAATCGACGAGGTGTTCTCGGCGAAATGGGCGCGCGGGACCATTGGCACCGTGCGCGACAAAATTAAAGAATTCTTTTCTGATGCCGCCTTCCTTCGTTCGCTCGTGCCCGGCGATAACGGCAACGATCCTTTGAAGCAGGATTGGGAATGGTCGCGCGGCCACATGCAAACGCTGCTCCGGCTCACGCGCGAGTTCGGCGATTCATTCGACGAGGCCAAGCGCGAGGCGGGCGGCGTGGATTTCGCCGACCTCGAGCAATTCGCCCTGCGCCTCCTGTGGGACGCCAACGTAAACGCCGCCACGCCGCTGGCGCATGAATGGCAGCACCGCTTTAAATTTGTTTTCGTCGATGAATACCAGGACATCAACGAAGCGCAGGACACCATCCTGCGGGCGGTCAGCCGCGAGGGGGCTCAGGCCAATCGCTTCCTCGTCGGCGACGTGAAACAAAGCATTTACCGTTTCCGCCTCGCGGACCCGAAAATTTTCCAAGCCTACAAAAAACTTTGGGGTGGGAATAAGACCGCGGGCCAAACGATACCTCTCTCCCATAATTTCCGCAGTCATGAGTCGGTGCTCGATTTCGTCAATTCGTTCTTCAGTTTGTTCATGCGCGAACACACCGGCGGGGTGGCGTATGACGAGGATGCGCGTCTGGTGTTCGGCGCGCCGGAATCCCGCGTTCGCTTCAGCCGCGCGGCCAATTCTTCGCCGCAGGTCGAAATCCACATCCGCACGAAAACGAAGGATGACGGCGCGGTGGAATCCCATGCCAACGGCGAACCGGACACGTTGGAATTTGTCGACCTCGATGCGACGGAAAAAGAAGCGCGGCTGGTGGCGTTGCAGTTGAAACAACTCCGCCAGGAGAAACTGCCGGTGTGGGACGATGATAAAGAGATTTCCCGCGCAGTCGAATGGCGTGACATGGTGGTGCTGCTTCGTTCGCCGCGAAATAAGGCGGAAATTTTTGCGCGCGAATTCAATCGCGCCGGCGTGCCGTTGCACGTGAAGCGCGAAAGTTTTTACAGCGCCACGGAAATCAGCGACCTCATCAGCCTTCTGCAGTTGCTCGACAATCCCATGCAGGACCTGCCGCTGCTCGCGGTCCTGCGCTCGCCGCTCGTTGGTTTGTCGGTGGATGAATTGGCGATCATCCGCGCCGGGCAGCACGAAGACCGGTTCTGGACCGCGATGCTCAAATTCGGTGCCACGCCGGCGCGGTTTTCTGGCGCCGCTGGAGAAATCGCCGCCGCGGCCCATCCCAAGCTCAAGGCGTTTCTCACCTCGTTCGACTTGTGGCGGCGGCACGCGCGGCAAGGCGCGCTTTCGAACTGCCTGCGGGCCATCCTGGATGAAACGCATTACGAATCCTTGATCCTCGCGCAGGAACGCGGCGAAGAACGGCTCGCGAATGTGAATCGTCTGCTGCGCCTGATGCGGCAGTTCGATCCGTATCAACGCCAGGGACTCCTCCGGTTCCTCCGGTTCGTCGAGGCGCAACGCGATGCGGAAGCGGAGGAACCGCCCGCCTCGTCGGAGGCCGTCGACGCCGTCCGGCTCCTGAGCATTCACCAGAGCAAAGGGCTGGAATTTCCGGTGGTCGCCGTGGCGGATTTCGCCAAGGGCTTCAATTTCGCCGATCTGCGCGCCGACATTTTGCTCGATTCGGAATTTGGCCTGTGCCCGAGAATCGCCCCGCCCCGGATCAATGCGCGTTATCCGAGCCTCCCTTACTGGCTCGCGCGCCAGCGGCAAAAGCGCGAATTGCTCGGCGAGGAATTGCGGTTGCTCTATGTCGCCATGACGCGCGCCCGCGACCGCCTCCTCCTGGTGGGCAGCGTCACCGCCAAACAATTTGAAACCCGCTGGCGCAACGGCGGCGACATGAAAGCGACCGTGCCGCAGCCGGCGCGGAGCTATGCCGATTGGCTCGCGCTCTGGTTCGCGGAAAATTGCGCCACGACGGATGGCGCTTCCGGTGAGAGCAGGGATTGCCGCTGGTTTCTTCACGACGACGCCAGCCTCATCGACGCCGCCAATAGCGCCGAAAGCGTCGGGCTAAAAACGGTGGTTCATCTGAATAAAAACGAAAGCGAGCGGTTGCGGAAGAAATTGTCAGGCACGTATCCATTTGCGCCGGCAACGAAGGAACCCGCAAAAACCACCGTGTCCACCTTGCGCCGTCGTGCGCTGGAAATTTTGGAGCAGGAAGAAACGGTCGAGTTTTTCCAGCCGCGAAACCGGAAATCGAAGAGCGTCAGGGAAAGCGCGCCCAAAACGTCCAGCGCGGACGTGGGCACGGCGCACCATCGTTTCCTGGAGCAAGTTTCATTCGAACAGCTCGGCGGGGTAAGCGAACTGCGGGCCGAAGCGGAACGAATGGTAACCGAAGGAACTTTATCCCGCGAACAAGCGGATTGGTTGAATTTCAATTCGCTGTTGGATTTCTGGCGCTCGGATTTCGGAAAACGAATCCTCGCCAATAAGCAAAACGTCCGACGGGAACTGGCCTTCACCGCGCGCTTTTCGCCCGCGGAATTATCCGCCGAATTGAAAGCTGCCATTCCGGGAGCAATGGAAAACGAATTCGTGGTCGTGCAAGGCATCGCTGATGTTGTGGTGATTTTGCCGAAAGAAATCTGGTTGTTGGATTTTAAAACCGACCGCGTGACGGCTGGCGAAGTGGCGGGCAAGGTGGAGATGTACCGACCGCAATTGAACCTATATGCCCGCGCGCTGGAGCGAACTTACAACCAAACCGTCACGGAACGCCGGCTGCACTTCCTCGCCTGCGGCGTGACGGTGCCGCTTTAATAAGGTAAAACGCTCTAAAATCGCGCGATAGCAGTCCTGGACTGCGCCAGCCCTCGGGCGCTTTCCAAGGCGTTTTGTTCAGGTCAAAGGCAATTCGTCCTCGGCTGGTTTTGCTTCCTCCTGCGTCACCGTCTCAGTGGTTGGGCCCGCCAGCGCCGGTTGATCGTCGTTTCCACTGCGCAGCTTTACCAATGCCGGACGAATGAGCCTGCCCTGAAAAGTGTATCCCGAGGCCATCGTTTCATCCACGGACGCCCCTTCGACAGGCTTCTGCTGGCCGTCAACGAGTTGGTGTCTTTGCGCATCAAATTTTTCATCCCGCGCGGCGAAAAAAGGAGTCAGACCCACGCGACGGGCGGTGTCGTGGCACGCGTTCTGAAAACGTCCGAGTTGTTCGATCACCGTCGGCTGCCGCGATTGCGCGGCGGCGCGAT
>Ga0265338_10002020_pt1 | contig 31469 bp, 48 predicted proteins | sample 42126metaG_FD_193579 | JGI IMG/M metagenome (GOLD analysis project Ga0265338, IMG submission 193579) | Rhizosphere microbial communities from Carex aquatilis grown in University of Washington, Seatle, WA, United States - 4-21-26 metaG | ecosystem: Host-associated > Plants > Roots > Rhizosphere...
CGACGAGGTCGTTCAATATGGCCTGTCCATCGAGGGAACCGAAGACGATCATCTCGGCACCGAACTCATCAGCTCCGATGGTGTAGAAGAAGGAGTCGTTTCCTCCGATGACGCCGATCACGGCATGACCGTACTTGGCGATCTTCTCGTTCAGTCCTTCCCAGTAACGTGCTTTCCTCTCCTCGAGCGTGCCCTCCATGGAGCACACGCTGCACTCATGTCCTTCGTGGTCGTGGTCACTCATCGTCTTTCTCCTGTTTGAAGTCTCCGTCGGCGTCGAGGTGTGGCGGCGGCCATCCCCTGTTCAAGATGTTCCTGCTCCTGAGGAACAGCCTGAACGAGGTTGCTATAGTCGCGAATGGGCATAGCACCACGAAGGCTGCCAGAAAGGGGTGAGCACTGCTCCACGTATAGAAATCACTCATCACGTCCCGACTTTCCAACAGTTGATAGTTTCTCTTCAGGACTCCTGTTGTCGTCCCGAGTCCCTCGCCAGAACTTCTTGACGAAGGGAGAATTGAAGTAGTCAAACGCCCCGATGCTATCCACGACGACTGCCGGTTTGAAGAAACGCTCGCCGTTCGTGTGGAGGTACCAGTATCCTTCGGTTCCGGTTCCCATCAGTGCACCGTCCGCTTGCCGGTCAGGACGATCTCGTCGTCCCAGCGCCACGCAGTTGGGTAGTCGTCGCTGGTGGGGAGGTCGTCTAGGAGATAGTAGGTCTCCCCGTCCACCTCGTCCGTGTCGACCACGACCGTGGATATTCCAGTGACGCCGTCGATGACTCGGTCACCGATCTCGATCTGTCCGTTCATGACATCACCAGATGTGACAGCCATCCGCCGATCAGAGCGACCGTCGTGAATACGATCTGGATGACGCTCGATAACCACGCCGTCTCAACTTCCTTCGGCATCATGAAGGTGAAGAACCCAGATATGCCGAGGAGGAACAGGAGGCCGACGGAGTGGAAGAACCCGATCGGAACGATTCCGAGTGGAACCAGGAACCAGTTCCAGAGCTTCATGAAGACGAATGCCACGTAGAGGGTCTCAACTAACGTGAGGACCGAGGACCTCGTTAGTTTGAAAGCCATGAATTTGTCGATCGTCATTACTTCACCTTCCGTGTTGGCCACTGGTTGAATACCGTACCGAGTTTTGAGACGTTCAGGATCATCTGGGTCTTCCAGTTCTCGGAAGTTCCGTCCGCCTTCTTGACTTCCAGGATCGAGTGCTGCCAGACTGCGCTTCCGACCAGCTTGGCCTCCTTGACCTCGCCGATCTTGTGGTTCAGCTTTCCGACGTAGGCTTCGTACTGGGCTGCCGCCATCTTTTCGGCAGACTCCACGAAGTGGTCGATCTTCGGCTGGCTCATCTCGACGATCTCCGGATCCCTCATAGACCGAGAACCATTGACCGACTTCGTTAGGCTACGGACCAATTTGTACCGAGCCAAGACCTCGTGGTACTGCTTCTTGCCCATGCGGAAGGAATCTGGGTAGGGAGCAACCTTCTTGGCGTCCCAGTCGGCGGCCTCGAGGTCCCGGTAGACTTTCCGAACGATCTCCTTGGCGTACTCGGAAGATGCCGTCACGGCCTTGTCCTTCAGGGGAGCGACTGCGGTCTCGATCGGGTTCATGGTGGTTTCCTTCAGTTTCTGGAATCAGTATATCCTCTTCCGAGAAATGAGTACACAGTTACTCGTTTGACGTCCCTTTTCCCACAACGGAATCTTCAGGTATCATCACGGCGATGTGCTCAGTCATAAAGAACTGGAGTTCCCATCCCTCAATGAAGCCAGGGGTTGCCGAATCTTGTCCACGAGGAGATCGTAGTTCGAGAGGTGTGACGGGATGGCACCGAAATCAACCGTCTGGGTTCTAAAGTGGTGAGGTTCCTTACCGACGGTATCATGGGACATCACCCTCCTCGAGTATACGAACGCCTTCACCGGTTGAACCACATCACGTGCGTGGCCTCCTGTGGGAGCTGGTCCGCGATGGACGGGTAGATAACGGCCCTGCTCATCTTCTTCCCGTCGGAAGGGGCGCCGTTACCGTCGTAGTCGATGAACCCGCCGCCCTCGACCGTCTCCAGCCAGTCCTGGCGCGTCATGAGTTCCCCGTAGTCCGGGAGATCCACATCGAATACCAACGGTTCCGAGATCTTCCTGCCGGCGTAATCCTTGAGGCTCATTGTACCGTCTCTTTCTTTTCATCTGGTTCTTGGAATTCTGAGTTGAACAGATCCAGCTGACGCTGCAACCGAGCGTCGTCGTCCGGATAGTAGTACCTGGTACGGGCCATCGCCATGATGATCCGCTCGTTGCGGAAGATGACCTGCGGGATCCTGTCGACACCGATCTTCCGCATCCTCTCGATGCGCCCCAGAGCCGCCGCTCGCTTCCGTCGATAGTTCTCGATCGGGAAGTCCGGGCTGTCCTGTTGAGCCTTTATCCGATCGTCAACCTCACGTTCCGCAGCGACCAGCTTACGAGCCATCTGGATGAACGGGTCGTAGTCCTTCAGGTCCGACTGCGTCTCCGTGGAGACTACGTCGATCATCTCAACGATCATGGGAGTCTCCGAGATCTTCACCAGAGCATCCTCGAAGGACTTGCCGAACGGGAGAGCCCACCTCTCAGGCAGGGTGTCGTTGACCTTCTGGGCTGCTCGAATGAACCACGTCTTCGGGACCGTGATGACGTTCCCGTCGACCAGTACTTCGACGTTGTCGGATTCCGGATACACGTTGACGGTCAGGCACACGTTCGAGGTACCGACGAACGTGTCGGTGAACTCCTTGTCGCTCATGTCTGAAATACCTTTCCTGATGCCATTGCTTCTCGTTCGATTCGGTTGGCGTTCTGTCTTATCTGGTGCGGCGTCTCAGCTCGGTTCTGGTTGGAACCTATCCTGACGATGAGGAACTTCTTGGACGCCTCGTGCGTGAGACACGCATGTCGTGACTTCATGGAGAACGACCATCCTGGTCTGGATAGTACCTCCTCGACGGCCTTCTTGACGTCGGAGTTACCCCACTTCGGTTTTCTGAGGGTCCTGCGGCTCATGCCAAGGCCTCGTCGAAAGTCGGAAAGACCCGTTCGTCTGGAGATCCCTCCACGTGTTCGTCCCTGAGGACTTCACCCTTCTCCATCGTGATGCGACGGTGTGGAGGAACGTCGATCTTCCACTGGTCAAATCCTGGAGTCGATATTTCTTCATCATCGAAATGGTCACCGAAAAGACGGCCCGTCTGTTTACGGTAGATCGCTCCCAGAAGGCGGTAATTGATGAGGGTGATGCTCGCGTCCCAGTGCATACCGAGACGGCCTACATTGCCCCTGTCGAACACCAGGACCCTGGTGATCGCAAATGCCGGTATGCCGCTCAGGTAGGCGCAGGTACCCATGGCTTTCAGGCTCGTGCGCCAGGGCTTGTCGTTGCTCCCGCCGTCGGCATATTGAAATAGGTTCCGACGGTACCACTCGGTTCGGCGAGCCATGTCTCCCTTCACGTTGTCTCGACCCCTGCCTGCCTGCTCGAGGACGTCTTCGTCAGGAGCAAAGTAGATGCGATCGAAACGTTCGGTGTCAACCTCGACGATCACAGGCGAGTGTTTCTTACCGCAGGCGTTCACGGCGAAGTAAGGTGCGTAGGCATCTGTCAGGTAGACGGCTTCCCTGGCCGACGGCGCGTGGGGCCATAGGCTCCTGGAGCCAGGTCTCTTGTTTCGAGGCAGGATGCCCCTGGTGATGATGTCGTCCAGGGCTGCCGTGGACGTTCCATGGTATAGCTTCACGTTCTTTTCCCTTCCAAAAAGAGGACTACCCTACAGCGATTCCTCAGGAACTGACACACTACATGTCTTGGTTGACGGTAAGTTCCCTGAGATAGTATTCTCGATGGTCATCCCAATCACGAACCACCTCGCCGTGGTTCTCTCTCCAGACAACCATCTCGAGGCCGTCCCAGTTGAAGCACCGGTCCTCCAGCCATGAGACGGAGTTCACAGCGACCGCGGATCGGTTGGCGGCAGCCTGTGCCAATTGTATGTCGTCGAAGACACCGATCAGCATGTCGGAGCATCCGCACTCATCATCGGAGTAGTTGGTGAAGGCGCCTATGAGGATCTTGTCAGACATCTACTAATCCGTTCTGTCGGGCCGGAGTCCGACGGTCCATCTGGAACAAGAGCCTGTCCCAGGTCTTCACGTAGTCAGCCCAGGATTCACCCCAGACCTCGACGAAGTAGTCCTCGTACTTGCCATCAACCCATCGTCCGGCGAGGCAGTACGAGGCGCGTCCGAGGCGCCTGATGTCCATGTCGTACATGATGTTGAGGTGGTCGATCGAATGGGAGATCCCGGGCTTCAACGCCATATCTTTCGTCAGAGATGCGTTCAGGGTCATTATGGCTCCCCTGTTCTGATCGAAGAGGTCGAAGACAGCTCGGATCTTGGTCCCATCGCGAGGAGTCACACCCACCGATTCCCTGTGGTAGGTGTAGTGCTTTTTCCGACGGTTCCGAGTAGAAGCCTTGATGGATGCTGCTGTGACACGCATCAGGCGACCAAGTGCTTCTCGAGGCCGTTCTTCACGGTTTCTGCGGACATCGTGTAGTGACGACCCTTCGTGACGTCAAAGTTCTTCGACAGGGGACCTTCCACCGGAATAACGACGATGGGCTTAGACTTGCGCGGTCTCGCTCCGACAATCTTGAAGACGTCGCCACGCAGCGGGTCCTTGAACTTGCGGCCGAGGTCAGAATCCTTCATATCCCAGAAGAAAGCATTCCTCTTGAAGTCCTTCGCATACGTGGCAAAGACGTCCAGGTCGGAATCGCCACTTCTCTGGTTGATGGTGAGTTCGGTGAAACGTCCGCCCGTGCCTGAGACTTCGTATCGGCCGGTACCCAGTTTGAAGATGAGGCCGTGTTTGTCGCCGAGCGTCTTGAGGGCTGCTTCGATCTCGATCCGCAGATTCTCCATGTTTGCTCGGTCGATCTTCATTGACTTCGTCATGGTAGGTTTCCCCTGTTCGGTTGGTCACTCAGTGAGGATACCCTATCCCTCTTCCGATAACAAGTAAATAGCCTTCCTCAAGAAAGTTTCGGGATAAATAGGTCTCGAGACCAGAAAGGCCATGAGTGTCTGACGATCCCCTGGGCAAGGCCCTAGGCCTGTCCCCGATGCCCTCACCGAAAGAGGGTGAAGTCACCCTGGTGGGTTCAGGACTGCCTGCCGTGATAGAAACAAGGAAGGACAAGCTCGAGGACGACCTCGACGCTTCTCGCCATGCCATCAGGGAAGCCCTGGAGATAGGCGTCGAAGCCCTAAAGGATATGTCCAAGCTTGCCGACGCCGCCCAGAACCCAGCGATGTACGGAGCCTTAGCTGAGTTCATGTCCAGCATCGGTGAGACCGCCGAACGTCTCGTTGAACTCCATGTCAGAAAGGCCACGTCCAGGAAGATCTCCGGTGAGAAGACCGAAGAGAAGTCCGAGGGGAGTTCCTATACCCAGCATAACATCTTCGTAGGATCTACCGAGGACCTGCAGAAACACCTGGGACAGATCAAGAAGCTATGAGCAACTTGTTCAACCAGTTCGGTGCCTATATGGGCAACGTAAAACTTAAGAAGCCCGGCGTCCAGATCCAATGGACCAAAGAGCTTATTGACGAGTATGTCCTGTGTCAGCGCGAGCCGATGCATTTCATCAAGAAACATGTGAAGATCATACACGTCGACAAGGGTATCGTCTCGTTCGACCTCTGGCCGTTCCAGGAAGACATCGTCCAGAAGACGTTCAACAACCGCTTCGTGATCGTCAAGACACCTCGTCAGGTGGGCAAGACCACGACGACTGCAGCCATCATCCTCTGGCATATCCTGTTCAACGCCAACTACTCCGTGGCCATCCTGGCCCACAAGGAGAAGCAGTCCAAGGAGATCCTGGGTCGCATCAAACTGATGTACGAGCACCTGCCCAAGTGGCTGCAACTCGGCGTCATCGAGTGGAATAAGTCCAGCATCGAGCTGTCCAACGGTTCCAAGGTCCTGGCCTCCTCGACCTCCTCGTCCGCCATCCGTGGTACGACGCAGAACCTCATCTATCTCGACGAGTTCGCCCACGTCCCGCCCCACATCCAGGATGAGTTCTTCTCCTCCGTGTACCCGACCATCTCCTCCGGTGTCACGACCAAGGTGATCATCACCTCGACCCCCAAGGGAATGAACAAGTTCTACAAGATCTGGCACGACGCCGAGAACAAGAAGAACACGTACATCCCCATCTCCGTGCACTGGTCAGCGATCCCAGGACGCGACGAGGCCTGGAAAGAAGAGACGATCAGGAACACCTCGAAGAGGCAGTTCCGCGAGGAGTTCGAGGCTGAATTCCTGGGTTCTGAGAACACCCTCATCGACCCCAGCAAACTATCGAACCTCCCGCATGAAGACCCCCTCTCGGCGTCCGAGAACACGGACATCTTCGAGGCGCCTCTCCCCGGTCATGTCTACATGATCACCGTGGACACCAGCAGAGGCGTCGCTCTAGACCACTCCGCCTTCATCGTCTTCGACATCACCCAGGTACCGTACAAAGTTGTGGCCAAGTACCGAAACAACACCGTGCCTGCCCTGATCTATCCCCAGTTCATCTACAACGCGGCCAAGGCCTACAACGACGCCTACGTCCTGGTCGAGACCAACGACGTCGGTGCACAAGTCGCCGACATCCTCCACTCCGACATGGAGTACGAGGGGATGGTGTGGACGAAGTCCAACGGTCGTACAGGGATAAGGATGAGCCTCGGCCTCGGCGAAGCCAGGCCGGTCCTGGGCGTCAGGACAACGACTTCCACGAAGAGGATCGGTTGCGCCAACCTCAAGACCCTCATCGAGAGCGATCGGCTCATCATCAACGACTACGACGTTATCCAGGAGCTCTTTCGTTTCGTCGAGAAGACGAACGGCACGTTCTCAGCAGAAGAAGGTGAGCACGACGACCTGGTCATGTGCTGTGTGATGTTCGCATGGATGGTGAACCAGCCGTCCTTCCGAGAGCTGACCGACACCAACGCCAGGGCCTCCGTCGTAGACCAGGCCAGGCACATGATCAGCGAGAACGTGCTTCCATTTGGTTACATCGACATGGGACCTGTTGAGGAGACCCATCAGGCAGATCCGAACGAGGACTGGTGGATGTGGGTAGACGACCTGAACAAGAAAGACCCAAAACCTGACGCCAAGTACGACGGTTTCGTCTACGGGGTTCCTTCGAACGTCTACAAGAGACCCCCGTCGGACTGAAAACCCTTCTTCGATAAATAAGACGAGAACAATCGCGAAGAGGGAAATCCCATCATGAGCCAGTTCCAGGTGTCCCCAGGCGTCGGCTTCTCAGAAGTAGACTTGACCACGGTGGTCCCGGCGGTCTCGACGACTGTCGGAGCCATCGCCGGACCCTTCAGGTGGGGCCCGATCGGGGTGCCGACGTCAGTCGACTCCGAGACCACGCTCGTGAAGCGCTTCGGTGCGCCCACCAACTACAACCCCGAGACCTGGTTCTCGGCAGCCCAATTCCTTGCCTACGGCAACTCCCTGCTCGTCTCGAGGGCCGCCAACACGACCGACTCCGCCAACGGAGTCCTGACCGCCGTGGCCAACATCGCCTCCGCCGTGGCTAACCTCTCCAGCTTCGTCGTTGAGAACAGGGACGACTACGAACTCAAGTCAGCCGACTTCCTAGACGCCGATCCGGACATCGCGTACATCGCCAAGTGGCCGGGAGCCATCGGTAACTCCCTCCGAGTCTCGATCTGTGACTCGGTCCAGGCCTTCTCATCCAACATCGCCGTCTCCAACGTTTCGTTCACCGTCGGTTCCAACACCGGTCAGCTGAAGTTCGCCAACACCGACGTCGCCGACGCCGCATGGGCACTCCTGACGGAGGGGGACTTCCTGGTGGTCGGTAACTCGACGATCGGTACCCAGTTGGTCAAGATCTCGGACCTCGGTGCAGAGCCTTCCGGTAACACCATTACCCTGGGTCTCGCCAACAAGTACACCCTCCACACCGACTGGACCGGAGCCACCTCCGTCCAGCGCAAGTGGGAGTTCTTCAACCAGGTCACCCAGGCACCGACGACGAGCCCCTACGTCCAGCAGAACGGAAACACATCGGCCGTAGACCAGCTCCACCTGGTCGTGACCGACGAGGACGGCCTCTTCTCCGGAACCCCGGGGACGATCCTCAGGGTCTACCAGGGACTGAGCCGTGCCACCGACGCCAAGAACGCCGACGGTTCCGGTAACTACTACGCCGACGTCGTCAACCAGGACAGCCAGTACATCTGGTGGGCCAACGATCGAACGGGAGTTCCCTCCAACACTGCCCTGAACATCGCCTCCGTCAATACCCTCCCGGCTTCCGTTTCCTTCAACTCCGGACAGGATGGCCACGACGAGAGCGCGATGGACTTCGCGTCTCTCGCCAACGCCTGGGACGTGTTCAAGGATCCTGATTCCGTCGACGTGTCCCTACTCATCACTGGAAAATCCCGTGAAGGTGACGGCGACCTCGGTGAGCAGCTCGCCAACTACGTCGTCGACAACATCAGCTCGACCCGTAGGGACTGCGTCGCCTTCATCTCACCACCTCGTTCGACCGTCGTGAACAACGTCGGGAACGAAGCCGCGGACATCGTCGCCTTCTCGGGAGTTCTGACAGGTTCTTCCTACTCGTTCGTGGACTCCGGATATGGGTACATCTACGATCGATACAACGACCTGTCCCGCTATATCCCTCTGAACGGTGGAACCGCTGGCCTGTGCGTCCAGACCGACATCCTCAGGGATCCGTGGTGGAGCCCGGCCGGAATCAACCGTGGCCAGTACAAGAACATCACGAAGCTGGCCTACAACCCGAAAGCCCAGGCCGACAGGGATCTCCTGTTCAACAACGGAGTCAACCCGGTCATGGTCCAGAAGGGCCAGGGCGTGGTCCTTTGGGGTGACAAGACCCACCTCGACCAGCCGTCTGCCTTCGACGCCATCAACGTCCGACGCCTCTTCATCGTCCTCGAGAAAGCCATCTCGATCGCTGCGAAGTCCTTCCTCTTCGAGTTCAACGACTCGGTGACGCAGGCCACGTTCGTCAACATGGTGAACCCCTACCTCAGGGACATCAAGGGACGCAGGGGCATCACGGACTTCAAGGTCGTCTGCGATGACTCCAACAACACCCCGGAAGTCGTGGATTCCAACCGCTTCGTCGGTGACATCTACATCAAGCCGGCTCGTGCGATCCGCTTCATCCAGCTGAACTTCGTTGCCGTGCGTGACGGGGTCACGTTCGAAGAGATCGTCGGTCAGATCTGAACCGCAAAGTAAGGGAAAATAAATGACTCTGAACATCTCTGACTTGAAGAGCGGACTGACCTTCGGCGGTGCCAGGAGCTCTCTGTTCCAGGTCTTCTTCGCCAACCCCGTGAACGGGGCAGGCGACCAGAAGGTACCCCTGCTCTGCAGGGCAGCGGCCATCCCTGAGTCGACGATCGGCGTCATCCAGGTGCCTTTCATGGGTCGTAAGATCCCTGAGGCCGGTGACCGACCGCCGTTCCAGAACTGGACTGTCACCGTCATCAACGACGAGGACTTCCTGATCCGTAACGCCATGGAGAGCTGGCACAACAAGATCCTCGGCATGGAGAGCAACGTCCGCGGTTTCGCCTCAGACGCCCCTGCCCTCTATAAGGTCGACGCCAGGATCGTACAGTACGATCGTCAGGGCAAGAGCATCCGTGAGTACACGATGCAGGATGCCTGGCCAAATCAGATCAGCTCCATCCGACTCGACTGGAACGCCGTGGATACCATCCAGGAGTTCAATATGTCGTTTGCATTCACCAACTGGTCGGTGTCCGGCGGCAGCACCGGGTCTCCAGGGGTCTGATCCCACGGAGGTCCGATAAGTAGAGGGACCTCAAGGGATCCGTCATGGCTGAGCAACGCAGTTACCTGACAGAGTTCGTTCAACGCCTCTTCGGCTATAGGATCGACCGCACCCCTCAGCCGAGGGATATGCTGCCGTCCTTCACGACGAAGGAAGTCGACGACGGTGCTCTCGTCACGTCTCCTGGTGGTACGTACGGAACCCTTCTCGACATCGACAACTCGGCGAAGACCGAGGCCGAGATCATCACGAAGTACCGTGAGATGGCACTCCAGCCGGAGTGCGAGATGGCCATTGAGGACATCCTATCGGAATTCATCGTCAAGGAAGACAACGAGGCGATCGTCAAGATCAACCTCGACGACGTCGCCCTAGAGGACCCCATCAAGAAGGTCATCGAAGCCAGGTTCGAAGAGATCCTGGACATGCTCGACTTCAACAACATCGGGTATGAGATAGCTCGTAGGTTCTATATCGACGGCCGCATTAACTACCACGCCATCATCGACAACCAGCGGCCTCGGGAGGGAATCAAGGAGTTCCGGTACATCGATCCTAGGAAACTCCGCAAGGTTCGTTCCGTCAAGAGGGTGAAGCAGGACGACATCTACGTCACCGTGACGGACGAGGAGTACTACATCTACAACGAGAAGGGCTTCAAGGGAGGTACCGTCTCCGGTATCGACAACCAGGGCGTGAAGATCGCCAACGATACCATCATCCGAGTCACCTCAGGCCTCACGGATAAGGACAACAAGCTGGTCCTCGGATATATGCACAAGGCCATCAAACCTCTGAACCAGCTCAGGATGCTGGAGGACGCAACGGTCATCAACCGCCTGTCACGTGCTCCAGACCGCAGGGTCTTCAACGTCCCGGTCGGCCAGATGCCGAAGGCGAAGGCCGAGCAGTACCTCAATGAGATGGCGGTCAAGCACAAGAACCGCCTCATCTACGACGCCACGACCGGAGACATCAAGGACGATCGTAAATTCATGACCCTCGTCGAGGACTACTGGTTTCCTATCCGAGACGACGGGAAGGGAACCACCGTGTCCAACCTCCAGGGTCTCCAGAACCAAGGTAGCCTGGAGGACGTCAGGTACTTCCAGGAAAACCTCTACCGATCCCTCAACGTACCAGTGTCGCACATCCTGCCTGAGACCGGCATCAGCCTGGGGAGGTCCTCCGAGATCACCAGGGACGAGCTGAAGTTCCAGAAGTTCATCCTCCGTCTCCGCACCAGGTTCTCCGGCATCTTCCTCCAGGCCCTGGAGCGCCACCTCATCCTGACCGGCGTCCTGACGAGCGAGGACTGGGACCTGATCAAGGGACACATCCACTTCGACTTCCGTCGCGACAACTTCTTCGCGGAGCTCAAGGACGAGGAGATCCTGAGGGAACGTCTGGCCACCATGCAGGGGATCGAGCCGTACATCGGCATGTACTTCTCCATGGAGTGGGTCATGAAGAACGTCCTGAAGATGACGGATGAGGACATCGAGCAGATGCAGGCCCAGATCGCCGAGGAGGGCCCGATCATGCAGGAGATGATGATGCAGAAGGATCCTCAGCTCCAGGCAGGAATCGAACAGCAGCAGGCCGAGACCGAACAAGTACAGAACGCCCCGCCTCCCCAGCAGAAGGGTCCCCCAGGCGGCGGATCCAAGAAGCCAGCTCCGAAGAAGCCTGAGACCAAGAAGCGCCAGCCTCCCACCAAGGAAGGCAAGAAGACGAAGGCCAAGTCCAAGAACGACGACTGAGTTTTCCGTTCCGATAAATAGCGGAGAACAGTTCGGAGACATGGATGGCAAGGTCGAACGGAGCCCTCAACGAGGGCAATGGTTACCACGCCAGGCGCTCCTACCTCCTCGGAAGAGGGTGGGAGGAAGGTGACGACGCCGGCGACTCCGTCGAGTTCTTGAAAGGAAAACACGGCATCTCCCTACACAAGAAGGGTCACGGCTGGGACCACTATACCGATGAAAACGGTGAGTATAAAGACGGATATTTCCACAGAGGAGGAAACGACACGGTGTCGACGCGAGACCTGAAGACGATAGAATCCAAATTGAACGAAGGTGCCATCACGACGGACAAGAACCTCAGCGAGGCAGACCGTTATCGATACGGTATCGTCAGACAGGTCGGAAGGTTTGCCGGAGGGATGGTCGGCGGAGGCGCGGCGGGTGCGGCTGTCGGATCTCTCGGAGGACCACTCGGTATCGCTCTCGGTGGTATGGGTGGTGCCTACGTGGGGGCGCTGGCAGGAGCCGACAGCGCCGATGCGAAGACCGCAGAAGCCGAAGGTAAGTCTGGTTACTACAAGGCTATCCACAAGAACGGTGGCAAAGCACCAAATCCTGATAAATTCGACCTCACTGCGAAAGACGCGGCTGACGTCGAGAATCGATACAACAAAGATTCAGTGAGGCGTCGCATGAAGTTCGGAGAAGAAGTCGAAACCGTTGAGGAGGGTGCCATCTCTGGCGCCATCGCAGGAGCAGCACTCGCAGGCAAGGGGCACCGTATCTCCGGTGCCATCGCCGGCGCAGCGCTCGGCCATCTCGCGAAGAAGGCCGAGAACAACCCGGAGTTCAAGGGCAAGGTCGTGAAGGGACTCGGCCATGCCGCTTCGATCGCCAGCAAGTTCGCTGAGGAGCGTGAGGAGAACGTCACAGCCATCATCGATGCGGCTGTCCAGGACAACGCCCAACGAATCAAGGACGTGGTTTTCTCCGACCTCAGGGCCAGGATCATGGACGAGATGGAAACCATCCGCCCCACGGTCTTCGCCGCACCCGAAGAAGACGCTGGGGAGTAAGAACACCATGGCCAAGGAAAAGACCATCAACGAGTTCGTAGGCTTGGCCATCGCAGGTGGAGCAGCCCTGGCTGCAGGTCATGCTCTCGGTAACACGAAGCCCATGAAGAAGCTGGCTGCCCACATCGGATATGAGGGTGACAGACACGTCGCCCACCAGGTTGGGATCGAGACCATGCAGGCAAACGACTGGGACTACTCCCATGACGGCGGCCAAGGAAAAGATCACCACACCGTATGGACCCACCCGAAACACGGCACGATCCGTCTCGGAGGGGACTGGTGGGACCACAAGAACAAGAGCGGTAAGACCGTAGCGAAGGGGAAGCCAGGCTATGACTTCCATGTGCACATGGTAGACAACAAGAAATTGAATCCCTCCGGTAACCTCGGGTACGTCGACGAATCGGTCGACGTCATCACGAAACAGGACAGGGTCCTGAAGAAGGTCCTCGACATGAGGGCCGACCTCAAGAAGGCTTTCACCGGCGGCAACGAGAGGAGCGATCGCTTTCTCGGAAAGCACCCCGTCTCCAGGACTGACGATCCGGAAGGCAACGGGGACGACGTCTTCAAGGCCACGAACGTCGCCAAGGACACGACCAACTCCGCCAAGGACCTGCTCCCGGGCGAGGACGAGTACGTGTACGAGGGAAAAGAACCTGAAATCCATAACCACTTCTATACCGTATCGGCACACCTGGACAGAAAGGCTGAAAAGAGCAGACATCGAGACCTGAAGAGCCTCTACCACTCCGACGCCAAGGACTACAGGGACATCGGTGATCTGGCCGCTGCAGGAAATCACGAAGCCGCTAAGAAGAAGTGGCACAGTCTTGACACGGCCTCCAGGGACAACATCGCCGAAATCAGTCCTAAGCACCACGGTCAGATCGCCAAGTACCTGAACGTAAGTATCAATGGCGTGACTGAAGAGGTGATGTCTCTAACCGAGAAGCTCAACCCGAAGATGGGTGCGAAGGCCTACATCGACGACTTCGTCCACTCCAAAGATCCCCGTTTCGAGGGTAAGACCAGGGCGGAACGTGCCCGCATGGCTCTCGGTGCGTTCTACGGCGCCAGGAAGAAGCTGAAGGAAGGCATTGAACCAATCGACGAGATGTCGATGGGAAGCTGGTCTCGTGAGAAATACGGTAAGAATAGGGGCACTGAGGTTCGTCATGGGGAGATGGTGTCTCCTAAGGAACACGTCGCCGCCGCAAAGCCATGGACCGACGTTCTCCAGAAGCATGGGTTCGTGTCCGACGAAAAGATGAAACACAACCGAACCGATTGGAGGAATCCAGAGACTGGAGAAATCAAGACGATAAATCACACGTCGTCACAGTACTTCAAGCACCCGGACATATCGCATCGGATCTCCGTGCACGTCAACGAACGTGAGAACGGAGGACCAGTCGCTCACGTGTCTATCAACAGGGGTCTCGGAAACCCAGATAACAGGAGTGCAAAATCTCCAGAACACCTGGACCACATGATCCGTGGCATGAAGGAGTTCAACGAATCCGTGTCGAACTCCCTAAGGGAAGCGTCCCACCTCACGGCGTTCCACCCCAGTTCCGTCAAGGAACGGGCCGGTCTCGCAGCTCACCTCGGTACGCAGTGGCACCACGACTACGACGGCAACCACGTCGGTCTTGCCTCAGGTGATTCCGGAGAGCTCCACCGGAAGATGCTGGAGCTCGGATATACACCAGGCCTCAGCGACCATCCCCACGACGCCAGGGTCGACGCCAGGGATCAGGAGTACTTCAAGGACGGCGACAACCACACCCGCCACAGGGTGACGTTCAAGAAGCGTCGCACGTCCTCGCAGCTCCACGACGTAGAGATCGAGCACTCGAAATGATCAGGGCTCCTGGAATCAAGAGCAAGCCGACGGTCCAGCCGATGTCCCCTGGGGAGGTCAGGAAGAACTCAAGCACGAACCTCTACAGGGCCAAGTCGAAGCACGGAAAGGTCAGGGCGTTTTCCGACTACGCAGGAGCCAGCACCTTTGCCATGGGCGAGTCCGTAGAAGGTATCGACGAGAGCATCGTCGGTATCTGGACGCACCCGACAAAGGGCCGTCACTTCATGCGTAAGGAGAAGGATAAGGACGGCAGGTGCATCTACTCCGTCTCGAGGGAGAAGGACAAGGCCAGGGTCGCCGAGAAGAAGTTCGGCGCGGTGGAACCCCACGTCGCAGCCCAGTGGCTTCGTGACGGTGGCTTCAAGCCCGACATGATGAGCGAAGCCGCTGAGTTCCTCGACGAAGCCCGAAAGCCCGGGAAGACCGACCAGGAGATGCTGACTCACCATGCCGCCAAGGCAGCCGAGCACGAGAGCCTCTCGAAGCACCACCGCAGGAACTCCAACTCCGAGGAAGCACTGAAGCACGCCAACAAGGGCAAATCTCCGGACGAGATCAGGATGCTCATGGCCCTGAGGCGCATGTTCGGTGAAGGCAACGATCCCATGGGTCCGAACCCGGCCGGAGGCGAGAACCCAGGCGGTCCTGACGAATCCAACGCTCCGTCGAATTCGCCGTCTTCCACGGACGGAGAGAAGAGTGAGAACGGCTTCCTCGCTGCGCTCGAGACCATCGCCATCGGTGCCGCAGAGATGTTTGACGCCCTGAACCAGGCCAACGACCTGCCGAGCTGGGCTGAAGACCAGGCAGGACAGGCACAGCGCATCATCGAGAACCTGTCCAGAGCACTTGCCCAGCAGATCAAGGACGGTCAGAAGAACCGAGAGGATGAGAACGAGGAAGGCCAGGGAGATCCTGAGGGAGACCAGGGAGATACTCAGACCTCGCAGCAGAAACCCAACGGCGGGGCCGTGAAGGAATCCATGGAGCGTCCCGACAATAGGGTCCACAAGATCAAGATCTCAGCCTGGAAGAACGGCGACGAGAACAGCCACGTCGAGAAGACGGTCTACGTCAAGGCCGGAGACAGGAAGAAGGCCTTGAACCAGGGCGTCAAGAAGGCCCAAGCCCTCTGGCCTCATGACGGGTACTCCCACTCGGCCGACTACGTCGAGGAGAGCTGGAAGACCGGCGCTGCGCTAGGAGCTTCGACAGGAGCCAACTTCGGGGCGGTCGCGGGACCGGTCGGAGCTGGACTTGGGGCCATCGCCGGAGGGATCATAGGTGGTGGGATCGAGCACTTCGCCGCGAAGCTCAAGGACAGGAAGGTCACGCCTCCTCCTGCCACGGATCCCGACAGAGCCGCAGCTCGCCGTAGGGCTCTCATGGGACGCATCGCAGCCGTAGCTGCCCAGAAGGGCGTGACCGAAGCGTGGGGCCCGAGGAACGGAGCCCTCCGAGGCGTTAGACCCGTCAGGGCCGTCGTGCCTACCCTTGACGACGAGATCGAACAGTTCAAGAAGGCCTCGAAGGGTCCGAGGACCATAGCCAAGATAGGGCTGAAGAGCCGCCTGGCGAACAAGGACACCAGTGAAGAAGATCGGAAGAAGATCGAGGACATCCTCTCTTCCGAAATCGAAGGATAAATAGGACATGCCAACGATCCTCAAGAACGGTATCAACCGCCACGTCGTCTTCACCGCCATCGCCAACGATAGCATCCAGCTGTCGGACGTCGTGGTGGCCAACTCCGGCGAGTCCGTGGACGGCCTGAACATCACCAAGATCATCTGGTCCGGGCAGTGGACGGTCAAGCGCGGTGCAAACACCGTCTGGCAGTCCGATGCCCTCACCTTCGGTACCCACGACTTCTCCGGAAACGGCTTCACCCTGAACCAGTTCAACACAGCCAACGTGGTGCTGACTACCTCCGGCAACTCGTTCATCGCAGTTGAGTGTAACAAGGCCACCTACGCCAACGGGAGTATCGTGACGTGATGAAGTTCGACGAGATCCGTAAGGCATTCGTGTTCGGTTCTGCCCCGATATTTGAAGGAAAGTCCGAAATCGAAGCGAGGGCGCCGTACATCACCCACATAAACAACATCTCTTCTATGAGAAGCCGGCATTCCAGCATCGCAAAGGACATCTCTGCATACGGCGGCGCCGGAACTTCGGAATGGAATCGACACAACGAAGCCGATGCTGTACTCGGAGACGTGGCTGACGCCCTCCATAAGGGTGATGAAAAGATTGCCAGGAAGCATTATTCGAGATTGGACTGGAACATCAGAAACGGACACAAGACTGATACGGCCGGCAGTCATGCCTGGACAGGACCTCATTCCGTCAAAAATACCAGTATTTGGTTGGATAAAAAATGATGAAGTTCGACGAGATCAAGGAACTCTTCGACAAGATCGAGGAAGCCAGGAAGCCAGCCGGGACTAACCACCTCGCTGAGTTCGAGCACCACATCAACAAGGCTCTGGCGCACCTCGAGAAGCACGCCAAGACGAACGAGAAGAAAGATCCCGACGTTTCTGAGGCGTCGTACGAGCTGTACCGGAAAATAGCCAAGGCTAGGGAAGAATACTGACATGAAGCTGCTCCGAGAGATCGTAGAGGACGTCAGGATCCTGACGGAAGAAACTGCGGAAGGAAAGAAGCGCCACTACGTGGAAGGCATCTTCCTGCAGGGAGACATCAAGAATCGAAACGGCCGCAGGTATCCCTTCCATATCCTGGAAGGTGGCACCCGGGCGTACAACGAGAACTACGTCGGACGCAACCGCGCCTGGGGCGAACTGGGCCATCCTGACGGTCCGACCATCAATCTCGACAGGGTCTGTCTCCTGATCAAGGAGATGAAGCAGGATAAGTCGAACTACATCGGCAAGGCCCTCATCACCTCGACCCCGATGGGTCAGGTCCTGGAAGGTCTCATCCTAGATGGCGGCAACGTCGGTGTCTCCTCTCGCGCCATGGGAACCCTGAAGGAAGGGACCGACGGCGTGATGGAAGTCCAGAACGACTTCACCCTCTCTGCGGTAGACGCCGTGGCTGATCCGTCGGCCCCCGATGCCTGGGTCAGAGGAGTGATGGAGAACGCCGAGTGGGTCTACTCGGAACAGCATGGTTGGAGGATGGCGGAAGCCGCCGACAACCAACGCAAGCAGTTCCAAGGGATGACGATCCAGCAGATCCAAGAGTCAAAGGTCGCCGCATTCGAGAAGTGGCTTAGGTCAGTCTCGTAGAAAAACCTGAACGATAAATAGACCAGATTCCGAGGAGGAAACTATGACTAAGAAGAATCTCCGCGAGTTCGCCGCAAGTGATGGTACCAATACGACCGCTGATCCGGTCGAAACAGGTTCCACGCAGCGCCCCGCGGACAAGACGGACGGCGAGACCGCCATCCCCCAGTTCGCCTCCCAGGCCGAAGCCCTGAAGGCCATGATGAGCCTCATGAGCGGCTTCCCCACCGGAACCATCGGTGACATCTACAAGGGTCTGACGGACGCCATCCAGCCTGGTCAGGGTCATGCCGGACGTGCCGCCGACCAGAACGCCGGAGAAACCGGTCTCATCGTCACCTCCCCCACCGCCGTCTCCGGAGTCACCAAGGAAGACGTCGAGACCATCTTCAAGGGTGAGAACCTCTCCGAGGAACTCATCGACAGGGCAACCATCGTGCTGGAAGCCGCCGTGTCGGCCCGCCTGGTCGCCGAGATCGCAGCCCTCAACGAAGCCTACGACGAGAAGTTGGCGGAAGAGATCTCTTCGGCCGTTTCGGAAATCCAGGAACGTGTTGATGCCTACCTGACCTACGCCGCCGAGGAGTTCGTCAAGGAGAACAAGCTGGCCATCGTGTCCGGCATGCGGGCTGAGATGCTCGAGAACATGCTGAACCAGATGAAGGAAGTCTGGGTCGAGAACTACGTCGACGTCCCCGAAGACAAGGTGGACGTCATGGAAGAACTCGTCGCCCGCATCGACGCCCTCGAGGCTGACAACTCCAAGCTCATCTCGGAGAACTCGGAACTCAGGGAGAGCAACTCCAAGTCCACGCTCGGTGAAGTCGTCGCCGCCATGACCGAAGGTATGGCCATGACCGATGCATCCAAGCTGAGGACCCTGATCGAAGGCGTCGACTTCTCTGATGCCGAAGAGCTGAAGAAGAAGGCTGGTATCCTGAAGGAGACCTACTTCCCGGCTACGAAGAAGGCAAGCGGTTCGAAGCAAGCTGGCGTCCTCAACGAGGAAGTCGACGTGGTCGAAGACAAGACCAAGAACCTCGACCCTCGCCAGAAGGCCTACTACGACTCCATCAGCAAGCTGGTGAAAAACTAGTTCTTATAAATACACAAGGTTCCTGAACCGCTAGGGCGGTACGGACAAGGGAGAGCAGAATGCTTCTGAATGAAGAAATCAAGAATAAGTGGAGCGCGGTCATCGACCACGATGGTCTCCCCAAGATCTCCGACGCCCACAGGCGAGCGGTCGTTACCCGTCTCCTCGAGAATACCGAGGTCGAGCTGGGTAAGGCCGGCGGACTTGGTCCGACGAGCCTCCTCGAGACTTCCGGTGCTGCCCCGACCAACGTCGCGTCCGGCATCCTCAACTACGATCCGGTGCTGATCAGCCTGGTCCGTCGCGCCATGCCGAACCTCGTCGCCTACGACGTGTGTGGCGTGCAGCCGATGACGGGTCCGACGGGCCTTATCTTCGCCCTCCGTCCGCACTACAACAACCAGTCGGATACGACCTACGAAGCCTTCTACTACGAGCCGAACACGGCGTTCTCGACCATCACGGCCGGCAACACCACGATCGGTCAGGCGAACGGCAACATCGGCGGCGTCTACGGCGTCTCCAACACGGTCGTCGCCTCCGGTAACTCCAGCACCTACAACTACGCCGGCGGCATGCCCACGGCGCAGGCCGAAGTGCTCGGATCGACCGGCAACGCAGACTTCGCCCAGATGGCCTTCTCGATCGAGAAGGTGTCCGTCACCGCGAAGTCCCGTGCGTTGCGCGCCGACTACTCCATCGAACTCGCCCAGGACTTGAAGGCGATCCACGGACTCGACGCCGAGACTGAACTCTCGACGATCCTGACCGCCGAGATCCTGGCAGAAATCAACCGCGAGGTCATCCGCTCGATCGTCCTGACCGCAGTCCCCGGCGCCGCCGGCACGACCACGGCCGGTACCTTCGACTTGGACGTCGACGCCAACGGCCGCTGGATGGTTGAGAAGTTCAAGGGCCTGCTGATGCAGCTCGAACTCGAAGCCAACGCCATCGCCAAGCAGACCCGTCGCGGTCGTGGTAACCTCATGATCTGCTCGAGCGACGTCGCCTCGGCGCTGACCATGGCCGGTATCCTCGACTACACCCCGGCCCTGGAAGGCAACAATCTCCAGGTAGACGACACCGGCAACACCTTCGCCGGTGTCATCGGTGGTCGCATCAGGGTCTACATCGACCCCTACGCCGGCGGCAACTACATGGTCCTCGGGTACAAGGGAGCCAGCTCGTTCGACGCGGGTCTCTTCTACTGCCCGTACGTTCCCCTGCAGATGGTCCGCGCCGTCGGTCAGGACACCTTCCAGCCGCGCATCGGGTTCAAGACTCGATACGGAATGGTCGCCAACCCCTACAGCCCGGGCGCCACGACTTCCGACGGCTCGTTGGTGATGAACACCAACAAGTTCTACCGCAGGACGCTCATCGCGAACTTGATGTGATCTACACACAACAAGCATTAGAGTAACTAGAACCCCCAGGTTTCGGCCTGGGGGTTCTTTTTTCATCACGCTCGGACGAAGGCTTGGGACTTTGCGTAGTCCTCACCTTGCTGGTGGTAGACGATCAGTTCTGGAGATATGTCTCTGGTTTCGGTTTCCTCACCGAAGACGGTGAACCACTTCCCAGTATCCAGGTCGTAGCTATCCATCCGGAAAAAGTCTCCGCCGTTCTCGGCGGAGAGTTCCCGAAGCTTCGTTAGGAAGACCTCGGCGGAGATGGGTTTCCACATCCCTATGACGAAGTCCTCGATCGACAGGGGATCTTTCTTCTCTGCAGTCGTACTCATGTACGTACTCCTCTAGGTTGCCTCCGGCTTAGGCCGGTAGGTCACGTGAGTTTACCACGGACATGAACAGGTGTACATTTCATTGTCCGACAGGGCGAAGATGTAGAGTGCAAGGGATTCCGCATCGGTCATTACCCGAACTCCAGCATTATCCTGTTGGCGACGTGGTCCAACTCAGGACTAAGGTCCACCGGCCACAGGTTTGGTCTGACTTCAACCTGCTTCGCATCTAGTTCAGAGAACCATGGGATATGGAATCCGATCGCTCTGATCAGGCGCATGTTCCAGTTCGCCTGTTCCTTGAAGAAGCGCGCCGTCGCAGGATCCTCCCTACCTGAAGCTTTCTGGTAGACCAGAAGTTCCTCCCTGTCCTTGGTTGCCTGACGCCGCCACTCCCGGAGTGCATCACCGATGCCTTCCACGGGAGTGACGTATTTCGCAGGCCAGTCGTATCTCCAGACCACTTCCTTCTTGTCGACGGAGGCCAAGTACTTAGGCATCAACCTTCTCAGGTTGCGACAGGTTCTTTCCGATCTGCTGAGCACGACCCATGATGTCGTTCATGCTGGTTCGGCGCTTGTCGTTCCATTCGGCCTTGAACTTTTCCTTGTCCTCGGCATTCAGGAGTCCGGATTCGTAGACGGTACGTGAGTCCCCGGGTGACGCCACGGCAACCGACAGGAAGGCCTCTGCGATCTCCGCCTTGTTCTGTTTGAAGAACTGCTCCTCGTTCAGGCCGTCTCCGTTCTCCTTCCACCATTTACACCGGAGCTCCTTGCCTCCGATCAAGTACATCGGAACGCTGCGATGGGACTCGGTCCCATCCTCGCCGACCTCGGTCGCTGCGTAGGCACCACCTCCGAGAGCCGTGGTGACGATCTCGGCAGTCCGAATGTCCGCAGCCCTGAAGGTGATGGAGTCGGACGGGTTGATGATATACCAAAGCGCTGTCATGTAGGCTCTCTCCTTTTTCCATGGAAACCTTACCATCCCCCGAGGTATCCGTACACTTTTCAAAAAAGTTGCGGGGGCCTGTTTACTTCCTTCTCGGAAGAGGGTTATGGTGCCCCCACGAATTTCTCGGGGGACACCATGTTATCAGGAACGAGGATGGGAAGCCGGCCAACCGTTGAGGTGGCCTATCTCATGCACGACGAGGGCGTCATGCATCCCCTGGGTCACCACGACATGGCCGAACCTCTCACCGACCCGGGGGACCAGCAGGACCTTCGACTCGCTGATGGTGGCTCCCAGGTTGAACTTCTTGTCCCTGCACTTCTGCATGATCCCTCCGACCACGCAGATCCGTGCGACGGTATAGGCCTGGACTGCATGGGTGGTGGTATCCGCCATGCATGCATCAGTCACCTCAGAGAGGCAGAGGTTTCGGATCTCGGAGGAGGACTTCTCCTCCACACGGAGGTCCTGGTCAGGCGGGTGGAGGTACCTGTCAGGAGGGATGAGGACCCCGTCGGTTTCGACTAGGCCACGGTAGGCCTGGTAGTCAACGGTCGGTACCTCCTGGGCACCCGCAAAGACGGTGGTCCAGAGTAGGACGGCCGCCACACAAAAGATACGCAGCACTGGTGGAAACTCCTTGGTTTCATCACCATGCTACGCGTATCCGAAAATAAGTGTACCCGTGTCTTTAATTTCGGACTCGGGGTACGATGCCTATGCCTGTCGTCACCAGATAAATAGGTGTCAGGAGATCCACATGCCAAAGACGTACCAGCAGTTCGTTACAGAGGGTCGTCAGACGATCCATGGCCAGGTATTCAAGGACAACTCCGTCGGGCCTGCTGGGCTCGCAAGGTTCCACGTCCATACGATCAGGATGATGAGGGACGGCGACACCGAGGAAGTGAAGCACCGGAGCAAGGACTATCTGGTCACCAGGAAAGGCGATGAGTACCACTGGGCTCTGAAGTAATCTCCACACCGAGCGTTGTACTTATTTCCGAGAAGAGATAGTATGGCCCCGTAACCAACGGGGAACCACCCAATGACTGATGCATACGCCGCGACACCTGAAGGAATCTTTCGTTCAGCACTCGCCGCCGCCACGAAGGCTGTCGACGATAACGCACACCTCGAGAACCCAAACGCCCTCGACTGTGGGTTCGCATGGGTCACGGTGAAGCCGGCGCGGGGGCCGTTCGTCACCTACCTGAAGAAGAAGATCGCTTCGCTCCCGCCGGGAAGCCCATTGGCTCGCCAGTATGGTTCACGGGATGACTACAAAGGTGGGTGGATGTTCTGGAAACCTGGCTCAGAGAACTTTCGTGGTCAGTCGATCGCTGTCTTTGAAGCTGGAGCCAAAGCATTCGCGACGGTGCTGAACAGCCACGGAATCAAGGCTTCCGTGAGCTCCAGACTCGACTAGCGACATAGCGAATATCTGTCCTGTGGGGCCCAGCATCGGTTGGGCCCCACAGATGTCATAGGCGACGAGACCAGGAAAAGTTCTCCTGACGAGATCGATCAACTTCGGTGGTGCGATTCCTGCATAAGCCTTCACCGGCATCAGTGACGATACCCTGACGATCGCAGGTGCGGAGATGATGGCGCCGAGGAAACCGCGTCGAGATATGTTGGTCACCCAGCCCTCCTCGGATTCAGGGAAAAATAGACCTGGTCCCTACTGAACAACGCCATACCGGTATGTTGATCTCGGCCGACGGATCTGGATCCCAGCTTGACCCTGTATCCACCTCCATTCCACTCGCTGAGGGTACGTCTATCCGTGTCCGTGGGTCTCGTCGTCGTCCTCATGTCTCCACGGCTTTGTGGTGAGGAGGATTCCGACGACTGATATGACGGCGGCACCGATGAATATCCAGTCTGAGAGACACATGCTCCTATTCCTGCATCATTCGGCCACGGCTTCTTCCTAGCCCTGCACATTGGACAGGAATAGCACGGCGATCGATATAGAGAACTACGAACTTTCTCAAGCTGTCGAAGCCCATCCATGTATTTCCGGTGGTTGTCTGCTGACACCATCTCGTCCAGACGTGACTTGACGTGATGTACATGCACCTTCCAGAAAGTGTAGTTACCGATGTTCTCGGCGTAGCTACATCGTACCGGTCCGTTTCTCAACTGGCCGAGACGGTGGATGACGGCCGAGATGATGTCCCCATGTTGGAGGAGAACCATCTCGACTGCCATGGCCTCTATGTCGGAAGCCTCGACCACGTCATTCCTTGGACGACTGGACGGGCTTCTTCAGCTCGTTCTCGAGCTTCTCGAAGTCCTTGTCGTTCACTGCCCGGGAGATCGCAGCCTCCATCTTCTGGACGGCTTCGGCTGCCTTGCGCTTCTCGTCGAGGCGACCCTTCGACCAGGAGGCAGAGGCGACGGCGCCGGTCTCCGTGAAAGTCTGCACGTCAGGGCGGTTCACCTTGCCAAGGTTCTTGCGGAGTTGGTCCAGGGTATTGATGGCTCGAAGCAGCAGGTCGACTCGCCGGCTTTTTTCCTTGTTGGCGAGTTCTGTCGCGACGCCGTTGACGAGCTCTCCTGATTTGTGGAAACCGTCGATGGCTGCTGTGACGAAGTTGCTGACCTGGTCGGGGATAGAAATCTTTTCCACCGGATCGGGTGCCGCAGCGACTACCTGTGTGTCTTCCACCAGGTTCTCGTTTGGCTGGTCGTCCGGAGATTCGCCGTTGGTTCCTTCAGTCGATTGGCTCATGGTGTATGTCTTCCTTCTCTGTTGGTACTATGTCTGCGGAAACTTCCTCTATCCCAGGGACCCTATAGTCGTTCAGTCCGTTGGAGTAGGAATCCTTCTTGGCTGAGTACTGGAACTGGATTCGGCCTGAGCCGTTGTGGAACCTGATCCGGCACCCGTGCTCGTTCGGGATGAGGAAGTAGTCTATATCCTTCTTGAAGTCGTTGTAAACACCGAGACGTATCCACGAGACCTTCTTTGAGACACCAGTGACCGCACCTCGGATGACCATGCGTCTCACTCCCTTGATCTCCTGGTACCTCGTCAGGATACCGAGACACTTGGCGTCGGTCCCGTCCTCGTAGTCCCGATGGGGATCCTGGGTCCTGATGAGCCTCGGGTTCACCATGGCCAAGGTCTCCTCGAAGAGGAGTTCCGTGTTGTAGTGCCCTCGAAAGGCCTGGATGAGGCACATCGCCTTTGTCTGATCTGACAGGGATCGGTATAGGTCATGGTGACGGAGGACGACCTTCTCCATGAAGGCCTTGTCCTTGGCGTGCCCTCCGTCTCTGTAGAAGCTACCCACCTTGTTCCCCGGTCTTCATCACGCCGCCTTGGCGAAGGAGATCGCCTGCTGCAGGGCTTTCGCCTTGACCTTCTGGTTGACCCCGTACCACGATGAGTAGAGGCGCGTGTCGGCTCCCATCCCTAGGACGTGGTCTGCCAGGTACGTCACGGTGTTGAAGGCGTTCCACCAGGTACCGGGTGCGTAGGAATGACCGGGTTGCGACTCGACGGTTGAGATCGCGAGCTTCGCCGCCCTGGAGTGGGCCTCGTTGGTCTTGCCGTGCTCACCCTTCTTGTCGGACGTCTTCGGGAAGACGAGGTTGAAGTACTGGATGAGCGTCTCGTCGGTATATGGCTTCGATCCAAGCAGCTCGGCGGCCTCACGGTACTTCCCGAACTTGACGTCGGCAAGACCAAGCGTCTGCTTGACGATGGAGGGGTTGAATTCCCTCCGGTGGTTCAGGCGGATGCCGTTCTTGGCGGCACCCGCCAGGGAATCAGCCATCGTCGTCTGCGACACCACTCGTATTGGGGTGAACCTGATGTCGATGCTGTATCCGAACTGGTGTGGGAGTGAGAAGAGTAGGTATCCCTCCACCCTGTCTCCGCCGAAGAGCTCGAACTCCTCGTTCTTGATCTTGGCGAGCGCCCACACGTGCTTACCGCCCATGAGGGCCCCAGCCGTATGCATCTCCATATCGCCGCGCTCGACGAACTCATTGAAGAACTCGAACGCCTGTCTGTTCTGTACGGGGTTCCAGGAAGCAGTCGGTAGGATGGTGAGGATCTCTGGATCCCTCTCTCCGTCCAGACGAACGAGAGCCTGCGCCCCCGTCTTGACCCTCTGTTTCCTGACTTCTGCGAACAGGTTGTACTTCTTGACTTCCCAGTCGAGGCCGGCTTTCTTCAACATCTCCTCTGGGGTCATATCGGGGTCCACCTTGGTCCCGAGACCTTTCCAGGGGGTTTCCCCGTTGTACGCCATCCTAGTCCGTCCGTCTACTGATTCCGCGGCGTGACTCATGTATGCCACCATTCTCCTCTCAGATACCCGGCCTTCTTCTTGTAACCACTAAACCGTTCCTTGTAAACAACAATCTGATCAGGGAGCCCAGTCATGCTCAGATTCCGCTTCCTCTACGGAAGGGGCTTCGGCCTCGAGGTCGACGGCCTTCCGCATGATCATCATGTCTGACTGGAGGGCCTCGATGAAGCCGGCGAAGCGCAGCATGTCGTGCGTGGTCGGATTGTACGTTGAGGTCTTGGCTCTGTCGACGAAGCACTCGATGGGACTTCCATCCCTGATGTAGATCTGGACCCCCTGGTCCATCCACACCCGCATCTCCCCCAGGTTCTTATCTTCCTGGGAAGACAGGTGTTTTACGCTAGCACCTGGCATAGGTTCGATGATGTTCATGCTCTGGAACAAACCGATGACCGGTGTGTAGTTCCACCATTTCCTGCACTGCGGATCGGCGCAGCAGAGGTTGATGCTGATTCCTGATTTTGGACCCTCAACAAAGGACTGACTACCGCAGCTGCACTGCTTTCCAGAGAGGGTCTTGATCTTAGCTGCTGGGAGAGGCCACTGGTTCATGTTAACTTCCGTGGTTGAAGTCATAGACCTCGTTTGCGAGGTTGCTGAGTTCATTTGCGAGATCCTTTTCCTCAAGTTCGAGTACATCTAGGATCGTCCCTTGACGGAAAAAGTGATACCGACATTCATTGATGGCCCTCTTCGCCGCATGGAGCTCATGTAGTTCCTTGGACAGGAGGATGATCCTGCGGCGCTTTTCCGTCTGTTCTTGAACGATGTCCATCAGAAACTCCCGGCCTCGTGAAGATGCTCACCAGTGTCGTCGTAGACGTGGAGTTTGAGCATGGATGCGTTCTTACCTTTTTCATCAGCCTTTTTTATGGCTTCTTCCAAGGTATCGTAGTCGCCGTCGACCCAGTCTCCACCGTCGAAGGTGTCGACACCTATGACCCTGAACTTACCTGGGGGAGCTCGGCGAGAGAACTCCTCGTCGATTCCCCTGTTGCCTCCCTGGAAGACCGGTCTTGGATCGTATGGCATATCACTTTTCCTCAACGAATTCGTACTGTTCTTTGAACTCTTGCGGTGAGAGCATCTCTGGATCCTCCCATTCATCAGAGATCACGAGCCACTTTCCTCGAAGACCTGAATAATGTCTATTCCATGAGATGTCCATGTAGACCCATGCTGGGGTATCCTTCAGTTCAGGTCTTCTCTCAGGATACTGCCATGCCTCATGGATTTTTCGTGACCTGACTTTGAAGATCTTCATGACAGCAACCCCGTCAGGACGTGGTCGAAACTATAGGCTCCGGCGCCGCAGGTGATCACGACGACGCACAGCATCATGTAGAGAGGCTCGACGGTCCAAAGGTAGCAGGACGCATAGTCGACGGTATCCACCGGACTCTGGCGCGTCACCTTCTCACGAGCCGTGCAGTACGTGGCGAAGCAGAGGACGGAGAGAAGTCCCATGGCGGCGAGTGGAGCCAAGAGACCAAAGAGGACGGCGAGACCTCCGAATATCTCGACGAGAGCCACGAAACCTGCGAGCACGGGATGGTTGTAGTACCCACACGTGCAGAGCTTCCAGATCAGGTGGTCTCGGCGTGCCTTGTTGAACCACATGTCTTCCGGCCTGGAGGGGTCGAAGATCCACCGGAACCTGGCCAGGATGAAGAAGGTGCCGAGGGTCGCCCTGGCTATGAGCAGGGCGAAGTCGGTGGCTCCGAAGAGACCGTGGTTCAGGAATGCAGTCAACGCAGGCATAGTTTCCCCTTCCGTGGGATTGATTAGTCCACACCCCATACTCTTTTCAGAGGAGGTTGTAAACCCATAGAACGAGCCTCAGCAGAGGAGGGACCCCGACGAACACCAGCGTCACTGCCAGCCCCAGGAGGATAGCTCCTGAGTACATCTCGGTGGGATCTGGTACCCAGTCCTTATTCCTCATTTCCGTCCCTCCAGGTAGAGGCGCCTCTCGATCATGGTGTCTCGGTCCCTCTCGTTCATTGGGCGGTGGAGGCTCTCGTCCTTGGCGGCTCTTCGGCCGGCTTCGAGCCCGTCTCTATGCCATCCGAGTTTCTTGGACTTAGATTCCTTGGTGATCTCACCGAAGGTCTTGAGCTGGTAGGCATCGATGAGCTCGAGGTCCTGTGGTGTTCCAGCGAAGCCGTGGACGGTCTTTGCGATCTCCTCGACCCAGCCGAGGCAGAAGCCGTTGGCGGCGGCGGTCTTCTCGGAGCGACTGTACCACTCCGGCACGGTCTTGATGTATGTCTGGCGTGCCTTGGACAGTTTCCTGGCCAAGACGGTGGCGGTGTAGGACGCCAGTTCCGCTCTGTCCTTACGACCGATGAATGAGTACTCGGCTTTGTTGTCGAGGAAATGAGACCTTGCGGCGTGGTAGAGCAGAGTACAGCCGAACGCCTTCGCCACGGTGTGGAGGAGACGGTTCTCATACCTGTTCTCCCTGGAGACCCCGAGGTTCGACTTGTACCTGGTATGGCCGAAGTCGGTGAGGTGGATGTCGGTCTCTGAGATGCCCAGATCATCCATCATCTGGTTGACCTTGTTCATGAAGAGCGCGGCTTCTTCAGGCCCGACGCCTTCGCCCTTGGCCTTCAGCTTCTTGATCTTCTCGAGTATCTTCGGGTCGATGCTCACGTGTTGATCCCCTTCTGGATGCCGTGTAGTGACGTCTGTGCCAGCTTGACGATCCTCTCGAGGGTCATGCGGCCTGCTTTCGTGTCGATTATATCCTTGACGTCCATAGAACTGACACTGGAAAGTAGGTTGAGGGCTGAGCATATCGCTGAGGCCGTCTCAGGACGGCAGCACTCGGCGACGAGCGTGAGGCCTTCACCTCCGTTCTCGGTCTTGTACGAGGAGTAGACGTCCCCTGGGATCTGCTCTATCTGAACGAACTTCATCCCCGGTCTCGCTCCAGTTTCTTCTTGTCGAATTCCATGATCTGCTCACCGAGCTCAAGGAGGCTGATCTCGACGTAGTCACGCTGCACCCGCAGGGCTCGGTTGATGGCGTAGAGCTTCTCGCGATCCTTGAGATTGAACCTACCACCTTGACTCGCCATCTCAGACACCATGGAGATGGAATCTTCAAGGGTCTTCAGTCGGCGAACGTCGACTTCTGCCGAGAGCCGTTGGGATATGTCTCCGGACATCACTCGACCTCCGATATGGACGATATGGAATCGTAACCGGAGTCGAACTTGCCGAGTTCACCCCCGACGATGTCCCACTCGCCGACGAAACCTTCGATCACTCCACCTGGAACGGTTTGATGGAGTGAGAACGACTCCATCTCCTTTGCCTTCCTGATGGCCGATGCCTTGTTGCGCGCCTCGATGACCACGGTGATCGAGGCCGGGATGTTGACCCTGAATTTCTTCATAACGTCATCTCCTGTTGTCCTGCCTTCACGAAGGTGTGGCGCTTCTCGCCCCACGGGAGACCGTAGTGGTCGGCGCAGGTCTCGCCGTACCCCATGGCAGTGGAGCGATCGTCCGACAGCTTGAGGTGGCAGAAGCAGCAGCGACCGGTCAGTCGGCCGTAGTGGGCGGCCGTCTCGGCAGGTTTCTTGGAGAGAGCCTCGAGGAGCTCCCCGAGGTCGTCCATGCGACGTGCGTCGACGTCACGACTTGGGCTCCAGTTACCGTTCGGTTCGACGCGACCGTACCACGTGTTGGAACCGAACGATCCTCCGTCCGTGATGTTCACTGTTCCAGGAGCACGCGAATTCGGACCGGCCACGCTCAGGACGATCGGTGAGCCGTCTTCCAGTTGAAGCCGGATCTTCGGGAACTTGAGGTGTTCCTGGGCTTTGCGAAAGAGTCCGATCACGCCGTCGAACGATCCGACGTTGACCTTCACGGACTTGTCAGCCAAGGGGTTCGGGTTGTCGACCAACTTCAGGAACTTATCGAAGTGGAACTGACGCTTCGGAGAGAGGTTCCCTCTGTACTGACGATGGGCGTTGATCAACGACCTCGCGAACTCCCGATCGCTGGGCGGAAGTTTTTCCAGTCTCTGTTCGAGGTAGTCGGCGTTCGTGAGTGGCTGCATGGCGGTAGTCCCCGGCTTGATTCTGGGCCACCTTATCCTCTTCCGAGAATTATGTAAACAGCTATCCCCTGTTGTCAAGGTCCTCATGCCAGGCAACTGCTACCCCGAACCTCGGCTTACCACCAGGCGTCAGTCCCTTGTACCTGACTGTGACGCCTTCGTAGGACTTCCACTCGCCAAGGAGCTTTGAGGTGAAGGCCTTGTTGCCCCTGATCCCCGCCTTGAAGGTTTCGCCGTTCGGGAGGGAGCACTCAACCTTCTTGGCGTGTCCGGCCCAGTTACCTTTACCTTCGTAGACTCCAAGGATCGGAAACTCTCCGTCTGTGAACTCCTTGCGCTTGAGCAGGTTCTTCGTTCTATCCGGCGTGTACGGAGAATCTGTTCGGACCATCTGGCCCTCGTATCCGGCTTCGAGATATTCCTCGTAGAGGGAGTCGAGGTGGACTTGATCCCTTACCATGTCGGTCCTGACGAATTGGACTAGATGCGCGTCGTCCCCTTCAGGACCGTACTCCTCGAGCAGCGACCTGAGTTCTCCGGAACGCTCGCCGAAGTGGACTGGGTCTGACGGTAGATCGTAGACGTGGAACTCAATGACCCTCTCGAACTCCGCTTGTCGTTCTGGATCCCTATCGCTCTTCCTTATCAGGCTGGAGAGCTCGTTGAAATCGTCCTTAAGGGAATGGGAGTAGAGCTCGCCGTCCAACACGACGTCCGGCAGGGCTTCGAATAGGGGTTCGAGGACTCGTCTGATGTGAGGCAACACGACGACCTTGCCGTCCCTCGAGATGAACTGTTCCCGGGTAGCTATGAGGCGGAAGCCGTCGAGCTTCGGCTGAGAGTAGACGACGCCTTCCGGAAGCTTCTTGTACTTTTCAGCCAGCATGACAGCAAAGAACTTCTTGCCTGCAGCCGTTTCACGGTCGTCGTAGTACTTGCGGGCTCGCTTCTTATCGTAAAGAGCCAACACCTCAGCGATGGCCTGCTGTTCTCCGGTCGTTGCGTTGGACTTCCCGACGTTCTTGGGGAGCGCTGTCGTCCACGCAGCTTCTACGGCCTTGCCGTCCACGAGACCGGATACGGCCCTGAACTGCGAGGGGTCCGTTGGATTGGTCTCCATTCGCCAGAATCGAAGACGACCGTGTGAGTCCACGGTGAAGAGGTCTGGGTATATCATCTGGAGACGCTACACCGTCACTTGGATATTGTAAACGGCTTTAGGTACCGGCATTTGAATTTTTTGTGGTGTGGTAATTTTCCTCTAGCCACTTGGACCATGGCTCCCGTGTTGAGGCCATTGGCGAGACAAAAATCTTCTATCCCTCGAATTGATTCAACCCTACCATCTGGCC
>Ga0265338_10002021_pt1 | contig 31454 bp, 24 predicted proteins | sample 42126metaG_FD_193579 | JGI IMG/M metagenome (GOLD analysis project Ga0265338, IMG submission 193579) | Rhizosphere microbial communities from Carex aquatilis grown in University of Washington, Seatle, WA, United States - 4-21-26 metaG | ecosystem: Host-associated > Plants > Roots > Rhizosphere...
GTCTTCCCTACGGCTCATATAAGTAAGCGAACCGCCGATGAGGAGGTAAGCATGTCGAGCAAGGTAAGACGGATCGCAGGCGCGCTGCTGATCCTGGCGGCCTGCGGCGCCGGCGCCACGGGGTTCGTCGTCGGCGGCGTCGCCGCCGATCCGAACAAGAGCCCGCAGGCGCGCCTGGCCGCCGAGGCGGCTCGACGCAACGTCGAGGCCGCCTGGAAGGCGCAGCGCCTGGCGCTGGAAGCCAAGGCGACCGCGATCGCGACCATCTCACCTCTGCACGCTGCGCTGAACAACCAGGTCGACGGACACACCCTGGTCGATCTCTTCGAGACCGAGGAGTGGTGGCGTCCGGTCCGCGACGACTTCAAGGCGGTGCGCCTGATCGTGGGCGAACAGTTGATCGCCTCGCAGGGCAGGCTCGATCTCGGCACGACCGACCATGACCTGGTCGCGGCGGCGCGCAAGGACGAGGTGGCTTCGGGCGTCGCCGTCAGCGGCGGCGCGCCCCTGATCCTGGTCGCGGTGCACGTGCCCGTGCTCGGCCCGTCGGCGCCCGTGCTGGTGCTGGGGAACCCGCTCGACGCCGCGATCGTGCGCGCGCTCGCCGATCGCACGAACCAGGCGATCATGCTCTCCGACGCCGGCGGCTCGACGGCGATCGCCGGACCCGCCGAGCTGCGATTGATGATCCAGGGCCTGGCGGGACGCGAGAACAGCCCGTTCGTCGTCGACCCGCACGGCCACTGGGTGGCGGCGACCGTGACTTTGGGCCCGGGCGTCCGCGTCTGGACGCTGCAGTCCGTGGTCATCGAAGGCCTGGCCACGCAGGGACGATCGTTCATTCCCTGGGCGGTGGCGCCGGTGCTGCTGGCGATCGGGCTGGTGTTGCTGCTCAGCCGGCGCCGCGACGGCGGTGCCGTGCCGACCGCCGAGGTGCTCAAGGACACGACGCTCCGCTTCGGCACGCCGGCGCAACCGCGCCGGAAGGTCGAGAGCACGGTGCTGAACGTCTCATCGCCACCACAGCCGCCCTTCAGCACGGGCCCCGGTCAGCCGGCGGTGGCGCCCAAGCCGCCGCCGAAGATCTTCGGCCGCTACAAGCTCATCGATCTGCTCGGACAGGGCGGCATGGCCGACATCTACACCGCCGTCGCGTCGGGCGTGGAGGGCTTCACGCGCACCTTCGTGCTCAAGCGGCTGCGCACGGAGCTGGCCAAGGACAAGGACGCGATCGGCCAGTTCATCGACGAGGCGCGCATGCAGGCCGGGCTGGTGCACTCGAACATCGTGCCGGTCTTCGACTTCGGCGTGGTCAACGGCGAGTACTTCATGACCCAGGAGTACATCGTGGGCCGGGACCTGGTGAAGATGGTCCAGCGTTACTACGAGTACACCAAGCGGTCGATGGAGCCGCGCTTCGCGACCTACATCGCGCACGAGACGCTGCTGGCGCTCGAGTACGCGCACACCAAGCGCGATCGCGACGGCCTGCCGATGGGCATCGTTCACCGCGACGTCTCGGCCGGGAACATCATGGTCTCGCTCGAGGGCGAGGTGAAGCTGTTCGACTTCGGCATCGTCAAGGCGCGCGGGCGTTCGACGCAGACCCAGGTCGGTATGGTCAAGGGCAACACCAGCTTCATGTCGCCCGAGCAGGCGCGCGGACAGGACGTCGACGCGCGCAGCGATCTCTTCTCGCTGGCGCTGGTCATGTACTACTGCCTGACCGGCCGGCTGCTCTACGAGGGCGACAACGATCTCGACGTGCTCTACAAGGCAGCGAGCGGGCCCACAGCCAAAGATTGGGAGGCGATCTATCAGCTGCCGCGCCCGTGCCCCGAGATCTTCGCGCGCGCGCTGGCGATCGACCAGGCGCAGCGCTACCAGAGTGCCGCCGAGTTCGCGCAAGACCTGGCGCCGCACATCAACGGCGTCAAGGCCGAGGCGGCCAGCTTGATGCAGCTGCTGTTCGGCGACGAGCTGCGCCGCGAGGCGGCCTGATCCGGACGAGGAGACGCTTGGCCAACATGAAACGACAGCGATGGCGACAGAGCATCATCACGCGCGTAGCGCTGCTGTCATGGCTGGGGCTGGCGGCCGCCGGGTGCGGCGCCCTCGACGACGCGCTTTGCGAAAACGGCAACTGCGGCTGGTCCGGCGAGATTCAGTCGCGCATCGCCAACCTCTCGGGCCTGCCCGATTCGCCGCCGGCCGACACGTCGAACAAGTACTTCGGTGACACCGGGGCCCAGCAGCTGGGCCAGCAGCTCTTCTGGGACACGCGGTTCTCGGGCAACTTCAACGGGCTCGATTCGATCAAACGCCCCGTGCCGTACGGCCGCGCCGCCAAGGGGCAACCGATCAACATGTCGTGCCAGAGCTGCCACGACTTCAACCGCGGCGGCGCCGATCCGTCGACGATCCCGGGCAACGTCTCGGTGGGCGCCTTCTGGGACAACGTCAACGCCGGCACGATGTACAACGACGCCTACCGCCCGCTGGTGCTGTGGGCGGGCCGCGCCGACTCGCTGTGGTCACAGATCCCGGGCGCGCTCGAGAACGCGATGGGCAGCAACCGCCTGCGCGCCGCGTGGATCATCGCCACCTACTACCGCGCCGCGTACGAAGCGGTCTTCACCGACTACCCGCTGCCGATGACGGGCGCGCTCACCGACGTCACGCCGACGCTGGAGACCGCGGCGCCGCTCACGGGTCAGTGCAAGCTCAACGGCGGCCCCTGCCCCGCCGGCTGCCGCAGCGTCACCGACGGGGCCTCCGGTGCGACCGGCTGCTTTCCGCGCTTCCCCGTCGACGGCAAGCCGGGCAGCAAGATGGGCTGCCAGCCGGGCGATACCACCGAGCCGTTCGGCGACGCGTGGGATTGCATGGATCCGCAAGACCAACCGCTGGTCGTGCGCGTGATGGTCAACTTCAGCAAGGCCATCGCCGCGTTCGAGGCGGAGCTCGTGACAAACAACAGCTCCTTCGATCAATTCGTGACCGACATGAAGGCGGGGCACGCGATGGAATCGACCGCCATCTCGCCCGAGGCGAAGAACGGCGCGCGATTGTTCGTCGGCAAGGCGGGCTGCAGCGATTGCCACAACGGCGCATTGCTGACCGACGAGGAGTTCTACAACGTGGGCATCCCCCAGGTCGGCGAGGGCGTGCCCACCATGGACGATTGCCCCAAGGGTGGCGTCTGTGATTGCGTCACGCCCAACAACTGCATCCCGTTCGGCGCCTGGGACGGCTACGCGAAGCTGCACGCCAACGCCTACCTGCGCACGTCGACGTGGAGCGACAACCCGCAGGACGACTCGCGCGCGATGTACCTGAACGTCGATCGCGACAGCATCCCCAAGGGCAGCTGGCGCACCCCGAGCTTGCGCGACGTCGCGCTGACGGCGCCGTACATGCACGACGGCTCGTTTCCCACGCTGGAGGCGGTCGTCGAGCACTACAACAACGGCGCGACGCCGATGCCCAACGGCACGCCCAACGCGCGCATCCAGCCGCTCTACCTGACGCCCGCCGAAGAGAGCGAGCTGGTGGCGTTCCTGAGGACGCTGACCGGCCAGCCGCTGCCCCCCGAACTCAGCAGTCAACCGGCGCTGCCCTGACCGCGCGTGCGATGGCGGTCACGCTCGACGGCGTGGCGGGCTGACGAGGACGTCGGGCGCCGCGTCGTCGCTCCGCGCGCGGCGCGGCGCGATCGGAGATGGACGCAGGTGAGCCCGTAGGCGAGTATGGCGCTCACGCCATGGTGTCACGATCGACCTGGGTGAGCGCGCTCGTGCCCTTGGCCGCGCTGGCGGTTGGCTCGGCCGTCGCGCTCGACGCCGCCAGCGCGCGCGCCGACGGCGCCTTCCCCGATTCGCAGGGCTTGCTGCTGCCGGCGGACCGGCCCAACGACCTCATGCTGGCGACGACGTTCGGCGTGGTCATCTCGACCGACGGCGGGCAGACCTGGACTTACTCCTGCGAGATGATGACCAACGGCGCGCTCGCCGCCTTCTACAACATGGGGCCGCCGCCGCGCGATCGCCTGTTCGCGATCACCGACATCGCTCTCATCTACTCCGACGACCGCGCCTGCACCTGGAGCAAGGCTGGCGGCATGCTCGCGGGCAAACCGCCGGTCGACTACTTCCCCGACGCCGCCAACGCGGATCGCGTCTGGGCGGCGCGCCCGCCCGACACCAGCGCCGGCAGCTACACCATCGTCGAGTCGATGGACGGCGGCGCCACGTTCAACACCGTCCGCTTCACCGCGGCGGTCGGCGACGCCATCACCGGCGTCGAGCTGGCAAAGTCCGACGCCAAGACCGCCTACGTCACCCTGCGCAGCGGCACCAACTTCACGCCCAAGCTCGCGGTCACCAAGGACGACGGCGCCACGTGGACGACCCGCGACCTCTCGATGGTGGCGGCGATCGGCAACGGCAACGTACGCCTGGTCTCGATCGATCCGGCCAACCCGAGCAAGATCTTCTTGCGCATCTCCACCCCGTCGGGCGCCACGATGGGCGACGGGATCGCGCTGTCACCCGACGGCGGCGCGACCTTCGTGTCACCGCCGCCGCTCACCCTGCCAGGCGGCGTGCTGAACTCGTTCACCCGCCTCACCGACGGAACCTTGCTGGTGGCCGGAATCGACGGGGTCCGCAACGTGATCTTTCGTTCCACCGACGGTGGCATGACCTTCACCGAGCTCCCCGCGCCGGTGGTTCGCGGGCTCGGCCAGCGCAACGGGATCGCTTACGCCGCGTCGAACGACGACGTCAACGATCCGAACGGCTTCGCGCTGGCCCAGTCGACCGACGACGGCACGACGTTCCAGTCGATCCTGCACTTCGCCGACCTGCGGGCGATCTCGTCGTGCGTGAAGACGATCTGCGCCGACGACTGCAACCTGAAGGTGAACCTGGGCATCTGGTCCGAGAACGTGTGCACCGCGACGATCGACGCCGGCTCGTCGAGCGACGCCGCGACCGACGCGGGCGCTCCGCAGGTGAAGAGCTCCGGATGCAGCTGCGGCGCGGCGAGCGGAGCCGGGTCGCGTCTCGACGGCGCAACCACGATCGGCGTCGCGCTGTTCCTGATGCTGCTGTTGTCGCGCGGGCCGGCGCGCCGGCGCCCTTATTTTTCGTCCTTGTTCGGCTTGGCCGGCTGGTCGCGGAGCGCGCGCAAGCGGTCGCCGATCGCCTTCTCCCGGCCCGACTCCGACGGCTCGTAGTAGCGCCGGCCGCGCAGCGCCTCGGGCAAATACTCCTCGCGCACGTAGTGCCCCTCGAAGTCGTGCGGGTATTGATAGCCCGAGCTCCAGCCCAGCGACTTCTGCAGCGGGGTGCTCGCGTTGCGCAGGTGCGGCGGCACGGGCAGCGCGCCGTGGGCGTCGACGTCGCCCTTGGCGGCGGCATAGGTCGTGAGCGCGGTGTTGGACTTCGGCGCGGTCGCGAGGTACAGCGCCGCCTGCGTCATGGGGAAGAAGCCCTCGGGCAGGCCGACGAAGCGGAAGGCGTTCATCGCCGCCACGGCCACGACCATGGCCTGCGGGTCGGCGTTGCCGACGTCCTCCGACGCGAAGATCACCATCCGCCGTAGCACGAACATCGGGTCCTCGCCCGCCTCGAGCATGCGCGCCATCCAGTAGACAGCGCCGTCGGGATCGGTGCCGCGCAGGCTCTTGATGAACGCGCTCACCACGCCGTAGTGCTCGTCGCCGCCCTTGTCGTAGAGCAACGTGCGCTTCTGCAGCGCCTCCTCGACGGTTGCCGCCGTCACCGCCTTGGCTGGCGTACGGGACGCGCCGGGCGCGCTCGGGGGCGCCTCGGCCGCGATGGCGGCCGCCGCCTCCAGCGTCGCCAGCGCGCGCCGCGCGTCGCCCCGCGCCTCGCGCGCGATCAAGTCACGCACGGTGTCGGGCACGTCCAGCGCCTGCGCGCCCAGGCCGCGCTCGTCGTCGGCGAGCGCGCGGTCGATGACCAGACGCAGGTCAGCCTCGGTGAGCGCGCGCAACACCACCACCTTGGCGCGCGAGAGCAAGGCCGCGTTGACCTCGAACGAAGGATTCTCCGTGGTCGCGCCGATGAGCACCACCGTGCCGCTCTCGACGTGCGGCAGCAGCGCATCCTGCTGAGCCTTGTTGAACCGGTGAATCTCGTCGATGAACAGCACCGTGCGCTCGTTGCGCTGGTCGCGGTGCTGTGCCGCCTCGGCCACCGCCTCGCGCAGATCCTTGACCCCGGCCATCACCGCCGAGAGCGCGGTGAAGCGGGCGTGCGCCTCGCCGGCCAGGAGCCGCGCCAGCGTCGTCTTGCCGGTGCCCGGCGGCCCCCACAGGATCAGGGACGGCAGCGCCCGCGCGTCGAGCGCGCGCCGCAAGAGCTTGCCCGGCCCCAGGATGTGCTCCTGGCCGACGAACTCCGCCAGCGTGCGCGGCCGCATCCTCTCCGCCAGCGGCTGTCCGCGTCGATCCTTGGCCGCGACGTGGGTAAAGAGATCCATCGCGGGAAGACTACTCCATGCGAAACTGTCGTCGATGGAGACAGGCACGCCCAAGCCGCGCAAGTCGCGGCGCGCCCTGCTCTGGACCTCCACCTCGTACTTCGGCGAGGGGCTGCCCTGGAGCTTTCTGCACCAGATGGCCACGGAGTTCCTGACGCAGATCCGCGCCTCGAACACGCAGATCTCCTCGACGTCGCTGCTGCACCTCGCGGTGACCTTCAAGTTCCTGTGGAGCCCGCTCGTCGATCTGTTCGGCCGGCTGCGCACCTGGATGGTGGCGCTGCAGGTCGCTCTCGGCGTCGGCATGATCGTGGTGGGCACGGTCGCATCGCCGGACGCGCTGCCGATCTTCTGGTTCCTGCTGGCCGTCATCGCGATCGTCCACGCCACGCACGACATCGCCTGCGACGGCTTTTATCTCAAGGGGCTCGACCGGCACGACCAGGCCCTCTACTCCGGCGTGCGCACAGCGGCCTATCGCCTGGCCATGCTCGTCGGTTCGGGAGCGCTCGTGTACCTCGCCGCGCGGGCGGGCTGGAAGATCGGCTTCGGCGCCTGCGGCGTGTTGATGATCGTCGTCGCCGTGGTCAACGCGGTGGTGCTCCCCCATCCGGCGGGCGACAACGCGGCAGACCGACGCCGCGAGCGTGCCGCGAGCGCAGAGCTGACCGCCGCGGATTTCGGGAACGCCTTCAAGACCTTCCTGACCCAGCCCCAAGCGGTGCGCGTGATCTCGTTCATGTTCCTCTACCGGCTCGGCGACATCATGATGTTCGCCATGTCGAAGCCGCTGCTGCGCGACATCGGCGTCGACCTCCCGTCGCGGGCGCTCCTCAACACGCTGGGGATCGTGTCGTTCATCGTGGCCTCGCTGCTGGGCGGCGCCATCATCGCCCGGCGCGGTTTCCATCGCTGCCTCGTGCCGATGACCTACGCGCAGAATCTCGCCATCCTGCTCTACATCCTGATGGCGGCCCTCGCGCCCAAGTTTCCGGCCGTGCTCGCGATCGTCGTCACCGAGCAGTTCGCGTCAGGAATCGGCAACGCCGCGCACGTGGTGTTCCTCATGCGGCGCTCGCGCTCCGCGTTCTCGGCGTCGCACTATGCGTTCGCCACCGCCGTGGTCTCGCTGGGCAGCACGGTGTCGGGGTTTCTATCGGGGCCGCTCAACACCAAGGTCGGCCACGTCTGGTTCTTCACCTGCGCGTTCCTGGCCAGCATCCCCGGCCTGATCCTGGTGCTGTTCGTGCCGCGCGACGACGTCGACGCGACCAACGCGGCCGCGGGCACGCGCGAGGAAGTGGTCCCGACCCGCTCATGATGTTAGTTTGACCCGGCTTGCGCCGCACGGATTCTTACCGCCGCCCCCCATCGGAATGACACGCGCTCCCGTCGCTCGGTTGCAAATCCTCACGTCGCTCGGGTCGGCCGGCCGGGTCGTGCTCGCGCTCGGGCTGGTGGCGGCGTCACTACCCTTCGCCTCCCCGAGGGCCGCGCGCGCGCAGAACCCGCCGCGCCTCTTGCAGAGCGCGTACCCCTCGCCGACGGCGCCGCCGCCGGAGGGGTCGCCGGACCTGCCGCGCCCGCCGAAGGATCCCGCTCAGCGCCGCGAGTGGCTGCGGCAGCGGCTCGACGAGCTGTTCGGCGCGCCCTGGCTCGCCAAGTCCAAGGTATCGGTGCTGGTGGTCGAATCCGATACCGGGCGTCCGATCTACGCACGGGGTGACAAGACGCTGCTCAACGCCGCCTCGAACGTCAAGATCATCACGTCCGCGGCCGCGCTGGCGCTGCTGGGCCCCGAGTACCGCTGGAAGACCACGGCGTCCGTGGCGGCGCCCGCGCAAGGGGCCCCGGTGCGCGCGGGTAGCGAGCTGCTCGGCGACCTCTACATTCGCGGGTCGGGCGATCCCGCGCTCTCCACCGAGGACCTGAGTGGCATCGTCGCCGACCTGGCGGCGGTCGGCGTGCACAAGGTCCGCGGCGCGATCGTCGTTGACGAGACGTTCTTCGACGCCAGCCACGTCGGGCCGGCGTACGACCAGAAGAACGAATCCTACGCGTCGCGCGCGCCGTCGTCGGCGACGTCGCTCAACGGCAACGTCGTCTCGGTCACCATCGTTCCGGCCAACAGCTCGGGCGGCGCCGCGCGCGTCGTCGTCGAGCCGTCGTCGCCCTACTTCGCCCTCAGCGGCCACGTGGTGACCGCCAGCGACGGGCCGGCCGCGCCCACCGTCGAGACCGTGGCCGACGGCTCGAGCCGCACCCGCGTGATCGTCGGCGGGCGGGTGCGCCTCGGGTCGGAGCCGCGCACGTTCTTGCGCCGCGTGGTCGATCCGCCGCTCTACCTCGGCTGGACGCTGAAGCAGCTGCTCGAGCGGCGCGGGATCTCCGTCGCCAGGGGCGTTCGCGTCGGCGCGTCGCCGGCGCAGGGCCTGCGCGTCCTGTCGACGCACGAATCGCCTCCGCTGGGCGTCGTGGTGCACGATCTCAACAAGCGCTCGAGCAACTTCGCCGCCGAGCAGGTGATCCGCACGCTGGGCGCCGAGGTCGTGGGCCGCCCCGGCTCGTGGGACAAGGGCATCGAGGCGGTGAGCCGCTACCTGACCAACAACGCCGGCCTGCGCCGCGGCGGCTACCAGATGACCAACGGCTCGGGGCTCTACGATTCGAACCGGTTCTCAGCCGAGCAGATCGTGGCGGTGCTGCGCGCCGCCCAGCGCGACTTCCGCATCTCGGCCGAGTTCCTGGCGTCGCTCGCGGTCGCCGGCACGGACGGCACGATCGCGCACCGCATGGCGAGCACGCTCGCCGAGCGCTACGTGCGCGCGAAAACCGGAACGCTGGCCGGGACCAGCTGCCTGTCGGGCTTCGCGGGCTCGCCCGGCGACATCCCGCTCGTCTTCTCCTTCTTGATGAACGACCTCGGCAACCCCAGCGAGGCGCGCCGCACGCAGGATCGCGCGGCGGAGTTGCTGGTCGCCTATCTCGAGGGACCGCCCTCGTAGGGAGGTTCGGCGGACATGCGCACCGCCAAGGGCACGATCTCCGTCTTCACGTTCAAGGACGGGATCCTCGCGCGCGCCGCGCACGATCTGGCGCTGCGCATGGAACAGTTCGACGTCACCCTCGACGGCGATCACATCACCGCGGTGATGCCGCTCGAGGGACTGGCCGTGCTCGGTCCCGTCGAGGGGGGCGTGGTGCGCGCCGAGCGCTGCGACGCCGCCCAGCGCGCGGACGTCGAGCGGACGATGCACGCCGAGGTGCTGCACAGCGCGCGCTCCCCGGAGGCGCGCTACGCGGGTCGCGCGATCGCTGATGGGGCGGGCTTTCACGTCGACGGGCAGCTCGAGCTCGCGGGGCGCACGGCGACGCTGGCGTTCGACGTGCGCCGCGACGGCGACGTCTACCGAGCGCGGTTCGAGATCCCGCCGAGCCGCTGGGGCATCGCGCCCTACAAGGCGCTGCTCGGCGCCATCAAGCTCAAGGACAGCGTCCGCATCGAGCTCGCGCTCACCGAGAGCGCGCCCTCGGCGCCCTCGCCCTCGGCGCCGAGCAACGGGTGACCCGTTTCCTCCGCACGCGCCGGGCCGCGCTTTCCCTGTCGACAATCAGCGGCGTGATCAAACTCGGAATCTTCCGAGAAATATAGGGTGTACCCCACCCACAGTGGTAGTAGCGCGAACGCCGTTCGGCGGTTCAAATATCTTGCCTTGGTCGCTGCACGCGGTGTAGAGAGGCCCTTGGCGTCCCTGCGTGGCGATGCCACTAGTTGTTCCATCCTGGCTCAACTCTTACCCAAGCACAGTCGGAGGCGAACATGTCTTTCAGGCGCGCGGTCGAGACGACCGGGATCTCAACATTGCTCTTCGCGACGGCGGCTCTGATCGCAACCGGCTGTAGCAGCGGCTCGGGCTCGAGTGGCTCCGGCGGCACGTCCGGCTCCGGCGGCAAGACCGGTACTGGTGGCAAGATCGGCATCGGCGGCTCGAACGGCACGGGGGGCGGCACCGGCGGCTCGGCGGCCATGCCGACCTGCACGCCGGCCCCGGTCGATCCCAACATGCCGGTCATCTACGACTTCACCGACATGACCACGATCAACTTCGGCACCGCGCCCAATTGGACAGGCACGTTGGCTCCGTTCAACCAAGCGGCGCCTATGCTGATCAACGGCACCTATGTGATCGATCAGGCAGTCACGGGGTATGGTGACGCCGGCGTGACCATCGATATCCTGAGCTGCAACAAGGCGGACCTGTCGGCGTTCACGGGGATTGCGTTCGATATCGCCGGCGTGATCACGCCGCAGACGGACGGGGTGGATGCCGGCGCGCTGCCGCCGCAAGAGTTGTTCTTCCAGGTCGGGACGGCGCCGGACGACGTCGCCAGCAATTACGATTCGCAGAACAACTTCATGCCCAGCTGGGGAACCTGCATCCCCGCGACAGGGAACCAGTACGACGGCACCTGCGCCTCGCCCTCGGTCACCGTCAACTTTGCTCCGGGGCCGACGCTAGTCACGAAGTCCTATCTGTGGAGCCAGATCGGCGGCGGCAAAGTACGCGGCACGCCCGACCCGACGCAGATCACGCGGTTCAGCTTCATCTTCCCGTACAACGTCGGCAACGTTCCCACGCCGTTCCACATCAACCTCACCCTCGACAACATCCGCCTCCTGACGGCGGGCGGAACGACGACCGACGGAGGCACCGACACGACGACGCCGCCGCCGGTCGACGCGGCCCCCGACACCGCGACCGACTAGCAGCACGACCGTTCGAATCCAAGCGCGGCGACCGGGGCCCCCCGGTCGCCGCATTTTTCATTTTTCGAGCAGTTGCGTCGAACGCAGCGCCTGCGCGAGAGGCGCTTTCAGTCAGCGCGCGACGAGATCGCGCAGCCGCTGCGCGGCCTGCTCGGGCGTCAGGTCGCGCTGCGGTTCGGCCAGCATCTCGTAGCCGACCATGAACTTCTTCACGGTCGCCGAGCGCAGCAGCGGCGGGTAGACGTGCGCATGCAGCTGCCAGTGCGCAACGGCGTCCGCGCTGGCGTGCTCCGCGCCGAACGGCGCTCCGTGCCAGCCCATCGAGTAGGGGAAGGACACGTCGAAGAGGCGGTCGTAGGCGACGAGGAGCGTCTTCAAGAATGACGCGAGCTCGACGCGCCCGCCGCGGTCGAGCTCGGTGAGACGCGCGAGGCGACGGCGCGGCAGGAGCAGCGTCTCGAACGGCCAGACCGCCCAGAACGGGACCACGGCCAGCCACCCGGCGGTCGCGTGAACCACGCGCGCGCCGTCGGCGATCTCGCGCGCGGCGTAGTCGAGCAGCAGCGGCGCGCCGGCGTGGGCCGTCGCGTAGGCGAGCTGCTGCCGATCCTCGACCGCGGCGTCGGTCGGCAGCGCGCTCGACGCCCAGACCTGACCGTGCGGGTGCGGGTTGGAGCAGCCCATGACCGCGCCCTTGTTCTCGAACACCTGCACCCAGCGGTAGTCGGCGCCGGCCGCCGCGGTCTCCGCCACCCAGAGATCGACGACGCGCGCGATCTCGTCGGGCGACATCTCGGCCAGCGTCAGGTCGTGGCGCGGCGAGAAGCAGAGCACGCGGCAACGCCCGCGCACCGGCTCGGCCCAGAGGAGCCCGCCGTTCGCGTTGCCTGCGACGGACAGCTCGCCCGAGTCACCGGGAAGCAGCGCGCTGAAGTCGTTGTCGAAGGCGAACGTGCCGTCGTACGCCGGATTGATCGTGCCCTGCGCGCGCGGGTTGCCGGGACACAGGTAGCAGCCGGGATCGTAGGGGGGCCGCACCTCGCGCGCCGGTGACTCGGTCTGCCCCAGCCAGGGGCGCCTGGTGCGGTGAGGCGAAACCAGCACCCACCGATCGGCCAGCGGATCGTAGCGGCGGTGCGGATGGTCTTCCGGGTCGAAGCTCACACCGAATCGACCGCAATCTGGTGCGCGCCCTGCGCGGGGCGCGACACGAACGTGGTCACCGCCCGCCCCTGCCGCCGCCGGTATTCGCGCGCCAGCGTCTCGGTGATGGGTGCGAGGTGATCGCTACGCACCAGCATCACCGCGCAGCCGCCGAAGCCGCCGCCGGTCATGCGCGCGCCGTAGACACCGCCCGCCTCGCCGATCTCGCCCGCGATCTCGACCAGCGTATCGAGCTCGGGGCAGCTGACCTGGAAGTCATCGCGCAACGACTGGTGGCTCCGGTACATGAGCGCGCCAAATTCGCCGAACCTTCCGTGCGCCAGCGCGTCGGCGGCCGCGAGCGTGCGCGCGTTCTCGGTGACGACGTGGCGCGCGCGCCGGTACACGACGGGGCCGAGCACGCCCTGCGCCGCCTCGACGGCCTCGGGCGTCGCCTGGCGCAGCGACGGAATCTGCAATCGGCGCGCCGCCTCCTCGCAATCGCCGCGGCGGCGCGCGTACTCGCCGTTGGCCAGCTCGTGGCGCACGTTGCTGTTGCAGATGAGCACGCTGACGCCGGGATCGCCGAGCGGCACGGGACGCGCGCGCTCGGCCTCGAAATCGACCAGCAGCGGCCCCGACTCGACGCCCATGACCGAGGTCAGCTGGTCCATCAGACCGCAGGGCACGTTCGCGTACGTGTGCTCGGCATCGCGGCATAGACGCGCCTTGTCGAGCTCATCCAGCGTCACGCCCGACGCCACTTCCAGCAACGTCGCCGTCGACACCTCCAGCGAAGCGCTGCTCGACAGGCCGCTGCCGGGCGGCACGTCGGAGACCGCGTAGGCGTCGAGTGACGGCAGGGCGACGCGGCGGCGCTGCAGCTGCGCAACCACGCCGCGCACGTAGTTGGCCCAGCTCGGCTGGCCCGCGCGAGGCGGCTCGTCGAGCGGTACGTCGGCGCTGCTGTCGAACTTCGCGCTGTGGAAGCGGAGGCGCGGGCGCGCCGCGGGCGCTTCCCCCGACGCCGGCGCCGCAGCGATGACCGTGTAGCACTCGATGGCCATCGGCAGCGCGAAGCCACCGGTGTAGTCGGTGTGCTCGCCGATCAAGTTCACCCGGCCCGGCGCCGCCACGAGCCAGCGCGGCGCCGCGCCGAAATGATCGCTGAACCCGCGCACCGCCGTCCGCGCGAGCACGGCGAGGCGGCTCTCTTCAGCGACGGCAGGTGATCCCAGGCGATCGTCGGCGATGTGCATGCTTCCCGGCGGTCTCGACATTGTCCGAATCGGTGCCGCCCCTTATCCCGGATACCAGACGATGCGCGGATCGTCCTTGGCGCGGCGGTAGTCGAAGGCAGCGTCGGTCATTTTCCTCAAATCGTACTGCGGACGCCACCCGAGCAGGAACTTGGCCTTGGTGTTGTCCAGCCAGGTCGAATGATACGGCGTGCGCACGCCAACGGTCGGCAAACCGCGCGACTCGGTCAAATAGGCGCCCAGCGCGCCATAGTCGACCGGTTCGTCCATGCAGACGTTGAACGTCTGCTGCCGCGCCTTGGGGTGATTGATCGCCAGCAGGATAGCCGACACCAGATCCTCGACGTGGACGAAGTTACGCTTCACGGGTCGCCCGTCCGCGTCGAGCATCACCGGCACGGTCCCCTTCTTCACGTGCTCGTCGGCCTGCGCCACGCCGACGAGATCGCGCCAGCGCGGGCCGCCGAACACATCCTCTCCGAATGTTAGCTGGTACTTGAAGTCGTCCTTGTCCATGATCCACGGCGCGCGCAGGCAGCAGCCGTTCAGATCGTACTGGATGTAGTACTGCTCGAGCATCACCTCCTCGAGCACCTTCGACAGCGCGTAGCAGCCGGGGTAGGCGCTGTGCTTCTGCGTCTCGGTGACCGGGATCGGATGCGGGTAGACGAAGTGCCCCATGCCGGCGTCGCCACCGATCAGGATGAACTGCTCGAACGCCGCTATTCGCGTGCGGCACCCCTCGAGCAGCCAGAACATCCCCTTGATGGCGACGTCCATGATCGACTCGGGCGTCTCCTTGCTGGTCGCCAGGTGCAGCACATGAGTGACGCCGTCCAGCGCCTCCTCGACGACCTCGCGGTGCTCGATCGAGCCGGTCGCGACCTCCAGCCGCGGGCCGGCCGGCAGCTTGCGGTTGTGGCAGAGAGCGCGCACCGTGAAGCGATCGAAGCGGGGGTCGGCGAGCAGCCGGCGGATGAACACCTGGCCGACCTTGCCGGCCGCGCCGGTGACCAGGATGCGCGCGGTGCCCGCGTCAGCCGAATTGATGTCAGCGGGGCTCATGAGCGCCTCTTAGCATTTTTCTCGAACACGCGGTCGACGATCACCGCCGCCAGGATCACGCCGCCCGCGACCACGTTCTGCCACAGCGAGCGGCCGACCAGGTTCACCGCGTTGAACGTCACCTGCATGATACCGGCGCCGATGAGCACGCCGAACACCGAGCCGCGGCCACCCTGCAGCGAGCAGCCGCCCAGCACCGCCGCCGCGACGGCGTGCAGCTCGTACGCCGAGCCGAGCGACGGCGTCGCCGTCGGCAAGTAGGCGACGTAGAGGATGCCGGCGACGCCCGACAGGAAGCCGCAGGCGACGAACGTCACCAGCCGCACCGCGCGCACCGGCACGCCCGACAGGCGCGCCGCCTCGGGGTTCGAGCCGATCGCGTAGCAGTAGCGCCCGAAGAGCGTGCGGTGCATCAGGAACGCCGTGATGGCGATGGCCACGAGCGCGAACCAGAACGGCACGGGCATGCCCAGCGCCGTCCCCTCGCCGAGGAAACGGAACCCAGGAAACTTGCCCTGGAAGCCGATGTCGGTGCCGCCCGTCAGCACCTCGGCGATGCCGCGCAAGAGCAGCATCGATCCCAGCGTCACGACGAACGGCTGCACGCCGAGCCGCGCGATCACCAGCCCCTGCGCGACGCCGATGATCAGCGACGACGCCAGCCCGGCGAGGACCGCGGGGACGATGCCGACGTCCAGGTACATCGTCAGGTAGCTGGTGGTCACCGCGGCGATGCAGATCACAGACCCGATCGACAGATCGATCCCGCCCGCGATGATCACGACCGCCTCGCCGAGCGCGAACAGCGAGATCAGCGAGATGTGGCGAAGATTGTTGCGCAGGTTGTCGGCGCCGAGAAAGAGCGGATTGAGCGCGGCGGTGATGATCGCCAGCGCGATCAGCACCCCCAGCATGGTCAGCTCTTTTTTCATCGCCAAAAGGGAGACGGAGACGGCGACGCCCGGCGTGCGCTTCACTTCTTCAGCTCGCGGAGCTCGGCCCAGAACGTCTGCAAGTTGTCCTTGGTGACCGTGGTGATGCCGGTGTCGATCGTCGCCGGCGGCGTCTTGCCGTCCTGGATGTCCTTGAGCGCCTTCATCGACTGGTAGCCGAACTGGAACGGCCTCTGCACGATCGTCGCCGAGATGAGGCCGTCCTGCACGCCCTTCAGCGTCTCCTCTTCCTCGTCGAACGCAACGATCACGGGCTTCTTCTCGCGCGTCGACGCGCGCACGGCGTCGAGCATGCACGGGCCGTTGTACGACCACAGGCCGATCGTCAGCACCAGGTCGGGATAGCGCGCCAGCGCGTCCTCGACGTTCTTCTTCGCCTTCGAGCGATCGGCGTGGTCGAGGAAGATCGGCAGGATCTCGATCCCCGGCACCTTGCCCAGCGTCTCGTCGACGCCCTGCTTGCGATCGATCGCGTTCTGCATCTCGATGCGGCCGACGAAGATCGCGACCTTGCCCTTGGTGACGCCGGCCGCCTTGAGCGCCTTGATCGCCGCCTCGCCGGCGGCGTGCCCGGCCTCGACGTTGTTGGTGCCGACGTAGACCTTGCGCTTGGACTTCGCCGCGTCCCCGTCGTGGCACACGACCGGCATCTTCTCGGCAACCTTGTCGATGAGCGGCGTCATCGGATCGGGGCTGATCGGGGCGATCGCCATGCCGTCGAAGCCCTGCACCAGGATGTCCTCGATGAAGCGCTGCTGCTCGCCGACCTCGGTCTTGAGCGGCCGCATCACGACCGCCTGGATGCCGAGATCCTTCTCCGCCTTGTGCACGCCCTTTTCGGCGATGTTCCAGAAGTCGGACGAGTTGTTGGTGACGAACGCGAACTTGTAGGTCTTCGCCGCGGGCGTGGCACCGCTGGGCGCGCCCGGCGTCTCACTGGATTTCTTGCAACCGGCGAATCCCGCGACCCCGAGAGCGATCACCAGCGCCGCGATGCCGCATCGATGCTCAGTCACTCGCATTGTGATTGTGCCTCCGTGAACGTAAGAAGCCTGGACGCCCCAGGCCGGCGCTCGTCTCTCCCGCCTCCGGCGATCCATGTGTACCATCAGTCTCCCGGCGCGTGGGCGCCGGGTCGCAGTCCAGATATCGGCTCAAGGGTTGACGAAGCCGGGCAGCGGCCCCGACCACTGGGTCGCGTTGCCCAGCGAGGCCATGTCGTTGATCCCGAAGATCGGCGCCATCGCCAGCCACGCGTCGTTGAGGGGCCGGTTGGTACCCGGTCCGTCGAGACCAGGCTGTGGCCCCGAGCTGATTTTCAAGAACTGGCCCCCCTGAATCTTCGTGTTCTTGCCGCCGAACACCAGGAACGGCATGTTGCGCTGGTCGTGGTCGTAGGCGCGGCCGACCTCGGACACGTACGCGACCACGGTGTTGTCGAGCAGGCTGTTGCCGTCGACGTCCATCATCGCCTGGAACTTCTGCAGCGCCTCCGACGAGCGCATCGCGTACCAGGCGTCGATCTGCGCCAGCCAGGCCATGGTGTTCACGTCCGTGGTGTGGCTGGGCGGGTGGTGCGGCGATGACTGAGGCGAGCCCGCGAGCGCCTGGCCGTTGAACGTCCCGGGAAACACGACCCAGTTGGTGCCCGCCGACCACATGAACGTCGCGACCCGCACCAGATCGCACGCGAACGCCGTGCGGATCATGTCGAGCTGTAACATCCCCAGCTTCCAGTGCGGGTGGTCGTCGGGGTTCGTGGGATCGTTGTCCAGGCTGGGTACGTAGTAGTCGAGGCCGGAGAGCTGGCTGCCGCCCGGCGGCGCCGCCGTGCCGGTCGGGCCCATGCCCGTGTTGACGAACGACGGCGGCTGGTCGGGCTTGAGGCACGCGCCCCCGGCCGCGCCCTGCGACACCTGGATGCTCGACTCGAGCTGGCGGATCGCCTCGCCCTGCGCGTCCAGCTTCACCGTCTCCGCCGCCGGCACCAGCGTGCGCAGCCGCGCCAGGTCCGACCGCATGAAGTCGAGCACGCTCTTCTTCTGCGCGATGAAGCGCTTGACGTCGGCGCTGGGCATGCCGCCTCCGAAGATGCGCGTGAAGACGTTGAGCGGCTGCGTCTCGGCGTAGAGCGGCTGGCGCGCCTTGTTGAGGTCGGTCTGTCCCGGGATCGGATCGAGGTACGACAGCACGCGCGGTGCGACCTCGTCGCGGTCGGAGCGGATGTCGGCCGCCAGCTGCAACGACCCGAACGGCGTCTGCCGGGCGGAGCTTGGCCCGCCCAGCACCGGCGACCTGGCCAGGAAGATCTGGTCGATCGAGGCGCCGCCCGCGACGTGGTCCTGCTGGCCGACCTGCCCCAGCGTCGGCTGGCCGGTCATGAGCGCGACCATGCCGCCCTCATGGGTCTCGGGGCCCGCGGTGCCGCCCTTGTTGTTGGCGGTGACGATCTTGAGACCGTCGATCATCACCATCTGCGACTGCAGCGGCGCGAACGGCGCGCTGTTGGTCGGCAGCGTGTAGCTGCTGGTCGTCGCGCCGACGTCGGTCGGACGCCAGAGATCGATCTGCGTGCCCAGCGGATGGTGCAGCACGAAGAAGCGCAGCGGCGCGGGGGCGCCGGCGGCACGCGCCTCGATACTGCGCAGCATCGGCAACAGCAACGCCGCCGACCCGCCGCAGCTTCGCAGGAAAGACCGTCGCGCCATCTTGTAAGAGATCACGGTGTGCCCCCCGCGCGCGGCCGCAGGAACGAGGCGGTCGCGACTTTCTTGAACAGGCTGGTGATCGATCCGTCGGTCTGCTCGAACTGGTCGTGCAGATCCATCGTCTGGCAGGTCTGGTTGACACGGATCATTCGCCCGAGCGCGTAGCTCGACATCTTCTGCACCGCGCACTGGCTGAAGAGCTTCTTGTCGTTCACCTTGTGCGCGAACGCCGGCGCGCCGGTGATCGACGGCGTCGCCAGCGGCGTGTTGGTGAAGTCGGCCGTCGGATCGACCGGCACGTCGTCGGCGATGGTGCGGTAGTCGCCGGCCGCGCCGAAGCTCTCGAGCACGCGGGCGTACGGATCGATGAGCGAGTGGCAGGAGCGACAGGGATCGTGCGAGAGGCGGTAGTCCGACTTGTCGATCTCCGTCGGCAGCGTCGCGAGCAACGCGATGATGTCGGGCTGGCTGAGAAGATTTCCCGGGCTCGGCGCCGGGTCCTCGCAGATCATATCGTCGTGGACGAAGCGCCCGCGCTTGACGATCGACGTGTTGGTGGGGTTCGAAAGCCCCCAGAGCACGTCGGGATAGGTCAGCAGACCGGCGCGGATGCTGGCGTCGGGTGGCGTCACCGGGGTGAAGACGTCGGGATCGCCGGTGAACGGGAAGCCATAGAGCGTCGCCAACCGCTGGTTGACGTAGACCTTGGGCGTGATGATGAGATCGGTGATGTGGCGCGAGCCGGTCCAGAGCACGTTGTCGATCAGCAACTGCGCCGAGGCATAGAGGTCACCCTGGATGTCGGGCTGGAAGGCTTGGTCGGGCGACAGCGCCGCGAAGTAACTGTCGGCCTTGGTCGTGCTGAAGACCTGGCGGATGTTGAACCACTCGCCGACGATTCGATTCAGGTTGGATTTGACGTCGGGCAGCGCCAGCAAACGGTCGACCTGCTGCGAGATGCCCTGATCGGTCGCGAGGCTGCCGTTTGCCGCCGCCTGCATCAGCGGCTCGTCGGGGATCGAGTCCTTGAAGAGAAAAGACAGCTGGCTCGCGGTCTCGTACGGCGTCAGCGTCGTCGCGTCAGCGCCGCCGACGGCGTCGGGCGGCCCGAGCTCGGTTCTGAAGAGAAAAGACGGCGACTGCAGCAGGGCCTCGATCATGAGCGAGATGCCGGTGTTGAAGTCGGTGGTCACCCCCTCGTTGAAGGGGCCCATCAGCGCCGCGACCTCGTCGTCGCCCAGCGGCCGGCGGAACGCGCGCGCGCCGAACGACTGCGCGAAGCGCGTGGCGCACGCCACCTGATTCTCGCCGGCGTTGCACACCGCCATCTGCGGAATCTGCGGCGCGATCTGCGCCATCGTCGCCTCGACGGTCTGGAAGATGCTGAACTGGAAGTTCGCGTCGACGCTGGCGGCGTCGTCGCTGAAGAAGGCGTACTGCGCGGTGCCGCCGTTGTTGCTGAGCACGGGCGCGGCGTCGAGGTTCAGCAGATCCTTGAGCGCGTTGCCGTACTGCATTGCCGACAGGCGCCACAAGCGGCGCGGGATCGCGTCGAGCTGCGTGCAGTTGGTGTTCGGCGTCAGCGCCGGTTTGTCGTCGCCGCAGCCGCCACCGAGACCGATCGCCAGCAGTCCACCGACGACGGCGCCGAGACGAGCGGTCGCCCTCTTGCTCTTGCTTTTGCTTTTGCCCTTGCCTGGGGGTTGGTGCATGGGAAGGGGGCAAGACTCCGTCGGGGCAGTGACGCCCGAAGACCAAAGGGGTCCAGGTATCCGCTGACAGGACTTTGGCCCGATTCGCTGCCCGAGCCAAGGAGGGATCTGTATCTTTTTTGGAGAGATCCGGCCGGCACGGCGTGCCATATACTGCGGCCTCGTGCGCCGCCCGCCGGTTCGTGCCGTTGCCTCGGTCCCGGTGTCATCGTCGATGTCGTCGTCGATGTCGTCGTTGCCGTCGTCGTTGCCCCCTTGGCCGCGGGTCGCCCTGATCGTCGAGACGTCACTGGCGCCGGGCCGCGAGATTCTCCGCGGCGTCGCGCGCTTCGTGCGTGAGAAAGGGCCGTGGTCCATCGCGCATGAGCCGCGCTCGCTGGAGCAGTCCGTGCCGCGCTGGCTTCGTCGCTGGAAAGGCGACGGCATCATCGCACGCGTGCAGGACCAGCGCCTGGCGCGCGCGATCGCGGCAGCGCGCGTGCCGACCGTCGACGTGCTGGGCGTCATCGACGGGCTGCCGTTCCCGCTGGTGCACGTCGACGACGAGGCGATCGGGCGTCTCGGGGCCGAGCACCTGCTCGACGTCGGGTTCCGCCGCTTCGGATTCTTCGGTATCGAAGGAGAAAACTGGTCACACCGCCGCAGCGACGCTTTCGCGCGCCGTGTGCAGGCCGCCGGCTGTTCCTGCCTGACGTTCACGATGTCGCGCCAGACCGCGCGCCAGGAGCGCTGGGAGGACAGCGAGCGCGACCTGGTGGCGTGGCTGGCGGCGCTGCCCAAGCCGGCGGGCCTGATGATCGCGTCGGACCAGCTGGGGCCGCACACGCTCGAAGCCTGCCGCAGCGCCGGCGTGGTCGTCCCCGATGACCTGGGCGTGATCGGCGTCGACAACGACGGACCGCTGTGCGAGGTCAGCGACCCGCCGTTGTCCAGCGTCTGGCCCGATCACCGCCGCGTCGGCTACGAGGCGGCGCAGCTGCTGAGCCAGCTCATGCAGGGTGCGCCGGCACCCAAAAAGCCGGTCTTTCTGCCGCCGCGCGAGGTCAAGGCGCGCAAGTCGACGGGCGCGCTGGCCATCGAGGACCGCGAGGTCGCGCAGGCGCTGCGCTTCATCCGCGAGCAGGGCTGCGGCCCCATCGACGTCGAGGACGTGGTGCGCGTCGTGCCCTTGTCGCGCAGCGTGCTGCAGCGGCGATTCCGGGCGCTTCTGGGCCGCAGCGTCCACGACGAGATCGTGCGCCTGCGCCTGGCGCGCGCGCGCGAGCTGCTGCAGGAGACCGACTTGCCGCTCGCCGAGATCGCCGAGCGCGCCGGCTTTCGGCACCAGGAGTACATGGGCGCCGTCTTCCGCCGCCGTTTGCACGTGACGCCGGGGTCGCTCCGCCGCTCCCGCTGGGGCCGGTAGTCGCCGATTCACCCGTCCTCGTCCTCGTCGCCGTCCGCGGCCGACGGTCCCTCCCGCGGCCGACGGTCCCTCCCGCGGCCGACGGTCCCTCCCGCGGCCGACGGTCCCTCCTGCGGCCGACGGTCCCTCCCGCGGGCGACGGTCCCTCCCGCGGCCGACGGTCCCTCCCGCGGCCGACGGTCCCTCCCGCGGCCGACGGTAACCTCTCTATTCTCCCTCTCCTCCACGTCCGCGTGGAGGAGAGGGTCGGGGTGAGGAGGTCCCGACCCGCGACTAGAACGGAACCAGCGTGATGTCGTCGATCGTGATGTCGGCCGAGTAACCCACCCCGCCGGCATCCGTCGAGCCCGAGTCGTCGCCGGTCTCCACCGCGCCCGCATCCGGCACGCCCGCTTCGCAGACGTCGCCGTCGGCGCCGCACATGGCCGCGTCGCTGGCGCTGCCGTCGACGTCACCGTCGGTCGTCGACACCGGCGCGTCGCTGGCGTCGCCCGCGTCGGCTCCGCCGTCGGGCGGGCCGGGCGGATCGTGGAAGATCCAGAGAATGCCGGTCACCTGGTGCGGATCGATCGAAGCGTACGGGCTGCCGCCGGCGAAATCGGTCCACAGCAGCGTCACCGTCTTCTCCGTCGCACCGACCGGGAAGTTGACGCGCGGACCTTGGCAGTAGTCGGCGGCGCTGGCGTCGCTCCCCGCCGGCAACGTGCACGAGCCACACCCGGCGTTGGCCGCAGGCGGATCGTTCTGCGCGCGCCCGAGGCTCAGCGACATCATGTTGTCCGGTCCCGCGTATCCACTGACCTTGAAGCTGATTCCTTTGAACCGCGAGATGTCGAGCAGACAGCCCCCTTGCGGTCCTCCGTTCGTCGGGAAACAGCCCCAGGAGATGCCGAAGTGCGACGTCCCGTCGCCGGTCACGACCGCGGTGACGTGCCAGTTCAGATTGGTGAAGTCCGAGACCGGAGTGCCGGTATAGCTGTTGCCGCTGATCGGGGCCCCGCTGCCGAATGCCGAGAACGCCTGATCGTTGGAGCCGTCGAAGTTGGCGATGACGAAGGGGTCGGTGAAATCGTCGGTCGGCTCGGTCCCCTGGCAGAGCGGATTGGCGACGTCGACGGGCGGCACGTCCGGGCGGATGTCGGGCCGGATGTCAGCGCGAACATCGCTCGCGGTATCGGACTTGACGTCGCTCGCGCCGGCATCCCCGGCGTCCGGCTTCGAGCTATTGCTGGAACCGCACGCCGCGATCCCGACGGCGAGCAGCGCCAGCGCGCCGATCGCGGCGAAGCGGTTGCGAGACCCAGAAGCAAAGGGATCGGGCGCAGATCGCATGGCGTCTCCTGTAGAGAGAGTCGCGGACGATACGTCCGCGCTGTTGGGTTTGTCCAGGGTCACAGGGTCTCGATCACGGACTCAGTAAGTGAGTCCGTAGTCATACGGATAGAGCGGATCGTAGGTCGCGTCGCCCACGTTGATGGGAATCTGATCCATGCTGCGCGGCCACGAGTGCGGCAGCTTGCCCGTCGGATGGTAGTCGCCGAAGAGCACGTCGGTGACGCCCGCGCCCTCGCTTCCCGGAAGCCAGGCCGCGACGATCGCGTCGGCGTAGGGCAGGATCGAGTAGAGGATCATCGGCCGGCCCGAGACCAGCACCACGACGGTCTGCAGCCCGGCCTGCTTCAACGCCTGGACGTACGCCACCTGCCCCGGCGCGATCGAAAGGTCGGTGCGATCGCCCATCCCTTCGGCATATGGCGCCTCGCCGATGACCGCGACAGCAACGGTCGCGCCCGCCGTGTTCGAGCCGTCGATCGAGTAGAGCACGCGGTCCGTGCCGATCACGCCTTCGAACGCCTGCCGGATGCTGGTGGCGCCGGGGACGATGTTGCCGTTCTGGCCCTGCCAGCTGATCGTCCAGCCGCCGCACTGACCGCCGGTGTTGTCGGCGTTGTTCCCGTCGAGCGCGACGACGGCGGTATCCTTGGACAGCGGCAGCACGTTGCCGTCGTTCTTGAGCACGACCAGCGACTCGCGCACGGCCTGGCGCGCGAGCGCGCGGTGCTCGTCCGAGCCGACCTGGGCCGTGAGCGAGCGGTCGACGAGGCCACTGCTCGCGAACGCGCCCATCTCGCACTTCACCGCGATCACGCGGCGGGCGGCGTCGTCGATGCGCGCCTGCGGCACGGTGCCATCCATGACCAACGTCCGCAGCGTCGACAGCGTATCGGTCAGGATGGTCGCCGCGTGCGGCGTGAAGTCGTAGACCATGAACGTATCGACGCCCGCGTTCAGGCACGCGCCGAGCCCGTCGTGATTCGACAGCCCCAGCTGATAGCAAGCGTTGAAGTCCGAGGCCGCGAAGCCGCCGAAGCCGAGCTGGCCTTTGAGCAGGTCGGTCAGCATGGGCTTGTTGATGTGCATCTTCACGCCCTGCCACGAGCTGTACGACACCATGACCGTGCCGACGTGCTCGGCGAGCGACGCCTGGTACGGCGTCAGGTGGATCGCGCGCAGCATATCCTCGTCGCCCGCGGTGTCGGCGCCGGTCACCCCCATCGCGGTGCCGCCGTCGCCGAGGTAGTGCTTGGCGCCCGCGATGATGCCGGTGGTCTTGAGGTTGTCGTCGAGCTGCAGGCCGCGGATGAGCGCCGCGCCCATCTCCGACGCCAGCTCCGGCGTCTCGCCGAACGATTCATAGGTGCGGCCCCAGCGCTCGTCGCGCGCGACCGCCACCACCGGCGAGAACGGAAAATCGAGCCCGCAGCCCGCCGACTCCTGGGCGGTGACGCGGCCGATCTGCTCGACGAGGGCGATGTCGCGCGACGCGCCGAGGCCGATGTTGTGCGGGAAGACCGTCGCACCCTTGACCGGCCCGACGCCGTGGACGATGTCGATGCCGTAGATCACCGGAATCTGGAGGCGGCTCGCCAGCGCTCCCTGGCGGAAGGCGTCGGTCATGTCAGCCCAGCCCGACGGGGAGTTGTCCATCGGCGCCGAGCCGCCCTGGCTGAAGAGCAGGCCGATCCCGTACTGCGCCAGCTGCGCCGGCGTCACTTGCAGGCGCTCGAGCTGCATCAGCTGCGCGAGCTCCTCGTCGAGCGTCATCTGCGTGATGAGACCGTTCGCCGTGTCGAGGCAGGTCTGCGTCGGGAACGGCCCGGTCAGCGGCGGCCGGCCGCCACCCCCACCGACGCCGCCGGCCCCGCCCTGACCGCCGGCACCGCCCATCGCCGTCGCGCCGCCGGCACCGCTGGCCGCATTGCTGCTCGACTTGCAACCGGCCATCGGCGCCGCGCTCGCGGCGGCCAGCAACAGCGAAGCGACGGTGACCAGCGATTTCACGGCGGCTCCGACGCGCGTCAAGGACAGAAGATCGGCGCCGTGGAAGCGATCCAGGTCGGGACCATGTCGGAGCTCGCCGCCATCAGCGTCCCGTCGTGCGCGGTGTGGCCGGTCGTGGTCACCGAATCCGCGGCCGTGGTGCCGGTGCCGTCGTCGAACTTCCAGTAGCCGACCAGGCCGGGCTCGTTGCCGACCAGCTTCGTGCCCATGGTCGCCATGATGTCGGACTGCGCGCGCGCGATGTTCCACATGCGGAACTCGTCGATCGCGCCGTTGAAGTAGGCGCCGCGCGGGTTGCCGCCGATGGTCAGCATGGTGCGGATCGTCTGCAGCATGCCGCCGCCCGTCTTCTGCGAGCCCTGCACGCCGGCCATGTAGTTGCCGTTGATGTACAGGGTCACCGCCGTCTGGTCGTAAACCATCGCGAAGTGGATCCACTGATCGTTGGTCATGAAGTCGGGGATGCCGCTTGGCTGGTTGTCGTTGTCGAACGACGTGGCGCCCGACCCGTTGGTATAGGGATCGATGGTTCCGGGCACGGTGCCGAAATCCAGGCCGAAACCGCCGTTGGCCGGCGAGGTCTGGCCGTACTCGAACATGGTGTTGGCGTCGCCGCGCCAGCTGCTGCTGAGCACGAAGGCCCAGAACTCGACGGTGCGCGGGCTGTTGCCGGTCGGCAGGTCGGTGTCGCCGGCGCCGCCGTCGGGCGACGGACCCGCGCCGAAGTCCACCATCACGCGCGATTTCGCCGGGTCGTTGGCGGTCGGGACGTTCGAGTTGAACGAGATCGCCATGCCGGCGCACGAGGTCGGGCCGGTGTCGACGGCGGCGTCTTCACCGCCGCCCGCACCGCCCGCGCCGGCGCCGCCCGTACCGCCGTTGGAACCGCCGCTCGAGCTGCAGGCGGCAAGCAAGAGCGCGGCCGAGAGGCCGAGTACACGTCGGGTTGTCGCCATCGTCGTCGCCATGGTGGTTCCTCGCAGTTACGTCGCGGCCCAAAACCGGCTCAAACGTCCGGCTCGAACGCGCGGACAGTCGCACGCGTGCGTCACGACGGTCAACTGCCCGGCTGGCGGCGATCGGTGCTTGACGGGCGCGGAAACGCACGCCTATCGTCCCGGCTGACGATGAACGGCGCGCCCCCGGCCAAGCTCGAGCACTCTCTCAAGCTGCGCGGCATCAAGAAATCCTTTGGTGGCGTCATCGCATTGCGGGGTGTGGATTTCGACGTCGCCGCGGGTGAGATCGTCGGACTGGTCGGCGGCAACGGCGCGGGCAAGTCGACGCTGATGAAGGTCGCCGCCGGCATCCACGTGCCCGACTCGGGCACCGTGAGCATCGACGGCCGCTCGCCCGGCAGCCCGGCCGAGGCGATCGCGCTCGGCGTCTCGCTGGTGCGGCAGGAGTTGATCCAGGCCGAGGATCTCGACGTCGGCGCCAACGTGCTGCTCGGCCACGAGCCCGCGCGCTACGGGATCATCGATCGCAAGGAGCTGTACCGCCGAGCGGCCGCGGCGCTGGAGCGCGTCGGCGGCGGCATCGATCCGCGCGCGCCGCTGCGCTCGCTGTCGCCGGGGCAGAAGCAGCGCGTGGAGATCGCGCGCGCGCTGTCGCTCGACGCCAGGATCCTGCTCCTCGACGAGCCGACGGCCACGCTCACCGAATCCGACGCGAGCCGCCTGTTCGAGCTGCTGCGCGACCTGCGCGGGCAGGGGCTGGGGCTGGTCTACATCTCACACCGCCTGGGCGAGATCCTCGAGATCACCGACCGCATCGTCTGCCTGCGCGACGGCGTTCAGGTGATCGACTTCGCGACCGCGCAGGCGACGCGCGACACGATCGTCGAGTTCCTCGCGGGCGCGACCATGACCAGCGCCGAGGCGCCGCCGCCGCCGCGCGCGGAGGTCGTGCTGTCGGTGCGCGGGCGCGTGTCGTTCGACCTGCACGCGGGCGAGATCCTCGGGCTGTCGGGGCTGGTCGGCGCCGGGCGTACCAGCGTGCTGCGCGAGCTGTTCGGCGCGCAGTGGCGAGAGGGATCGGAGCGGCTGAAGATCACGCTGCACGGCCAGGAGGTCAGGCTCGACTCGCCGATCGACGCCATCAACGCCGGCTTCGCCTTGGTACCCGAGGAGCGCGCGTCGCAGGGGCTGATCCTCGACATGCTGGTCGAGCGCAACATCGCGCTGCCGTCGCTGCGCCGTTTTCGCCTGGAGGACGAGCTGGCGATCGCGCGCCCGTACATGGACCGCTTCAGCATCCGCGGCGGAGGGCCGGCGTCGATGCTGTCGGGCGGCAACCAGCAGAAGATCGTGCTCGCGAAGTGGATGGCGCGCGGCCCCAAGGTGCTGCTCCTCGACGAGCCGACGCGCGGCCTGGACATCCGCGCCAAGCGCGACGTGCACGACGTGGTCAGGGAGCTGGCCGCCGCGGGCGTGGGGGTGATCGTGTCGAGCTCGGAGGCCGAGGAGATCGCCACGCTGTGCCACCGCGCGCTGGTGCTGAGCCGGGGCGTGGTGCGCGGCGAGCTCGCGCGCAGCGAGTTGACCGACGCGAATATCCTGCGGTTAGCGGTCTAACCCGTCGTCGGGGGCTCAGGTGCTCGCACAGCGGTCCATCGTCACGCTGTCCGTCTCGCCGTCGATCGTCACCTCGGCTGCGCCGCAGCCGGTGATGGTCACCGACGCGGACTTGCCGTCGTGCTGGCCGCCGCTGACCGTCCCGGTCAGCGTGCCCGACACCGCGCAGTTGCAAGTCGTGGCCCAGGTCAGGTTCTGAGGCACGAGCGTGACTTTGTAGCCGGCCAGGTTGTGGCTCACCTCGAGCGCGCCCGACACGATTGCGAGATCCGCGCGCGATGTGCCGATGATCTTGATGGGCATCGTCGTCCGGGTGCTGATGTCGAACAGCGTGCGGCCGCCCGGGCCGGTGAGCACGCGCTCCATTCCCGGCACGCTGTAATCGAAGCCCACCGCGGTCTTGGTCAGCGTCTGCCCACCGCCGGGCGCGCTCACCGCGAGCGTGCCGCCGTAGGGGCCGGTCAGGGTGAACGAAGCGGTGCGGTTCACCGAATCGCCGGCGGCGACGACTGCGCAAGAGCTGGTGTCGCTGTACGCGAGGGTCACCGCGCCGTCGAGCGTGGCGGCCCCGATGCTGCAGCTCTCGAACGTCCGCGTGCGCGCGCCCGCCGTACAGGTCGCGAAATCCGACTGCAGGCACGAGCCGGCGTAGGCGGTGCGCACGACGCCGTCGAACACCTGGCGCCACATCGGGCCCTTGAGCTCGTCGGGCATGCGCAGGATCGGCAAACGCGCCGTCGCGCCGCTGCCCTTGGTCGATTCGTCGACGCTGGCCATGACCTCGCCGATCGAGGCGCCGATCTGATCCTGGTCGGCGAGCAGCTGCTTGCGGCAGGCCCCTGCGGACAGCACCACCGCCGACACGGCCATAAGAACCATCGGGTTGCGATTCGCGCGCGCCATGTTCGCTACTCCCACGTAAATGACCGGGGTGATCTCGTTGATATCGTCATCGGTAGGTGCCGGCCCGTGATTGAGCGCCGGTGGCGGCGATCACCCGCACAGGCCACCACCGGCGCCCCGATGTGCGAGCCCGCCGCCGACGTCGTCGCGCGGCTCAGGCCGGAACGACGTGCAGCGCGGTCGCTTTCAACACCACCTGCGCCTCGACGCCCGGGCGCAGCGCCAACTCATCGACAGCGGTCCGGGTCACCGCGGCGACGATCGACAGCCCGCCCGCGAACCCCGCAGCCAGCGTGACCTCGACGCGCCCCTCGCGCGGCACCACCGCCACCACGCGCGCGGGCACGATGTTGCGGGGCGAGCCAACCGGCGCCGACGACGGCGCGCGCAGCTCGACCTGTTCGGGGCTGAAGACGACCCAGACGTCGGGGCCGAGGGGCGGCCGCGGCGAGGCCAACGCCGCGTGCAACGCCACGCCGAGCAGATCGACGATCACGCCATCGGCGTCGTCGCCGACGACCCGCGCCCGGAGCACGTTGTCCAGGCCCAGAAAGCGCGCCACGCTGGTGTCTGCGGGCCGCGCCAGCACCTGATCGATCGGTCCGTCCTGGCGGACTTGACCCTGCCACAAGACAATCAGGCGCGTCGCCAGCCGCAGCGCTTCGTCGCGCCGCTGCGTCACCAGCACCAGCGTCCGTCCGGCGGCGCGCGCGCCGGCGCGAATCTCGGCGACCAACCGCTCGCGCGCCGGATCGTCGACGCCGTTGAACGGCTCGTCGAGCAGCAGCGCCTCGGGCTCGGTCACCAGCGCGCGCGCCAGCGCGACCCGCCGTGCCTCGCCACCCGAGAGCGCCTTCCCCGGGCGCCGCGCCAGCCCGTGAAGGCCCATGCTCTCGAGCAGCGCGCTCGCGCGCCGCCGCCGCTCGCGCGCGCCCACCCCGCGCAACGACAGCGGGCGCTCGACATTGGCGGCGGCGGTGCCTTCCAGCAGCGGCGCATCCTGCGGCACGAGCGCGACCCGGCGGCGCGCCTCCAGCCGCGCCGCCGGTAGCTCGCCGATGCGCGCGGCGCCGCGCGCCGGCGTCTCCAATCCGGCGAGGATCGCCAGCAGCGTCGACTTGCCGGCCCCGTTGGGCCCGACGATCGCCACCGCCTCGCCGGGCGCGATCGCCAGCGCGGGGACGTCGAGGACGTCGCGGCCGGCGCGCGTGTGCGCCACGCCGTCGAGGCGCAACCCGATCCCGCTCGCCATCAGCCGCGCGCCCGCGGCTGCAGCGCCGCCGCGCCGCCGTTGACCAGGAGCGCGATCGCAAACAGCAGCGCGCCGAGCCCGATCGCGAGATCGAAGCGCCCCATGCGCGCCGCCAGCACCGTCGCCGTGGTGAGCACGCGCGTCTCGCCGGCCAGGTTTCCGCCCAGCATCATCGCCGCGCCGACCTCGGACAGCGCGTGGCCGAAGCCGGCGAGCAGTGCGACCAGGATCCCGCGGCGCGCCTCGATCGCCAGCAGCCACGCGCCCTGGCGCCCATTCGTCCCGAGCGCGCGCACTTGCAAGACCACGCGCCGCTCGAGACCATTCACCGCCGCATGCGACAGCCCCGCGACCATCGGAAACGCGATCGCGATCTGGCCCAGCACGACCGCGGGCGGCGTGAAGAGCAGGCGGAAGCGGCCGAGCGGCCCCTCGCGCCACAGCAGCATCGTCAGCACCAGGCCAACCAGCACCGTCGGCATGCCCATGCCGGCATAGAGCGCGGCGACGAACAGCCGGCGCGCCGGCACGCGGCCGACGGCGACCCAGATCCCCGACGGAATCGCGACCAGCGCGGCGAGCACCGTCGCGCTGCCCGAGAAGACCAGCGTGCGTGCGGTGGTTCCCCAGACCTCGGGATCGCCGGCGAGCAGCAGGTGAATTCCAGCGGTCAGTCCCTGCAGGATCTCCTGCACGTCAGCGATCCGGCGGCGCGCCGAGCGTGAAGCCGGCGGCCTTGATGATCGGCGCCGCCGCGGGACCGGTGACCCATGCGATGAATCGCTTCGCGCCGTCGACGTTGACACCGGCGTGGACCGCCTCGTTGGCGCGCATGACGTGATAGGGATTGACCAGCGACGGGACCGGCCGCGGCGAGCCCGCGCCGCCCGGCGCGGCGGCGTTGGCCACCAGCACGGCGAGCCCGCTCGGACGAGTCGTCGTCTGAAGCTTGGTCCACGTCGATGAGTCGCACAGCGCGTAGCCGGAGCGCTGACTCGCGACCAGCACCGTCTCGCCCTGGCCCTGGCCCGTCGACACGATCGACGCTGTCCACGCGCGCGGGTCGAGCCCGGCGGCGCGCGCGATGTCCTGCTCCTTGCGATGCGTGCCCGACTCGTCGCCACGTGAGACGAACGTCGCGCCGGCGGCGCGAATGCGGCGGAACGCCTCCGCGGGGTCGGCGATCCCGGCGATCTTCGCTGGATCCTGCGGAGGTCCCACGATCAGGAACTGGTTCCACATCAGCGGCACGCGGTCGACGAGGTGGCCGGCGGCGACGCTCTTCTCCTCGGCGGCCGGCGAGTGCGCCATCACCACGTCGGCCTCGCCGCGCTCGGTGAGCTTGAGCGCTTCGCCGCTGCCAACGGCGATGACGCGGATGTGCAGACCCAGCGCGCCCGCTGCCGCCGGCACCAGACGATCGAGCAGGCCCGAGTCCTGCGTCGTGGTCGTCGTGACCAGGTTCAGCGTCGGTCCGACCCCGGTCTTGCGCGTGCACGAGGCCGCAGCCAACACCAGCGCGACAATCAAGAAGCCGCGCGCGCCGACGAACCACCTCTGCACACACCGGCCGCGCAGGCTCTTCGTGAAAATCGCCGCCGCGCTTCTCATGGCGCGCGCAGTATATCCTCGCGCCGCGCCTCGCGAGCGTGTCTCGAACCGAGCCCGCCGTCGGGCGGCACAATCGCCGCCCCGACGGCGCGGGCACTCGGAGTCCCGCAGCGCGATATCGAATCGGCGCCACAGCCGCCCCCTCACCGTTCCATGCTTTTGCCGTGCTTCTTGGCGGAACGGCGCCGACCCTCGACGTTTCAGGGTCGCGGTGTGCCGCGCGGGTCAGTGCCCGTCAGCGGCCTGC
>Ga0265338_10002022_pt1 | contig 31447 bp, 18 predicted proteins | sample 42126metaG_FD_193579 | JGI IMG/M metagenome (GOLD analysis project Ga0265338, IMG submission 193579) | Rhizosphere microbial communities from Carex aquatilis grown in University of Washington, Seatle, WA, United States - 4-21-26 metaG | ecosystem: Host-associated > Plants > Roots > Rhizosphere...
GCTATGCGGCCCGGTAACGGAAAATGGATCCGCGGCTGTCCGCGGCCCGCCGTCGCCGCTAGCCGCGGCTCGAGGCAAGCGGCCGGTGCGCCAGGTTCGCGGCGCCGAGCAACGGCGAGGTGATGAGGTAGTCCGCGCTGGTGCGGTTGCAGGCGATCGGGATGTTCCACACCACGGCGACCCTGACAAGGGCCTTGACGTCGGAGTCGTGCGGCTGGGGGCTCATCGGGTCCCAGAAGAAGATCAGCATGTCGAGGCGACTCGAGGCGATGAGCGCGCCGATCTGCTGATCGCCGCCGAGTGGTCCGCTCTGAAAGCAGGTGACGGGCAGTTGGAGCAAGTCACCGAGCAGCCTGCCCGTGGTGCCAGTGGCGTAAAGGATGTGGTCGGCGAGGATGTCCCGGTTGTATTCGGCCCACTCGAGCAGGTCGCCTTTCCTGTCGTCGTGGGCGACGAGGGCGATGCGCTTAGGTTCGACCATGGGTGAGGTCGTCGTGGTCATGCCCCCAGGGTGGCACGCGAATGTTGCTGGACTGCCACGCTGGCGTTATCGGATCGTGTACATGGCGTGCTGATCCGCGCGGGGTCGCGGCCGGGCCGGATACGGTAATCTAGAGCCATGCGTCCTGTCCGGCTGCTCCTTAGCTAGCCGCGCCGACCTACCGGCAGTGTCGTCTCCCACCGAGGCCACTACCGTCGGCGCGGCCGCTCCTCGTGCTCGAGGAGCGTTTTTGTTTGGGCGAACACCGTATTGGCAGGCAGCGCGCCGTCAATGCGGGGATTCCTAGCCGGACCGATCTAGGTGAGGACACGATGACTGCGGCCGAGAGAGCCGACGAGGCGAAAGCGTACGATCCGCGCGACATCCAGGACAAGTGGCAGGCCCGCTGGGCGGAGATCGACCCGTTCCGCGCCAGCGACGCGCCCGATGACCCGCGCGAGCGGTTCTACCTCGTCGACATGTTCCCCTACCCGTCGGGTGACCTGCACATGGGGCACGCGGAGGCCTACGCGATCGGTGACGCGATGGCCAGGTACTGGTTCCTGCGCGGGAAGAACGTGCTCCACCCGATCGGGTGGGACGCGTTCGGCCTGCCCGCGGAGAACGCGGCGATCAGGAACAACACGCACCCGGCCGACTGGACGTACCGGAACATCGACACCCAGGCGGCGTCCTTCCGCCGGTACGCGATCTCGTTCGACTGGTCCCGGCGGCTGGCCACCTGCGATCCCGAGTACTACCGGTGGAACCAGTGGCTGTTTCTGCGCTTCTACGAGCGCGGGCTGGCCTACCGCAAGGGCGGCTACGTCAACTGGTGCCCCAAGGACCAGACCGTGCTGGCCAACGAGCAGGTCGTCAACGGGCACTGCGAGCGGTGCGGCACCGAGGTCGTCCGCCGGGTGCTGACCCAGTGGTACTTCAAGATCACCGAGTACGCCGACCGCCTGCTGGCCGACGCCGAGGTGCTGGAGGGCAACTGGCCCGACCGGGTGCTGACGATGCAGCGCAACTGGATCGGCCGGTCGACGGGCGCCGACGTCGACTTCGTGGTTGAGGGCCGCGCCGAGCCCGTCACGGTGTACACGACGCGCCCGGACACGCTGTTCGGCGCGACGTTCATGGTGGTCGCCGCCGACTCGGCGCTGGCCGCCGAGCTGTGCACCGAGAGGCACCGTGCCGAGTTCGAGGCCTACCTGGCCCAGGTGCGCAAGCTGACCGACATCGAGCGGCAGTCGACCGACCGGGAGAAGACCGGTGTCTTCCTTGGCGTGCACGCCGTCAACCCGGTGAACGGCGAGCGGATCCCGATGTGGGCGGCCGATTACGTGCTGCCGGACTACGGCACCGGCGCGATCATGGCGGTACCCGCGCATGACCAGCGCGACCTGGACTTCGCCCGCAGGTTCGGCCTGCCGGTCCGGGTGGTGGTCGCCACCGACCAGCCGGACCCGGTGACGACCGGCATCGCGACGCCCGGTGACGGGGTGCTGGTGAACTCGGGCCCGCTGGACGGGCTGGGCAAGCAGGCGGCCATCGCCCGGATCATCGAGATCCTGGCGGGCAAGGACCTGGGCAAGGCGGCGGTGAACTACCGGCTGCGCGACTGGCTGCTGTCCAGGCAGCGGTTCTGGGGCACGCCGATCCCCATCATCCACTGCCCCTCCTGCGGCGAGGTGCCGGTCCCCGACGAGCAGCTGCCGGTCGAGCTGCCCGACCTGCGCGGTGCCGACCTGACCCCCAAGGGCGTGTCACCGCTGGCGGCGGCCACCGACTGGGTGAACGTCGAGTGCCCCAAGTGCGGCGGCCCGGCCCGCAGGGACACCGACACCATGGACACCTTCGTGGACTCGTCCTGGTACCAGTTCCGGTACTGCTCGCCGCATTACGACGGCGGGCCGTTCCGCAGCGAGGACGTCAACCGCTGGGCCCCGGTCGACCTGTACGTAGGCGGCGTCGAGCACGCCATCCTGCACCTGCTGTACGCGCGGTTCTTCACCAAGGTGCTGCAGGACCTGGGCATGATCGACTTCGGCGAGCCCTTCACCAGGCTGATCAACCAGGGCCAGGTGATCAACCGGGGCAAGGCGATGTCCAAGTCGCTGGGCAACGGCGTCAACCTGGGCGAGCAGATCGGCCTGTACGGCGTCGACGCGATCCGGCTGACGATGATCTTCGCTTCTCCGCCGCAGGAGGACATCGACTGGGCCGACATGAACCCGGACGCGATGGTCAAGTTCCTGGGCCGGGCCTGGCGGATCGCGGCCGATGTCGCTGCGGCCAACCCGGCTGCGGGCGACGTGGCGGCCGGCGCGGGGGACCAGGACCTGCGGAGGGTCACCCACCGGGTCATCGACGAGGTCACCCGGCAGGTGGAGAACTACCACCTGAACGTTGCCGTGGCCCGGCTGATGGAGCTGGTCAGCGCAACCCGCAAGGCGATCGACTCGGGTCCCGGCGCCGCCAGTCCGGCGGTTCGGGAGGCCGCGGAAGCGCTAGCCGTGATGCTGTCGCTGTTCGCCCCGTACACCGCGGAAGAATGCTGGGCGGTGCTTGACGGCCCGGCCGGACCCGCCGGTATCCCGTCCGTGGCGCGGGCCGAGTGGCCGGCCGCGGACCCGGCGCTCCTGGTCCGGGAGAGCGTCACCTGCGTAGTTCAGGTGAACGGGAAGGTCCGCGACCGGCTGGAGGTCTCTCCGGACATCACGGAGCAGGAACTGCACGCCCTGGCGACGGCCGCACCGGGGGTCACCCGCGCGCTAACCGGGCTGGAGATCAAGCGCGTGGTGGTCCGCCCGCCGAAGCTGGTGAACATCGTCGCGGCATGATCGCACGGGGGACGTGACCGTCCCCCGGTAAGCGACCGCACGCAGCCGGGAAGGTGCCCGCAAGCGCACCAGCCCCGGTCATCAACTAAACTCGCCGCAAAACGGCAACTACCTTGCCGAGGATGCTGGCGTCGTCGCCCAGGATCGGCGTGAAGGCAGGGTTGTGCGGCATGAGCCACACGTGCCCGTCGCTCTGCTTGAGCGTCTTCACGGTGGCCTCGCCATCGATCATCGCCGCGACGATCTCGCCGTTCTCCGCGTCCTCTTGCTGGCGGATGACCACCCAGTCGCCGTCCGCGATGGCGGCGTTGATCATGGAGTCGCCGGCGACCTTGAGCATGAAGAGGCTGCCCTCGCCGACAAGCTGCCTGGGCAGCGGGAAGATGTCCTCGACCTGCTGCTCGGCGGTGATCGGCACGCCGGCCGCGATCCGGCCGACGAGCGGCACGTAGGTGGCCTCTTGCGAGGCGATGTCAAGGCCGTCGGCGGACAGATCCACCGCCTCGGCGCCGCCGCCGCTCGTGCCCTGCTCGGGGCGGATGGCGGGATGCCCGGGCAGCCGGACTTCCACCGTGCGCGGCCGGCCGACGTCCCGGTGCAGGTAGCCCTTGCGCTGCAGCGTCGATAGCTGGTACGAAACGCTCGACGTGCTGGTCAGGCCGACCGCCTCGCCGATCTCCCGCATCGACGGGGGATACCCGCGCTTCTGCACCGAGTCCCTGATGACCTGAAGCACCTTGCGCTGCCGCCAGGTGAGTACGTGGTCTGGGTCTGGCTTGTCTGGCGTCTCAGGGATCACAACGGGAACGCTGCCCTTGGGCTTACGGCCCGGCCTGCCCTTCGGGCGCACGGGTGCGTCCGTGATTTCGGGACCGCCGCGGTGGGCCATGTCGTCCATCGGATGAACCTCCGAATCCTTGATTGTCGCTTACGGATACGAGCCTAGCGGCAATTTGCGATATCACCAAACATCTGTTCGACGTGTCGCTTGATTGTCGGACCCGAGAGGTACAAAGATGGCAGGGGTCCGTTCGATCGAACTGTGTCTCGATCGAACGGGTGTATGATCGAATAGGCGTTTGAGGAGAGTGGTGGACTTGGTAACGATGGTGAGCCGTAAGCCAATGGCGGTCATGGAGCGGGGGCGCGCGGCAGGCGAAGATGTGCGCTTTCGAACGCGCGTGGCCGCTCCCGCGGTCCGGCTGACCCTGCGCGGGCGTGTCGTGGTGGCCGGCGCGTCGGCGCTCGCCATCGGCGCGCTCTCCATTGCGCTCGCAACCGCGGCGCAGGCCTCACACGCCGGGCAGGCCGCGCCCGGCCGGTACGCCGCCAAGGTCGAGGTACGGCCGGGTCAGAGCCTGTGGTCCTTGGCTGAGGCGTACGACCCGGATGCCGACCCGCGCCTGGTCATGCAGCAGATTCAGCAGCTGAACTCGATGGCGGGAGACCAATTGCAGCCCGGCGAGGTGCTGTGGGTGCCCCGCGGCTGAGCCCGCGCGGGGCGGGGCCGCGTCCCGGCGACACGCCGGCGCGCACGCGCCTCGCCTGCCCGGCCAGGATTTTTGGCTTCGATGGCCGTCTCCGCTTGCCTAGGGGTGCCGCACGGACTAGGGTTGACCACAACATCTAGTAGTTACACGGGTGTGGTTCTTCTAGAAGTTGTGGATAACCTCGCCAGTGTGGGTACCGCACGGCATTCCTGGAGGTGATCGCGTGCACTGTCCGTTCTGCCGTCACCCGGACAGCCGGGTTATCGACAGCCGGGTAGCCGACGACGGCGCCGCGATACGCAGGCGGCGGTCCTGCCCGGAGTGCGGGCGGCGGTTCACCACTCAGGAGTCGGTCATCCTCATGGTTGCCAAGCGCAGCGGGGTGACCGAGCCGTTTACCAGAGACAAGATCATCCGGGGCGTGCAGCGGGCCTGCCAGGGCAGGCCGGTCGACGAGGACCAGCTCGCGATGCTCGCCCAGCGGGTAGAGGAGACAATCAGGGCGCGCGGCCTGGCCGAGGTGCCGTCCCACGAGGTGGGGCTGGCCATCCTCGGGCCTCTCCGCGATCTCGACGAGGTCGCCTACCTCAGGTTCGCCTCCGTGTACCGGGGCTTCGAGTCGCTCGACGATTTCGAGAAGGCCATCACGGAGCTGCGCGGCCGGCGGCTGACCGATGACGGCGGCACCAGCGCCTGACGGCGCATCAAACTTGCCGCTGGCGACCGGCCACGGGCGCCGCGACGGCGAAATGCCGTCATGTGTTTGAACGTATGAGAAAGCAGCAAAAAGACGGTGCCGGAAGTCGGATCTGCGTGATCCGCGTAGCAAGGGGGAAAGGGAGTTATGACGGAGACGGTGAGCGGCCCGGCGGCGCGCAAGGGCAGGCGCGGCAAGGGCCTGAAGATCCGGCGCATTAACACGACGGCGGGCGTGCACCCCTATGAGCAGGTCACCTGGGAGCGCCGGGACGTCGTGATGACCAACTGGCGGGACGGTTCCGTCAACTTTGAGCAGTACGGGGTCGAATTCCCCGACTTCTGGTCGGTCAACGCGGGGAACATCGTGACCACCAAGTACTTCCGCGGCGCGGTGGGCACCCCGCAGCGCGAGTGGTCGCTCAAGCAGCTCGTCGACCGGGTGACCGACGTCTACTCGAGGACCGGCAGGGAGCACGGTTACTTCGCCACGGACGAGGACGCGGAGATCTTCGACCACGAGCTCAAGTACGCGCTGATCCACCAGATCTTCAGTTTCAACTCCCCGGTCTGGTTCAATGTCGGCACCCCGGCAAGCCAGCAGGTCAGCGCCTGCTTCATCCTGGCCGTCGATGACACGATCGAGTCCATTCTCGAGTGGTACAGGGAAGAGGGCCTGATCTTCCGCGGCGGTTCCGGCGCCGGCGTCAACCTGTCGCGGATCCGCTCCAGCAAGGAACTGCTCAGCTCCGGCGGCACCGCGAGCGGCCCGGTGAGCTTCATGCGCGGCGCCGACGCGTCCGCGGGAACGATCAAGTCCGGCGGCGCCACCCGCCGCGCCGCCAAGATGGTCGTCCTCGACGTCGACCACCCCGACATCGTGGCCTTCATCGAGACCAAGGCCAAGGAAGAGAACAAGATCCGCGCCCTGCGCGACGCCGGCTTCGACATGGACCTCGGCGGCACGGACATCATCTCCGTCCAGTACCAGAACGCCAATAACTCCGTCCGCGTCAACGACGAGTTCATGAACGCCGTCGAGAATGGCAAGGAATTCGGCCTCAACGCGCGGCTTACCGGCGAGACCATCGAGACGGTCGACGCCAAGGGGCTGTTCCGCCAGATCGCCGAGGCCGCCTGGGATTGCGCCGACCCCGGCCTGCAGTACGACGACACGATCAACAACTGGCACACCAACCCGGAAACGGGCCGCATTACCGCCAGCAATCCGTGCAGCGAGTACCTTTCCCTCGACAATTCAAGCTGCAACCTCGCCAGCCTTAACCTGCTTAAGTTCCTCAAGCCGGACGACACATTCGACACGGTGCACTTCGCGCGGATGTGCGAGCTGATCATCACCGCGATGGACATCTCCATCACCTTCGGCGAGTTCCCCACGGAGAAGATCCGCGACACCACTAAGGCCTACCGCCAGCTCGGGATCGGTTATGCGAACCTCGGCGCGCTGCTGATGGCGACCGGCCACGCGTACGACTCCGCGGGCGGCCGCGCGATCGCCGCCGCGATCACCAGCCTGATGACCGCGAGCGCCTACAAGATGTCGGCCGAGCTCGCCAAGGTCGTCGGCCCGTACGACGGCTACGAGCGGAACGCGGCCCCGCACAACCGTGTCATGCGGATGCACGCCGACGCGAGTGCCGGCGTCGAGCCGGCCGCGAGCTTCGACAAGACCATCCTTGACCTGGCCAACAAGACCTGGCGGGAGTGCCTGACCCTGGGGGAGGCCAGCGGCTACCGCAACGCCCAGGCCAGCCTGCTCGCACCCACCGGCACCATCGGCTTCATGATGGACTGCGACACCACCGGCATCGAGCCCGACCTCGCCCTGGTCAAGTTCAAGAAGCTGGTCGGCGGCGGTTCCATGCAGATCGTCAACCAGACCGTGCCGCGCGCCCTGAAGAACCTCGGCTACCAGCCGGAGCAGGCCGAGGCGATCACCGAGTACATCGCCGAGCACGGCCACGTGGTCAACGCGCCCGGCCTGCGCCAGGAGCACTACGAGGTGTTCGACTGCGCCATGGGCGAGCGGTCGATCACCCCGATGGGGCACGTCCGGATGATGGCCGCCGTCCAGCCGTTCCTGTCCGGCTCCATCTCCAAGACGGTCAACATGCCGGAGAGCGCGACCGTCGCGGACGTCGAGGAGATCTACTTCGAGGGCTGGAAGCTGGGCCTGAAGGCGCTCGCCATCTACCGGGACAACTGCAAGGTCGGCCAGCCGCTGTCCGCCAAGAAGAAGACCGAGGTGGAAAGGGCGGAGCAGGCACCCGTTGCGGCGGCCCCGGCGGCGGCGCCAGAGCCGCGCGAGCATCGCCCGGTCCGCAAGCGCCTGCCCAAGACCCGGTCCGCGACCGTGACCAGGTTCGACGTGGCCGGCGCCGAGGGCTACATGACCGCCTCCACCTACCCGGACGACGGCCTGGGCGAGGTCTTCCTCAAGCTCGGCAAGCAGGGCTCGACGCTGGCGGGCGTGATGGACGCGTTCTCGATGGCGATCTCGGTCGGCCTGCAGTACGGCATCCCGCTTGAGTCCTACGTCGCCAAGTTCACCAACACGCGGTTCGAGCCGGCCGGCATGACCGACGACCCGGACATCCGCATCGCGACCTCGATCATGGACTACATCTTCCGCCGCCTCGCCCTGGACCACCTGACCTACGAGCAGCGCGCCGAACTCGGCATCCTCTCCGCCGCCGAGCGCGCCGCCCAGCTTGCGGGCCAGGACCCGGCCATGCTCGGGGTCGAGGTAGACCCGGTGGAGCTGGCCCAGTCCGCGGCGGTGGAAACGACCGTCAATCCGGAACGAGGGGTGGCTTCGCCGCACCCGGCCGCGGCTCCCGCCCCGGCGGCACCGGCCACGGCGTCCGCCCCGGCGACCGCCCCGGGCGGTGCGGCCGCCTCCGCCCGCCTGAGCGGCCCGCACTCCACCGCCGAGCTCATCGAGTTCCAGCAGGGCCGCACCGCGGACGCCCCGCTGTGCCTCACCTGTGGCACCAAGATGCGCCCGGCCGGCAGCTGCTACGTCTGCGAAGGCTGCGGCTCCACCAGCGGTTGCTCCTGAAAATGAGTAGCTCCGGGGAATGATTTCCCAGCTCAGGAGGGATTCGGCTAGTCGGCCGCATCCCTCCTGAGTGCTATCTGGGCGTCGCTTGTTGCATTTGCTGCAACGAGCCTCCTGGAGGCCGTCAGGGCATGGGGTGGTCCTCGATGACAGGCTCGTGGAAGGGCTCGTCGTGGGGTTCGAACCGGGCGCAGCCCGCGCATGGCCCGGAGCCGCCTTCTGACAGGTAGCGGGCCTGGTTGGCCAGGTCGACCGCCGCGTCGAGCGCGCCTTCGTGTGCGGTGCTCGGCAGCGTCGTGGCAAAGTGGTCCTGCTCTTCCGCCTTGAGCTGCGCCAGCAGTGCTTCCGTGGCAAGCTTCTCCGGGTCCGGGACCACGAGGGCCGCCGCGTCCGGCGGGCGGGCCGCTCCGGCGATGCGCTCAGTCCAGGCGGCGAAGACGTCCTTGAGCGGACTCTCCTCGACGAGCCCGCTCAGGTACTCCCGGACGATCTGGACCACCTCATTGCTTCCGATGTCCGGAATGGACAGCAAGCTGGAGACTGTGGCGGCGGCGAGGTCTCCGGCCTGCTCGGCCCGCTTATGCGCCGCGTCTTCCTTCTTGTCCTGCTCGTCCAGCTTCGTCGCCCGCGTCCGCAGGTCCGGCGCATCCCGGATTGGTTCAGTGAACCCGGCCGTGGCGGCGGCGCTCTGTTCATTGGCCGCGACGGATTCCGGGCCTGTCGCTAGCAGCGTGGCCGCTTGTAGTTCGCCGACCCGGCGGGCGATGTCCGTCTCGGTGCCGGTGGCGCGGCCATCTCTCGGCCGCGGGTGGTCAATGGCGTGAATCTTCTCCACGATGTCGGTCAGGACGACCCGGTTCGCCCGCGCCGCCGCGAACTGCCCGTTGATCTCGGCGTAAGCGGCCTGCTCGCCCGCAGCCTCAAGCTGCCGCTGGTACGCGACGGTGTAGCGGGCGGCGAGTTGGTCGCGCAGTACCGGGAAGACCGCGGCGGGGCCGGCGACGGCGACCAAGACGATGACCAGCAGGCCGATGTGCGCTCCGGTCAGCACCCGCCGGACCACGTTGATGGCGGGTACCACGAGCAACAAGTCGGACACCTCGGTGGCCCGGCGCAGCCGGGTCGGCCAGACTGCGAACGCGACGGCCGCCAGCGCGAGCGTCCCGTACAGGCCGGCCCACAGCTGCCAGGGCAGGTCGGCGAGGTTACCAGCTTGCTCAAGCGCGCCGCGTATCGTCGCCACTTCGGGCCTGGCAAGGCCCAGCACGTTGGCCAGCCAGACCATGAAGAGCACCAGGTCGGCCCCGAGCAGCAGCGACAGCGTGATGTCGGCGGCGGCGCGCACAGCCAGCCGTCCGGAGTCGTTCATCGCGCGCCACGCGCGGTAGCTGGCCCAGGCGGCTATGGGAAACAGCAGCCCCGCCGACGGCTCGACCGCCAGCACGTCCCGCCGGGCCAGCGCGAGCAGCGCGGTTCCCGTGGTGGCCGCGACGACCGCGTCCCGGAGGCGGCGGTGCCACCAGGCCGCCCCCCGCCAACCTCTTGAGCGGCCAGACTCGCTCGCGCTCCCCGGGCCGCCGGACTTGCTGCCGTTTGACCGTCGGCCCAGCCAGTGCCCCGATCGCGGCGCGCTGCGCGTCACCACCAGTACCCAGCCGCCGCATGCGGCCACCAGCAGCGCGGGGAGGACCATGGCGGCGAACGCGGCAAGCGCTGGGCCAGCGGCCGCAACGAGCAGCGCCCCCACGGCGACGGCGACGCCGGCGGCAACCAGCCGGGTACGTCGCGAGAACGGCGCGACGTTCACCACCGTCCACCAGACGCGGGCAACGGCCGGGCGCAGCAGCCGGGGAGCGGACGCGTAGCAGATCAGGCCCGCGACCGCCGCGATGGCGGCGAACACGCCCACCAGGGACCATCTCCCATGCGCGAGCGTGAGCCCGAGCAGCAGGAAGAAGATCGCGATGCCGGCCGCGAGGTCGGCCCGCGCGCGGGCGATCCCCCGCGCGTCCATAACCGCGACCAGCCGCGCCCGCGCCCCGGTGGTCCGCGTCGCGCGGGCCTCGCGCGCCTGGTCCCGCTCACGGAGTTCCGCGACATGCGCGTCGGCGAGCGACACGCGGACGGTTTCGTCGCGGAACTTCCAGTGTTCGCCTGCTCGCACGAGCACCTGGCCGGCGGCGGCATCGGTGAGCACGCGGTGCAGGCGGACGGGCTGCCGCCACTGCGCGAGCAGGATCAGCTCGGTGAGCTTGACCACCGGGTACGGCCCGGCTGTCAGCGCGGCGATAAGGCCCGCCCCGGTCGCCAGCGAGAGGTCAACGCCGAGCCACGCCCCGACGGGAACCCCGGCGCCGAGCACGACCGCTGCGACCAGGCCCGCGCTGCCGAGCCACGCTGCCAGGCGGACAGCGGTAGCGCGGCGGTCCGCGCGATACGTCAGGACCGGGTCCCCGTGCACCGGCTCGGTCCATCGGCTGACCAGCACGGGGATGAATGCCACCACTGGGATAAGCGAGATCGTCAGCAGCGCGAGCGCACGCCGTCCGCGCGGCCGCTGGGGCGTGACCCGCCGGGGCGGTCCTGGCCGCGGGGCCCGCAGCCGCCTGAGGGTGGACAGGGACACGCCCCTGCTGCCGAAGGCGACGAACACCAGGAACAGGAGCATGATCGCGACCAGGAGGCTGAACCCGATGGCCGCGCCGAGCGCGGCGGCCACGATGACGACCGCCACCGCGAGCCGTGTGCGGGCCAGCCACTGGCCGGGAACGCGATCTGGGATCTCCCACCAGGCCACCGGCTCGGTGCCCCAGTGATACGCCACCCAGCCGAGCCACCGGACCGCCCGCTCCCGGTCACGCTCGCGTGAGCGGAAGTCCGCGAGCAGCACCCCCGGCTGGCGTTCTTCCCGCAGTGCCTCATCCACGGACCAATAATGCTGCCAATCATGAGATTTCGCGCCCGCCTTACCGCGCCCGGGACACGACACGGCAGGACCTGCGCCGGCCGCTGTGGAGCCGGGCCGCGTCGGCGGCTTAGCGCTTGCGGGCGGCAACGTTCGTCGGCCGGCGTTTGCGGCTCTGGTTCAGGTTGTCATACAGGAAGAGTTTGCAGCTCAGGAGGAGTGCGACCCGGTAATCGCGCCCCTCCTGAGTGCTATCTGGGCGTCGTTACTTGCACCTGGCCGATCGTCGTCGACATCGATTGCTGAAAATCTGCAGAAAATAATCAAATTCTTGCAGCAAACATTAGCGTTCTAATGCAAGATATTACCCCCAGATAACTTCAAACGCGCGGTTCGTGTTGGCTGGAGCGCTCAGGAGCGAACACAAGCCGCTGAACTGGCAATTCTCCTCCAGGTTATAGTTGCAACTTTGCTTTGATCCGTAAATCTCAATCTATGGATCGTCGAGATATTGCAAAGATGTGCTGAGAAGTTTAACGTCTGGTGCGAAGCGCCGACGGACAAGCTCGGCGCTAAGCGTCGAGAGGAGCAATGGTGTTCCACTCTGTCCGAGAACTGAGGCGCACGCTTGTCGTGGGCATCAGTACCGCATCGCTAGCCGCCGCGGGGCTCGCGGCGATAGCGATCCAGCCGGCGTCGGCGTCGGTCATGCGGGTATCCACAGCGGCAGCGCCGGCGGCGGTTACCGGCGGGAGCGGGGCAAGCCTGCCCTACGCCGAGGTAGAGGCGGAGAACTCCGCGACCAACGGAACCGTCATCGGCCCTAGCTACACCCAGGGCCAGCTAGCCGACGAGGCATCCGGCCGCAAGGCGGTGACACTGCAGGGCAACGGCCAGTCCGTCTCCTTCACGACGCCGGTCGCCACCAACTCCATCGACTTCCGGTACAGCATCCCGGACAGTTCCGACGGGTCGGTCTATACCGCGCCGCTGTCGCTGTACGTCAACGGCACCAAGCAGACGGACTTCACCCTGACGAACGCGTACAGCTGGTACTACGGCAGCTACCCGTTCGTTAACACGCCGGGCAGCGGCAACCCGCACCACTTCTATGACGAGGTGCACCGGCTGTTCACCACGACCTATCCGGCGGGCACGACGTTCAAGCTCCAGGTCGACTCAGAGGACACCGCGTCCTCGTACACGATCGACCTGGCCGACTTCGAGAACGTCGCCGCGCCACTGAGCCAGCCGTCAGGCTCGGTGTCCGTCGTCAGCGAGGGTGCCGACGCGACCGGCGCGGCCGACTCGACCAACGCCTTCAACGCCGCGATCACCGCGGCCGGGGCCGGCGGCACGGTCTGGATCCCGCCGGGCACGTACAACATCCCCGGCCACATCATCGTCAACAACGTGACCGTCGAAGGCGCGGGCATGTGGTATTCGACCGTCACCGGCACGGCCCCCGGCTTCTACGGCAACTCCGCGCCGAACCCGAGCACCGGCGTCCACCTGTCGAACTTCGCGATCTTCGGCAACGTGCAGGTGCGTGACGACAGCGCCCAGGTCAACGGCATCGGCGGGGCCATGAGCAACTCGACCGTGTCGAACATCTGGATCGAGCACATGAAGGTGGGCGCCTGGATGGACGGGCCGATGACCGGCCTGACCTTCAGCGGCATGCGCATCCGCGACACCACGGCGGACGGCATCAACTTCCATGGCGGCGTCACCAACTCCACCGTAACCAACAGCAACATCCGCAACACCGGTGACGACGGCATCGCGACCTGGGCTGACTCCGGCATCGGGGCCGACTCCGGCGACACGATCTCCAACAACACCGTGCAGCTGCAGCAGCTCGCCAACGGGATCGCGATCTACGGCGGCAACAACAACACCGTCAGCGGGAACCTGGTCGTCGACACCGGCATCACCCAGGGCGGCGGCATCCAGGTGGGCCAGCGCTTCAGCTCCACCCCTGTCGGCCTGACCACGATCTCCAACAACACCATGATCCGGGACGGCAGCCTCGACCCGAACTGGCAGTTCGGCGTCGGCGCGCTTTGGTTCGACGGCAGCCAGGGCGCGGTCACCGGCCCGATCAACGTGTCCAACGCGCTGATCGAGCAGAGCCCGTTCGAGGCCATCCAGTGGGTCGAGGGCACGGTCAGCGGGGTCAACCTCAGCAACGTGTCCATCGTCGGCACCGGGACGTTCGCCCTGCAGGAGCAGACCGGCGGCACGGCCTCGGCCACCAACGTGACGGCGACCGGCGTGGCCCAGGCCAACGCGGGCAACGCCCCCAGCTACAGCTGTGAAGGCAGCGGCTTCACAATCACCGATAACGGCGGCAACTCCGGCATCAGCCCGGCCGGGTGCAGCGTCGGCGTCTCTCCACCGCCGGTCTACCCGCCGTACCCCGTCACCGGCGTCAACGCGAGCCCGACCGCGCTGACCTTCAGCCCGCAAGTAACCGGCACGACCAGCGCCGCGCAGACCGTCACGGTCGCCAACCCGACCAGCGCGGCCGCCTCGGTCTCGTCCATCGCCACCAGTGGTGCCTTCACCCAGACCAACACCTGCGGATCGTCGATCGCGGCGAACGGCTCGTGTACCGTCAGCGTGACGTTCTCGCCCACGGCGGCCGGCAGCGCCACCGGGAGCCTCACCATCAACGCCGGCGGCGTCACCAACACGGTGAGCCTGTCCGGTACCGGCACGGCACCAGGCCCGGTGCTGAGCGCCTCCCCGGCCAGCCTGTCCTTCCCCGCCACCCTGGTCGGCTCCTCCCCCGCCACCCAGACGGTGACGGTGACCAACTCCGGCACCACCGCCGCGACCGTCTCGGGCGTGTCGGTGACCGGGGCTTTCAGCCAGACCAACAACTGCACCAGCCTCGCGGTCAACGGCTCCTGCACGGTGACCGTCAAGTTCACGCCCACGGCGGCGACCAATACCGGCACCCTGACCGTCAGCAGCAACGCCAACAACAACCCGCTGACCGTCGGACTGAGTGGTAGTGGCATCACCTCCACCACCAACATCGCCTTGAACAAGCCGGCCACGGCGAGCAGCTCGTATCAGACGTACGTCGCCTCCAACGTCACCGACGGCAACACCAGTTCCTACTGGGAGAGCACCGACGGCGCGGCGTACCCGCAGACCATCTCGGTCGACCTGGGCTCCACGCAGTCGATCGGGTCGGTCACCCTGGACCTGCCGCCGTCGTCGGCCTGGGGCACCCGCACGGAGACGCTGTCGGTCCTCGGCAGCACCAACGGCACGTCCTACAGCCAGATCGTCGGCTCGGCCGGGTACACCTTCAACCCGTCGACCGGCAACACGGTGACGATCAGCCTGCCGTCCGGGACCAGCGCCCGGTACGTGCAGCTGAGCTTCACCGGCAACACCGGCTGGTCGGCCGCGCAGCTGTCGGAGTTCGAGGTTTTCCCCGGCGGCGGGACCAGCGGCGGCACGGCGCTGTCGGCGTCGCCGTCGAGCGTCTCGTTCGGCAACGAGGCGGTCGGCTCGACGAGCTCGGCGCAGACGGTGACGGTGTCGAACCCGGGCAGCACCGCGGCGTCGGTGTCGTCGGTGAGCGTCAGCGGGCCGTTCAGCCAGACCAATACCTGCGGCGGTTCCATCGCCGCGGGCGCCTCGTGCACGGTCAGCGTCAAGTTCGCGCCCGCCGCCAGTGGCGCGGCGAGCGGAACGCTGTCGGTGGCATCCAGCGCGCCGGGCAGCCCGCTGACGGTGGCGCTATCCGGAACTGGCACCACCTCCGCCAACACCAACCTGGCGCTCAACGCCCCAGTCACCGCGTCCAGCTACACCCAGGTGTACGTGCCCGCCAACGCCGTTGACGGGAACACCAGCACGTACTGGGAGGGCACCAACGGCGCCTGGCCGACGACCTTCACCGTCAACCTGGGCGCGGCGCACTCCCTGTCCTCGCTGGTGGTCGACCTGCCGCCGTCGTCGGCGTGGCAGACGCGTACCCAGACGCTGTCGGTGCTCGGCTCGGTTAACGGCAGCACCTACACCACCCTGGTCGGCTCCGCTACCTATACATGGAACCCGTCAACCGGCAACACGGTCACTATCGCGCTGCCGTCGGGAACCAGTGACCAGTACGTCCAACTCAACTTCACCGCCAACAGCGTCCAGAACGGCGCGCAGGTCTCCGAACTGGAGCTCTTCGGGCCGTGAGACATTGCCTAGCGGTAAGCCGGGGTTGAGTTCCTCACCCGGGGGCGCGCGCTTCGGCGCGCGCCCCCACGCCACGCTGATAACACTCGACCGTAAGCTGCCCGCCCGCTACCCCTCTGTCCGGGTCGAACTGCTGCTCCCCTGACCAGCATCGCCCGCGAGATCCGCTGGTGGCGCTAGTTCTACAGGCGGTTGAGTAGCTCCTCGGTGACCAGGGTCGTGATCGAGGTGCGGGCGGAGCCCTCCTCTACGTGGGCGGTGATCGTGACCACCGCCTCACGGGGCGGGGAGACGATGCAGAGCTGGCCGTAGCGGCCCGCCATGCTGAACGTGCCGTCGCCGTGGCCGCACCAGGCGCCGAGGCCGTAGCGGGGCGCCAGGCGGAACTCCTGGTCCTCGGGGTCGTTGACCGTGGCGACGCTTTCGGCGGCGATCCGCGCGCAGTACCCGGCGGGGACCAGCTGGCGGCCCTCGTGGCGGCCATCGTCCAGCAGCAGCCTGCCGAAGCGGGCCAGCTCGGACGTGCGCAGGAACAGGTCGCTCTCCGCCACCGGGTGGCCGAGGGGGCAGGTGTGCCACTGGGGATTGTGGATGGCGAGCGGGCCGAAGACCCGGGGCATCAGGTAGTCCCGGACGCTGGCGCCGGTCGCGGCGCGCAGCGCGCGGGCCGCCACGTACGGGCCGGTGCCGGTGTAGCTGAAGTAGCTGCCGGGCTCGTGCGCGAGGGGGGTCGCGAAGAAGTCCGCCGCCAGGTCGGGGACCTCGACCGGCTCGTCGGCGAACCAGGAATGCGGGCTCCCCGATGTCATCGTCAGCAGGTGGCGGAGCGTGACCCGCTCCAGGCCCGGGGCGGCGGATTTCTTCAGCTCCGGGTAGTACGTGAGCGCGGGGTCGTCGAGGGCGAGGCGGCCCTCGGCTTCGGCGATGCCGAGCGCGACGGACACGAACGTCTTCGACACCGACCACAGGTTCTCCCTGTCGTCCGAGCGGAGCCGCCGCTCGGCCGGCTCATCTCCCCGGCGGTAGACGTGTACGCCGTAGAGCTCCATACCGTTGTTCTGGGCAGACTGGACCAGGCCGTCGATTAGCTCGCGCATGCTGCGGAGCCTACATTGCCGGCCTGAGCTGGCTCGAAGCTGTCGATCTTGCTGGCGGCTCAGAGGCCATATTTTGCCCTTGCCTCCGGGGTGACGGGCGTGAAGAGGTTGACCAGCCCGCCGTCGGGATCGCGGAGGATCATCGAGCGGTTGCCCCAAGGCATGTCGGTCGGCTCCAGCACGATCTCGGCGGCCAGGCCCTCGATGCGTTCCCGGGCCGCGTCGACGTCGTCGACGCGCAACTCGAGGATGACGGACTGGTTCCGGCCGGGTGCCGGAGCGGCGTCCCCGAGCATTCCGACGGTTGCCGGGGCGCCGATGGCGATGGTCCCGGCCGGGGTCCGGAGTTCGGCGAACACCGGGGCGGGCCGGGCGGCGGGCAGGCCGGTGATCTGCTCCCAGAAGGCCGCGAGGCGCTCGACGTCGCTGGTGATCACGCGGACAGAGACGAATTCCATGTCGGTTCCTTTCGTGTCGGTGTGATCGACGTTAATATGGATACTGGACAGAATCCGTCCGCTATCTCTGGAAAGCTTCCGCATGGCCAAACCCCTCGCCCGTGTTCTGGCGCTGCTGGACATCCTCCAGGCCGGCGGTACCCGAACCCTGCGTGAGCTCTCAGAGCGACTGGGAGTCGACGAGCGGACCGTCAGGCGCTATGTGGACCACCTGCTCGACCTCGACGTGCCGGTGGAGTCCGTACGAGGGAGGTACGGTGGCTACCGGCTCGCGCCGGGCTACCGGATGCCGCCGCTCATGCTCACAGACGACGAGGCGGTCGCCGTGCTCCTCGGCCTCACCGGGGCCCGGCGCGCGGCCCTGAATCCGGACGCGGCTCTCGCCGTCGAGAGCGCGGCGGCCAAGGTGCGGCGGGTATTGCCCCGCGCGCTGGCGGCCCGGCTCGCGACGCTCACCGCGGTGACCGCCTACGCCGACGACAGCCGCAGTCCGGCGACCCCTGAGACGGGAATTCTGCTGGCCGTTGCCGGGGCCGCCGTCCGGCGTCGGCCGCTCGCCATCACCTACACCGACAAGAACGGCCGGTCTACCGAGCGGGTGCTCCAGCCATATGGGGTTGTCGCCCTCAACGGGCGCTGGTACGCCACCGGCCTGGACTCGCGCAGCGGCGCGGTGCGCTCCTTCCGACTGGACCGGGTCACCCGTGCTGCCGTCGAGGACGGGCAGTTCCAGGTGCCAGCCGGGTTCGACCCGGCGACCGTGGTGACCGAGGCGGCCTCCGGGGCGTCATACCCGCATGCGGTCTCCGTCCGGGTCCAGGGCAGCCAACGGGCAGTGCGGATGCGGATGCCAGGACCGATCGCCGTCATCGACCAAGCAGACGGGGAACCTGGGTGGGTGCGGGTGCGCTGGCGCGTCGAACGGCTCGACTGGGTCCCGTCGGTCCTGGCCGGCCTCGGCCTCCCGTTCGTCATCGAGGAGCCGGACGAACTGCGGGACCGGGTCCGAGCGCTGGCCGGGCAGCTCACGTCGTGGTCCGAAGCCCGGTGACCGGGCCGCTATGACACCGCAGCGGTCTAGAACAGTTGCGGCCCGCGCCTATCCTCCCGAGGTGCGAGTAACGCGGCAAGTGCGGGTGCCATGGCCGCTGCTCGCGGTACTTGCCGTCCAGACAACGCTCTCGGCCAGCATGGTGCGGGACCGGACCGCGTTCGGTGACGAGGCGTTGTACCTGAATGCCGGCCATCTTGAGTGGTCGCACTGGCTGCACGGCACCCAGATCCCGCCGTACCAGGCCTGGTTCTCCGGTGCTCCGGTCATCTACCCGCCGATCGGAGCCATCGCCGACAGTCTCGGCGGGCTAACCGCGGCGCGGCTGCTGTCCCTGGCCTGCATGCTCGCCGTCACGTCCTTCGCATGGAGCACGGCGAAACGGTTGCTTGCGGACGACCGCGCCGCCTTCTTCGCCGCCGCGCTCTTCGCCGCGCTCGCGCCCACGATGCACCTGGGCTCGTATGCGACGTACGACGCCCCGGCGCTGCTGCTCCTGGCCGCGGCGACCTGGTGCGCCGTCGGAGCCCGGGGCAGCCAGCCCACGGCGCGGTGGATGATCGCGGCGGGAATCCTCCTCGCGCTGGCCAATGCGACGAAGTACGCGACGGCCCTGTACGACCCCACCGTGCTCTGCGTCACCTTCCTGAGCGCGCGGCCGGACACCGGGTGGCGGGCAGCTGGCAAGCGCGCGGCCCTCCTCGCCGGAACCGCGCTGGCAATCCTGGCCGTCCTGCTCGCGCTCGGCGGACCCGGCTACCTCACCGGGATCAGGGTGACGACCACCGGGCGTCCCCACGGGACCGATACCGCCTCGCTGGTCTTCGCGGACGCGTGGTCGTGGACCGCCGTCGTGCTGATCCCGGCCGTCGCCGCGGTTGTCGTCGGCACCGTGCGCCGACTGTGGCCGCAGGTGCCGCTGCTGGCCGTCCTCGCGCTCTCGGCGCTGCTTGCGCCCGCTGACCAGGCCCGCATCCAGACCGTGACGTCGCTGGAAAAGCACGTCGATTTCGGTGCCTGGTTCGCTGCGATCGCGGCCGGCTACCTGCTGAGCAGCATGGCGCGCAGGCGGGTCGCCCTGGCAGTGTCGCTGGCCGCGCTCATCCCGGTCACCTCGGCGGGCACGGCCCAGGCCCGGGGCATGATCGACTGGCCCAGTGTGACCGGGCTCGTCAAGGTCGTCAGGCCGCTGACCGCGCACGGCGGCCAGTTCCTGGTGGAGACCAGCGATGTCCTTCAGTACTACTTGCCGAGCACGTCGTGGCGGCAGTGGTCGGACACCCAGGACAACAGTCCGGAGTACTACCAGCAGGCGATCGCGCGGCACTACTTCTCGCTGGTGATCCTCAGCTTTAACCAGACGCCCGCGAACGACGCGGCGATAGGCCTTGCCCTGTCCTCGGCCGGCGGGTACCAGCTAGTGGCGAAGGTCCGCTCGGGAAAGACGATTTTCTACGTGTGGGAGTACCTGGGCCGGGTGTGACAGCCCGGTCGCGGTGACGTAATTCCGGCGCCATTGCCTGGCCGGACTTACGCGCCTTTCCCGCGGCGCTGAGCTGGTGCAGTGTCCAGCCGCTGCCCGCGGTATCCAGCGGGCGGGTGAGCGCGGTGAACACTTCCGCCGCCCGCCGGTAGGACATCCGGGCGTGGCCGGTCACGCGGCACAGGTCGGCGTCAGCGGCGCCGGCCGGCGCCCGCCGGCCGGTGACAAAGACCGGCCCCCACGTCCGTCCGGACAGCAGCCAGCGCAGCACCTGGCTCGTCCCGTCCCGCCAGGCGATGCCGGCTCCGGCGAGCGCACCGCCCGGCCCGGGCCGGACCCGGTGGAGCGTCAGGTCCAGCTGACCCGCGTCGAGCGCGAGCACTTGGGCCGCGGGCGCGCCCGAGTCGTGCAGCACCCGCCACAACGCGTGCTCCCGCAGGCTGGCCGGCAGCCGGAACAGGGCATCGACCTGGGCCGCGGTCAGCGGAGCCCCGGGAGCGGCCGGCTGCCGCAGGCGCAGTCCGACCGTGGGGTCGGCCTGAATCCAGCCCTGCTCCCGCCACCAGCCGCCGGCGCTGCGCAACGCGGACAACTCGCGATTGGCGCTGCGCGGGCCGGTGGCCGCCGCCCGGGCTGCGAATTCCGCGGCCAGCCGGTCACTGGTGCCCGGGTCGTCGAGCAGCGTGAGGGGCGCGACCGGCGGCAGCGCTCCCCGCCGCTCGGCTCCGCGCGGGGCCGGCTTCCCGACCAGCGGCCAGGCCCAGCTGGCGAGCGAGATCCGGTACACGCGGCGCGACGCCCCGCTGATCGGCGCCTGATCGAGGTACAGGTCAACCGCGACCGCGTACTCCACTGGTGCTGGCGATCCCATTCACCCATCATAATCGCCGGAGAATGCGCATTTACTGCGGCAGTAACGCGAGAAACATCGCGGATTCATCTTTGCGTTTCCCGGTGATTATTTGGCATGTTAGAAAGCATGCGACCAATCGGGATAAGCTCATCGAGTTACCGCAGTAAATTCCAAAACGGGAAGCTTGGCGTCCTTGGAAAGCGCGACTTCCGGCGCTTTTACGTCGGCTATTGCGCGTCGCTGCTCGGCACCGCGATGTCGTCGGTGGCGATCGCCTTCGCCGTGCTCGGCGCGGGCGGGACGCCGTCCGGCCTGGGCGTGGTGTTCGCGGCGAACATCGTGCCGATGATCGCGTTCACACTGGGCGGCGGCGCGCTCGCCGACCGGCTCGGGCGCCGGCCCGTGATGCTGGCCGCCGACGCCGTCCGCTGCGCGGCGCAGGGCGTGCTCGCCGTCACGCTCTACCTGGGGCATCCGCGGTTGTGGCTGTTCGTGGCCGCCGCGCTTGCCGTCGGCACGGGTAACGCGTTCTTCCAGCCCGCGCTGGCCGGCCTGCCCGTCCAGCTCGCGCCGGGCGACCGGCTCGGCGACGCCAACGCGCTGCTCGCCGCCGTCCAGCCCGCCGCCCAGGTCGCTGGGCCGGCCGTCGCCGGGATGCTGATCGCGGCGACCGGCCCGGCAACGGTAGTCGCGGTCGACGCGGCGAGCTACGCGATCAGCGGCGTCGCGCTGGCCCTGGTGCGTTTTCCCCGGGTCGGCCAGGTACGGTCCAGGTCGCTCCTCGCGGACCTGGCCGACGGCTGGGCCGAGTTCCGCTCGCGCGCCTGGCTCTGGATCGATACCGTTCAGTTCGCCCTGTTCAACCTGCTGACCTGGGGGCCGTACCTGGTGCTCGGCCCCGTGCTCGCCCGCGACTACCTTGGCGGCGCATCAGCCTGGGGCGCGATCCTGGCCAGCTACGGCGCCGGCGCGATCCTCGGCGGCCTGCTGGCGCTCGGCCGCCGTCCAAGGCGGCCGCTGGTGATCGCCACCCTGGCGACGCTCGGCTTCCCGCTCCCGCCGCTCGCGCTGGCCCTGCAACTGCCCGCCGTCGACGTGGCGGGAGGTGCGCTACTGGCTGGGCTGGGCTCCGCGCTAGGCAGTGCGCTGTGGGCGACCGTCACCCAGCAGCAGGTACCCGTGCAGGCCCTGTCGCGCGTTGCGGCGTTCAACATGGTCGGCGCGTTCGCATTCGGCCCGGTCGCGTTCGCCGCCGCCGGGCCGGTCGCGGCGGCGCTCGGCCCCCGGGCCGTGCTCGGGTTCGGTGCCGCCTGGGCGGCGTTCGGCACGCTCGTCGTCCTGGCGGTGCCCTCCGTCCGCCGGGTGACCTGGCTGGCTAGCGGCCAGGCCGGCGAGACACCAGCAACCGCACCGGCAAACGCGTCCTTCTCGCCGTCCGCCACCCAAGAATGACGCGCCGCCCCAGCCGAAATCAGCTGTTCGCGGTCACCGCGGGTGGCCGGCGCACCTGCCGTGCCCGCCGGGCCACGCGTCGGCGGGCGTCCGGAGCATCCGGGTGAAAGGTGCACACTGGTGTTACCTGATCTGCTCGTATTGACTGTTGTCATGGCTGCCCCAGGCGGCGCAGCCGACACTTGACGATGGTCAGCAAGGAGAACCCCTGGTGTCCTCAGCCGCGCTGCGCAACGGCATCCTCACCGTCCCCATGATCGACATCTCCAGCTTCCGGATGCCCTACGCCGACGCGGCCGCCCGGGCCGCGGTCGTCCGGCAGGTTGACGAGGCCGCGCGCACGGTCGGCTTCATGCAGGTCACCGGGCACGGCATCCCCGCCGCCACCATCAGCGAGTTCACCAGCGCGACCGACGCGTTCTTCGCCCTCGGCCCGCAGGCTAAGTCCCGGTACCGCTGCCCGCCAGGCATTAACCGCGGCTATACCCCGCCGAAGGCGGAGGCGCTCGCCAACAGCCTCGGCCTGGCCAGCGCCGCGGACCTGTTCGAGGCGATCAACGTGGGCACCACCACGGCGGACTTTCCCGGCCTTGACCTGCCGGAGGACGTCTACGCGGCGAACGTGTACCCGGCCGCCGAGGTACCTGGCTTCGAGGCCGCGGTGAGCGAGTGGTTCACGGCGGCCGGCCGGGTGGCCAGGACAATGGTCCGGATCTTCGGCGTGGCGCTCGGCGGCCGCGAGGACTACTTCGAGCGGTTCACCGACCACTCGATCGACGTGCTGCGGATGAACAACTACCGCCTGCCCGATGCCAGCGTCCAGCTTGAGCCGGACCAGCTCGGCATGGGGGCGCACACCGACTACGGCATCGTGACGGTCCTCTGGGCCGACCAGGTGCCAGGACTGGAGATCCACGGCACCGACGGGAACTGGCACCCGGTCATGCCGGCCGACGGGGCCCTGCTCGTCAACCTGGGCGACGCGCTGGCCCGCTGGACGAACGAGGAGTGGATCTCCACCCTGCACCGCGTCGCCGCGCCGCGGGAGAACGGCGTCCTCGTGCCGCGGCGTTCCGCCGCCTACTTCCACGACGGCAACGTGGACGCGGTGATCGAGTGCCTGCCCAGCTGCGTCAGCGAGGACAACCCGGCTAGGTACGAGCCGGTGACGGTCGGTGAGCACCTGGCCGCCAAGCTGGCCGGCTCGCGCGGCGGCCAGCTCAACCCGCACGCGGCCCGCGAGGTCGCGCGGCTCCGCTCGGCGTAACCGCCCGGCGGGCGGGCCACTCCCGCGGCCCGCATAGACAAGTGTGAGGGTTCTCTCGCCGAACGATGTGATGAGCCCGTCAAAAGGTACAGGAAAGCCGTAGCCTGTCCGGAGCGGCCATGTCATCGGGCGAGGGGGCGGTGATCGGGTGCAGACCGACGCAGCTGGCCTTGCCGATCCTTCGCGGCCAGGGACGCCAGTAACGCTAGAGACGCCAGGAACCGAGCATGGCGCCAGCGACGGCCGCCCGGGCAAGCTCGCCCGCGGGATCGCCCGCGGTGCCCTCATCGTCGCGGCGCTCACCGCCTTGTCACGTGTCCTCGGCCTGCTCCGCACCGTCGTCTTCGCGCAGACCGTGGGGGCGGGCTGCCTCGGCACCGCCTACGTCACCGCCTATCAGGTGCCGAACCTGATCGTCGAGCTCGCCATCGGCGGCGCCCTGTCAAGCGCGATGGTGCCGGTGCTCGCCCGCGCCGCCAGCCGGGCAGGCACCGACCCGCAGGCGAAGGCACACGTCGGGCAGGTCTCCTCGGCCCTGATGACCTGGTCGGTGCTGATCCTGCTGCCGGTCACGGTGGCCGTCACCGCCGCCGCCGGCCCGATTTCCGGGCTGCTGAACCCGGTCAACCTGAACGCCGACTGCGCGCACGGCGACATGCTCAGCGAGACCAGCTTCATGCTGATCTCGTTCGCGCCGCAGGTCCTGCTCTACGGCTTCTCCGTCGTGCTGCTCGGGCTGCTGCAGGCCTACCGGAAGTTCGGTGCCGCCAGCCTGGCCCCGGTCCTCGGCAACGTGGTGGTGATCACCGCTTACCTGGTCTTCGCCTCGCTCGACCACCACGCGCCGCTGGCCAGAACCCCGCTGGACGCTAACCTGGTGCTGTCCATCGGCACCACGATGAACATCGGCATGCTGGTCCTCGTGACGCTGCCGGCGACCTGGCGGCTGCGCCTGCGCTGGCGGCCCACGCTGCGCTTCCCGCCCGGCGTGGTGGGCCGGGCCAGCGGCCTCGCGCTCGTCGGGGTCCTCGAGTTCGTCGCCGCCGACATCTACAGCGTGATCACCATCGACCTGGCGAACGGCCACGGCACCACCGGCGCGCTCGTCCTGTTCAACTACGTGAACCTGGTGTTCACCGCGACCGGCTCCGTGCTGCCGCTCGCCATCGTGACGAGTGCCTTCCCCGTGCTGTCGGCGACCGACGGCAACCAGTTCGACACGACGAGCGCCGGGGCCAACCGCGCGGTCATGCTCGTGTCCATGCTGAGCACCGCGATCATGATCGCGGTCACGCTGCCTGCCGCGCACGTCCTCACTCAGCGGCCCGATCAGGTCGAGCCGGTGGCCCTGTCGTTCCTGCTCTTCGCGCCCGGCGTGGCCGCCTGGGCCATGGTCATCAACCTGTCGCGGGTGCTGTTCGCGCTCGGCAAGATCAAGGCGGCGGGCATCGCCCTGGTGGGACAGCAGCTGGTGCCCGCGGCGCTCGCCTTCCCGCTGGTCCTGCTCGCGCCGCCGCGCCTGACCGTGGAGGCGCTCGCGCTCGCCGGCAGCATCGGGTTCATCGTGGTGGCCATCCCGACGGCCATCGCCACGAGGCGGCTGCGCGGGCCGGCCGCCGTTGCCGGGCTCGGTCACGCGACCCTCGCCGGCCTCGCGGCGGCCGCCGCCGGGGGCGCGGCTGGCCTCGCGGCCACGCTGGTCCTGCCGACCGGCGGGAATGCCCTTGAGGTGGGGTCGGGCTTCATCGCGACGATACTGGCGATCGCCGTTTTCGGCGTGGTGGCCTACGCCCTGGACCGGGGCGACCTGCGGGCAGTCGCCGGGCGGCTGCGGCGGTTTGCCAGGGGCCGCGCGTAACGCATGCGGAGGCGCCGATAATGGTGAACGTGGACCCGCGGGACGTGGAGATCCGGCCGGTGGAAGAGAATGACCGGCCCACCATCGAATGGCTGACAACCCAGTTGTGGGGCGCCCCAGAAGTCGCCGTGCACGACGGCGTCTTCTACCCGGCCGCCTTGCCAGGCTTCATCGCGGAGCGCGCGGGCCGCATCGCCGGCCTCGTGACGTTCGAGGTGCGGGACGGCACCCTGGAGATCGCCACCATAAACGCCCTGGACCAGTACCGGGGCATCGGCACGATGCTCATCGAAGCGGTCCGTGCCGAGGCTAAGCGCCTAGGCTGCTATCAGGTCATGCTCACCACGACGAACGACAACGTCGGGGCGCTCCGCTTCTACCAGCGCCGTGGCTTCCGGCTTGCCGCGATCCGCCCGGGCGCGGTGGACCGCACCCGGCGCCTGCGGCCGGAGATTCCTCGCACCGGGGATTTCGGGATTCCGCTCCGCGATGAAATCGACCTCACCTGCCCCATCTAAAAGAGCAAGATTCACAATCGCTATCCCGAACGTACGCGGCTTCCCCTCCCACCTCACCTGCCCTCTTTCGCCGGTGATGGGGCTCGGAGCGGGTGCCTTTCACGCGGCGTGTCCGTGCGCGTGCTGTCGCGCGCCCGGCCGAATGCGCTATACAAGGATTTACCACTGTCCGAGGGAGCACGATGTTGCCACCCGTTAGGGTCCGAACAGCGGGGGATGAACCCGTGCCGGTGGTCGATGGCGTCCATGCGGCGATCGGGCGCGCCCCCTTCCTGCTGCGGCCGGTGCTGACGGTACTCTCGGTGGCCTTGCTCCCCTGGCTGCTCGCGCCCATCTGCGTGGTCCGCGGCGTCCGCACCGTGATGGCTTCGCTGTACGTGGCCGCCTTCTGGGCGTGGCTTTACCTCTTCATCAGTATCAACCGGGTGAACACGAACGGCCCGACGGTGCCCGGCACCCGCCCGGTGCCGGTGATGCCGCCCGGCTGGCTGCTTGCCATGCTGGCGACCCCGTTCCTCGTCGCGGCGCTGGCCAACGTCCGCCCGCTGTCCAAGTGGTTCGTCCCGTGCCGCACGGTGGCCTGGTCGCTGCTGTGGTCGCTGCCCATCGTCTTCTTCATCATCCAGGCCTCGCCGCAGAACACGATGTTCGCGGTGATCGCCATCTGGGTGATCGCCGCGGCGCTGATCGGCTGGCGGGCGGCCAAGGGGTCGCAGGAGGCCCGCATGTTCGGCCCGGACGGCCCGCTTGCCGGTCACGCGGGCCCAGGCCCCGCGGCGCCTCCCGTGCCCCCGGCCAGCCCGCCAGGAGGCGGGCCGGGCAGGCGTAACGGGCCGGGCAGGCGTACCGGGCCGCTGCCGCGCACCGGGCCGGGCGGGCACTCCCCGGCGCAGTACAGCACCCGCGCGCAGGGTGTCGCCCAGGTCTACGCCGACCACGCGACCCGCGAGCCGCAGCCTGCCGCCGCGGTGGCCAAGCCGCAGCTCACGCCGGAGGAGGCGCTCGCCGAGCTAGACGCCATGGTCGGCCTCGCCTCGGTCAAGGAACAGGTCCGCTCGATCGCCGTGTCGATCGAGGCGGCCCGCCGCCGCGCGGTGGCCGGCTTCGGCAGCGACAAGCCGATGCGGCACTTCGTCTTCCTCGGCCCGCCGGGCACCGGCAAGACCACGGTCGCCCGGGTCATCGGCAAGATCTTCTACTCGTTCGGGCTCCTTGACACGCCCGAGGTCGTTGAGGCGCAACGCTCGGACCTGGTGGGCGAGTACCTCGGGGCGACCGCGATCAAGACCAATGAGCTGATCGACTCCGCGCTCGGCCGGGTGCTGTTCATCGACGAGGCATACAGCCTGGTGAACGAGGGTGACGGGCAGAGCGACCGGTTCGGCGCGGAGGCGGTGCAGTCGCTGCTCAAGCGGGCCGAGGACGACCGGGAGAACCTGATCATCATCCTGGCCGGCTACGAGAAGCAGACCGAGGCGTTCCTCGCCTCGAACCCGGGCATGGCGTCGCGGTTCGCGACCCGCATCCGGTTCCCTACCTACTCGGCGGAGGAAATGCTCGCCCTGGCCGAGCGGCAGCTGTCGGGCCGGGGGGAGAACCTCGCCCCGGACGCGCGCCCGGTGCTGTGGCGGATGCTGGATGAGGTGAGCCGCCGCCGGATCACCGACGAGCTCGGCAACGGGCGGTTCGTCAGGACGCTGCTCGAGAAGGCCGGGCAGGCGCGTGACGTCCGGGTGATGAGCGCCGGCGGCGATCCCCGCGCCGAGGACCTGATCACGGTCGGCGCCGCCGACCTGGACCGGGCGTTCTCCGAGCTGACGTCGCGGCTGCGCGGCTACGAGGACACTCCGACGCTGGAATCGGCGATCGCCGAGCTTGACGAGCTTGTCGGGCTCGAGCCGGTCAAGCAGCAGGTGCGCGCGATCGCCGCGCAGTTGCGGGTGGCGAAGCTGCGGGACCGGCAGGGCCTCGCCAGCCAGCCGCCCGCCAGGCACTTCGTATTCACCGGGCCCTCGGGCACCGGCAAGACCACGGTCGCGCGGATCCTTGGCCGCATCTTCGCCGCGCTCGGCCTGCTCGTGCGCCCAGAGGTGGTCGAGGCGCACCGCGCGGACCTGGTCGGCGAGCACCTGGGCTCGACGGCGATCAAGACCAACCGGCTCGTCGACTCCGCACTTGGCGGCGTGCTGTTCATCGACGAGGCCTACTCGCTGCACAACGAGGGGTACTCCGGCGGCGACGCGTTCGGCGCGGAGGCGGTGCAGACGCTGCTCAAGCGCGCGGAGGACGACAGGGACCGGCTGGTGATCGTGCTCGCGGGCTACCCCGCTGACATGGACCGGTTCCTGCGCTCCAACCCCGGCCTCGCGTCCCGGTTCAGCACCAAGGTCGCCTTCCCCAGCTACACGGCCAGGGACCTGACCCGGATCGCCGTCATTCAGGCCGAGCAGGCAGGGGATGACTTCGAGCCGGAGGCGATCCGCGTCCTGGACCAGATCTTCGCCCAGGCCGAGATGACTGGCCGGATCGACGACCTCGGCAACGGCCGGTTCGCCCGCTCCCTCTTCGAACGGGCCTGTGCCTGCCGCGACGTCCGCGTCGTCCGCCGCCTCGGTGAGTCGGCCACGGCCGCCGACCTGACCGTGATCACGGCCGAAGACGTGCGCGGCGCCTACGCCGAGCTGACCGTCTAGCCACCGCCGTCCCATCCGCGACCACCGCCCCATCCGTGAACGTCGCGGCGCCGCCCCGCCGTCATTATCATGAAGGGTTTTGGTGTCGTGAAGGGTTGTTAGCGTGATAGCACTATCAACCCTTCATGATCATGGTCGAGTGGCATCGGTGGTGGGGGAAGGTGGGGTTCCGGGCTGCCGTCGTTGGCGGGGTGCGGCTTACGCTTGGACGGTGGGCGGCTTGTGGGACTTCTGGGTTGACCGGGGCGGGACGTTCACCGACATCGTGGCCAGGCGGCCGGACGGGACCCTGACCGCGCACAAGCTGCTGTCGGTCAGCCCCGCCTACGCGGACGCGGCCGTCGCGGGCATCAGGGGGCTGCTCGGGCTGGCGCCCGGTGCCCCGGTTCCCGCCGGCCAGATCGCCGCCGTGCGGCTCGGCACGACCGTCGCCACCAACGCGCTGCTCGAGCGCAAGGGCGAGCCGGCCGTCCTGCTGATCACCCAGGGATTCGGCGACGGCTTGCGCATCGCGTACCAGAGCCGGCCCCGGATCTTCGACCGGCACATCGTGCTGCCAGGGGAGCTCTACGACCGCGTGATCGAGGTTCCCGAGCGGGTCGGCGCCGACGGCGAGCTGGTCCGCCCGCTGGACGAGGGAGCCGTCGATCAGGCGCTGCGCCTGGCCTACGCCGACGGGTTCCGCGCCGCCGCGATCGCCTTCATGCACGGCTACCGCTACCCGGACCACGAGCAGCGGGCCGGCCGGATCGCCAGACGGCTCGGGTTTACCCAGGTCAGCGAGTCACATGAGGTCAGCCCGCTGATGCGGCTGGTCTCCAGGGGCGACACGACCGTGGTCGACGCCTACCTGTCCCCGGTGCTGCGCCGCTACGTGGATGAGGTGGCCGCCGAACTCGCCGGCGTCCGGGTGCTGTTCATGCAGTCCAACGGCGGGCTGACCGAGGCCACGTCGTTCCGCGGCAAGGACTCGATCCTGTCCGGCCCGGCCGGCGGCATCGTCGGCATGGCCCGCACCGCGGGCGCGGCGGGCTTCGACCGGGTGATCGGATTCGACATGGGCGGCACGTCCACCGACGTCTCGCACTTCGCGGGAGAGTTCGAGCGGCAGTACGAGACCCAGGTGGCCGGGGTAAGGCTGCGCGCGCCGATGCTGTCCATCCACACGGTCGCGGCCGGCGGCGGTTCTGTGCTGCACTTCGACGACGGCCGTTACCAGGTCGGCCCGGACTCCGCGGGCGCGGCGCCGGGACCCGCCTGCTACGGTCACGGCGGCCCGCTGACCGTGACCGACGCCAACGTCCTGCTCGGCCGGGTACAGCCGGCGTACTTCCCGAAGGTGTTCGGCCCGGCCAGCGACCAGCCGCTCGACGCGGACACGACACGGACAAAGTTCGCCCAGCTGGCCGGCCAGATCGCCGCGGTGACCGGAGACCGCCGCGGCCCGGCGGAGGTCGCCGCGGGCTTCCTCGAGATCGCGGTGCAGAACATGGCGAACGCGATCAAGAAGATCTCGGTGCAGCGCGGCTACGACGTGACCCGGTACGTGCTGTCCACCTTCGGCGGCGCGGGCGGGCAGCACGCCTGCGCGGTGGCCGCCGCGCTCGACATGAGATGCGTGCTCATTCACCCGCTCGCGGGCGCGCTCTCGGCCTACGGCATCGGCCTCGCCGACGTCATCGCGATGCGCGAGACCGCCGTCGAGGCCCCGCTCACCCAGGCCCTGGCGGCGAGCCTGCCGGGCGGGGTCTTCAGGCACCTGGAGGAGTCGGCCCGCGCCGAGCTCGCCGCCTACGGCCCGCCCGGCGCCGATGCCGACGTGACCTGCCGGGTCCACCTCCGCTACGACGGCACGGACACCCCGCTCCAGGTTCCTTACGGCCCGCTCGCGGAGATGACGGAGGCTTTCGAGCAGGCCTACCTGACCCGCTTCTCCTTCCTCATGCCGGACAAGCCCATCGTCGTGGAGGCGGTCTCGGTGGAGGCGGTCTCGGTGGAGGCGGCCGTCGCCGGCCGCCCCGCGGTCACCCCCGCCAGCCGCCCGCAGTCGGCACCATCCCCTCAATCCCTTTCCCGGCCGCATGGAAGTGCCGTAAGTGCTGCTATAGCGACACCAATGGCACATCCACGCCGTTTGCCAGGCGCGGGGGGCGTCCCGGAGGCGGTCGAGATGGTGCGCATGTTCGCCGCGGGGGAGTGGGCAACGGTCCCGCTGTACCGGCGCGACGCCTTGTCGCCCGGGCAGGCCGTTGAGGGCCCCGCGATCATCGCCGAGGACCTGGCCACGACCGTCGTCGAGCCCGGTTGGCGGGCCACGGTCACGGCCGGCCGTGACCTGCTGCTCACCCGCGTCGCGGCCGGCCCGGCCGTCCCCGCCGAGACCGGGGCCGAGACCGGGGCCGAGGCCGGGACCGAGGGCAGGAGCGAACCCGACCCGGTGCTGCTCGAGGTGTTCTCCAACCTGTTCATGGCGGTCGCCGAGCAGATGGGGGAGCGCCTGCGGTCCACCGCGCACTCCGTCAACATCAAGGAGCGGCTCGACTTCTCGTGCGCGATCTTCGACGGGGAAGGCAACCTCATCGCGAACGCCCCCCACATCCCGGTGCACCTCGGCTCGATGAGTGAATCAATAAAAATAGTGATAGACCGCAACAAGGGGCGCAGTAAGCCCGGCGATGTCTACGCGCTTAACGATCCGTACCACGGCGGAACTCACCTCCCAGACGTCACGGTGATCACGCCGGTTTTCGCTCCCCCGCCCTCGTCCCCCGGCGGCGCTCCGCGCGACATCTGGTTCTACGTCGCTTCCCGTGGCCATCATGCCGAGATCGGCGGCATCTCTCCCGGCTCGATGCCTGCGGCGAGCACCAGGATCGAAGAGGAAGGCGTGCTCATCGACAACTGGCTTCTTGTCGAGGGCGGCCGGCTGCGGGAGGCTGAGACGACGGCCCTGCTGACCGGGGCCGAGTACCCGTCGCGGAACCCGGCGACCAACCTGGCCGACC
>Ga0265338_10002023_pt1 | contig 31446 bp, 37 predicted proteins | sample 42126metaG_FD_193579 | JGI IMG/M metagenome (GOLD analysis project Ga0265338, IMG submission 193579) | Rhizosphere microbial communities from Carex aquatilis grown in University of Washington, Seatle, WA, United States - 4-21-26 metaG | ecosystem: Host-associated > Plants > Roots > Rhizosphere...
AGGGCGTGCTTGGTGAGGGCGCGGGCGCCGACCTCGAGCACCATGGTGGAGAACTTGCCGGGCGCGTGATAATACTGCTCCATGGCATAGACGATGCCCTGGCCGGAGGTGAAATTGACCGTGCGTTTGCCGCTGACGGCGAAGGCCGTGGCTCCGCCTTGCGCGGCGTGTTCGCCTTCGGTCTCGACGGCGATTTTCTGCTGGCCCCAGACGTTGAGTTCGCCCATGGCGAAGGAGCCCTGGTAAATTTCGCCGCCTTCGGTAGAGGGCGTGATGGGGTAGAACACGCCGCCCTCGGTGATGCGGGTCTCGACGTGCTCGGCCACCAGGAAATTGCCGTTGCAGGTGACACGGACGCCGGGATATTTGGGTGCGGTGAAACCCGATTTGGTCGTTTTGCCGCCGGCCTTTTGGTCAGACGCAGATGTTTTATTCATAGGCGCACTTTTCAAATGGCAGTCAAGCTGACTGTCTTCTGGGGGTTATTACCCCACCAACGTAACCCTTCTTCCGGAAGACTCAAAGCAAAAGTTGCCACCGAAAAGCCAATAAAAAGCCGGCCAAATTCAGCCCGAAAAAGAGCCGGTTATCGCGGGTTTGACCACGGTTCTGGACCGCTTCGCCCGAAAATGCGCCGGGGATAAAGTTTGATTCACCGTCGCTTTACTGCAATCCTTACACAGGAATCATCTCTTTTTTAATGAACAAGTCTGTTGTCAGGTTGCTGCTGCTGCTGTTGCTGGTCAGGTCGGCCGCGGCCCAGACGATAACGTTCAACGCCGGGAACACGCCGGTGAATGCACCCATCCAGTTGATGCCGGTCCAGGCCGTCCACGGAGTCGGGCCGGTCATCGACAAGGATATTACCTATAGCAACACCAATACGATCCAGGTGTTCGGGACGATCACCGACACGAACGGCAATAGCTTCACGTCGGTCAGCAATCCGGGCAAATACACGCTTTTTACCGGCGACAATCGCAGCTATCAGTTTCAAATCCCGGTACCGGCGGCGACGAAGTATTTTTTGTCGTTCGCTCCGGGCTCGCTGGCGTACCATTGCACCACCAACGAGTTGAAGCTGGCCGCCGTGACGGGGGTGGACTACACCAACTACATCCGACGGATCAACGGGATCATTCCCTGGACGTCGACGCCGACCAACCTGCTGACGGCGAATCTCAACCCCAATTTCTGGTTGAAAAATGTCTGGGGCATTCAAAGCGAGAGTGTGGGCTGGGGATATCCGAGCGGAACCGGTCTGACGCCGAATTTTGAATCGTACTTTTCCGCGTTCGTACTTTCGCCCAATGCGGTTCTGGGAACCCTGGATTCCGGATTCAGCACCAATTCGATGATTTGTTTCGTGGACCTGAGCGGCAACCTGGTAACCCGATTGACCATCGCGGCAACGAACATCCCCGGCGAAAATTCCATCCTCTATATCTTGAACAGCAATCTGCCTCCGTCCATACCGCCGGTTTTTTTCATGCCCACCAACCTGCTCAATGTGGCGCCGGTGTTTACCAATCTGCCCAATTTCGGCGCCAAAAACATCGACCTGTTGTATCACAGCCAATACGAGGCTTTTCTCGCCGGGGGAATGAATTTCTTTTATCCTGGCAACACACAGTATGCGATTGCCGCGCACATCGATTTAAACACGCAGACCTCGGGCGCCAATTACTGGTCGGTCGGCTATTGGATCACCAATAACACCATCTACACGTGGCCCGGCGACAGCGGCGGGGTGATCGGGACGGTCGTGGGAACCAACTTCGTGGCGCTCAGCGCATTTCATTATCCCAACAGTGGCCCGAATTTTTGCGGTGTGGACATCACCACGGGATTGTCCGCCTTCGACACCATTCAAAACGCAATGCAGGCGCTGGAACAAAACGCGGATGTCCCCGTCTATTCGCTGCAACGAATCGATTTATCCCGGTTCAAGTCTTACTGACTGAAGACCGGCACCCGGAGTCGTCGGCATGTGCCGTTCTGGCACAACGGATGGATTTGGCTTGAAATCAGGGGAAAAGCCCATAGGAATGGTGGTATTAGTGGATTTGGCCGGGCAAATTTCTTTGAATAATGCTTGCCATTGGCGGGGAACATGCGATTCTTTCGGCGTCTGTTAGATGGCTGACGCTTACAAGGCATGTTAAATCTTCAGGTGAACTTCAGTTCAGTGATGATTTGAAATCCGATAAACGGTAACAGTCTGGTCAAAGCAAGGTTAAGTCTAGGACAGTTAAACATCACATGAGCAGCAAATTGTTTGTTGGAAATCTTTCCTTCAACACCACGGAAAACGACCTGCAGGACGCCTTTGCGGCGCACGGCACGGTCACGGAAACCAACCTCATGATGGACCGCGTCAGCGGCCGTCCCCGGGGTTTTGGTTTTGTCACCATGAGCTCACCCGAAGAAGCGCAAAAGGCCATTGCCGCCCTGAACGGCGCACAATTGGACGGTCGCGCTCTGACGGTCAACATTGCCCGCCCGCGCGAAGATCGCCCGGCCGGCGGCGGCGGCGGCGGCAGCCGTGGCCCGCGTCGTGACTTTCGCGGCGGTGGCAGCGGCGGCGGCGGTGGTGGCGGACGTGATCGCTACTGATCGCTTTTAACTTTTCAGTCGGGGCCCGGCGCAAAACCGGGCTCCGTTTTTTTGTGCGCGATCCGGGCGTGGAAAGCGGCGCCGCCATCGTCCCGTTCCGGCATATTGCCCCCGGCCTGTCCGAAGCCTCACCACCAAAACGGCATCAAGGCCGCGACACGAACGGATTGCCTTTGATATAGAAGCGGAGATGCCGCCGGGCCCAATGCCGGGCGTAGTCCACCCCCACGCGCGGCCGTTTGACGATCGCCACAGGTGCGCCACCGGGGGGCCGGGCAATGAAGAAATTGTCGCTGAGCAGGTCGTGGGCATTGAGTCGCCGGCCGATGCGCAAGGCGCGACAGAGCAGGCCCGGGCCGCAGGTCCGGCCATCGATATTTTTCACCGGTTCGACGGCGCGCAGCAACACGGCGGACGCATGGCCTTCGGCTTCTGTCACCACATTCATGCAATGGTGCATGCCGTAGATGAAATAGACATAGGCATGGCCCGGCGGACCGAACATCACCCGGGTCCGTTCGGTCAGTCCCCGGGCCGAATGCGCCGCGAGATCCTGCGTGCCGAGATAGGCCTCCACCTCGACAATCCGGCCGATGCGTTCCACGCCCCGCGAGCGATGGACCAGCCATTGCCCGAGCAATTCCTGTGCAACCGTGACGGTATCCCGGTCATAGAAGGCGCGCGGCAGCTTTTGCATGGCGACAGCCTACCAGAATCGAAGCAAAGAAAAACCTCGCGTGTGCCGGCAAAAAAGGACAAAACTTTCCGCGCGAAGCCGACAACCCAATCACCTTGCCCATGCAGGAAAATGTACGACCGGAACTGACCCTGGATCAGCTGCGCGCGCTGCCCACATTTGAAATGGATTTCACCACGGCGGAAGGAGCCATTCTGTGCCTGGAAGACGCTTATCGCCGGAAACACATTGAGTCCGCCTGCGCCTGCAAGAATTTTTTGGTGGAGGGCATCCTGGCGCTGATGGAGGCGGACCCGAATCTGGCGCGCGATCCGGAACTGCGCAAACGGAACGCCGTGCTGCTGGAACGCCAGTTCCGGAAGGAAATCACCGAGGCGTGGCCGGAGCTCAAAGGTGTGGAAACCTTTTTCATCAACCATCAGCGTTACATCGACGGGGTGGTGGCGGTGACGGAACTTCGCCTGTTGCCGGACGGCTCCTTCAACAAGTTGAACCTGCTGGTGACGAACACCATCAGCGGCTGGCGGGTGCTCAACGAGGTGGACGACAGCGAACTGGAATAAACGAAAAGGTTTAAACATCTAACCGGTCTTGCCGCGCCATCGGATTAGGCCTAAAAGAAGATATGACACCAAAAGCTTCTTTGATTGATGCCAAAGTTCGGATTGGCCATGTGCATTTGAAAGTGGCCGACCTGGAACGGGCGTTGAATTTTTATCAGGGTGTGCTCGGGTTTGAACTGACGCAGCGTTTTGGCCGGCAGGCGGCGTTTCTTTCCGCCGGCGGTTATCACCATCACATTGGCTTAAACACGTGGGAAAGCGCCGGCGGCAAACCGCCGGCCCCGGGCACCACCGGATTGTATCACGTGGCGATCTTGTATCCGACCCGCGCGACGCTGGCCGACGCCTTGCGGCGGGTGCAGGCGGCCGGCATTGAACTCGACGGGGCCTCGGACCACGGCGTCAGCGAGGCGCTCTACCTGCGGGACCCGGACGACAATGGCGTGGAACTTTACCGGGACCGGCCACAGGAACAATGGCCGAGCACACCCGACGGCAGCCTGGCGATGATCACCCACCCCCTGGATCTGGCGGCCTTGCTCAAGGAAAAATGACCATCTCTCCCGGTGGCCGGCCGGCGGGTTTGACAGATTTGCAAACGGGTTTAAATGTAACAATTGCCGGAAACGGCAGGTTGTTATATGAGAATCGCTGAAAATAGTTTCGAGGTATCGCCGGTGGCGGATGAAAACGCCACTTTAAACGGCAAGGCAGGCAGACAACCGTTGCCCGCTACCGACGGGCAATTGTTGGATGCCTATTCGGATGCGGTGGTCAACGCCGCGGAAGCAGCCAGCCCGGCGGTCATAAAAATTGACGTGCGCCAGAACCGGCAGCCGGGCGGTCGCGGCGGCGGCGGTAGCGGGTCCGGATTCATCATCACTCCGGACGGCTTTGCCCTGACCAACAGCCATGTCGTCCACGGTGCGGACCGGATTGAAGTGACGCTGGCCGATGGCCGGAGGCCGGAGGCGCGGATTGTCGGCACGGACCCGGACACCGATTTGGCGGTCATCCGGGTTTATGCGCCGGAACTCAATCCGGCACGGCTGGGCGATTCAAACCTGTTGCGCGTAGGTCAACTGGCCATCGCCATCGGCAACCCGTATGGCTTCCAATATACCGTGACGGCGGGCGTGGTGAGCGCGTTGGGCCGCTCGTTCCGCGCCAATTCGGGCCGGCTCATGGACAACATCATCCAGACCGACGCGGCGCTGAATCCGGGCAATTCCGGCGGGCCCTTGGTCAATTCGCGCGGCGAAGTCATCGGGGTGAACACGGCGGTGATTCTGCCGGCGCAGGGACTTTGTTTTGCCATCGCCATCAACACGGCAAAATATATCGCCGGCTGGCTGATCAAGGACGGTGTCATTCGCCGCAGTTACATCGGGGTGGGCGGGCAAACGGCAAAAATCCACCGGCGGCTGGTGCGGTATCATCATTTGCCGGCCGAAAGCGGCATGCTGGTGATCCAGGTGGAGCCGGGTGGTCCGGCCAGCCGGGCCGGGTTGCGCGAAGGTGACATGATTGTGGAATATGGCGGGCAAGCCATAACGGGCGTGGACGATTTACACAAGCTGCTTACGGGAACGCAGGTGGGCGTGCGTTCGCCGATCGTGATACTGCGGGACACCGAGAAGCTGGTCCGGGAAGTGGTGCCGGAAGAATCCGGGGCGAAATTGATGCTGAATTAAGCCAGCACGGCAACCCTTTCCACCCGTTTCTTGCGGCGATGTATCCGGCCGGCTTTCAACTCCAGCACATGGTTGACACAAGCGGGCATTTCCCGGGAATGATGCGTGACGAAGATCAGGCTGGCACCGGTTTGCCCGACAATCCGGTCCACGGTGGCGATGAGAGAGCGGCGATGGAGCATGTCCAGTCCCTGGCAAGGTTCGTCCAGGATAAGCAGTCGCGGTTTTTTAACGACGGCGCGTGCCAACAGGACAAGGCGCTGATCACCGAGGGACAGTTCGCCAAATGATTGCCCAGCATGGCCAGCCAGACCCAGCCGCTGCAGCCAGTCCCTCGCGGCCGAGCGTAGCCGGCGGGTGCAAGGTTCATGAAGCCCCATCTGGTTGAAGAATCCGGAACAAACCACCTCCAAGCACGACCAGCCAGCCGGGTAATGCAGATGCAGTTCCGGCGACAACCAGCCGATTTGCCGTCGCAAGTGCCAGAGCGTGTGGGTGGCTTCCGGTCGAACCCCAAAAAGCCGGATATCCAGTGCGTAGGCCTGCGGGTTATCACCCTGGATCAAACTCAACAGGGTCGTTTTGCCGGAACCGTTTGGTCCGATCAGCGCCCAATTTTCATCCTGACGCATGGTCCAGGTAATGTCATCGAGGATGCGTTTGCCGCCCAGCCGGATGCTGACGTGGCGCAATTCGACGAGCGGCGGAGCGGAATCCCGCCCGACCGGTTTTTTCGAGGACGGGAACGCGGCCAAAGGCAAGGAGGACGGAACCGACGCCAGCGCTCGGACCAATGGATGGTTCCGCAGGCGATGTTTCGTTCCATGCGCCACAATCCGGTGATCTTGCACGAGCAACAGATGGGTGGTGCACGGCGGCAATTCATCAGGCCGGTTGGTGATGAGCAACACGGGCAATCCGGTGCGCATCAACCGTTGAATGACGCTTTTCAAGCGCGAGCGGGTGGCACGGTCGAGACCGCCGAACGGGTCGTCGAGAATCAGCAGACCGGGCGACTGGAGCAGGGTGTGAACGAGAAAGACCTTGCGCTGCTCGCCATTCGACAAGGCGGCGAGTTTGCGCCGAAACAAAGGTTCTATGCCCAGCCAACGGCTGAACCGCCGGCGATTTTCGCGAAACCGGCGGGAGTTGTCCCGGGGGCCGCCCACTTCAAACGGGTTGCGCTCCTCGACACTGGCCTGAGAAAGAAACCGGTCGACGGAAAGCCGGCCTTCGGCGAGGCCACTGTGCCAGCGGGACTGGTAGAACGAGCTTTCCGAAGCCGCCCGGTCGCGCTGGGTGCGCGGCGAAAGCAGGGCGATGGATTCTTCGGGAACGGCATCGGCTTCAACCCCCTCGAAATGGCAGTGAATTTCCCCTCGTTGCAGCGGCACCTGGCCGCACAATGCAAGCGCCAGCAAAGATTTCCCCGAACCATTGGGGCCGAGCATGGCCCATTGTTCGCCGCGCCGCCAGGTCCAGCCGGTGCGCGGAAATACGACCCGCCCGTTCCAGCGGATGGCAACGCCATTGAGAACAAGCCAATTGGCATCCGGTCTGGTGGCCTTGGATTTCACGTCGCTCTGAATTTAGCGTCCCAGCGGACGGGAAACAACGTTGCGCAAATTTGCCGGCCAACCGGAATTTCGTTTCCAGCCAAAGGGTGGGCCGTCCCCTGCCGGCCCCACGGTTGCGGCTGCGGAGCTTCTCCGATAAAATCGGCACATGGAAAAAAACCGGCTGGAAGCGTTCAGTGACAGCGTCATCGCCATCATCATCACGATCATGGTGCTGGAATTGAAAGTACCGGTGAAAGTGATGCCGGCCGTCGAACTCTCCGACCTGAAAGACCTGCTACCGGTGTTTTTGAGTTACGTTTTGAGTTTCATCTACGTCGGCATCTACTGGAACAACCATCACCATATGTTCCATTCCACCCGGCACGTTACCGGCGGCATCCTGTGGGCCAATCTGCACCTGCTGTTCTGGTTATCGCTCTTCCCGTTCACGACGGCCTGGATGGGGGAAAATCATCTTGCGCCGGTTCCCGCCGCGGTCTACGGCTTCGTGCTGTTGATGGCCGCCATTGCCTATTATATTTTGCAACGCACCATTATCGCCCAACAAGGACCCGGCTCCCTGCTGGCGGCGGCGATCGGGAAAGATTGGAAAGGCAAGCTTTCGCCGATCCTCTATTTCATTGCCATTCCGCTGGCCTTTGTCAGCCCGTGGGTCTCCAGCGGCCTGTATGTCCTCGTCGCGTTCCTCTGGCTTGTCCCCGACCGTCGCATCGAGCGCGTGCTGGTGAAGCGGTAGAAGAAATGAGTATTCGGTGTTTACCCTGGGTCAGTCACCAGCAACCTTGAAGGCGACGGCCACGGCTCCCACCGCGCCCTTGGACCAGTTCCGTTGTTTGCCGTCGGGATTGAACAGTTCGGCAGCCCGGTCCCGCCACTTTTGATCCGCCCCACAGCCAAGGGTCTTCTTGAGGCTTTGGGGTGCAACCTTGACAATGCGGATACCGCGCTGGGCAGCCGCGAGTTCGATCATCGCCTCTCCCTTGATTGCTTCCAAGCAGGAACCAAACCGGCCCGACGAGCATTTCAACAGGGCCATGATTGAGCCGCCGCCCCTCCCCTTGCGGTCGAAAAGCGTGATGAGAGTTTGCAGCAGCCCGGCCAGATCATCGCCCGAGCGGACTTGAAACGGAATCGGTCGGATGGCCGTGATAACGAACTTGTCGCCCGCACCCCTGGTCTCAGCAACAACGACGGCGGACTTGGTGGCGTTTATGCCGAAAAGCATTCGAACCATCCCGTTGGCATTCTCATGGCAGATGCGCACGCATACCATGACCAAAGCCGGACCTTATTTGCTTTGTGTATCCGTGGTGGTCGTGGTGGTGGGACTATGATAGGTGGTGTCTTGCGACGTGGTGGTTGTGCTGCTTTTGGTATCGGAGGCGCAACCGGATATGAACGCCAGGGCAACGCCGGCAAGGCAGGAGAGGATAATTTTTTTCATAAGTATGTTTGTTGTTCGGTTATATTCTTAACCCTGCGAGGTTAGGCCGGCGATGAGTCCCAAGCCATGGGGTGTAACCCTACCAGATGCCTGGCAGGGAGAAATACTATCACCGTTCCGCCCTGCTGGTCCGGCGGCAGCGGGAACAGATTCGTCAGTGGGCCGAAAACTGCCACCGGTCGGCGGATTCCATCACCGAACGCGGACCGGAACCGTTCAACCATGCTTTCGCGTCGGCATCACCGCGCAGATAGGCGTCCCAAAATGCCGTGGACAGCGCAAGAATCACGCGATGATGATTCGGATTTCGCGGCTCGCTATCACCCGGCAACGCCTGGTCGGTGAAGACTGAATGCTCCGCATTGTTGAGTACCACCTCATATTTCGGCGCGCCTTGAAGCGCCGGATACACCGCCAGGCGTGACGCCACGTCCTGATCGCCAATGGGCGCGACGTCCTTGGTGCCGGTCATCAGCATCCACGGAATTTTCACCGAGCCGAACGCCTTTTCCGCGCCGCCGGTCTTTGGGCTGCTGGGACTGAAAGCGATGGCCGCCCGGATGCGCGGGTCGGTGAAGGTTTGTCCGCCCATCGGCAGGGCTTCGCCGCTCACCGCCTCCGTCGTCACCGCGCCAAACGAATGGCCGGACATGCCGACCTTTTTCAGGTCCAGCCGGCCGGCCAGCGGATTGGTTTTGGCCGCATTCCAGATGGCCAGCTGGTCCAGCACGGCGGGAACATCCTTCACCCGCAACAGGAAATTATCCAGCGAAGCCGCCTGTTTCATCGCCCGCATCCGTTCCGACACCGGCTGGTCCTTCCACACCGATTCATCGCTGCCCGGATGCTGGAGAAACACCGCCACATAACCGCGCGCCGCCCAGTGTTCGCCAAGAAAAACGCTCCCTTCGCGGGAACCGCCCAGGCCGTGACTGAACAATATCACCGGCTCCGGCGCGGGGTTCGCGGGCAGATAAACCCGCACCGGAATGTCGCGATGGCGTGCCGCGTCATGCACCGTCAGGTCCACGTGTGTCGGATGAAACGCCGGGTCCACCGTCAGCGGATTGTAATTCTCCGCACAGATGTTTCCGGCCGACAACGACAGCCCCAGGCATATAATCCGGACGATAACCGCCCAAAATCCTTTCATGCCAACCCAGACGAACCCCCGGGTCGAAATGTTACTTCCCATCCGCAGCCGCCCGGCTTAATCTGAAGCCGCGTCGGGTTCCGACGGACTCCTGCCGGGTGTCGGGCGACATCCTTTTGGCGTTCCGCCTTTTCTGCCGCGAGGTTTCTTTTCAAGAAATGATTGTGTCGCAACCAAAAATTATCCAGGGCGGGATGGGCGTCGCCGTTTCCGATTGGAAACTGGCCCGCGCCGTTTCCCGGCTGGGCCAGCTCGGCGTTGTCTCCGGCACCGGCCTGGCCATCGTGCTTGCCCGCCGGCTGCAACTGGGCGATCCCGATGGCCAGCTTCGCCACGCGCTGCAAAACTTTCCCGTTCCCGGCGTCGCCGGCCGGGTACTGGCGGAATATTTTATTCCCGACGGCAAGGCGCCCACGGCGCCATTCAAGCCGGCCGCCATGCCCACGCTCCAGTACAGCCCGACACTGATGGAGCTGACCGTCGCGGCCAACTTCGTGGAGGTGTTTCTGGCCCGGGAAGGCCACGACGGATTGGTCGGCATTAACTTTCTGGAAAAAATGCAGCTGCCCACGTTGCCGTCGCTTTACGGCGCCATGCTCGCCGGGGTGGACTACGTCCTCATGGGCGCGGGTATTCCGCGGTCGATTCCCGGCGCGTTGGACCGGCTGGCCCGGGGGGAACCGGCGGAATTGAAAATCGAGGTTGCCGGCGCCCTGCCCGGCGAGGAATTTGTTTCTAAATTTGATCCGAAGGAATTCTGCTCCGGCGGTGCGCCGGCCTTGAAACGTCCGCAATTCCTCGGCATTGTCGCCTCCGCGACGCTCGCCATGACCCTGGCCAAAAAGGCCAACGGTCGCGTGGACGGCTTCGTGGTGGAAGGCGACACCGCCGGCGGCCACAACGCCCCGCCCCGTGGCCCGATGCAACTCAGTGCCGGCGGCGAACCGGTCTATGGTGCGCGTGACGTGGCCGATCTCGAAAAAATCCGCGAGCTGGGTTTGCCATTCTGGCTGGCCGGATCGTATGGACAACCGGGCAAACTGGCCGAAGCCCTGCGCCTCGGCGCGGCGGGCATTCAAGTCGGCACAGCCTTCGCGTTTTGCGCCGAATCCGGCATCCAGCCCGGACTCAAACACCAGGCCATTCAACTCAGCCGGGCCGGCACCGCGCGCATCTTCACCGACCCGGTCGCCTCGCCCACCGGTTTTCCCTTCAAGGTTTTTCAACTGGACCACACCCTTTCGGCCGCCGATCAATATGCGGCCCGGACGCGCGTCTGCGACTTGGGTTATCTCCGGCATCTTTACCGCAAACCCGACGGAACCCCCGGCTACCGCTGTCCGGGTGAACCGGTGGATGATTTTGTCCGGAAAGGCGGAGCGGCCGACGACGCGGAAGGCCGCAAATGCCTTTGCAACGGCCTCGTCGCCAACATCGGCCTCGGTCAATTTCGCCCACAAGATAAATTGGAACTGCCGTTGCTGACCGCCGGCGATAACGTGACGCAGATCGCGCGGTTCCTCAAACCCGGCAGCGATTCCTACACCGCCGCCGATGTGGTCCGCCACTTGTTGGAGGAAACCGTGCCGGTGGACGGAGCGGCTTGTGCTGCGGCCCAACCCGATCCAATGCCGGCGTGAACTTCTGCCCGCCGCATTGGATATCCCGAAGGGATTAAAGCATTCAGCCCATGGTTGCCCCGAACACTTTCGGGGCTGCCTTGGGTCAATCGCCCCGCCAATGGTATGAACCCTGAAACGAAAAATAAAAAGGCGGGGACCGGTTTTCACCGGACCCCGCCCTGAAATCCAGAATGGATCAATAGCGTTCGCGACGACCGCCGCCGCCACCGCCGCCGTATCCACGACCACCGCCGCCGCCGGCCGGGCGTTCTTCACGCGGCTTGGCCACGTTGACCGTCAGGGCACGGCCACCCAGTTGCGAGCCGTTCAGCGCGGCAATCGCTTTTTGCGCTTCCTCGGGGGAGTTCATGGTGATAAAACCAAAACCGCGCGGACGGCCGGTTTCCCGGTCCATCATCAGGTTGGTTTCCATGACCGTGCCGTGCGCGGCAAACGCGTCCTGCAGGTCGTTTTCGGTGGTGTCGAAGGAAAGGTTCCCGACAAATAATTTGCTGCTCATATGATGTTTTACTGTCCTAGACTAAACTTTGCTTTTACCAGACTGTTTCCGGAATCGGATTTCAAATCATCACTGAACCAGGTTCACTTGAGGATTCACCATGCCTTGAAAGAAACAAGCTATCTAACAGACAGTTACACCATGACAGGTTCCGGCCGGAAGGCAACAACTATCGGCAACTATGTTTTGGGCCATAACCCCGGGAATTCCGTTGGGCCTCACCCCAACCGACCGCTGGCCTGGCCGGATGATTTTGCGTCCATCATTTACAAGGACCACCCCGGCAGGCAGGATGAGCGTCCCTTCGGAGAAACTGACATGCCGCAGGTGACCAACCCGCGAAAGAAAACCAAAGTTATGGGCGACCGATCCCCGAAGTCCAACCAGAAGAAAACAAACCAGAAACAGGCCCTGGCCAACAGCGCCGACCAGAAGAAAAAAGCGGCCGAAGCCGCCAAGTCGGCGGCCATCAAAAAACGGTAGCCGTTCGTTCTGTCCTGTCTCTCCTGGCACAAAAACCAGGAGCGACGGTTTCTCTGGCGCCACCGCGAAAATTTCGCGGGAGGTTGAAGCCCTGTATCAGCCCGGAAGTTTAGTCAAACTTTCGGTGGCCACTCCACGCCAGCCAGTTTCCCCTTGCGCGCCGGAAAGGTCTTGCGCGTGACAATCGCTTGACGCTCAAAAGAGTTTCTGCCACTGCTCTGCCCGCCAGTGTTGAATGAACATGAAAATTCGGGCCATCAAGAAACGGGAGCCCCTGACGGTCGAGTCCCGCGTGTCCAAGCTGGCCCGCGTGGAATTCGAGCGGCATCCTTACCCCGCTCTGCTGAAGGAGCCGGCGCATTTCTGGGACGAGGTTTTCATCGCCAACGAGGCCTATGTGCTGGGCGAGGTAACGCACCCGCGCATCCGGCGCAAACTGGCCTACGACGCCGCCACGCACCGGCTGTTTCTGGAATATATCGAGGCCGAGACCTTGGATGACCTGGTGCGCCAGGGCGTCACGCTCACAGATCAAAGACGGACGCATCGCCTCCTGCAAAGCCTGGCCGAAACGGTGGCGGACATGCACGCGGGCATCTTCTGCGGACAACCCCTCGTCCACAACGATTTGAAGAGCCGGAACGTGCTGGTGCCCGTGACCGCCCCCGGGGAAACGCGGCTGATTGATTTTTCGCACTCGTTCTTCGAGGGGAATCTGCCGCCCTTCATCACGGACAAGAAACAAAATCCGGCGGGCACGGCCCAATACTCGGCCCCGGAGAAGTGGGAGGGGGATTTCACGAAAGGTTTTAAAGGCGATGTTTTCGCCTTTGGCGTCACCGCCTATTATGCCTACATGGGAAAATATCCGTTCGACGGCGCGATCGCGAAAATCGGGCGGGCGATCCAGGAGTTGCCGACGCCTTCTCCGCTGAAACGAGGGCATAATCTGCTCCGCAACACCGCAGCCATTATCATGGACTGCCTGGAGAAGAATCCCGATCGCCGACCATCCATGGAACAGGTTGCCCGGGTCTATGCGGATTCCGCTTCCTTGCTCAGGTAACCGACGGACTCAATGTGTGATTCTCCTTTGTTCACGTGATTGGGTCAGCAGGCCAGGCCACCGTAAAATGGCTCACCTTTGCCCGTCTCGACCAACTTGTTAAGACTGGTTTTCAGGAAATGCCCCCAACCATCTTCACAAATCTGGTAGCACTCCAGTTGCGGCGTCAGGCCTTCGTGCTCGAAATGCAGCAATGTCGAGGACGGTGAACGGCTTCTGTAGGCGACTTGGACGCGAATCATGGGATTCTTTTCGTTACTTTTTTCGACCGGCAAACAGGAGCTCGAACGGACGAGGATCGAAAACGACCTGGATGGCTGCAATTTTTCCGTCCTTCACCTGAAACCACTCCGCCACAAAAGCCGTTCCAGTTGGACTGTTGGTGACGAGATCATACAGAACGCAAACATCTTCTCCCTGCATAAACATTCGCTGAATTTCAATTCTTTCCACAACGGTGCTCAAGTCTTGCAGAGCCTGAAGATATGGCGGAATGGAATTAAAGGTGTGAAATGGCCCGCGGAGGGAGGAGGTCTCGTGTAGACAATCGCGCACGGCGACAAAGTCCTTTCGCTCCAGGGCCTGGTAGAATTGTTGAACAACTTCCGTTGGACTCATACTCAATAAATCGCCGATCAAACGCGGGCGTTAGAGTGCCCCAATCTGTTTGAGAAGGTCCATCATCGCCCACTCCACCCAATGTTCGACAATCTTGCCATTTCGGATGCGATAGATGTGAATTTCTGTCCAACGAACCTGTTGGTTCGTCGCCGTTTCTCCCATCAAGGGTGCGCGATGAGTGGCGACGGCTGAACTTCGCTCGACGACGGTGTCCTCGTTGGCAATCAAGTCATCTTCGGCAACCACCACGTCGGGAAAGGCCGTGTTCATCATTCGCCCAACAGCTTTGAACCCTTCCAACCCAGCCGGTATCGGCGGCTTGAAGTGGTGCTGAAAATTGGCGGCAAACAAATGGTTGATGCCGTCAACATTGTGCTCGTTTTTAAATACGCGGGTGAATTCCCGCACGATTGCCTTGTTTTTGTCTGTGGTGTTCATTCTTGTTTGCTTTTCAGTTTTTGGTGGGTGCTTCAATTTGCTCCCGCAATTTCTCCAGACCAGCGCTCCAGCCGCCGCCGTAATTGTCCGCGACATCCTGCTCGCCAGGCGGCAACGCGTTCCAGCCGGAATGAATCAACGTGAGACGTGTGCCCTCGCCTTCTTTCGTGAGAGTAATGGTCACCAGCGTCTCAACTTTTGTGACCTTGGACTGAAAGCTGTAAACCAGCTTTTGTCGCGGAATGGCTTCCTTCACGGTGCAGGAGACTTTTCCCTGCTGCTGGCAATCCAGCATGAATTTTTTCCCGACCGTGGCCTCAAAATCATTGGGCATCAGCCAGCCGGCGATTTTTTGCGGGTCGGTGATGTGTTCCCAGACTCTTGCAATTGGAGCATCAATCTCGATTTCTCTTTTGATGATCTTCATAAATCAGATTCCACCTGTTGTTTAAGCCTGAACAAATGCCGGTCCCATGCCGCCTCGAAATGGGCAATCCAGTCCTTGACCTCAAGGAAGGGCTGGAGCAGGAGAGGATCGTTACCCGGGCATTTTCGTCCGCGCGGTTGCATCAGACGAACGTGACGGACCCGCCCGCGCTTCTCGTGGGCAATGAAACCGGCCCGTTCTAAAACCTGGAGGTGTTTGTGGATGGTGGGCAGGGAAACTCCGAAAGGCCGGGCCAGTTCGCTGACCGAGGCCTCTCCCCGCGATAACCGTTCCAACATTTTGCGCCGCGTGGAATCGGCCAGCGCCGAGAAGGTGGCGTCCAACTGCCATGGATACTTAGCCATTCGGGTAAGTATCCTCAATGTACTAATAGGGTCAAGTAAAATGATTTATCGTGTCATCCTGATGTTGTTTAACCGGGTTGGAATGGAAATTATTTTGGTGGCCATTCCACGCCGGCCAGTTCCTTGGGAGTTGTTTCGGGTTAACCGGGCAGATGAGCGAGAGCACTCGGCAGTGGTGTCGTTGAACAACTGGCGAACCGGTCCAGCCCGGCCAGCGTCCGGGTGCATTTTGATTTGTTTCTCCGCGGCGCCGACGTATTGTTTAGTTACATGAGAACTTCAGTTGAATGGGAAACTCCGTTCTTTGATCGTCCGGCATAAACCCCGGTGAACGAAAAATATGTTTATGCTGTTTCGATTATTTAACGTGGAGGCCGTCGCGGATTATCTGAACCTCACGCCGGCGGACATTGAACAACGCGTGAAAGACCATGAGATCCCCTTTGAAAGACGCGGCAACCGCCTGGTTTTTCGCAAGGGCGAAATTGACGAATGGGCTTCGCGGCGCATCATGGGATTTTCCAGCGAGCGGCTGGCGGCCTATCACGAAAAGTCCACGCGTCACACCCGAAACATTCTGCCGCACGAAACCATCCTGCCGGACCTGCTTGCGGCCGGAGCCGTGGATCCGGCCATGACTTCCAAGACCAAGGCCTCCGTCTTGCGCGACCTCGTGGCGCTCGCCGAAAAGACCGGCCAGCTCAATGACCCCAAAACCCTGGTGGACAGCCTGGAAGCGCGCGAAGGATTGTGCTCCACAGGCATGCCGGGTGGTTTCGCGCTGCCCCATCTGCGCACGCAGGAGCCTTACCTGTTCGAAACGTCGTTCATCGTGGCCGGCCGGCCGATCCAAGCCATCCATTTTGGCGCACCCGACGGTGAGCCGACGCAACTGTTCTTCCTGATTTGCTGTCAAGACGACCGCCTGCATCTGCACACGCTGGCCCGGCTGTGTCTGATAGCGACGAAGACCAAGGTGCTCGATCAACTCCGCGACGCACCCGATGCCCAAACCATGCGCGACGCGCTCATCGCCGCGGAACAGGAGATTTTGGCCGACCCGAAGCGGGCCGCCTAAACTCACTCCTTCGGCGGCCAGTCCACGCCGGCCAGCTCCTTCGGCAATTGCCTGGGATCCACCGGGTAAATGAGTGAAAGATCCATCTGGGATTTTGCGCCTTGCAGAAATTCCAGTTCCTCCGGAGCGCCGATGATGAGCCAGAGCACCTCGGCGTCGGTGTCGTTGAACACCTGGCGCAACTGGTCCGGCCCGATCAAAACACCGCCGTAACGCGGCACGGTCAACGTATCGCCGCCCACGCGGAGGCGCCCCGTACCTTCCAGCACAAAATAAAATTCCTCGGCGCGGATATGTTTGTGCAGCGTGTTCGCGCTCCTGGGCGGCAACCGCCAGAGCCGCGCGCCCATGTTCTCGCTCCCGGTGCGCTCCAGATAATCCGCATTCGGGATGCGCATCAGGTTGGAGGGCCGCCAGAAGAGGTCTTCCGGCTTGATGAGATGGTAACCTTGAAACGTTTTCATAAGCCAAATGGTAGAATTCCGCGTATTGTCACGGCTGGTATTCGTGTTGGTCAGAGTTGCTTACTGAGCCACGCGTACTTCAAATCGGTAAGGATATGGCTTGGCCTGGGCGCGTGCCAACTCGGTGAGCTGTTGGTCCAGTCGGGCGAAATCCGCCGCGAGCGCCACCCTGTTGGGATTATTGTCGTTATACTGCGAGTGAAACTCGCCTCCCATCCACAATTTGTCCCGGGCATCGACCAATTCCTTCACGGCATCGGACTGCGCATCCCACGGACCGCCTGGCTCCCAACCATTCGCGGTCGCCGATGAGATATTTACTCCATCTGCCAACTGCTTTGCATCGTAGGTGCCGAGCAGCCGTCCTTCAGCGTGAATCGTATAACGACCCGGGGTCAGCCCCTTCACGGTCAGCTGATAACGGTTCAACGTCTCCGGCACTGGAACGAATTGATACTGTAGCGCACTCAGAATCCCGAGATTCAACGGCAACCCAGCGTCTGTGCGCACGAACGTCACGCCATCCGACAGCTTCCGGATATCAGTAATTCTGCAGCCGTTGGCACTGATCACCTTTTCCGCAGAGGCATCCACTGCGCCGTCGGAAACCTCCGCCTGAGCACCGAGTCCTTTCAGCATCGCCCACGCCATGGCCAATTGACCGAGATCATTCAGATGCACGCCGTCTTCCAGATGGAGTCGGGTGAACTTTTTGCTATCCTTCTCCAGAGCATTTGCCGCCACCACTTTGCGCTGCACCTCCCGCATTCCGCGCGAGATATCAATGGTCCCGGCCCCGAGCGATTTCGCCAGCGCCATGCCTTCATCCGCCATCTTCTGTAGAAAACCGTTTTCTGCCTTGTCCGGATCTTCATGCAGCACCGCCGGGGAACAGATGAACACCCGCACTCCGCGTTTTTGACACTCGGTCACGATACGACGGATGCCATCGAGATAACGCTCCTTGTGTTCCTGGTCCGCCTTCGTTCCCCACCCGATGTCATTCACCCCAAACGCGACCGTCACCACCGTGGCCCCGTGCGAAAACACATCTTTCTCCAGCCGTTCGACAGCGCCCGCTGCCGTATCACCGCCTTTGCCCGCATTCCAGAACCGCACCCGCAACTCGGGATGCCGCATCAGCGTATAAAGTTCCACGATCTTGGTATAACCGCGCGCGGCGGTGATGCTGTCACCCAAGAACATCACCGTATCGCCATCCTTGAGGGCAAAACCAGTCTCGTTACTGCCTGCCGAACATGACAGGGTGAGAAGCAACCAAGCGCTGCCAATCAACGCAAGGAAACCCACCAGCGACGCGCCCATTCTTGTGCGCCAAAGCCGCGCGCCCATGTTCTCGCTCCCGGTGCGCTCCAGATAATCCGCGTTCGGGATTTTCATGAGGTTCGAGGGCCGCCAGAAGAGGTCTTCCGGCTGGATGAGATGGTAACCTTCTATCGTTTTCACGGAATCACTCATAACCCATGGTTCGATGGTCGGCAAGTGAACGAAAATGGCATGGGCAGAACGGCAGCTCGGCCCTACCAATTCAAATCAACGGTATAGGGTGGAGGTGTGCCCTCCGCCCAAACTTCCGATCAAGCCGGGTATTGTTCGTCGCTGACCTTTTCCATCCAGTCCACCGCTTTGCCTTCGAGCTGTTCCTGAATGGCGATGTGCGTCATGGCCGTGGAGGGAGCCGCGCCGTGCCAGTGTTTCTCGCCCGGCGGGAACCAGATCACGTCGCCCGGCCGGATTTCTTCGATCGGACCGCCCCAGCGCTGCGCGCGCCCGCAGCCAGACGTCACGATCAGGGTCTGACCCAACGGGTGGGTATGCCACGCGGCTCGAGCTCCGGGTTCAAACGTAACGATTGCGCCAGTAACTCGGGCGGGACCGCTTCCCTTAAACGGTGAGTCAATGCGCACCGTGCCGGTAAACCAGTCGGCCGGTCCTCTGTTGGAAGGTTGTGAGCCACTTCGTTTGATTTCCATATTTCAAATCCTTTCTCTTTAACTCTTTTTACCACGGATGAACACAGATGGACACAGATGAAAAGTCGTGTTGGCACTCCGTTGTTCGGCAAATTAAACGGTTTGGGAATTATTGGCGGAATTCAAAATCCGTGTTTATCCGTGTCCATCCGTGGTTTAACTGCATTGTTGCCAATCGCTCAACGCCCGGTCATTTGCTCCAGCTTTTCCGGATACCGCGCCCCTTCCACTTTGAACTTTGAGGCGGCACTTTCGATGTCCCGCAGGTCGTCCGGCGTCAGTTCGACCGCAACCGCCCCGATGTTCTCGTCCAGGCGATGCAGCTTCGTGGTGCCCGGGATGGGAACTATCCACGGCTTCCGGGCCAGCAACCACGCCAGCGCAATTTGAGCAACGGTTGCCTTCTTCCGCTGGGCGATGCCGCCGAGCAGATCAACCAATGCCTGATTTGCCTTCATCGCCTCCGGCGTAAAGCGCGGCAGGGTGCTGCGGAAGTCGGTGCTATCGAGTTTGGTGTTCTCGTTCATGGCGCCCGTGAGAAAACCCTTGCCCAGCGGGCTGTAAGTGACGAAACCAATGCCGAGTTCTTCGAGCGTCGGTATCACTTCCTGCTCCGGTGTTCTTGTCCACAACGAATATTCGCTCTGGAGCGCCGTCAGCGGTTGAACGGCGTGGGCGCGCCGGATGGTTTGCACGCCGGCTTCGGACAGGCCGAAGTGTTTCACCTTGCCGGCCTGAATCAATTCCTTCACCGCTCCCGCTACATCTTCAATCGGCACGTTCGGGTCAACCCGATGTTGATAGAGCAAGTCAATGATCTCGACCTTGAGCCGTTTGAGCGAGCCTTCAACCGCCTGCTTGATGTGTGCGGGACGGCTGTTCAAACCCGCCGCACCCGGCCGCCTGTCGCTGCCACTCAGATCAAACCCGAACTTGGTGGCAATCACCACCTGCTTGCGGAACGGAGCGAGGGCTTCGCCGACGAGTTCCTCGTTGGTGAACGGGCCGTAAATTTCAGCGGTATCAAAAAATGTGACCCCGCGGTCCACGGCGGCATGAAGCAGCGCGGTCATTTCTTTTTTGTCTTTGGGTGGACCGTAGGAAAAACTCATTCCCATGCAGCCCAGCCCGAGGGCCGAGACTTCCAGATTACTTTTCCCAAATTTGCGTTTTTGCATAATTGAATCCTTCCTTGCCGTTGAAAGTTGAGGCGAGCTTAATTCACCTGCGCTGAATTGTCGCGTCGAAATAAGGTGAAGGTGGAAGACCGGATGAAGTGAACCGTGAACCACACGAACCACTGGCACGGATTCCAGCGTCTCCCGGACAAGAAATCCGGGCCAATCGCTTGGCCTGGATTTCTTTTTGGCTGAACTGTGATTCCAAGATTACTTGTCAGCGGTCTCTACAATGTCTTCTTCCTCATAGTCCCAGCCGCGGCGGATGATGTCGCGGTCTTGCATCCAAGTTTGCTTTCTGGCCGGGGCAATCTCTTCCCATTCGTCTTTAAGCTGTGCTTCCAGTTCATCATCCCATTCCGGATACTCATCTTTATATTGTGATCGCGCACCGAAACCGTAACGATAGGCTGGCTCCACCTCTTCATAGGTCGGCACGCCGCGTGGCGGGATGGCTTCCTTGCCGGAGGCCTGCCGGGTGGTATTGCCGATTTTTTGATCCGTGTCCGGCTCGTGGCCGCCCAGGTCATGTTTGGTCTGGTCCCAATCCCGCTTGAACGCGGCCTTGGTGCGTTCCCATGCGGAGTCGTTTTCATGGTTCCACCAGTTTGGATTTTTGTATTTGTTCATGATGCTATCTTTTGTGTGTTTGACCGGTCGTTTTTTTCTTCAGCTTTTTCAGTGCCATGACAATTTCCTGAAACATTCGCGGAAATCTCATCGCACCTTGCAATGAACCGTCTCGCTTCGTGCAAGGGTTCATCGTCCAGCTTAATTTCGTTCGCCGGTCTCGCAAGAGGGGTGAATACCCCATGGCACGCCTTTAGCCAGCGGAATAGGTTACGGCAAAGTTTTTAACAAACATAAAACCGAAAAATCACCTATGACATTCAAGCGCAACGCGGCCAAGGCGAAACAATTCTTCGCGGACAAAATGGCTTTCACGACCGGCCCCGTCGAAATCAGTCATCGGATTGAGAAAAAAGAGGACGTCGTCATCATAGACGTGCGCGAGGCCAAAGATTTCAAGAAAGGCCACGTCCCCGGCGCGATCAACCTTCCGCAGGAAAAATGGAGCACCCTCGCCGGTTTGCGACGGGATACGATGAACATCATTTACTGCTACGCCCAAAATTGTCACCTGGGCGCGCACGCCGCGATGCAGTTCGCCGCGAAGGGTTATTCCGTCATGGAAGTGGACGGCGGCTTCGAATCCTGGAAAGAGAACGGCTTGAAAATTGCGAAGTAGATTTCGAAGGCAACTTCCACCACGCTCATTTCGTTTTGCGGAGCAGCCGTCGCGCCGCATTCATTATGTGGAGGAGCGGCGGGCAGAGGACTGCCCGCCCTGCCCAGTTTGTTCCAATTGTCTGTGGAAATTGGTGTGACTCGCCTGGCAATTTGCTTCACCCTACCTCTTCGCTCGGGATTTCCGCGACCGCCTGCCGTGCCCCGCCACGGACAATCAAAATGACCGCCAAAATGATCAATCCGCCCGCCAACAACAATTCGTGCGAGAACGCCTCGCCGCCAATGGTGCAGCCGAGCAGCCCGGCGATGAACGGGTTCACATACGCGTACGTCGCCACCCGTGCGGGCGTGGTGGCATGTAGCAACCACACGTAACAGGTGTAACCCACCAAGGATCCGGCTGCGGTCAGATAAAGCCATGAGCCGGCGGATAACAAAGTCACCTGGCCAAAGGAAAATTGCGACGCCTCACCGCGCAAGATTGCCATGACGAGCAGCAAACCGCCGCCGGCCATCATCTGCATCGCCACGCCCAGCAACGGTGACACCGGTTTATGCGCGTGCCGGCCGAATATCGAGCCGAACGCCCAACCGATCGAGGCCGCCATCAAAGCCGCAATGCCCCAGCCTTGCGCCGCGCTGGAATGATTTCCGTTACCGCGGGCCAGCAGCGCCACGCCAACAAAACCCACGGCCAATCCCGCCACCACAAACGGACGCGGGCGGACGCCACGCGGCCGCAGCCAGTCAAACACCACCATCCACAACGGCGTCAACGCCACCAGCAACGCGGTCACACTCGAGGGAATCACCTGCTCGGCCCAGGTCACCCCGCCATTGCCAACCCCCAGTAACAAGCCACCGGTGATGGCCGCATCGCGCCATTCGATGCGCGACGGTGTGGTACCGCCGCGGGCGCGCGCAAACGCATACAGCAGCAATCCGGCGGTAAGATTCCGCGTGCCGGCCATCAGGAACGGCGGAATGGATTCCACCGCGTACCGGATGCCCAGATACGTTGAGCCCCAGATCACATAGACCGCCGCGAACGCCGCGATCACGCCCCACACGGGCGGGGCCATGGTTTTGTTTTGCATAATTGTTGGCCGGTACGCCGACGGCATGCGGGTAAACAAAAACCCACCGCCGGATGCCGACGATGGGTTGTAAAATTTCTTGGTTTCTCGTCTATGAATTCAATTCCCCCATCGCCAGCGTCATTTTAGTGATGGCCTTGTGCCAACCCGCAGCGCGAATCGGCAGGGCCGTGCGCTGAGGCGTGCAATTCCAGTTGGCGATGAAAGCGTTCATCGGTTCAAAAACGTGGGCGTAATTTAACCCACCGGCCCCACTGGTCAATGGATTATTTGTTGGGCGGATTAACTGGACTGAATAAAACAGGTTTGCGCATCAGCCTAGTTTTGTCATAACTATCACATCTGAAAGTAAAACCTCAACTGCTTTCGACTGCAGACCACTCACCGTGGCAAGATGGCAAATCTAAAACTGACGGTTTACCTATTCGCGACAGCGGACCGTGGATTGAAACCAAACATCGTCTTCTGACGTATTACTCAGAGATGTTTGCCACCGGGATGAAATTCAAATGGAAAAGCCGTGTTTATCTAGAACTGTTTTCCGGCCCTGGAAAATGCGTCGTCCGGGATACTGGCAAGGAGGAATTGGGATCGCCCCTGCAGGTCATCGGTCAAGAATTCACAAAGTTTATTTTTATAGAGATGAATGTTGCTGGGGCCAACGCGTTGGCCAAACGGCTTCACCCACATGATAACGCAAACCTTGTGGAAATTTGGTGTGGCGATTGTGCTGAAGCCATCCACAAGATCCAAATTCCTGCGAACTCACTGACTTTTGCGTTCATTGACCCGACGGGGATTGGTCACGCTCCTTTTTCACTTATAGAGACCTTGCATAAGAAAACTCGCTGCGATTTGCTCATCAACATCCAACACGGGATGGGCATTAAAATGAATATCCATCAATACAAACCCGACGTCGATGAACAGTCTGCACTGACCAAATTCCTCGGCAATGATTCGTGGAAAGCGCTTCCTCGTCATAACCCGCACGACTTCTTTCGTGGCGTCCTCGACATTTACAAGCAGCAGCTCGATAAATTGGGATTCAGCTTTACCGGACGCGAGGTGCTAATTTCCAATCGTCAGGGAACTGGTCTTTATTTGTTACTGTACGCCAGCAAACACCCACTCGGACAAAAGTTCTGGGAAAAGGCTCGGAGTTGTGTTCTCCACCCCGAACTGGACTTAGGAATCTAATCATACGATGCTCTGTCAAAGGCAACGATGAACCTTGTCATTGAAAGACCGATCAAGCGGGTTGAGCCACGCTTTCAGGCGCCTAAAACTGTTTTGCAACGGTTCAATGCGAAGCGTGTGCCTGTTGATTTCTGGCACGCGCCGGCGGTCATTGCGGAGAACAATTTCATCTACAAAAGCCTGTCGAATTGGGCGTTCAACGTCGCGGTTGGCTGCTCGCACGCGTGCCGGTTTTGCTACGTGCCCAGTGCAGCAACCATCAAGCAAGGCCCAAAGCTGGCGGAATACGGCGTCAAGGATCCCGATGCCGAATGGGGTGATTACCTTTTGCTCCGTCCGTGGGATGAACCGAAATTTCTTGCCTCGCTACGCTCCGCCGGGAACACGCCACGCAAGCAACTCAAGCCGGATGGCAACCGCGCGGTAATATATTGCTCCACGACTGACCCGTATCAGGTCATCCACCACCCCGACCCGGTGCGGCAACGCGAACTGGCCGAGCATGCTCGATTTCTCGTGCGCCGTTCGCTGGAACTCATCCGCGACCAGTCCACGCTCAACGTCCGCATCCTCACCCGCAGTCCGCTGGCGCGGGCCGATTTTGATTTGTTCCGCAGTTTCGGCAATCGCCTTGTCTTTGGTATGAGTCTGCCGACTCTCCGTAACGATCTGGCCAAGGTGTATGAGCCGAAAGCGCCTGCGCCATCACAACGACTGGCCGCGCTACGTGCCGCGAAGGAAGCCGGCCTGCACGTTTATTTGGCCATGGCGCCGACGTACCCCGAATGTGACGAGGCCGATTTGCGCGCGACACTCAAGGCGGTGGCCGAACTGGAGCCGATCACAATTTTCCACGAACCCATCAACATCCGGGCTGAAAATGTGGCGCGCATCAAGGAACAAGCAGACGAAACGGGCGTTCGCCTACGAACAGAGGTTTTCGCCACGCGCGAAAGCTGGCAGAACTACGCCGTGAATGCGCTGCACACCGTTTCTGAAATTTCCAAGGAACTCGGCATCGAGAAAAACCTGCATCTGTGGCCAGACAAATCCCTCGGCAGCCAGTCACTGGCCGATCGGATGCCGAATCCAAAGAAATATCTGAAACGGCTCGAACACTGGTGGCAGCGCATCAGCGAGTGGCCGAAATAGGAGCCCGGACAGCCATGCCCGCGAGCGCCCGGCCGCGCATTGGGACGTTGTCAAAACGAAGATTCTCTGAACATCGGCACGATCCGAACCCGTTCTGGACAAAGACAATTTCGGAGCGTTATTCTTGCGGCATGTCCGAGCCATCACGCCCCGGATTACAGGAACGAGTTATTCAGGCTGCCGAAACCCTGTTGCAGCGCTCCGGAAGTGTCGGCCCGCTCGAATTGTTCCAGGAGATCGGCTGGCTGCGCTCGAGCCATATCGACGGCTGGCTCAAAGGAAATGAATACCTTCGCGTACTCGAAAAATCGATTCACGCCGGCGCAGGGAAGGTTGAAAAGGCAATTTCCCATTTTCAGGAATGGGTCCGGCAACGCGGGTTGCGACCGATTGAGGCTTCCTATACCCGCCATTGCCCGCAGGGCATCGAGTCATTGCAGATCACCGAAGATGGTGATTTGGCGCGGGAGAGGTTTTATCGCACACATTATGCGCCGGCGGATTTATCCGGAAAGAAGACGGCCACGCTCGTTGAAAAGCTGACCAAGGTGCCGGACCTCGTGGTGTTTGAAAAGGTGAGCGAGGAGGGCAAATGCAGCGAGTGTGGTGCGGAACTGGTCCAAGGTGATTTTCTGTTCATGGAGAAAGGCCAGCCGCTGTGCCTCGCGCGCGCGGACCTGGATCATCTGTTATTCCTGCCTGCTGGCAACACGGCCCTGTCGCGACGCGCTCGCAAACACAGCCCATTGTCAGCCGTGGTGGTTCGCTTCAGTCGCAGCCGCAAGCGCTACGAACGCCAAGGCTTGCTGGTGGCCACGGAGGCGCTGGACAAAGCCGAGGCAGAATGCTTGGCCGACGCCCCCAAACGTGCCGTCGCCCGTCAACAAGCCGCCGTTCGATGGGTGGAGGAGGACCAGGAATTTGTCGCCGCGATGACCAGTGCAATTTTAGGGCAATATCCTGCCTGTCCCACGGATGAAGCTCGCCGTATTGCCGCGCACACCGCCCGGCGCGGCAGCGGTCGCGCGGGCCGATCCGCCGCCGGCAGGGAACTGGATCCGCAGGCCGTCAAACTCGCCGTGATCGCCCACATCCGCCACGAACACACAAACTACGATGACCTTTTGATGCAAGGGGCGGCGCGGCTGGAGGCGCGAATCCTCGTCCGCGAGAAGATCGACCAGATGCTTGCAAAGTGGCGTGGTGTTTGAAGGCAGCGAACAAGCAGCAGCTTGTTCCTGCCAACGAACAGAAGTTACACTGCGGCGGCTTGGGCAGCAGCCCCGACAACCTTGCGCTGGCGCAAACCTTTGAAGAATTCAAAGCCTTCGCGCACGCGCCGGACGAGTACATCCTTGTCCTCCAGCATGGTCTTGACGATGCGCAGGATCGGTTTCGGACGGAAGTAATAGGCGCGATAGAAGCGGTCCACTTCCTCGAAAATCATTTCCTTGCTCAGGCCGGGATATTCAATGGTGCTGCTTTGATAGCCTTCCCCGCCCAGGAGATCGGTCTTTTCCTTCTTGGCGAACCAGCCGTTTTGCCTAGCCTGCTCGTACAATTCCGTGCCCGGATACGGCGCGGCGAGGCTGACCTGGATGCTGAATACGTCGAGTTCCTTCGCAAAATCCAGCGTCTGCTGGATGGTCTCCTTCGTTTCCACGGGCAGTCCGAGAATGAACGTGCCATGAATGATCACACCGATTTGGTTGCACGCCTTCGTGAACCGGCGCATTTCCTCGACCGTGACGCCCTTTTTGATGCGGCTGAGGATTTCGTCGTTGCCGCTTTCATAGCCGACGAGGAACAGGCGCAGGCCGTTGTCCTTGAGCAGCTTGATGTTGTCGTAATCGATGTTGGCCCGGCTGTTGCAGGACCACATGACGCCGAGCGGGGAGATTTTCTTGGCAATCTCCCGCGCGCGCGGCAGGTTGGCCGTGAAGGTGTCGTCGTCGAAAAAGTATTCCTTCACCTCGGGGAAAAGTTTTTTGAGATAGGCCATCTCGCCGGCGACATTTTCCGCCGAACGGACGCGGTATTTGTGCCCGCCAATGGTCTGCGGCCAGAGGCAGAAGGTGCATTGCGCCGGACAGCCGCGCCCAGTGTAGAGGCTCATGTACGGATGGTTGAGGTAGCCGTTGTAATATTTCTGCACGTCCACGTCGCGGCGGTAAACGTCCGCCACCCATGGCAGGGTGTCGAGGTTCTGGATCAGTTCGCGTTCGGGATTGTGGCGGATCTTGCCGTCCTTGCTGTCCTTGTAGGAAAGCCCGGCGATGGTCGCGAGGTCGCGACCTTCGGCCACTTCCTTGCAGGTGAAATCGAATTCCTTGCGGCCCACCCAGTCAATGGCCGTCGAAGCCTTGAGCGTTTCGGTCGGCAACACAGCGGCATGCGCCCCGACAAAACCGATTTTCGTCTCCGGTTTCTGCTGCTTGATGGCCTCGGCGACCCGGCAATCGTTTTTCAACGACGGGGTGCTGGTGTGAATGATGACATGGTCAAAATCTTTCGCCACGCGGAGACATTCCTCCTTGCCGATGTTGTGCGGCGGGCAATCGAGCAGCTTGGCGCCCGGCGTGAGCGCCGCCGGTTGCGCCAGCCAGGTCGGATACCAGTAGCTGGTGACTTCGCGCACGGTCTGATAGCGCGCCCCGGCGCCGCCGTCAAAACCGTCAAAACTCGGGGGTGAAAGATAAAGTGTCTTGCTCATTTAAGTTCCAGATTTCCCACAACGAAACCGTTGTCAGACTATTCCGCCTTTTTGGCTTCCTTGATTTTCGCCAGCAGTTCATCCCGTTCAGACGTATCCGTCGTGCCGCAATGGCTGCCGACATGCGCCTCGGGATGTTCCTCTTCCTTGCGCGAAAACGCCCCGCGCGCACCGGCGGCGGGTGAATTAATGGCGGCCTTGGCCTCGGCCAGATGGCCTTTGCCAATGGTCACACCGTTGAAGGCGCGCTGGGCCAGTGCCGACGAGGCCGGGTACGGCTTCGGTTTGGCGCCGAAATTGTATTTGATGTTCTTCCAGTTGTCGCCGCTCTGGTAATTCGTGCCGAGCGCGCCGCTGGGATCGTAGCCGCAATGGACCATGCAGTTTTCGCAACGCGGGTCGCGCGCCACGCCGTCCACGACGCCGTACTTTTCCCAGTTCACCTTCGCCAGCATTTCCTGGTAACCGTTGTAATGGCCGTCGGTCATCAGGTAGCACGGCGCCTTCCAGCCCTTGATGTTGTAGGTCGGGATTGCCCAGGCGGTGCAGGTCAGTTCGCGTTTGCCGGCGAGGAATTCCTGGTACACCGGCGTGCCGAAAATGGTGAACGCCTTGCCCCAGTCCAGAATGTTCGCAAATTTCTGCCGCGTCATCTTGCGCGTGAGGAAAAAATCCTCGGGCTGTTTGCCCAGTCGGCTGACCATGTCCTTCTTCGCCGCGTCGTATTCGTAACCGGGCGAAATCGTGTGGCCATCCACCTCCAGCGAACTGAGGAACTTGAACATGTCCTCGATTTCCGTAACGTCGGTTTCCTTGTAAACCGTCGTGTTGGTGGCGACCTGGTAGCCAAGGATCTTCGCCATCTTGATGGCCTCAACACATTCCTTGAACACGCCTTCGCGTTCGACGATGAGATCGTGCGTGAATTCGAGCCCGTCCACATGGACGTTCCAATACATCCATTTGGTTGGGCGGATGACGACCTTCTGGCGCGCGGCGGCATCGGATTTGCGGATCGTCTCGGCGTCCTTGTCGGAAATCAATTTCTCATTGAGCAGCCGTTTCAACGTCGGCTCGACGGCCGGTGAATAAATTGCCGCCAGGTAATCCCGCATCTTCTTCCGCATGAACATGGCGTTCGTGCAGATGTAGATGACCCGGTTCTGGTCGAGCAGGCCGGCAACCAGTTCCTCGATTTTTGGATAAATCAGCGGTTCGCCGCCGCAAATGCTCACCATCGGCGCGTCGCACTCCATCGCCACCTCGAGGCATTTTTCCAGCGGCACCATGTCCTTGAGCGACGTGGAATATTCACGGATACGGCCGCACCCGGTGCAGGTCAGATTGCAGGTATGCAGCGGCTCGAGCTGCAGCACCATCGCAAACCTGGGCGTTTTGCGCAGCTTGTGCTTGATGATGTGTGTGGCAATCTTCTTTGTCAGAGCGAAGGGAAATCGCATAGATTTATTGAGCAACGGCGACGGGCATGGACGGAGCATTCGCCGCGAACGGCGCGGGCGTTGCCCCCGGAAGCGGATCGGCTTTTACGCCGGGGATAAAAAACGAGGCCGGCGAAATACTGCCGCCGGCGTTGATGCCGGAACAGCCGACGCCCCAATGCGTCAAAAACGCCAGCATTGCCAGCCGCAGTAATTTCCAATTTAATCTCACTTGCCCAGTATAAATCAGCCCCATGCGATGGCAACTTTTAATTCCGAAGATGGAATTCCTTAATTCCATGACCCGGTGGGTGGCCGCCGGCGGATGGCTGGCCGCGGCCCTGCATTTTGCGGGGGCCGGAAAGGTTTGGGCCGGGGAAACGAACAATCCGGTTTTCGCCCAACGCGCCCAGGCCGAATTCCAGCGCGCCCAGGCACAATATCAGTCCAATACCAACGATTCCACCGCCGCCTGGCAATTTGCCCGGGCATCTTTCAACTTCAACGATTTCGCCACGAACGATGCCAGCCGCGCCGACCTGGCCGGCCAGGGCATTGCCGCCTGCCGGCAACTGCTGGCGACAGAATCCAATTCGGTCCCGGCCCATTATTACCTGGCCATCGAACTGGGCCTGCTGGCGGATACCAAAAGAAATCTGGCAGCTTTAAAAATGGTCAGGGAGATGGAGCGCGAATTCAAAACGGCCGACGACCTGGACGAACATTTCGATTACGCCGGTCCCTCGCGCTGCCTGGGTCTGCTGTATCGGGATGCGCCCAGCTGGCCCTTGAGCGTCGGCAGCCGCCACAAGGCGCGCGATTGGCTGGAACAGGCCGTCAAACTTGACCCGGGCTACCCCGACAATCAGTTGAACCTGATCGAGTCCTACTGGCAATGGAAGGACCATGAAGCCGCCAGCAACGCCTTGCAACAGCTTGACGCCCTCTGGCCGGCGGCCCGGACGAATTTCACCGGCGAAGCCTGGGAACAAGACTGGGCCGACTGGTCCACCCGGCGCGATGCCGCCCAGGATAAGATCGCCGGGAGCCTGCCCCGGGGAAAACACTGAAAAATTCCCCCAACTGAAATTTGCTGTGGCGTTATGGCGCAACTGGGTTAACCTTTCGCCTGAGAACAGGCGGGACAGAAATTTTAAATGGCAAAAAAAATCATCGCGGCCTTGGCCGATTCGGGTTTGTTTCTGCGGGAATGGTTTGCCGACCCGCAGCGCACGGGCTCCGTCGCGCCCAGCTCCCCCCAGCTCGCCGCCGCCATGGCGCGCTGGCTGCCGGCCAACCCGGAAAGTTACGTGCTCGAGCTCGGGCCCGGCACTGGCGCAGTCACCGAGGCCTTGATGGAACATGGTTTGCGCGAGGACCGGTTGATTGCCATCGAAAAAAACCCGAAAATGGCGCGGCTGCTGCATCACCGCTTTCCCCGCGCCCAAATTATTTCCGGCGATGCCTGGCACCTGGACGAGTTACTGCTCGGACGGCCGAACCCGGTGGCCTCGGTCGGCGCGGTCATCTCCAGCCTGCCTTTGTTGAATTTCTCCGTGACGGAAGCCGAAAAACTCGCTGAAAAAATCCGCACGGTGCTGGAGCCGCAGGGCAACTGGGTGCAATACAGCTATCGCATCCACAATAGGCGCACGCGCGGCACCTCCCGCTTTCACCTGCTCGCCTCCAAAATTGTCTGGTTCAACCTCCCGCCCGCCCGCGTCAATGTCTATCGGAAGTGAACCGGCGCTTTTCTGATTTCGCACCTATCCGCCCGCGCCCGCAGCGGTTTTTGATTTCGGCAGGAAAAAGCACAGCGCAGCAGCCACGAGCAGAGCGCCACCCAAAACCCCGAACGGAACGGTGATGCCGTGGGTCCGGCTCTTCAATATCCCCACAATGGTCGGGCCCAGAAACCCGCCGACGTTGCCGAGCGCATTCACCAGGCCGATGACTGCCCCGGCGGTCGCGCGCGGCATCGTTTCGGTGGGGATGGCAAAGAACGGCGCCAGTCCCGCAAACGGTCCCGGAACGGCCAGGCACAGGAACGCATACGACAGCCAAAAGGAATGTTCCTTCAGCAAAACGCTGGCGATCAGCGATGTCCCGCTCACGACGTAAATGAAAGCGGCATGACCGCGACGCTCACCCGTCCGGTCCGAATGCCGCGACAGCAACACCATGACAAAGGCGGTAACCACGTAAGGCACGGCGAACAGCAGACCGGTCTCGAGGCCGGTAAAATTGTGGCCGCCGCCTTTGATGCCCTCGGTAAGAAACGTGTTGCAGCCGTAGGAAGCGAAGTTGTAAAGGAAACAAACCGCCAGCATGGCGAAAACCGCCGGCTGCAGGAAGGCGCGTCCCAGGGAAAGCTTTTTTGCCGGCTCCAGTTCCCGGGCCTCGCGCTGCAACGTGGCTTCGAGAAAATCTTTTTCCCCGGGTGAGATCCACTTCGCGTCACGCGGATGGTCTTTGATGAAATACAGCCAGATCGGCAGCCAGAGGAACGGCAGGGCGCCTTCCAGCATGAGCATCGTCTGCCAGCCCCAGCCGCCCAGCAGCCAGCCGGTGACGGGCGCGGACGCGGCAAC
>Ga0265338_10002024_pt1 | contig 31441 bp, 38 predicted proteins | sample 42126metaG_FD_193579 | JGI IMG/M metagenome (GOLD analysis project Ga0265338, IMG submission 193579) | Rhizosphere microbial communities from Carex aquatilis grown in University of Washington, Seatle, WA, United States - 4-21-26 metaG | ecosystem: Host-associated > Plants > Roots > Rhizosphere...
TCTATTCTAAAAAACAGATAGTATGGAATGTTTAACTCATAAAGGTGAAATTCAAGCAACATTTGATAATGTCAGAAGTATTTCTTTTAATGAAAAAAGAAGTTCATTTTTAGATGAAGATGCCATAAATTCATTTTTAGACAGAATTTTAGTTTTTAAAAATGAATTGAATGCAAAAACGGAAAGAATAATAGATATCAATAATAAGCTTGAAAATATCACTTGGTATTCAGATTTGAATGATGATTCATTAATGCTTTTGAATGACTTAATTTCTGTAGCAAAGGATTTGCACAGTTCGCTTGTACGTCAATATGTAAAACTCTCATTCATAAAAAATAAGGGAGTTGCAAAGTCTGAAATAAAAGATTTTAAAAGGACTATTGATGAGTTACGAGAAGCCTATAATGATTTGGACTCTGTTTTCTTTTCACTTCCCGAAATGCCTGAATTTATTGAAACAACTAAAAAATTATCTCTTGTTTCATGAATATCTATTCGATAGATACATTTAACAAAGAGTTTGAAAAGCTCATCAAAAAAAATGCGTATAAATCTCTTGAGCAAGAAATAATATCGTACTTTTTCAATAAACCCATTGAGCAATTACTTTCAGGTACTCGCTTAAATAATAGTGACACTTTCCCTTATATAAAAAAACGACTCCTTGGTAGCGGAGGTTTTCGATTCTATTTCCTAATTTTGATAAAAGAAGAAAATCTGTATTTAATGTTTGTGCATCCCAAAACAGGTTCAATGGGAGCGGAAAATATTGATGATGAGTCAAAGTCTCTTCTGTACAAACAGGTTTTAAAATGTATCGAAACTCAAGATTTGCATTTAGTCCAGTTATCCAATAATGGTAAACGTCTAATCTTTACTAAAGTAGAATAACCATACAAAATCATAATTTTGAGTTGTTATTTTGTTACTCATGCTTTATATGTTATTCATAGATAATGATATAACCAACACCGACATCGAAGGCACATATACCGCTACCAAGGGCTTCGAAGAAGGCAACTCCCTCTCTTTGGATAGGTGTTATTTGTAACATACCCGACTTAAATCGAGACGAACATTCAAAACCTACGGGAACACGTTTATGGTTAATGTCGCTTTGTGCATTAAACATGCGATTCCACTTTTCGTCCAAGCGTTTTTGGTCTTCGGCCGAAAGTACTTCGTGTAAGAATCGAGAAAATAGTTTTTCACCTTCGTTTCGTGCATTGACCTTTAATTCTGCTTTTTGGTCTGAGGTTAATTCATCGTCCTTTAAAGGTTTATTGTAGATGTAATATTCAGCAATATCAATTGCATTGCTTTTGTCAAAGTCCGCTGATTGCAAAGTATAAAGCCATTTTACAAACACATCACGAAGCGAATAGTCGTTATCACCATCAAAGCGTAAACGAACGCTACGATATTTGGTACTGGCTGAATCCTTTTTTACTTGAATTTTACCGTTTACTTTGGTTAATTGTTCAGCACTTTCGGTGTCCATAAACTCTGGACGAACGGAACTTATGCTAAAGGTATTTTTATTCCGTGCAATTTCTGAGATTGCCATGATTATTGGTCGTTCTCGTGGGTCGTTTTCAGTTACGCTAATTTGTTTGGGAACTGCATCGGTAATAACAGATAGATGTTTTTCGTATACCGATTTCCCAAAGCGTTTTTCAATGGATTCCTTATCTATGATTAATTGGTCTTTGCGATCGTACATGTTTCCATACGAGTACACAGGCAATGGCAAATAATCATCGCCACAAACGAACATTGCTCCGTCTTTTACCAATTGAGGCAATTCAGAATCGTTTACTTTATAAAGCTTTGACCATTGTTTCATCGGAACGCCTTGTTTTTGTTTGTACCAAATCCATGCTTTGATTTCTGATTCAGAAATACCTTCGTTGTACATTTTTACAACATCGGCAAAGCCTACTTTCTTACCTTCTACAAAACCTAATCCTTTTAGATTTGATGAATGTTTTAGTACTTTTTCAATTACAAATTTGTTGGTCAAGATTGTTGCGATAATGTTTGGTGATAATGCTCCAAGTCCTTCCAGTCCATTTATTCCGTTGAGTGTGTTTGCTGTTTTCATAGGTTTTGTATTAAAATTTACCATGCGATAAAATGTGTGCAATAACATCAACTGTCCAGCCATCGCCCAATAAGCTTGCGGCTTCATTCTTTGTTACTATCTTGGTATATCCTTGTGGTACTGTTTGCAATTGTTCCAATTCTCTTTGATTGAAATAACGAATTCCATTTCTTTGTTCAAAGTCTGGACTGTTGTATATTACCGTTGAAAATCCTGTGTCATTATATCTATGCCACATACTTTCAAATTTTCGAGTTCCTCGGCTGTCACTTTGCAATATTGCTCTGCTCTTTTCTCTATCGGTATATCCATGTTCCAAGATGGATTGCAGTTTTATTTTTTTGTCTTTGGGTTGTGAAATAGTAGATACCCAATATCCTTTTTTATCAAAATGACCTTGACCAATATTTGTCCAATAAAATCTGTCACGTAGTTGTGCTGAAACGAGCGAGCTATTGATTCTAACTGGTATTGCTCTCAAATGGTTACAAACAGCTTTGTAATCAGATTCTTTCATTTTTACATTTTCAAACAACCAATATTTTGGCTTCAAAGCGTTTTTCAATCGTAAAAACTCAAAGAAAAGACTTGATTTTTCACCTCGTAAACCTGTGCGACTATTGCTGGCAATGCTGAAATTTTGACAAGGTGAACCGCCAATGAGTAAATCTATTTTAGGAAGACTTGTTGGTTTTAATTTGGTTATATCTCCAAGTTGAATCGTTTTAGGGAAATTATGCTGAGTTACAGTAATTGCATACGGTTTGATTTCTGATGCAAAGTAGTTCTTATACTTTATTCCAAGTTTTTGCAGAGCAATTTGTCCGCAACTCATTCCATCAAAAAGGCTTAAAACATTCATGTTTGAATAAAACTATTTTATAAGTTTCAATAATTTGATTTTTGCTTGAGCCTTAGCTTTTGCAATTCGTATTCTGTTTTGTTGATTGTTTTTGTTGGTTTCTTTACTAGCAGTTCCACCAACAACTCGTATCACATCTTCTTTTGTACCTTTTATTCCAATGGGAAATTCACGGCTGGTTGTGATTATTTCTTTGCCTGCAATCTTTTCGGGATGCATGGCAAACCATGTATTGAATGAACAGAGTTCGGTAAATGTGAGCGGTAATTCTGAAAAGGTATATTCGGCAAATAGTTTTGTGAGGTATTTTTCAAATTCATCAGCAATGTCGGGATGGATTACTCCCGATTTCAATAGTTCATTCGGACTATTTCTTTCTTTCGATTCACCTCCTTGTGAAATGAAATAGCGAAATGCCGAAATTCTTGCACGATAATATGAAGGTGATTGCATCATCTTTTATTTTTTTGTATCTTTACATCATAAATAAATGCAATGACCACGCTAACTGTAAACATAGATAATGCAACTAATGCTAAGGATATTATAAAATATCTTAAGTCGCTTAATTGTGTTAAAAGCATTGCACTTGAGAAACATACCATCAATAAAACTGATACCAATTGGGCGTTAGTCGGAAGACCAGCAAGTGATGAAGAACTTGATACTCTTTTCGATGCAATGGATAACGATCCTGATGAAGGAATTACTTCAAACCAAATGGTTGAATCTGTAAAGAAATGGAAAAAGAAATACGCTTGATTTGGAAAAAACGAGCCAACAATTCTGTTAAATCCATTTTTGAATATATTGCTCAAGAAAATCCCCAAAATGCTGAAACTTTTGTTTTGCGAATGATTGCTTTTGGTGAAAAATTGAGCATTTTGCCTCCTAAATACGCTCCATGTCGATATAGACGATTTGAGAATCGAGGATACTTTTGCGTTGTTTTTGAAAAGAATTATGTTTTGGTATTTCGCTTTAAACAAGATACCATTTTTATTTGCAACGTCATTCATACATCTCGCTTATTAACGTAAATCCATTTCTTGTTCTAGTTGTGGAATTGCAGCACCCGGTGTTAATTGTCCTGCAATTATTTTATTAATAATGCGTGACTCGATTCGAGCATACCCAACAATGTTTAATTTCCCGTTTGACTTATGAATTTCTGCCCAAATAAGTGGACTATTAGCTTGAGTAACCTTGCCTAATTGTGCTTTGATTTCAAGTCGTAAATGTGTTTCTAATTCTTTTGCATTCATTGATTCAATTCTCTATCGTTTCTTTAATACAATAATATCTGTTGGCACTTCGGAATATTTGAATACTGCAGGTAATCGATAAGCATCAACCAAATCAGCAATTTTGGCGATTTCATCTTTTGCATTATTATAGGTTAAACCATTTCGCAAGAAATTAGAGCTAATGATGTACACCAACAATCCATTTTTCTCCAACATTTGTAATCCATAGTAAATGAAAAACTGCTCAATCTGCATGAGTTTTGGTGTTGGGAAATACGAGCTGTAGCGATTGTGATACTTGCCGTAGGGTGGATTTCCAATCACCAACGAAAAAGGATATTGCTCTAACCATGTTGGTTGTTTTCGTTCACGAGTAGTAAATCGTGGTTGTTGCATAAATGCCGTTTCAAAATAACCACGATGAATTGTTGCTCCAGCACAAGATATTTCAGCTATTCTTGCAGAAACGGGGTTGATTTCAAATCCTACACAATTCCTTTTTATCGGTGCTTTTTGCAACATTCTTCCTGTTGCAACACTAGGTTCAAGAACCGTTCCCGATTTTTTAAATCCATGCTTATATGCAAGTTCCCACATCAACGCAACAACATAATCGGGCGTAAAATATTCATACAACAAACCTTCACCGCTGGCTCCTTGCTTCGCTTGACCTCCCGAACCTTCGTAGCTGTTGATATAATCAATATCAGCTTGCGAATACGATTCTTTTCGGCTGTCTTTGTCAGCAATGAAAGCTTCGATTTCTTTGTTGCGTTGATGTTGGTTGAACTTTGCCATTTTTATCCTACTTTTTTTTCTAAATCTCGCAATTGAGATTTAATAGATCTGATTACTTTTTTGATTCCCGTTTTCTTCTTTCTTGCAGAAGCGGTTCCGTTTATTGACCTTGTACTTCGACGTTTTTTCGTTTTTCTTGCAACCTTGCGTTTAGCAGTTGTCTTCCTTTTTCTCGTAGTTGTTTTGCGAGTTTTGCTCTTAGCTGTTTTTCGCTTTTTCTTTACTGTCATGGCTTTAATTTTTAGTTATTTGAATCGTTTTGTTGTACACAATTGAGCTATTGGGATTCTTTGCCGTTATGACTTGTTCCAATGTTCTCCTTGATAAAATCCATAACCACGGTCGAATGCGTTTGCCTCGATACACAACTTGAATAATGGTATCAATGGAATGAATATTTATCCTTTGTGAATCGCCAATTGCTAGTCCTTTGATTGTATAAAAATCATCGTGAAACGAAAAGCTCTTTGCATGAATGGAATCTTGTAAAACACTATCCCGAATTGCAGTATGGATTTCCTTATTTTGCTCAATTGCCGATTCTGAATAATCGTCAACACGTTTTGGTTTTATCTTTAAGTTCTCCAGTTCCTTTTCAGCTTTTGGAAATACCTTTGAAAGTTCACTTACCTTAATTTGCAATGCTTGATTACGAGCTGCTATTGCTCCATTTTGTGTTTCGTAATTTTCCAACGATCCGTTAACTGCTTTGAAGTTCTGAAGTAATCGATCAGATGTTTTCTTTTGCTTATAATACTCGTTTCCATAAGCCCATGCGATGAAACTTATACAGAGTATAATGATAAAATATGATAGTCGTTCTCTCATGGCTCTAAAGTATTTGATGGTCGTTTTGTTTCTCCCCAAATGTAGGTGCTGAGTATTGTCAACACTCCAGCTACGCTTGTTGTTGCTACACTTTCCATTCCTTTATAAATGGATAATATTGCAATGGTAGCAAGTAATAATCCTGCTATAATTGCGATGATATATCGTTTTGATTTTTTCACGTTATTAGTTTTTAGTTCTTAATTTTGAGTTTTTAGTTTTGTGCCTTTTGACATAAAAGTATGTTGCTCCAATTCCTATTAGAATGAATCCAATAATTCCTAACTCAAACTTTTTTTTTCAACTTGACTGACCACTTCGGCAACCAAAGCTTCAGGAATTGACAGGTACATTCTGCGTTTGATTTCACCAACTGTCAACTGTCCGTCTTTGTTCATGTCAAAAAAAGGATTTTGTTTGGCGATAGTTATAGCCGTTACTTTGTTTGTCTGAATGATAAAATCATCTGGTTTGCCAACTGCAATAGGGAAGAAGGTTATTAGATACAAATCGAAATAACTATGAATCTTTCCAGTCCATGGTTTGAAATAGGCATACACATAATGCAACTGGTCGATAGCTGACATTGCATATAATTTCTGAGTTGATGTTCCCAAATTCTTTGCAGTATCGGGCATGAATTGAATCAATCCTGTTGCACGATTTGCACTACGAACTTGAGCATTTTCAGAATCGCCAGCTTGTTTGTTCACTGCTTGAGCATCTAAACGGCTTTCGCTCCACATCACCATCATCAACCAATTTGGATTGATAGCTAGTTTTGTGCAAATTGAGTTCATGGTTTGCTCAAATATGGCAAGGTTTTCACCTTTGTTCTTTTGTAGATTTTCTAATAATATCATTACCTCAGTTTTTAGTTTTTAACTCTTAATTTTTAATTAGAATAGAATCTGCATTTACCCATCGTTCGGTATTATCAATGGTTCTGAATTGAATGAAACTTGAAGTTCCAGTATTTAAGTTCATCATATAAATTCCCAATAATGTCCCTGCTTGAACCGATATTATTGGTTGCAATTTTTCGTCAAGCACGTAGGTTTTGCGTTTGGTGATTACCGGAACTGGTTGGTTTTCTGTAAATCCTTTTACACCGGAATAGAAATCCAGTGGTTTTTTGTAGGCAGTTTCCGATTGTGTGTTTGGATATTGAGCAAACATATTGCTGTAATATGGAAAAATATCAACATAAGTAGCTCCCGATGAAAGCCAATAAATAATCTTTTTGCCGGCATACGCCTTGAGTGATGATGGAAGCCCATCCTTTTTCATCAAGTATGCCACTTCAATAAACTTCACATTATTTTTTGAATCGAAATGTTGATTGCCCGTTGCAAAACCAAGAAACTCACCAATTTTTGCTTTACGAATGATGTTTTTGTTTTCACCAATTTCATACACAGCACCGTGATAACTTGCATCGGGCGATGTACGAAGGAATATCTCTGCTTTAGCAACTACCAATTGATTTTTCTCTGCAAACTTCACTGGAGTTGCTCCTCCTTTTTTTGTTGGATTACTCGAAACTTGTGTCAAAAACTTTTGATAATCGGTTGTACTTAATTCGCTTTGAAGGTCGGCAAGCAAATCGCTGTTATACAAATTGCGATAAGCAGTTGAAACATCATCTAGCTTTTTGATTTGTGAAGCAGTATCAAAAATTACTGCGGTATTGGTTGTATCCATTGACATCATCCATGATATTCCTGAAGGATTCATAGCAGATCGTAATGTCATTGCCTGACGAACTTCGGGGCTATCATCAGCTTTGGCTTCCGTACTTTTATGCTTCATATCTTCGACTATTTTTTTGCCAAGTTTATAAAGGATAAAACCACCGACACCTACCACAACACCACCGACAAGGATTCGTTTTGGATTGTCGAGCCACGCATTAATATCAACCTTTTTCTTTGCCATTACATAAAGAATTTCGCTTTATCAACTAATGAAGGATTGTCTTTTAATGCAGTAGCAAATGCAATAAAATCTTTGGTTGACGTGCGTTTGCGAACCGTTTTCATTATATCAAACATGCCTTGCAATACTTCTTTTGCTTGTGCATCAGAATCTGCATCAATGCTTACTTTATAGTGGAATGTGTTCATTTGTTTTGCGATTTTAAATAGGTGATAACTGCGTTTGCCTTATCAATGTCGTGTTCAATTTCCGAAAACAATGTAAAAATGAGAGCAAGCATTTTATTGTCGGTAGATTCCAAATATTGGGTTATAAGTGTAATGATTTCACTTCGTTCTCGTTGTTCTTTAGAAATTGGTTCATCATTTTCAACAATGCCTGAAGTATCATTATGAACTTGCGATTGTTGTGATGCTTGCGAAATTTCATTTGACTTTTCAGAATCGGAAATACCCATGAGCGAAGCTATCGGATTGCGAATCTTGTCTTTTGAAATTCCGATTCCCTCTAAAATATCGCCTAGCATTCCGGCATAATAACGAACCTGCGATTTCTCATCCAGTATTTTTTCAAGACGTTCGTTTTCGGTTTCAAGTTGGTCGATTGTTTCTTGAAATTCTTCATTCGCCGTAGATAATTCCAAAACCTGCTCTTTCAATTGTTCGTATTCTTCTTTTCTTTGGCGTTCTTGAAAACGGTCATCAACAATACGACTTATTTCAACTTCACCCAAACCTTGAAATTGTGGTTGCAAAGGTGCTTTTGTTTGCTCTGAAACATCTTCAAAAGGATATAATCTCACATCATTTCGCTTCTCGCTATCGCCTTTGAAATACTCAATTTGTATCTTATCGGGTTTTTCGCACTTAAGCATTTCCTCAATTTGAGATAGCATTTTCGATGTTCCTCGTTCAATAATAACTTCCTTTTGTTTGCCCGTAATAAATGTTACAGTAACAAAATATGCTATTTTCTGTTTTTTGTAGTGATATATCTTACTGCGAATATTCTCAATATCAATACCGTAATTCTTTGCTGTTGTCATTATTGTTGTGGTATTACACGTAAAAATTCTAAAAATTGATTTTTCCCTGCCGGGATTGTAATTGTAATATTTCCTGTCAATTCTTTTATTCGCCAGTATTTTGTTGCTCGAAACATAGTGTCAACAATGATGTAATTATTATCGGCAAATATTTCGATTCCATCAACCGCAGGATTGGTTGCTAAAAAGTAATATTCGTTTTGACCTGCGATTGTGAACTCTCGAATTGCATCGTTTAAAACAACTTCGATATTCTCTATTTCGCAATGCTGATAACCCAATCGAGCGATAAAATCTTTGATATGTTCTCTTACAAATGTTTCCATTATTTATTCCTCATTGCTAACTGCGATGTATTGCAGATATAGGTTCATTGTATGTTCAACATTCGTCAGATTGCGATAAAATCCCGATACTCGTGTTCCCGAAACAATTGGTTCTTCGAGTTGTAACAATATTTTATCCATTCTAAAATGTTTGTCCTTTTGCTCAACTTCAAAGTTTAATGGATGGCTTCGTTTGTTGTTAAATAGCAAAGCCACCTCGCCCATTTTCGTTTCATTGCAAACACCTTGTAAGTCTGAAATGGTAAATGCTACACCAGTACATATTTTCACAAAAGATGGGAGTTTATAATCTATTCGACTAACGCCCAAAGGTGCTACCCAAACAGGTATGATAACCCATTTTTCAAATTTGGTTTTAGAACAATGGCACATTAGTTTTTGTCCTCAAGTTTTAGATACACATTTGCAACATAAGGGTACACCACGCCAGCCATAGCTCCATCGGTGAATCGAATTTTTACTGTACTTCCATCTGCTGGTTCGTCCAATAAATAAAAGCGTTCGTTTACTGGAATATATGAATCGCAATGCAAAACTTTAATTTCAAACGTATCAGGAAAAATCTCTTTATCGTTTATCACTAAATTGAAAGTCGAACTATCTGCAAACGTTACTTGATAAGGCATTGAAACCAATATCCCAACTATGTTTTTATACAATTTGTCCGAATTAGTGGTAACCGAAACCGTTGCACCTGCTGATGGAACGGTGAGTTTAATGACCTGATATTTTGTTGATTTTGGCGTATTCATAGCTTGAAATAAATAGGTTTTTATTGGTAAATACAGCCCGAAAGAAATGGATAAACTTTCGGGCTGAAAAACACAGAACTAATACTTTGTTACTGCTGTTCCAATCAAGATAGCTTTCACGAAAGTATCGGCTGCTGCATTTGCTCCCCATTCAAGATTCAACTCCATTGATTGTTGGTCGTATATCATTTTGGGGTTGTCAAGTTTGTAATATCCTCGTTGACGTGTTGTTCCGTTGGTGTTGAACACTTCCAAAGATGTAATTGGTACAATGGTTGTTCCGTTCGCTTTGAACTCAAATTCACCGTTACGGATTATATCGGGTAAAACATCATATTTCCCTTCTTCGCCTTTTACAACACCAACTGAGGCAACTATTACAATACCGCTCAACAACATCATATTGCCTTTCTCAAATTTGCCACCTGAGACATTTGAGATACCAACAATTTTCGTGTCATCGTCTTTCAACATCTTGATAATTTTATTGCCCGAAACACTTTTGGTAACATAGTACGCAGCATCAACAGCTTGCAGGTTTTTACTCGCCAAGCCTTGTTGAATGTCTTTTGGCAATAGATTGATTCGTTGCTCAAACTCGCCACGAGAATTCGATTTACCCGAAGGTACTATTCTTGGCTTTTTAATTCTTTGCAAAAATGCTTTGCGTTCCACTTGTGATGCACGTTCCAATGCTCCCAATAATTCTTCGTCCGACATTGCTCCCATTAAATCAAGGTCGCTGTTTGTGATTTCTCCTAAAGTCATGATATTTAGTTTTTAGTTATTAATTTTGAATTCTTAGTTTATTTTTTTTGTCTGTACTTGTAACTTCTAGCTCGTAACTTGTAACTGAATTTAAAGAATCTGAACCTCTTTGATTTCGGTATATTCGCCTAAATCAGCTCCCGAAATTTCCGTTTCAATTGGTAATTCTGCGAAATTTCCAGTTAATGCTGGTAATTCAGGCAAATGAGGATTGTATGCTTCGATTTGCAGATTCATTGGTTCACGAAACACTTGTTTGTAACCATCGTTTGAATCGCCAAGTCCAGCGAAATTGGTTAGTCCTTGTAAAATATCTTTCTTTAAGAATACCTTTACCGTACCAGCAAGTCCACTTGCTGCAACTCCCGATGCAATTAGTTTCAGATTTTGGTCTTTCAGTAATAATGCACCACCAACTCCAGCGGTGATTTGTACAATAGGTTTGATGAGTGCTTTAGCTTGAAAGCCAGTTGCTGTTTCATCAACTGGAAGTACCTTATCAAGTAATTTTCCAGCCATATTGCCTCCAACCATTCCGATGATGATTAGTCCAGGCGTTTTGAATTCTTCTATGATGCTTTTTGCATCAAACTTTCCTTTTTTAGATGTTTGTTTCTTTGCCATAACCGTTTGTTTTATGAGTTTGTGAATATTTATTTTAATGTTATTGCCTTTAGTTTGTTCTTGGTCTTAGCTGCTGTTTGCTTCCTTTTTTTGTATTTGCGTTTTGCTGGTGTTCCAGCCATGCCATTTCCCGATTTCTTTTTACCACCTAACAATTTGGTTAATCCCCAAATGCCTAATACAGCTCCACCGATTACGACTAAAGGTTGTTTCTTAACAAAACCAACAATGCCAGTACTATCATCAGCTTCCGAACTTGAACCACCCGAAGCAGCATCGCCACTCGCAGTACTATTCATATCTGTTTCGCTTGCTGAATTGTTTGCTTCTCCAGCTTTAGCATTGGCTTCGGCTTCAATATTGTCAGCTTCACTTTTTTTCATAATACCTGAATCGACAAGGATTTTCAGAGCTACACCAATTACTGGAAGTGCTGCTACTATTGCAGCTGCTGGTAGCACCCCAAGTCCTTCAACTTGTTCGTATTCCATTTCGTTTAATCCACCAGCTTTCCCTTTGAGAATGGCATTTTTCATCGCATCTCGTTTGCCTTGTAGTTTATCGGCAAAGAGTTTTTCAACCTTCGCAAGTGCAGTTTTCGATTTTTCCCAGTCGGAAGCTGAAATTCCTTGGGCAGCTGCTTGTTCTTTGCTAGCATATCCCCATTTTAGCTTCGATGCCATCTTTTTAAAGTTGATTTTCAAGGCGAGTAAGAATCCATTTCTTGCGGTAATGGTTACTGGATTATAGCGAACAACAGCCTTTAATGTTTTTTGAGCTCCTTTCTTAACAGCTTGACCTACCTTTTTGAAAAAGCCTTTTTTTGCAGGATTTTTCTGCTTTTTTGGTTTTTTAGCCTTTTTGCCATTCAGTTCATCAAAATCGCCTTCCAATTCATCTAATCCTTCAAGATCATCCAATCCATCCATTTCAGGATCTTCGCTACCGTCAAAACCATTCATTTGGTTAATCTCATCTTCGTTTCTTGCAAGATTTTCTAATGCTTGGTCACGATTAGGAGTATGCCAGTTTGCAATTGCGTAATCCAACATTTTTAGAAATGCTGGAGGATAATCGACATTGCTAATCAGTTCAGGTTTGGCAGCAATCATTTTTCTTGTTTTAACAAGATGCTCGTACAAGAATTTCTGATTTTCGGCTTCAGTCAATTCGCCTAAACCCTCAAAACCTGCAACTAAATCCATTACATCGCTATCGATGCCCGAAAGCACAGCGATATTTATTCCATTCATATTCATAGTGAAATCTTTGTTTTGTGAATAATCTTTTTCGGTGTCAAACTCGCTTAACACACAATCAATGGTGATATGCTGTTTTCCAGTTGGTACAATAACATACACATGTTGATACTGGTCAGTATTGTATTTTGTAATGCGGAATTTGTGCGGAATGTCGAGGTTTGTAAGAATGCTCGATACGAATATTGAAAAGCAATCGCAATCGATACCATCAGTACGTTCAGCCCAGCTACGGCAAGGTCTGCGAAGTTGCTCAACTCCTTTTTTGTCTAATCGGTATTGAATATGATCGTGCAAAAAAGTCCAAATATTTTCGCAGGTTTGATTGAGTGTAGAACCCTTCAGTTGTTGAGCAATACGTTTGGTGTCGTCGATATATTTCCAAACCACCTTTTTCATCAGGTTTACGGTTTCATCAACTTCGCCGTCATCAATTATAATGCGGTCAACAACTTCGGGTTTTGCAAAATATCGGTCGTAAAGACTTCCGTCTTTTATGTTGCGATAGCCTGCCGAAATATCCTGTTTATATATTCTTTCGCTCATTATTCTATTTTTTGAGGTTTCGATTCATAGAATAATCCATCTGCATACAGGCTGTATTTAACCTCAAGAGGAATGGCAAGTAGTGATAGAATTTCATTCTTTTTATTTGCTTTAAAGGCTGCTATTATTTTGGGAGCTTTTACTAAAATGCCCGAAGCATACTTGACCAAATGCAACCAAGGAATAACAATTTCAATTGTATCGATCGTAAGTGGCGATAGTGGTTTAATGATATAAGATTTGGGTTCAGGCTTGTTTCCAGTTATATATTCACCATCAGTTAAAATTGAAACAACTGGTTTGGTAATGGTCATGCTATTCTTTGTGGGATTGCGTAATTCTATTTCTGTTCGAAAAACAATACCTGATTTATCGACCTTATGAATGCGTGGATTTGAAAGCTTTGTGATCAATTTGTTCGACATGATTTGCAATTTCATAAGCCATGCTGCACCCAAAGCCAGCCCACCAATAATTCCTATTGTAGCTAGCTTATTCATCTTTCTTTGATTTGAATAAGTTGGTCACAAGGTCGATGATGAGTTTTATACAGTACCCAACGAGTGCAGAAACTGATGCATAAACAGCAACTTCTAATAATGTTTGAATGGTGATTGCAGCAAGAAAAATGTTAGTGGAAAGGACTTTGCCTAATCCACCAAAGATGCCAGAGGTGGTGGTTACAATTGAATTGACTTGATTCTGTGCCATTGCTTGCATTTTTGATTTATGCTTGCAATGTTACGGCGAGGTGATTTGGTGGAATGAACAAACGGGACGGTTTGGGACGAATCGGGACGGTTTGGGGCTTTTTGTCCGATTAAGGGACTATTTGTTAAGAAATAGATTACTGTATAGTTATATTAGTCTAATTGAAAAATATAAAAAATGAGATAAATGCGATTGTGTTTAATAATAATATCAGTGGTCAGTTTAAAAAAGCCTACGGATAACTTACTACAAGCTTGATAACAAAAATAAATAACGTCCGACACACAAAAGCAATACTTTGCCAGCCCCAACCCACGGGCGACGCTTCGGCTGTCAAACAATTGCTTTTCTCCCACCGCACTCGCCTTGTGATAGGTTTTCGCAACTAGATAAAATTTAAAGTCTGTTTACGATTTCCAATTATTGAGTCGCATTTTACTTACGTGATAAGTTTGAACGATTATAATACACAAGAGTATTTGATTTATAAATAATCCTAACACATCATATTTAGTAAAATTGTTTGTCCTATATATTGTAGCTACACATATTGCAACCACATCGACCATGACCCATAAGAAATCACCCATTAAAGTCCATTCGTTTCTTACTCTTTTGTTTCTTTTAGATATGAGATATGGTTCGTAATCCCAAAAAGATTCATTGTTAATTAAAGCCACTATTTTAGGTTTTAATACACTCTCAATATAACAGATAATGTTATAATTTTCATATGCCATACTAACATTAATAATACTTATTAATTGAGCTCCAATTAAGAATCCCCAAATAATTATATAATCATATTTAGCATTCCAATTCGACCCGATTATAACAACCCAAGCCATGAATATTGTTAATAAAACAAATTGGATATTGAGAACGTTAGTTGACCTTGTTGTCAAAGTATTATATTCTGCTATATGTAAGTCTAATTCTTTTAAAAGAATATCATGGGAAAAAGATTCACGATTTGCTACGTTATTTTTTGTATTTTCCATTTGGCTCACATTTTTTTATATCTCTACAATAGTTTCAGTTTTCCCCATACACTGGTACTATCTTACTATCTTTTAAACAACGAACTGATAACCCTTCTTTTTTACTATCATAACTCTTTAAAACATAATTACAACTATAAAATAATTGTCTTGTATAAGCACCATTTGTGCTGTCAATAATTGACGGACTCCACCAGTACCCTGAATTGTTAATTGAATAAAATGCTCCAATATCAGCACCACGAACTCCACTAGGTAGAGCAGTAAAACCACTTTTATTCCTATACAAAGGGTAATCCGAATTGCCGACTGTACCTATTCCTGTATCAGTTGACCAAACAGAAGTTGATGCTAAAGATTTTGCATATTTGTTTCCTAAAACAGTGCCATCAAAGTTAAAATCGTTTGTAATTAGATAATTTTCAAGGATTGTCCATTCAGCATCGGAAGAAACGTGCCAGCCTCTTGGGCATAGTTTATTGGAATTTGCTGCAAAACAGTTGTAAAGTGCACCATAATTTGCACTATAAGTTGATGAATCATTGTCATACCAACAAAAAGCAGGGGTATTAAGAAAAACCCAAGCCGAATTATCTGTCACTTTAGATATATCTGAACCATCATTATATTTGGTGGTCTTAAGGTTTTCTTTTAACCATGTTTGATTACCAATTTTTATAGTATTGTATATATTTCCGTCAATATCAGTAACAGTTTCTGATTCTACTACGCTATCTTTTATTGCAGGAATTATTATACTTGTTTTTGCTTGGCAAGTGTTTGCATCTTTCACATAAACAGTGTAAGCTCCCGAAGTAGAAAAGGTATGAGTACTATCGTTAGTAAAAATAGTTGAAGAGATATAAGAATATTGATAGGGAGCTGTTCCTCCTTTTGGTGTTACTGTTATCGCTTTTTGTCTGGAATCTATACTTATAATTGGTGTAATATGAACATTTGCACAAGGAGCCGTTGAATTTTTAAACGATTTTGATTTTATACAACCGTTTGCATCCTTCACATAAAAAGTATAGTTTGTTCCATTAGTTAATGTTTGAACGGGAATAGTATTTAGGTACGTACTGCCATCAGTTGAATATTTGTATGGTAATAATCCCCGTGTTGCAATCGGTTTAATGTTGTTTTTTATTTTGTCAATAGTAAGTGTCAAATCGAGAGTCGAAGTTTCGCAAGCTTTTGTTGCTGCATCAGCATAAGCGGTGAAAGCTATTTTAGAATTAATAACATTTGAATTGCAATTTTCAATATAAGCATTCAAATATTGGGTGCCAGCCGTATTATCAAGTGTCCAGTTGGTTTCGGCATTCCCGTTTACATCTGTTGTCACTTTTGTGTTTTGTACACTGCCATTAAGAGGTTCAAAATAGACATTTACAAAAGGCATAGGCATATACCAATCGCTTTGCACCTTTACTTTCACAGGGTTGGTTAAGCCTTTTTCCAAAGTTCCCGTTTGCATATCACCACTTTCTTTTGAAATACGACTGGGAAATTCATCTTTAAAACCTTCAAATGTTAAAGTTTTTGTCAAATCCTTTTCATAGAATTTTTTGTTTGCTATTTCCAAATATCCACCGATAACAAGTTCTGACGATAAATCAATGTCGGCATTCCAATCAAGTTGGTTATTAATACAAGCATTAAAATTATCTTTTAATGCAAAAAACTCAATATTTCCAGTTAATCCTTTGTACAATTGCAACTGAAATTTAGGACCAAACTTAAATTCTGATTCTAACGACACCTTTCCAGTAAACTCGGGTTTTATCGTTTTTCTTGGTTTGGAAGAAGTATAAAACGTTTTAAACTTTTTATCATGTTGACCATAATAGATTCCTGCATTGTATTCTCTGTTGTAATTATAATTAAGTTTTACATCAACAGTTCCATTTGCGTTTATAGTAAACAATGCTTTAACTGAAACTTCAGCAGAAATCCAAACAGGTACACCACCAGCCATAACAAGAACATCTTGTTCATATAATTTCCATTCTTTATCAAAATTAACAACATCGAACGAACCGTTTATAACAATTTCGGGTACTAAAGTGTAATCTAATACTGCATTATCCAATTTCAAAATCATAGTATCTAATCCCCACCATTTTATTTCCACAAACGAAACTAAATTTGGAGTAAAGTCAATATTACCGCTTATCTGTAAGGTAACGTTTCCGTTATGGTAAATTTCAATAGGACTTATTGACACCGAAAGTGTACTATTATTATTTGTGCCATCTTTTAAACTTTTAAGTCTGCTAATTTTTAGAGATGTATCGGTTGAAGTTTGTTTAAAAAAAAGAATCTGACCGTTTGCAAACTTATTATTTATTAAATCTTGTCGAGAAGGTATTTTGTTTTCAATGTCACTTTTCAACGTCGATTGCTGATAATTAAACGGTGAAAAATCAATTACACCATTTACCATAAAATCTTCCAAAGCTCCTTGTGTTGTTGTCATTATAACAGTATCATCATTGGTTGTAACGGTTTGAACTTTTAACAAAAGCTTGTCTTGTGTTAAAAAAATCAATACCGTTGAATCGGTAACAGTTGGAATAGGACTACTAAACTTTATAGTTAAATTCCCTTTTGCTCTTTCTGAGCTGTCGCTTATTATTATATCCGAAGAGTCAACATATACAATATTATTTCGATACACATTTTGAATCATTGCAATTGTCATTGTATCTGTTGTTGTTCCGCAAATATTTGTTAAAGCCCATACAAGGGTATAATTCTGCCCGATTTGTCCCGTAAATTTTGAAAGATTATTGGTTGAATCTTCAATTAAACCACCCGAACCGTTAATTATCTTCCATTGCCCGTTACAACCATTTGGTTTATTTGCCGAAAGCATTGTTGTTGGAATTGAAGTTCTGATATCCGAACCTGCATTTGCAACAACTGGCATCGATACTTTAAAAATTTCAGAATAAATAATAGGGCAAAGAGCCAAAGTGATTCCTGCACGGTAATATTTATTTCCATCGGGATAAAATGTATAAACCGTATCAATAGCACCATCAATTATTTTCCATCCAACGGAATCTTCCGATTCTTCCCATTGAATAGCACCATAGTGATAATTATTCAAATGTAATATCAATGTATCATTACCACATAAGTGCTGAACCTGTGCTTTTATTGATAAACAGGATAAAAGCATACTGAAAGTAATCAAAATGATTGCGAATATTTTTTTCATCTCAGTATGTTTTATTTGTTAATAATTACTTTTTCATTGAACAGGTTTTCACCATCAAAGAGATGAATCAAATAGATTCCCGAAGGTAGATTTTCCACATCTACCGATTCGTTATAATGTAGGCTTGTGGGTTTGAACTCTTTTCGGTAAACCAAAATTCCAATAGAATTAAATAATTGTAATTCTACTTTATCCGAAACCTTTTCGCTGGTAATTCTAAGTACAAAAGCTCCATTATTAGGATTTGGATACACCTCGAATGTACTTTTATTTGTTTCTTTTGGGATTTCAATATCTGTTTTAGTGCATGGACTGTAAACTTTTAGTTGAACGTTTTTTTGTGCATATGCCACTTCTCCTAATCCTAAAACAAAGAATAGAATAAAAAGGGAAAAATTTCTTGGTAAAGTTGTAATATTTCGCATAAAATTACTTTTAAAATGAAATGATTATCAGCCTATCTCCATTTTACTGGCATAGACATTCAATCATAATTTGCAATAATGATAAACCTTTTTATAAATTTAAAACCAAGCTTAATGTTATCATTACGTTAAATGTTTCGCTCTATATTAATTTAATGTAAATTCTTTTGAGGAACTCAGAATTAATTCCTTCGAGAATTGGGGAAAGTATTTAAACTTGACCACATTAGTCTGAATTAAGGTTGGTCAAAATGTTCAATTAAAGCTTTCACTTGTTTTGGAGTAAGATTTTTAGCATTTTTCTTCCAGTCCAATCGTTGAAGGTTTTCCAAAAGAGTTGAGCTAGAATTTATCCAAATCTTAAACATTTTTGTTGCAGAATGTTTTGTAACATTGGGGAAATACAATTGAGCAAGCTCATTGAAACTGTAGGTGCGTATTTCAAATTGTTTTTCCATACTTTCAATAAACAATTTGTTTTAAATCCACATTTGGATTTGGAGCTGTAAAATTATTGACAGTTTTTAAAGCTTGAATAATCTCCATCGCAGCATCTAATGATTTTCGCAAATAGATTTTGGGGTAAGATGTTACTAAAAAATTTGAGCATTCTTTTTGATGAAATGTGTTGGGTTCTTCAGGTTCACATTCAATAGCATAAATTGCAGCAACTTCGGTACAATCATTTGTTACAATCGCCGTGTAAATAAGAACCTTTTCACCACTAAAAATATCTATTTCATCTTGCATTCTCATTGGAACAATGAAATTATAATTTAAAATTGATTCTATTGTTTTTTCTGACTTCATACTTTGTGAAAATTAAATTATACCCCAAAAGTATAATTCAAAAAATAATAATCATCAGATTTGAGATATTAGTATATATTTACATAAAATTAGTTCATTGGAATTCGGCTAAAGAGTAATTTGTATATGTTTTATACCAATCTGTCCCCAATAGTATACACTCTTTCGATAAGAATTTAAAATTCAGTTAATTATATACTTGCCTTACAAATGTGACACGTTTTAAAAACGAGGAACATCCCCGAAATATAAAAACCGCATGAAAAATATATATACAATCATCATTATGCTAGCCATGGGTTATGGAGCTCATTCGCAAGCATTCAGAGCCGCCTATACCTACGATGCCAATGGCAACAGGATTACGGCTACCATTATTTGGTTAACCACATCATCCTTGAAGAGTGATAAAGTTGACGATAGCGTTAGAGTTAGTGGAACAATAAGTGCTAACACTGCTGCTACTTCACAACCAGCTACAAAGGCCAATGCCACCTCTCCTATCATCGATTCGCTGGCAGGAACCAAAATTACCGTGTATCCTAACCCTACAAAAGGTCAACTACAAGTAAAACTTGATGGATATGATAGAATGCTGAATGGAAATGACGGTAATCAATCGATAGCCATATACGATTTAGCGGGAATAAAAATTATGGAAATAAAACCGGTATTGGAGCTTAATATGGTAGATCTGCAATTGCAGCCCATGGGAACCTATATCATGGTTATTCAATTGGGATCGCAATCGAAAACGTATAGTATTATTAAAAATTAATGAATATGTGGCATACAATAAGACAAACACCTCGATTAGAAGTGGCTCTTACAACAGCATATTGTCAATTCAATATAGTAAATAAAAATTGAATATAAATAAAAGATTAATTAAAAACATAGAAAATGAAAAAGCTAATTCTTAGTATTGGAGCTGTTGTAGTAATAAGTGTTATACTACAGGCACAAACATCGAAAACAATAAACCTTACTGTGGCAGGTACACTTTCCGATTCATTAACTGCCGTTAACCGCAGTACGATTACCAAACTTACTATCACCGGGAATATCGATGCCCGCGATTTTAGAACAATGAACGACAGTATGACTAAACTCATTGCTATAGATTTACATGCTGCTACCATTGCTGCTTATTCAGGAATCAAGGGAACCTATGGAAACGATTCGTTTAAAGTTTACCCTGCCAATACCATACCTGTTTTAGCATTTCAAGGAGAGACATCCGTAACCAAAAATTTACAATCATTAATTATACCTGAATCGACTACCCGCATTGACGATGCTGCATTGCTTGGACCATTTTATAAAATGACCATATTTGCTATTCCTGCATCGGTTACTTCGGTCGGGGAGGAAAATTTTTGGTTTTGGAATGTAACAACATTAATAGTTGGGAACCCGAATCCATTGATTGATCCTGATCTCGCTTATAGTAATCTCGAATACGAAATGGATACTACTGTTTGTGTTATTTATGTGCCTCAAGGTTCAGGAAATGCATACAAATCAGCAGACAAATGGAAAAGCTTCAAAATTGTAGAAGGTAATACCGATTTTTTATTTATTGCAACACCCGATACCATCGAAACAACAGTAAAAGATAACAGCAGCCTGAAATTACATAGTACAAAACATTGGGACGGAAGTTGCGATAAATCGTGGCTGAGCATCAGTCCGACATCTGGCGAAGGAGATGCTACCATAACGTTAAAACCTACGGAAAATAAAGATTCGACTCGTACAGCAATAGTGAGCATATCGAGTGCAGGTGAAACGACTTTAAAAGCTTTTGTTACGCAAAAGTCAGTTGATGTTACCTTTATAAAGATTGAAACTACAAAATTATCACTATATCCAAATCCAGTAAGCACGGTATTGTATTGCAAAGCTGCCTCAGGAAGCATAGCAAACATATATACAATTGATGGCACCCAAATTTTAACACAAAACATTAGCGATAATGGAGCAATTGTTATTGATGCATTGCCGGCAGGAATATATTTTATAAAAATACAAACAGACAATAATAAAACGATTGTTGAACGATTTACGAAATTGTAGAGAAGCAATAGCTTGCGTCACACAAACAGAAGTCCTCATTCGGAAGAAGTTACTATTTAATCAGGCTGAGCCTGAAAAGATAGAAACGACGAAGGTAGAACCTTCGCCGAACCAAGTTATTCAATTAGGTACACATTCGAAAACGTATAGCATTATTAAAAAGTAAAGAATATGTGGCACAATTTAACATCACGTTTCCCCAATAGCTTTGGAAAGGATTCGGTCGAAACATCAATTTCAATAAAAAAACGTCTTATCTTTATAGTCTCAATATTATTAGTAATGATGCAGGGCTTTGCACAATGCGACTATACGCCAAACCAATCGACAGTAACTATTGGTTCGGGTACCAATTGCCCCGAATTTACCGGACTTCAGACTAATAACACCACTATTTACGCAAGCGACAAAGTGACTCTTGCAGCCGGTTTTAGTTTTAATAATACAACATCGCATACATTAACCATCAAAACAGATAATCTTAATCTCGTTGCTAATTATGTGGTTCCCAATGCTCCAGTAACTCCATCATTCAGCACAAGTGACATTTATATACCCGGCACTATTCAAGGCTCGGTCGATGTTAGCCCCACTGGGGCGGCAACGTATAGTATTCCTATAGTGGTATCGCCGGGTTCGCATGGCGTACAACCTCAATTAAGCATCAACTATTCCGGACAAAGCGGACATGGTGAGTTTGGCTGGGGATGGCATCTGGGTGGATTATCGAGCATTAGAATTGTGGGTCAGAATATGTACGACGATGGAAGGAATGTTTCGCCTAGAACGGTTTCGAGCAATGCTATTATATCGTTCGATCTCGATGGTCAGCGTCTTATTCCAACAGGAGTAACCGACAGATATACCCTTCAAAATAATCCCTATTGCAGTATTACCGGAAATCAATTAGCCGGATTTATTGTAACCATGCCCGACGGCTCGATTTCGGAATATGGTATCGACGACGATGCATTTTCAGCCTATGAATATAGAATAAATAAAACAACCGATGCCGATGGAAATTACTTTCAATATCAATACTATTTAAAAGATAATATCAACGATTATCGCATTATTGCTATAGACTATACCGGTAATGGCAGCAAGGAGCCAACCAACAGCATCAGGTTTAATTATGCTCAAACAACCGAAACAAATACAATGTATCAATATGCAGACCAGGGTCCCCTACAAAATAACTGTATTACTTCGATTAGTATAATGGCCGATAATGTAGTTTCGAAACAATACAGTTTTAATTACTTTTTCGATAACGGCTATACTAAATTAAACAGAATAACGCTGGTTGACGAAGGTAAAAGTTATAATCCCACCTTTATCAATTGGGGTACAGCCCCCGATTTTTCATTTCAAAACGCCACGTACAACTACAATACATCGAATGCTTCGGTATCGAATCTGGGATCGGCAGGTGGTAGTCATTTCTATACCGGCGATGTGGATGGCGATGGACAAACCGATTTAGTCTACCTTTCAATTAGCGGTGCAACATGGAATTTGAATACTATTTTGGGAGGCTCATCGGCAAATTTTCCAAAAGGATTTACGAACATAGAAGGTATTAATTTACTCGACTGGAACAATGATGGTAAAGACGAACTTCTTGTCCATTCATATAGTAATACCATACACTATATTGACTGTTATGTCTTTAATGGTACTAATTGGGTTATTGATACACAAACGCCACAATCAACATATTCCGGATCCAACTTTTCGTTCTACTATTCCGATATCAATAGCGATGGTATTGTCGATAGGGTCGTTGTTAAAAATGGTATGATAATAAATTTTGAAAATAAAAATGGAAATGTCAAAACGGCAGGTTCTAATAGTGATTATGGTCTGAATTTTCCTGATACTCAAAATGGTGGCTATAATACAAATGCCAATGTTGATGATATTAAATTTCTCGATTTCGATGGCGATGGTCAAATGGAAATGCTCGTTCATTGTGCAGCAACATCCTCTAGCAAATCTAAATATTATATTGTACATCAAAACCTCGATACCTACGATTTTACCGTAGAATGGAACGACTACTATGCTCAATGGACCGCTCTGCCTCAAAATATATTTTTGGGCGATTTTAATGGTGACGGAAGAACCGATATATTAGAATATGAAACGAGCGGTTGGCGAGTCTTTTATTCTGCAGAAAACACTATTGTGCAAGGTAGCTTGCCAAGTGGCTTTCCAAACGTTCAACCTTCGTACTCCAATTTTATCGGTCCCCTCGCGTCTATTTGTACCGACGATATTAATGGCGATGGTAAAGCCGATATTATTTATGCTTTTAATGGAAATCAGTACAATAGTATGTGGACCTACCTTTCTAATGGTAAAGGTTTTTATTGTGCCGGCAAAAAAGACGGACTGCCAAACGGCAGTAATAATCTGTCGGTAAGTACGGCACAACTTAATTTCAGTTGTTTAAATAACACTCAAACTGCCGAACCCAAACGAATTCTCTACGGGTCAGACTATCCCTACTATATTTTCTCGTTTCCCAGTTTACTTAATGCAGCCGGCAATATTACCTCAGTTACCGATGGCAACAATACAACAACATCGTTTACCTATGCATACGTTAGTACGGCAACTAACCCAACTGCGGCACAACCCACTACAGCACTCTGTAGTTTGTTTCCGATTTCGTACAAGATTATTAAAGATCCTTTATTTGTAACAACCCGTGTCAATACCAATGCATTAAGTACCCTAAGCAATTCTATCGGATATACGTATACCGATGCTTTGTATTATCCTTATAAGGGATTTCTCGGATTCACAACCTTTCAAAAAACCACAACCTATAGTCCTACCGGCAATCTGACCATTGCAACCGATAAAACCACCTTTACGCCAACGATAAACTATGGTTCAAATAGTTTTGTAAGCCCTTTTGCAAGCAAAAATGTAACGAGCCGGGGAAGTACGGTGAGCATCACAACCAATACCTACCTGAATGCATATAAGGTTGATGTTGGTAAACGGCAGTTTGTTGCCATACCATATAAGCAAGACATAACGAATACTGCTACCGGTTTTACAACGTACATCAATAATACTTTTAGTGAAGATATTGGTAAAATTTCTACTGTAGGTACATCAACCGGTACCTGGTCGTCGTCAACAACAACAACCTACGATCATGTGTCGGGCTCTATATATAGACCTCGTTCGACCAGCTATACAAAAACACTGTCTTCTCAAACGCCTTATAGCACATCAACAGCTTATTCGTACGAAAATACTCTTTACCCACTAAGAGTTACAAAAACAGTTGCCGGAAATAAAACAACACAAATCACGAGTTTCGACGGTTACGGAAACCCAACTGCTGTATCCATTACAGCAGGAGCCGACTTACGTACATCGTCAACCACCTACGATGCGGCAGGCAGGTTTGCCATTGCCAACATCGATGCTCTGGGTTATACAAGCTCGGCAACGTACCGCTCGGGCGATGGTGCAGTTCTTACAAAAATCGATCAGAACGGACTCGTTACAACCTTTTCCTATTCAAGAGGAAGTAATAGGTATATAGTTACAATAAACCCACCTTCAAACAATACCGCTACCAACGTCCTGGCATGGAGCTCAATGGTAGGATTTGAGGGATTATATTTTACTAAATCGTCGGTTTTGAATGGCAATGGTGTTAATAAAGTGTACGATGGTTTAGGATTGCTGCTTAAAGAAGTAACTCTCGGACATAATGGCACTCAACTTATTACAACTAAAACCTATTTTAACGATGGCAGCCTTGCTACAACAACCGATGCTGCCGGTAATACAATAACCTATGGCTACGACGATGCCGGACGCATTCTTACCGAATATGAACCCGACGTTGTTGATAACATCTACGATTATGCAACACCCAATGCTGTTAATGTTACCTCCACAATCGACGATGGGCATGGTGAATTTTCAACAACTAAAACAACCGATGCCATGGGCAATGTAACAAACATTTCGGGTACCAACGGTACAATCGATTATAGTTATTATAGCAATGGAAAAGTAAAAGACATAACTGCTAATGGGGTAACCGATTCGATGCGATACGACCCGGTAACACTCGACCAGTTAAAACTTATAGACCGCGATGCAGGTACTACAACCTATACCTACAATGGCTTTGGCCAATTGTTAACACAAAAGGATGCAAAAAATCAAACCATCACCTGCAGCTATGATGGAGGAGGACGGTTACTTACAAAAACAGGTCCGTTTAGCGTTTCAAATGTCTATTCTACTACTCTCGGACAATTAGGATTATTGGCAAGTACCACCCGCGACGGTATTACCGAAAGCTATACCTACAACGCCTTATACCGCACTACTGCCATTACAACCAGCGGGGGAGCCGTATCGCCGGGAGGACAGGTCGGCACCTATACCAGCTCATACAGTTATAATCGAATAAATCAATTAGCTTCCACCACCTACCCTACAGGGCTCACGGTAAACTATGCATACGATAATGTTGGCTACCTTACGGGCATTACCAATACGGCAGGCGTAGCAATTTGGACGGGTGGAAGCACCAATAATCTTGACCAATGGACAAGTTTCAGCCAAAACAACAATAGCATACCAACAACTATTGGTTACGATGCCAATACCCACTTACCCACTTCTATACAAACAGGTACTGCAGGAAGCATTTTAAATCTTTCGTACAGTTACATTGTCCCCGGGCAGATGATGAGCCGCAGTGATCTTCGGTTAGGTCTAAGCGAAGCATTTACGTACGATTCCCAAAATCGTTTAACACAAGACTGGGTGGGGGGTACCGACCCTACTCGGAAACATATCTATAGCTATCTAACCAATGGCAATATCGATTCTAGTTCCATAGTTGGTAAATACAATTATACCGCCGCCCAACCCCATGCGGTAACTGCAGTGTTGGGCATACCTCTGTATACGGGGCATACTAAGGAACCCGGCTTACTTTGCAACAGCAGCTATAATGCCGAAAACAAAATAGCCACTATCGACAATGGCATGTACCACGACGACTTTACTTACGGTATCGATGGCAACCGCTATCGTGTCGATTTCAAAACGTCGGGAGTCTTAAAAAGCAGTAAAGTATATATTGGCAGCAGCGAGTTTGGCTACAGTTCTACCGGCGTTCTAATCTATACCCGAACCTTTATAAAAGCACCAACGGGTGTTTGTGCGGTATACCAAGATAGCTGCGGTGTTAAAGCCTTCTATTTTATACACTGCGATAGCCAAGGTTCGTGGCTGGCAATAAGTAATACAAACGGTACGGTTGTAAACCGCTACAGCTACGATGCTTGGGGCAGACCTCGCAATGTTGCCGACTGGACGTTGAAAGCCATAAACGTCGGTTCGGAACTTACTAACCTCAATGCCTTCCAACCCCGCTTCGATAGAGGTTATACCGGGCACGAAATTATGGCAGGCTTTGGCTTGATTAATATGAATGGAAGGTTGTATGATCCGTATTTGCAGCGGTTCTTGAGCCCTGACCCAACGGTGCAAGCACCCAGTAATGCTCAAAGCTATAATAGGTACTCGTATTGTATGAATAATCCGTTGATGTATACTGACCCTAGCGGATATAATTTTAAAGATTGGTGGCATAAGCATGGGAATCAAGTTGCTTCAACTATTGTAGCTGTGGGCGTTGGAGTAGCTGTTGGTATAGCAACTGCCGGAATTGGCGATATTGTTATTGCGGGTTTTGTAACCGGTTTTGCTGCCGGTGGTGCAAGTGGTTTAACCGGTGCGGTATTAAATAAACAATCGGTAGATGGTTGTTTGTCGGCAATGATTTGTGGTGCTATGGTGGGAGGTTATACCGGAATAGCCACAAATGTAGCTCTCGCTGGAATTGGATATGGATTTAGCCAAATGAATGGTGTAAAAGTTATGAGCTCCAATATGGCTGGTGGAGGATTCACTATGGGAGGTTTCAGATTGACTTCTGCTGGTTATATTCAATTAGGTAATGGAGCCGTTTCAGGTGCATCAAATGGTGCTATTGGTGGTGCTACAAATGGAATTGCTGCAGGTCTTAGCTCTTTAGCAACTGGTGCTTTTGGACCTTCTATGGCTGGTGGTAGTGGCGGATATTTTAGTGGTGCATTTAGTTCTACTAATACTATTACAAATCATAGTGGCTCTGATGTTTGGTATTTGTTAGATGATAATTCGAACGGAGGAACTATAGGCGTTGTTCATAGTGGAGGCACTTATAATGGTAGAATCGATGGAATAGCAACTAAAGCTTATAATAATATGGTTTTCAAAGTACCAAGTAATAATTATTTTGAAGGTTCAGTTACAATTGGAAGTGATGGATCAGTGGATTTAGATGCCTATGGTTTGGGTGATTTAATGAATGCCACTGGATTTCATGCTGGCTGGAAATCAATTTCAGACTTTAATAATTGGGATTTAACACAAAATGGATGGCAAAAATTATTTGATGCTGCTTTATTAATCAAAAAATAATTGAAATGAAAAAAATCAATAAAATACTTGCAATAATTCCTTTTACAACGGTTTGTATTTCTTTAATATATTTAATATTAGTTTATTTTAAATGTAAAAGTTTTGAATATTTTAAAGCAGATGAATCATATTCTAAAGATATTATTCAAATTCCTCAGTCTATTGTGTTTTTTAGTCTGATTGTAACATTCTATTGTAGCATTGGATTTATAATATTGAATTTAATCGCATTTTATATTAAAAAAATAAGACTTAGTTTGATATATTATATATTGTTTATTAGTAGTTGGATATTCATTATCTTATTCTTTTATGTTGGAGATAAATTACATTTATCTTATGTAAATTGTTTCTTTTAATGGATTACTAAATAAAGATGAGTTCTACTTATCGCGAACTTGTTGCCCGATTAGGCCTATAGTAGTACTAATGTTCCTATTGATGGAATTAATGTGAATGGTATAGTCATAAAAATAACAAATGGACATAATTTAGTTACAATTAATCCTACAGGTGTTGTAGATCTTGATTAAACTGGAGCTTCAATGTGGGATTTAACTAAAGCAACATTATTTGGTGGAGCAAAATCTAATCTTCCAGCCGATAATTGGATAAATCTTTGGAATTCAATTAAACTAGTAAAATAAATTATGATGAAATATTTTAAATATTTACCGTATTTCCCTATTTTAGGGGTTCTAGTACCATATATATATGCACTAATATGCATAAATGAATCAAAAACAATTAATTTTTCTTATGGAGATCCTGCTCATTACTATAATATAGGTAAATACTATAATTCCTTTCAAATTATAGTATTCTTATGTTTATTTTGTCTAATAATTAACTTCTTTATATTAATGTTTTATCTGTTGTTAACAAGAGAATATAAAAGGGATTTAAAACATGTATATATATATATTGGAATTGTATTATTCTTAATAATTATTCACCATTTTGACCCTGGTCATTTTATTCGTTGGTTTTTTGATTAAAAATGGTATAAAATGAGTTCTTTGAAATTTATATAACATTAATGTGCAACGAATTTATCTACTGCACCGATTTCAATCGCTACCGCTGCGATTTCTATACTTTTGTCGGTACTACAAAAACATGGCAAAGCAGCAAGGTCTATATTGGCAACAGCGAGTTTGGCTATTTCTTAGACCCCTCAAAAAACTATGCCCGCACCATTATAAAAGCACCAACGGGTGTTTGTGCGGTATACCAAGATAGCGGCGGTGTTAAAGCCTTCTATTATATACACAGCGATAGCCAAGGTTCATGGCTTGCAATAAGTAATACAAACGGTACGGTTGTAAACCGCTACAGCTACGATGCATGGGGCAGACCCCGCAATGTGAGCGACTGGACGTTGAAAGCCATAAACATCGGTTCGGAACTTACTAACCTCAATGCCTTCCAACCCCGCTTCGATAGAGGTTATACCGGGCACGAAATTATGGCAGGCTTTGGCTTGATTAATATGAATGGAAGGTTGTATGATCCGTATTTGCAGCGGTTCTTGAGCCCTGACCCTTATGTGCAAAGCCCAGAAGACGCTCAAAATTTCAATAGATATAGCTACTGTTTAAATAATCCGCTTAAATATACCGATCCTAGTGGTAATTTTTTTGTTTGGGATGATTATGCAATCGGATTCTGTAAAGGACTCTTTACAGGTAAAAATCCATTTAAAGAAGGTTATAAACAATCAAAAAATTGTGTTAGAATCTATGCCGGGTTATTTAATGGATCACCAAAACAAATATTGTCTCGTTTTACTTGGGAGTTACCTCAAACTATGTTAGGTTTTGGAGTTGCTTTAACATACAATACAACAGGAAATGTTAACAGTGTTTCATATTATGATGGTGCTACAGTCTTACAAACCAATCATAATAATTTATTCTTAGGAAAACATGGAATAGGCGTTACATTAGGAAGTTATATTATAGGTAATAACAGTATAGAAGCAGATCCTAATAATCCATTATTTCAACACGAATATGGTCATTATCTGCAAAGTCAGGCAGTAGGATGGGCTTATTTAACTCGCTATGCAATCCCAAGTTTATGGGGTGATGAAGATTTCTATGGACACGACTATAACAAAGCTGAACAAGATGCTAATGCAAGAGCTATTCAATATTTCTATAAAAAAACAGGAGGTGATTTTACCTGGCATTTTGATGATAATCCTATTGGCGACTATAATCATAGCGATAATGGATATAGACAATGGAAGATGAACGACTATAATTCAGAAACGTTTCAATCATTATTAAAGAGTTTAACGATAAAACCCAAATGGTATGATTATACTAGTTGTTTTATTGGTCCTTTCGGTATTTTAGGAGATGGAGAATTAAATGCTCTATATAATAGTAATCACCCTGTTTCAAATTAATAACCTTAAAATACGATTTAAATGAAATCATATCTATTATTTTTTCTGTTAACGATAAACGTTGCATGTAACCGAGATAAATGTCATAATAGAATTACATTTATTAATAACTCAAATAAAGATCTTTATTATAGTGCTGGAGAAAACTATCCTGATACAAATATAGTGGATGATAATCCGATTGTTGATGAATCTTATAAAATTAACCATCATTCAACTGGCAATTTTACTAAGAGATCATGTTATGAACAAGTGTTTAATCTAACATCGAAAAAAATCTATTTTATCTTCGATGCCCATGTATTACAAACCACACCTTGGGATACAGTAATGAAAAAATATATGATTGTAAAACGATATGAATTAACATTACAAGGGCTTAAAGATAGTAATTGGACAATAACTTATCCATAAAAAAACAAAGAATGAAATATAGCAAGTTATTAGAAATGAAAATACATCTATTATTACAGATTGTTTTCTTTATTTCTATCGGTTGTAAAAACAATTGTCATCATGATATAACTTTTATTAATAATTCAAATAAAAACTTATACTATTATGAAGGTTCATATCCTGATACTTCTATTTTTGATTATAATCCACTTATAACTAATTATTATTTTATCCCCAAAAATACTCATAGTAGATTTCAAATAAGTTCATGCTTTGAGCAAAGATTTAATTTAACACCTAAAATAATCTATTTTATATTTGATGCAGAAGTCTTAAAAACAATACCCTGGGATACCGTAATGAAAAAATATATGATTTTAAAGCGATATGAATTAACCTTACAAGGACTTAAAGATAGTAATTGGACAATTACGTATCATTAAAATACTTTTAAAGGATATACTTTGGATAGAATATGAACAGGTTATAACGTTTTGACAAGCTATGATTTAAGTTTATACGATTTAGAACAAACAAATTGGATAGTAACCGTAGGCTATCTATAAAATATAAGCATTATGAAGTATTTATTATTGATATTCTTTGCATTAGTATGGATTACACGAGCAAAGGCAAGTATAACAGATAGTTTGTTTTTGGGTGTAGCTGGTGGCTATACAAATTATAATACATTAAAAGGAGAGCTTTATCTAAAAAAAGAATTAACCGTT
>Ga0265338_10002025_pt1 | contig 31439 bp, 21 predicted proteins | sample 42126metaG_FD_193579 | JGI IMG/M metagenome (GOLD analysis project Ga0265338, IMG submission 193579) | Rhizosphere microbial communities from Carex aquatilis grown in University of Washington, Seatle, WA, United States - 4-21-26 metaG | ecosystem: Host-associated > Plants > Roots > Rhizosphere...
GGCGGTATTCAAGCGTCGGTTCTGCGCAGGTGTTGATCTATCTTGCGTTGAGGAGGCTAGCAGTGCCGGGGGATTCTTTGCCTTGGCAGTCTGCCAATTGTGGAATAACTTCCCGTTTTGGGTATAAACTCATGCGGTTTGTGATTCTGGTCACTGACCGGAGTCGGGCTTTCTCCCATTCTATGTGTCGATTCGCAGCCTTCCCCTAGGCAGCAGGCCCAGATTAGTCGAACAAGCAAGTCCGTTTGGCGGAACCTCTTCTGTGCGGAAGGAGATGTTGCCGCAGATTGTTGCTCTTCGCAGAAGGTGTTCCTGTTTGCGAAGCGTACGGTTATGACCCCGGGAATCCCATGAAGTGAGAGGTTGGCTATGAGTTCTGCCGATCAAAGGGAACCCATTGGAATGTCCGCGTACCGGCTGGTTACTTGGCCGCAACGCTATGGGTTTGCTGTGACAGCTGTGGTTGCTGCAACTTTGCTGCGTTATGCCCTGGGCGCGATGCTGGGCTTTTCCCAGCCCTTTGCCTTCTTTTATCCCACAATCCTGCTCATCGCAATTTTGGCGGGGTTTGGTCCGGGACTATTCGCCACTTGTTTTGCCGCTCTGATAGCTACCTATTCCTTTTTGGAGCCGCTGAATTCGTTGCAAGTCAAAGACACGCACGACTTGGTCAGACTGGTGTTGTTTAGCACGATGGGAGTCGCGATCAGCGGGTTGGGGGAACTGACTCGAGGGCGTGCGACCCGGTTGCAGCTGTTTCGCACATTAATCGACCAATCCAATGATGCAGTCGAGGTAATCGACCCGGAGACACTCCGTTTCCTCGATATCAACCAGAAGGCCTGCCATGATCTGGGCTACACGCGGGAAGAACTCCTGGCGATGACGGTATTCGACATCAATCCCAGTGTGAACGAATCTACGCGGGCAAGTGTTCTGGAGAAGGTGAAAGCCTCAGGATTCGCGGTGATGGAGGGCGTCCACCGCCGAAAGGACGGGTCGACATTTCCTGTGGAAACTAGTCTGAAATGTGTCCGACTTGACCGCAACTATATCGTTGCTGTGTCCCGCGACATTACAGAGCGCAAACGAGCGGAAGAGGCACAACGAGAGAGCGAGGATCGTTATCGCGATCTGGTCGATCACAGTGAAGATCTGCTGTGCACGCACGATCTGGATGGCAATCTGCTTTCGGTAAACCCGGCCCCAGCGCGGATTTTGGGATATGAGCCGGCAGAAATGCTGTCGATTCCGATGCGTGAGATGATCCCTCCCGAGTACGTGGAACTGTTCGACCAATACGTCATCCGAATAAAAAAGAATGGTTCGGACAAGGGGCTGATGGTAGTCCTCACTCGCACCGGAGAACGCAGGACATGGGACTATAACAACACTCTTCGAACAGAAGGTGTGTCCGCCCCGATCGTGCGCGGTATGGCTCGTGACGTCACGGAGCGCAGACGCGCGGAATTGGCACTGATTAATTCCGAACAAAGGTACCGGCAGCTGTTCGAAAAAACGGTGGCGGGAGTGGCGACTCTTGGAATCGATGGGCAGTTGATCGATTGCAACGACGCATGGGCGCGCATGTTTGGATGGAGGGAAGCGAAGCAGTGTCACGGCGAGCAGATTGGGAATTACTACCCCGATCCCGCCTACCGGGAAGTCCTGTTGGACGAGTTGAAACGAAACGGAGCATTCTACAACCGGGAGCTTCAACTCCGCCGACGGGACGGTTCTCCGTTCTGGGTGTTGCTCAATAGCGTTCTGCTGGTGGAGGGCCGGGCGCAACCTCAGATTCAGTCTACGATCGTCGATATTACGGAACACAAGCTGGCAGAGGAGGCCCTACGCCAGAGCGAAGCGGACCTGAAGCACGCCCAGGCTGCGGGTCACATCGGCAGCTGGCGGTTTGACCTTCGAACGAACAGTGTGACTTGGTCCGACGAAGGCTACCGGATCATGGGATTGCCGCTGGGCGCGCCCGTAACTCCGGAGAAGGCCAAGGATCTCATTCATGCTGACGACTTTGAGAGTGCCACTCGCGCCTGGGCCACTGCGAAGGCCACCGGAAGATTCGAGCTTGAATGCCGGGTTCCAGTAGAGGGACGCATCCGGTGGATCCGATGCCACGCGAGTCTTGAGTTAGACGCGGAAGGCCGGCCCGCTTCTCTCGTTGGTACCGTGAAAGACGTCACCGAGAGTAAGGAATCACAGGAGGCGCTACGGCGCCGTGAGGAAGACTATCGCAGCTTCGTGACGCAGACCTCGGAGGGCATCTTCCGGCAGGATCTGGATGAACCCATTCCCATCGACCTTCCCGAAGACGAAGTCGTTCGCCGCATCCTTTATGGCTCTTATCTGGCGGAGTGCAACGACGCGATTGCCAAGATGTACGGCGCAACGGTGCAGGACCTTATCGGGAAGCGCTTGACGGAAACGCTCGACCCGACGGACCCGCACAATATCGAATTGACCCGCGAATACGTCCGGTCGGGATTCCGCGTGCTGGAGCGCGAGTCGCACGAAGTGGACATTCACGGCAATCCCAAGGCGTTCCGCAACAGCATGATTGGCATTGTCGAGAACGGGAAGCTGGTGCGTACCTGGGGAATTCAACGGGATGTTACGGAGCAAGTGCGGCTCGAGCAGGCCAGGAACAAGGCTACGGCGGCGCTCCGCGAGAGCGAAGCGCATTTTCGAATTCTGGTGGAGCAGGCATCGGACGGGATCTTTATCGCCAGTCCGCAGGGAAAATACGTGGATGTGAACTCCGCGGGCGCCGACATGCTGGGTTATACGCGGGAGGAACTGCTCCGCCTTTCGATCTCGGACATTGTTATGGCCGATGACACTCCGAGGGTCGCACCCGAGCTGGCCAAGTTTGAGGGGAGTGACATCATTCGCAGCGAATGGAGGTTCCGGCGTAAAGACGGATCTTCCTTCCCCGGCGAGGTTTCAGCAAGACAATTGCCGGATGGACGCTTGCAGGGGATTCTTCGCGACATCAGTGAGCGCAGGCGGGCCGAGGAAGCGATGCGGCAGAACGAAGAGCGATTCCGGGTGGCGCTCAAGGGGTCGCCTATCACCGTTTTCAACCAGGATCGTGATCTCCGCTACACCTGGATCTACAATCCCGGCCTTCATTGGGAGCAGGACATCCTCGGCAAAACCGATGACGAAATCCTTGGCCCGGAACATTCGGCTTGCCTTAACCAATACAAGCAGCAAGTCTTGCAGACGGGCGTTGGGGTGCGAGGGGAAGTCCAGATTCCCTACGGCGGCAGGAATTACGCCTTCGAAGTGGCTGTCGAACCTCTGCGAGATTCCGCGGGAAGCATCATTGGAATTACCGGTTCCTTCATGGATATAGCCCGCTTGCGGGAACTAGCCGACGGTCTGCAAGAGGCGAAAGAAAAGTTGGTCCAGGAGAAGTTGTACCTGGAAAGCGAAATCGAAGCACAGCTGGGATTTGAAGAAATCATCGGTCAGAGCCCCGCTCTGTACGATGTCCTGAAACAGGCGCGGATCGTAGCGCCAACCGACTCCACAGTATTGCTTCTGGGGGAGACGGGAACGGGGAAGGAGTTAGTCGCGCGGTCGATTCACTCTTTGAGCAGGCGGCAAGACAAGAGCTTCATCAAGCTGAATTGCGCGGCGGTCCCCTCCGGTCTGCTCGAGAGTGAGCTCTTTGGGCATGAGAAGGGCGCCTTTACTGGCGCAGTGAGCCAGAAAGTAGGCCGCATCGAATTGGCCGACAACGGCACGCTGTTTCTCGACGAAATCGGCGAATTGCCGCTCGATCTTCAACCCAAATTGCTCCGGGTCTTGCAGGACCGCGAGTTCGAGCGCCTCGGAGGTGTTCACACCCTGCACGTCGACGTGCGGATCGTTTCCGCCACCAACCGTGACCTCAAGCAGGACGTGGCCGACAAGAACTTCCGCGAGGATCTGTTCTACCGGCTCAATGTTTTTCCAATCCAATTGCCGGCGTTACGTGACAGGCGATCGGACGTCCCGATTTTGATCCATCATTTTGTGCGCAAGCATGCGATGCGCATGAATAAACACATCGAGACGATCCCCCGCGAGACCATGGCGACGCTGCAGAACTGGAATTGGCCAGGAAATATCCGGGAACTCGAGAACATGATCGAGCGTATGGTGATCATGACCAAGGACCGAGTGCTGGCGCCGCCGCCCAGGGAACTCAATGGGCCGCAGGACCTGCCGGATGACAATCTGACGGAAATGGAACGCGACCACATCATTCGCGTCTTGCGGGAAACGAATGGTGTTCTGTCAGGAGCGGACGGGGCCGCGACTCGACTGGGGATCAAGCGCACGACGCTGCAGTCGATGCTGAAACGATTCGGAATCGAGCCGCAAGAATACCGGCGGGGCACAGGGACTTTCGGCCCCAGTTAGACCCTGAGCCCACTTACTTTGCCAGGCGATTATATTTCTTCAGGGCATCGCGCAAGCGGTCATGGGGAAGGGCGATGACCGTGTGACTGTTGATGCCGGTCATGGTTTCGGCTGCGACCATCGCATTCACGACCGCTTCTTCGGTGGCCTGCACGGTTGCCAGGAAGATCGGATCGAGCGAATCATTGGGAAGCATTGTGAGCTGATGCAACCCCTTGGTGCCCACGGCGCCAGGATTCGCAGTGGAGAATGCAATGAAGATGTCACCCGAGCCGTCGCCGGAGTAGCTGCCGTCGCGGCCGAGGCCGAGAGAAACTTTCTTCGCGATGCGCTTCAACTGCGTCGGAATCAGCGGGGCATCGGTTGCAACCACGATGATGATCGAGCCAACGTCTTCCTTCCACACCGTGTGCTCGGGAATCTCCCGGCCTACGTTCACGCCGGCGATGCGGAGTTGTTCGCGTGATCCGTAGTTGCACTGCACGAGAACACCAACCGTGTAGCCCCCGGCTTTGGCATCAAGTACTCGTGAACTCGTGCCGATGCCACCCTTGAATTCGTTGCAGATCATACCGGTGCCGCCGCCCACGTTGCCTTCTTCGACTGGGCCGGTGTGAGCGACGTCGAGAGCATGCCAGGCGTCCTCAGGCCTGACGTGAAATCCGTTGATATCGTTGAGATAACCGTCCCAGGTCTCGGCGACCACCGGGAGCGACCACCAATAGCCTTCCATGTCCGGCGAGCCGTGCTTGACCTTCCACGCGATCACGGCGTCGCGGACCACACCCACACTGTGAGTATTGGTGATCATGACGGGGCCGTTGAGGAAGCCAGAATCGTCGACCCATGTGGTCCCGGTCATTTCGCCATTGCCGTTGAGCGTGAACCAGGCGGCGAAGACGGCGTCATTGCTGGCCTTGCCGCGAGGATGAATGGCAGTGACCCCAGTACGCACGGGGCCTTTGCCGATTTCGAGTTTGCCCTCTCCGGAGATGAGCGTGGTATGGCCAACCTCTACACCCTTCACGTCGGTGATGGCATTGTTGGCGCCGGGGGTGCCATCAAAGGGAACGCCAAGATCGCGCGCGCGCGGTTTGGTCTCGGCTATGAGACTCGTGGAGAACGCAACCATAGCGACGAATGCCAACCAGCGCAAACGCATTTGGGACATGGGCCCTCCGGCAAAGGAGGCAGTATACAGGGATGTTGAAGCGGGCGGGGTGTGCTGTCTGGTGCGCCTTGGCAAGCCGTAGGCTGCGTTACAATCGGGCCAGGTGGGATTCCTGTGTGGGGGGAGTATGGACAGTTGGAAAAAGGCAGTGGTCTTGGGATCGATCGGAGCGGCGGCTATTCTGTTCATGAAGAAAAGGTATCCGGCGGGCGTGCTGGCAACAGGCTTGGGGCTGACGGTATTGGCGTCGGAGTATCCCGAAAAGTTCGAGAAAGTGCGCGAAGCGCTACCCGACTATTTTGATCGCGGCATGCGCGTGATGGAGATGGCCGGAAGAGCAGGCAGGCGGATCACGGAAGCAGCCGGGCAGAGGGCAGTGGATGCGTGGGACGAGATTGGCGGGTAAGAGCGGGCGTCAGGCATCGGATCTCAGACCTTCTTCTTTTCTCCGACGCGGGATGGTGCGGTTTGTCTGAGGTCTGACGGCTGAGGTCCAGGTCGGCAGCTTATTCAATGCCGAGTTGCTTTCTGGCGTCAGGGCTCAGACGTTCAGGGGTCCACGCCGGGCTCCACACGACATTCACCGTGCAGTTTTGGACGCCCGGCAGTTGCTCGACGCGTGATTTCACCTGAGCGCTGATGTTGACGTGCTCGGGGCAGCCTTGGGCGGTGAGGGTCATCTCGACGGTGACATCCTGCTTCAACTGATCGGGATTGTCCGCAGGCACGGGCGAGAAGTTCACGCTGTAGATGAGGCCGAGGTCGACGATGTTGACCGGAATCTCCGGGTCGTAGCAACTCTTCAACGCACTCATGACGTCTTGTTCGGTGACAGGCATGCAATCCTCTGTCTTGAGTTTATCGCATCCGCTCGAAATACATGTGCGGGGTGTGGCCCAGGTCGTCGGCAAGTCGGTCGTAGAGGCTGCAGCTCACGAGCACGAGCTGGTTGTCGAATTTGACGTAACACTGGCGGTAGGCGGTGCCGAAGTTAAAATGGTCACCGGCCAAGACGCGGGGAGTGCCGGTGAAGCGGTAGAGATAGCCATGATCCTTGCGTCGCTCGGTAATCTTGAAGTCGATGAAGGTCTGGGACTTCGGCACAAACACAACATCGATGTCGCCAAGGTTGGTGCGGAAATCGGCCTCGCCTTCGATAGTGCTGTGCAGGACGCCGTCTTCTTTGACTTGAAAAATGCTGCTGAGCTTGGTTGGAAAGATGCACTCGACGACGTACCCGCGGGATTCGAGCGTCTTCTGCATATTCATGGCGTTGGCGTAAGCGGGGTCGTTGGGAGCAATCAAAGCGGCGGGCGGTGGACAAGGCACCGATTGTGCGGCGAGCTGACGGCATAGACCAGACAGAAGGATAAAACCGGCCAGTCGACAAAGGGAACGGGACCTGGACATATCCACCTCCGCAAGTCGCCGATCACGGCAGTCTAGCACGCTAAGCATACCGATGCAGCCCGATGTATCCGGCGTTGGTCGTCTGGTACAGTCTTTTTCATGATCAGTCCTGAGGCGAAACAGAGGATACAACTGGCGTTGGTGGTGGCGTTGGTGGTCGCGGGTTTGCGCGCTGGCTACATTTTCTACCAGCGCCACGAAGAGAAGGTTGAAGCCGACAAGCAAAAGCAAGCGCAGAACGTCGGCTACTCGAACGCGGACTATTACGTCGCTCCCAAGAGGCTCCATCCCTACGATCTGAAGTCGGCGAGGCAGTTAGCCCAGCAGCCGGTGTGGGTGAAGGAGGGCTATCGCTATACCTACTATCCCTATGACGCGGCGCACAAGCACGTCGACTTTGTGCATGAGGCAGGACTGTTGCTGCCCATCGAGCAACTCGCCATCAAGAATGTGGTGACGGCGACTCCTCTGGGCGCGGGTCAGCGGCAGCAGGTAATGGCGGTGTTCGAGAAGGAAGGGAAGAGCTACGCGGTGCCGATCGGGTTTGTACAGGATGAGCAATACAACATCTATTCCGACGAGATGTTCTTCATCGAGGATCCGCGCGTCTTGTACAAGCACTGGTCTGCCGATGTCTGGCAGGCGGTGGAACGGCACGAAGTGAAGCCGGGGATGAACGAGATGCAAGCGGACTTTGCCATCGGCATGGGCGTACCCGATGCGGGAGACACGTCATATTCAAAGACGGTGCGCTACCCGAACGGCGGGAAGCCGCTGGCGATTGTGTATCACGACGGAAAGGCAGCCGAGATCACGCCGGGGAAGTGACGTGTGCGCGCGGCGCAAGACTAGTTCACCACAGAGGCAGAGAGACACAGAGAAAGGCGAGCCTCTGAACGCGGAACGGCCTATCTCTGAGGAGCCTGCTTGCTCATTCTTGTTGCTCTTGCTTCCTTTGCGTGTGTCCTGTTTTTTCCTATTCTTTCCTCTTCTTAGATATTCATTTCTTTAGCCTTGCCTTGCTTAAAACGTTAGGAGTGATCACTCCCACAACGGGCGCCAGCCTCGAGCTATTCGAGGTAGCTTATCTGAAGCGCCCTGGCTTTCGGATGTCCCACTGTCCCTCACTCGCATGGGGAGGTTGCGGGGGCGTCGAGTTTCCTAGGACTTGCGTCGCGCCACATCCGGGCCCTACGTTGCTCACAGTATCGAAAGCAGAATTCTCAGTCATGTACGCTCGTCACATGTCGCAAATAAATCTGTGGAAAACGTCAAAGGGGGGAGAACGTCGCGACTTCAGGAAAGGTTGAGCAGGGTAGAGCTCGCAGGGACCCGAAGCGTGTGGGCTCAACGGCTGAGAGCGAGCTCATCGCGGCAGATGCGGCACGATGGCTAGATGCAAACTTATGGGGCTTGGCCAATGCGGGTTATGGGGATTTTTCGCCAATCAGGCTCTTCGTTGAAACCTTAAAATATCCGAAGCGTCCTTAACATGGTCGCTTCGAGCTGCTTTGTTTCATCGTTCACATTTATCCCGTCAAGCGGATCGAATTGAAACTCAAGGGTCTTGCCCTTGAGGCTAAGAATGCAACTATCCGAAAATCCGACACCCATACTGCCGACGACACCGCAATAGAATACGTGGCGACCGATTCTTTGGCGTGTTGGCATTACATCACCAGAACCAGGAGATACGTGGAACGGCGCTGCAACAATGACGGTGACGAAGATGACTGGATCTGAACCACCCGTTGGCGATAGACAAAGCAAATATCTGCGGTAGTAATTATCCTGGCATCTGTCGTCAGCAACAGCCTTGTAAGTATCCGGGTAGAGGAACGAAACACCGTATTCCTGATTGACATACTCATGCCAGTGAGCGTGTGGATCTTTTGGACCTGAATCTGCCTTGCGCACTTGTGCCCATGAAGAAGCAAAAATCGCCAGCGTAGTTCCCATCACTACTGTAAACCGCATGACCATTGATTTTCCGGTTGGCATAGCGGATCGGAGTTTGCATTCAGCGTGCCAAGAATGCAAGGCCCAAAATACAGCAAATCGGAAGAATCGAAGTGTATATTGAGACACGGTCCGTGTTGCTGGGACCACAGAGTGAGCGCTGGCTCTCCGAAAGGGGAGCTGTCGATTGTTGCTAACAGCCTTTACACAAGTGAGCCCGAGGAGAATGATTTTGACTTTCGGTGGAGCGCTCCGGCTCACTCTCCTACACCCTTCACTTTTCCTCGCAACACGGTGATTGACGCTTTCGGCAGCGTGAAGATTGTTTTCGAGTCGCCCTCTACTGTTGTGCCCACTGGCGGATGATCGGGGTCGGCGTGACTGTTCAGGCCGTCGTTGATCCACACGTATTGTTCGGCACCGAACGTCACCACGTCGACGGGCCCGGAGAAAAATCCGGCGCGCTTGGTGAAGGAATTTTCGACCTTGATTTGCACCGTGTGCGGATTGGACTCGTCGCGATTCACCAGCATCAGCGACCAGTTGCCGTCGGGGCGATGGACTGCGTACGACGTGACGAGCTGGTTCCCGTCGCTGTCTTTGATATCGATTGAAGACGGAAACATCTCGTGTACGCCGGAGCGATGTTGTACCCACTCAAGGTTGATCATGTGGGCGGCGTAGTAGAGCGAGGTGTAGCCGGTGATGTCGTATTCGTGCGGGGCGACAAAGTTCGACCACGAGGCCCAGCCCAGACAACTGTTCTGCAAGCCCTGGGGCTGAATCGGTGAGTGATAAAAGGCGGCGCCTCCGCCTTCGAAGAATGATCCGATGTTGTCGGCGAGCCACAGGCCGGCGAAGTTTGTGCTCATGGGGCCGGTGAGTGCTGCCGCCAGGTGGCTCTCAGTCACCATCAGCGGCACTTCTCTCGGGACGCCGTCGTCGCGCCAGACCTGCAGGATGTGCTTCATCAGTTGAGGTTCGGCGTACAGCGACTTCCAGGTGACCTCGCAAGGCTCGAAGGGATAGTGTTCGAAGGAAACGAATGCCAGATCCTTCAGGTGTTTGTGCGTTTTGAGGTAGTCGACGAAGCGCCCCATCCATGAGGTGCGGCCTTGGGCATCGGGCCAGACTCGGATGTCTTCGCTCACGCCTTCGAAGATGGGGCCTCCGAGCTTGAGCTTGGGATCGATCTTGTGCAGCGCGTCCGCCCACTGAATATAGAGAGCGCCGTAGTCTTCGGGCATGGCGTGTTTGCCGTCGGGTTCTTCGCCCATTTCGATGTATCCGATTGGGTAGCCGCGCTTCTCGATGTAGGCAATCTGCGCAGCGGCATCGTCGGGCGTGCTGTAGAGCATGGTGACAGGAATCATCGCCGGCAAATTGTTGGTGATGCCGCTGGTGAAGAAAAGATCGAAGCCGGTGTGCTGGTAGCTTCCGGTGGCGTTGACGTCGTCGGCGGAGTGCCAGGGATCGATCGAGGAGGAGCAATACTCCGGCTTGTCTTTGCCCGTAGCCTCTTTCGCGATATTCATGAATGCACCGCTGGAGTCGACATCGCCGGCGTAGATTTCCTGAATGGCGTATCCGACGCAGTTGCGGATGTCGCTTGAGCCGTGCAGGTCGCAGGTGTTCGAGGACTCGGTCATGAGCACGCGAATGTACTGTGTGGTTACCGGGGTTTCAGAGAGTCTCAGGGTGACGGTACCGCCCTTGGCGTTCTTCAATGAACCGTTGGGAAAAGTGTTCCAACTGCCCGCGGGGCCGCGATCGAAGTCGAGAGCGTATTTTCCGTCCCAGTATTCGACCTGATAGACGACGGCGAACGGATCAGCCCATGCGATCATCACCGCATTGATGGGTTGCGGAGAGCGCAGATCGACGACGACCCACTGCGGATGCAGCGCGTCGCTCTCTCCGGTGAACTTGCTGGTGAGATAAGGATTACTTTTCCAGTAGGACGCATTCGGAGTTTGTATGGGACGATCTCCGCTGGTGGAAAATCCGCGATGAGGCAGGCCGTAAGCGAGGATGTAGCGCGTCGGTTCTTTGAGTTCAGTGCTGCCGGTGAAGTATCCGCTCTTGTGCGCGGGGTCGCTCCATGTGCCGTTTTCCGTCCAGTGCCAGGCGGCCATGCGGAGCTCGGTGTTGTTGCGGTAGGTGATTGGTCCCCAGCCCGCGGAGAGAGACTCCTGAAGGATGTGCGGGGAATATACCTGGTCGATTCCGCTGTGAGAGAGGACATCGACGGAACTGCCGAGCGAGCGATCGGGATCGAAGGAATTCAGGATGTGGCTCGGGGTTGCGTCAACGTGGACGACTACGGGGGACTGAGCGAGAGCGGTGAGGCTTCCTTGCAGCAGGCAGGCGCAGAGCATGAGGAACACGCGGAATCGTGGAAGAGGGTTCATGGGTCCTCGCGACTGAGAACAGATATTAAAACGTTACAATAGCGGTTATTGCAAGAGAAGTCGAGGCACCGCCCCAAGTGCTACGAGCAGAATGGCATTCTCTGTTGGGCAATGCCGGTTGCCTAGTGCGATTGCGCAGGGTCCTTTTTCTGAGCTGCGAGAAGTTGATCCAATTTCGTGCGGTCCAGGAAATTTCCGCGGAGGATGACGGCATGAACTCTCTTCAAGTTTTGAATGTCATCCAAAGGATTCGCGTCCAGCAGAAGCAGGTTAGCGATCTTTCCTTCCTCAACGGACCCCAGGCGATTTTCGACGCCGAGGAATGCTGCGGCTCGGATGGTCGCGGTCTGCAGCGCTTCCATCGGTGATAAGCCTGCGGAAACCAAGAGCTGTAGTTCTTCGGGAAGGCTGAATCCCGGATACGTGTATGGGTTCGGCGTATCTGTTCCGGCCAGCAGCGGGACACCGGCGGCGTGCATGGCTTTCACGATTTCGATGTTGTGATCAAAAAGACGCAACTGAATCTCGTCGTTGCGAGGGTCGGGGGCGCCACCCATCGAGTCCCAGAACTTGCGGAGGTCGTCGGACATGTAGGCATTCCGCGGGTCTTTGCCATGGGCGGCATCGTGGATCGTCGCGTAGGAGCGAAGTACGACCAAGGTAGGCGTTTGCGATGTGTGGTTGTGGACGAAGATTGCGAACAGAGCTGCAGCCTTCTTCTCGTCGTAACTCGCGAGAACGGTCTGATTGATCTTGTAGTACAGATTGCCGGCGACCTTTGGGTCTTCTGCACTGTCCGCCTCGGCTGACATCTTCTTTATTTGCTCAGGATCCGAGGCCAAATACGGCGGAATCCCCCAGAGATGTTCGATGCTTTTCTGTCCGAGGTCAGAGGCTTCCGCCGGGGTTACGCTGTCAGGGATGTGCCCAACGTACGGAATTCGGTTTTCCTTGGCCAAGGACGCGATCGCCAAATAGGAGTCGCGCGACAGAGTGTTGTAAACCTTAAGAAAGTCGGCCTTCTCTTCTACTAGCTGGGAAACGGCGCGGCGTGCGTCGGTGGGGCCCTTCACGGCGATGGAGAATGGCCAGAAAGGGTGCTCGCCTTCGAGGATGGGACCGGCGGCGAAAAGCTCAGGACCCAACTGCGACCCGCTGGCGAAATCCGCCTTCATGCGCGCCACCTCCCGCAGTGGAATGTCCCCGCCCATGTCTCGGATACCTGTGACGCCGTTGGCAATGAACAATGGGAAGAAGCGGTCGGGTTCGTTCCTGGAGAGCGCATGAACGTGCATGTCCCAGAGCCCGGCGATCAGGAATTTCCCTGTAGCGTCGATACGGAGTGCACCGGAAGGAGACTTGGCCCGACTGGATTGCTTTATGGTTTTGATTTTGCCGCCGTCGATCAAGACGGAGACGTCGGGCTTCGGCGGTGCGCCTGTTGAATCGATCAGCGTGACGTGTTCGATGAGCAAGATTCGACTTGCCGGCTTCGGCGTTTCTTGCCCGAACAGAAGAATCGACGCAAGCAACGCTACCATGAGAACACGAAGGCTATTCACATTTATCCTTTCGCAAGCGGGAAGGAACGACGATCATTCTGATCGTTTCGATACTAATAGACGGACTGGATATAGAAACGTCAGGTCAAACCGGGCCTTGAGACTGACGCAGTCACGGATGGCAACGTTGTTCTCTCCGGTTCGAATCGTACCTCTGATTCGGCGCGATGAGGGCATCGGATCGAAGCATCCGATGCGCCAACACTATGGAGCGATTGAGGGAGCCCACACCGAAGTGTATTCTTGCCTGTTCCTTGTTCACTCTGTGGAGTGAGGTGCATATGAAGTCTGTCATCCCATTTGTTAGAGCATTCGTGATTGCAACCATTGCGGCGTTCCTGTGTACTTCTGTCGGATGGTCTCAGGCGAGCTCGATTCCGGCTGCGCGGTTGATCAACATTGAAGATCTGGTGAAGATTCTTCAGGGCCCCGACAGCGGGAAGCCGCTTATGATCGACGTGGGATCACATGTGCTGTTTACGCAAGCGCACATTCCCGGGTCGGAGTACATTGGGCCGGCAGCGAGTGAGCCTGGGCTGCAGGCGCTGCGCAAGCGCGTGGAGTCGCTGCCTCGGAATAAGTCCATCATTCTCTATTGTGGCTGCTGTCCCTGGAGTCATTGCCCGAATGTGAAGCCCGCCTACGATGCTCTTGCGGCGATGGGATTCACCAACGTGAAGGTGTTGTACATTGCGAATAACTTCGGCACGGACTGGGTGGACAAGGGATATCCGGTGGCGAAGGGAGATTAGGTTTGCAGGCAGGAATGCGAAGGGCTGTGCTGACGGGGATCGTGGTAATCGTTGTCGTCGCCGCCTTTTACCTGAAGGGCAATCATCCGCAAGAGCGTCGCCTGGCGCCTGATTTCACTCTTCCTCAACTGGGCGGGCAGGGTCTTCGGTTGTCTTCATATCGGGGCAAGGTGGTGCTGCTCGACTTCTGGGCGACCTGGTGCGATCCGTGCCGCGAAGAGACTCCACATTTGGTCGAACTGCAACAGAAGTATGGAGATCAGGGGCTGCAGATTATAGGCGTGTCGATGGACGATGCGCCTGAGCCCGCCCACGGGTTCTATCAGCAATTCCACATGAACTATCCAGTGGTGATGGGAAACGCGAACACCGGCGAGCTCTACGGGGGCATTCTGGGTCTGCCGATCGCGTTTCTGATCACGCGCGACGGGCGTATCTACTCGAAGAAGATCGGGGCTACTGACATGACCGCTCTGGAGCGGGAGATCAAGAATCTGTTGCAGGAACGCTAATTCTTCAAACCCGACCGTGTTCAAATCACAGACCCTTGTGATCCTAATCGTCGTCCCTCTCTTCGGCCCGAGCTAACCTCAGTGTTTGCGTCGGTACCGAGGCATGCGAGAGACCATCCAACAGCTCTGGCCGGAGATCGAGTGGATCACCGATCTCCAATTACGTGAACAAGTTACACGGACCTGGATCAAGGCTTTGGAGCGCAGTCCGCTGCAAGCGGACGACCTGAAGCAGATCCCGTTCACCCTGCTGGTTCCGAACTGCCCTATCACTTTTATGGAGCACAAGCGCTGCGTCGTGCACATAGCGCGCGATAGCGCCAAGGCCATGCAGGCGTTCATGGGGCGGGCACTGCCCGTCGACATGGACACAGTAATTGCAGGCGCGATTCTGGCAGATGTGGGCAAGCTGCTGGAATACGAAATTGGCCCGGACGGCAAGAGCCGGCAGAGCGAGCGCGGTGAAGCCCTGAGGCATCCGTTTACCGGGGTGGCGCTGGCTCTGGAATGTGGCGTGCCGGACGCAGTCTGCCACATCATCGCGGCTCACGCCGCCGAAGGTGATCTGGTCAAGCGAACGACTGAGGCCTTCATCGTGCATCACGCCGACTTCATGGCGTTCCTGCCGTTCAAGAATCCCAAGAACATCCGAGTGAAATAGGAGAGAACTCTTGTCCACACCGAAAACGACTCCCCCTGCGAAAGAAACAGTGACCGCCGCAATGTCGCGCTGGGCGGCCAGTGTGCAATACAAAGATATTTCTGCAGGCGCCGTGTACCAGGCCAAGCGTTTCCTGCTGGACTCGATCGGATGCGCGCTGGGCGGTTTTCGTCAGCACGATGTCAAGATTGCGCTGGAGGTTCTCGACGAAGTTGCCGGGCCCGGGCCAGCGACGGTGATCGGGACGGGCAAGCGGATCGATCCGGTCTCGGCGGCGCTCGCCAATGCGCTCATGATCCGGTGCATGGACTATAACGACATCTACTGGAAGCAGGATCCATCGCATCCTTCTGACATCTTTCCGGCGGCGATCGCATGTTGTGAGCGGGCTGGTGGCGACGGCAGGGAACTGATCGTCGGGCTGGTGCTGGGACACGAATTCGAGATGCGGCTGTGCGAGGCGGCGTTTCCAGGAATACGCGAGCGCGGCTGGCATCATGCTACGTTGACGGCGTTCGTCTCGCCGATCGTCGCGGGGCGCGCACTGCATCTGCCTTGGGAGAAGATCCAGCACGCCATTGGAATTTCAGCTAGCCGGCATTGCACGCTGGGTGCAGTGACCGCGGGCAAATTGACCATGATGAAGAACACGGTCGATCCGATGGCGACACAGAGCGGGGTGCTTGCGGCCTTGCTGGCGGAGAAAGGGTATTCGGGGCCGGAGCACGTGATCGACGGCAAGGAAGGGCTGTCGCATGTCTTCGGGCCGGAGTGGAAACTAGGCCTTCTCACCGAGGGGTTGGGTGACTCGTGGCGCATCGTGCAATGCGGCATGAAGGCCTTCCCGACCGAAGCTCTGACCCATACGCCGATTTCGGCGGTGCTGGACTTGGTCAAGAGCAACGACCTGCACCCGGATCAGGTCGAGAAAATTCAGATTCGATCGCTGGCGCGGGCAGCCGACATTCTTTCTGATCCGAGCAAGTACGATCCCCACACCCGAGAGACTGCCGATCACTCTCTGCCCTATGTGATCGCCGCGGCGCTGGTCGAGCGCCAGGTCACGCCGGTGCAGTTCACGATGGAAAAGATCATGGACCCGAAGATCCGCGAGCAACTGAAGAAGGTTGAGGTGGTGGCGGATCCGGAGATCGAGAAGGTATTTCCAGCACTACAGAGGGTGATAGTGAATATCGAAACCAAAGACGGCCGTTCGTTCCACAAACAACTTGACTACCCCAAAGGCGATCCGCGCAATCCGTTGACGGATCAGGAAGTGGAAGAGAAGTTTGCGGCGCTCGCCGACGGAGTGCTGTCCAACGCCGGCCAGAAGCGCGTGAAAGACGCGATCTGGAACTTGGAGCGGGTCGGCTCGGTGAGCGAACTCATGGCGCTGATGGAAGCGGACTCTCGCAAATCCGCATCGGTCAAAGCCAAAGTCACAACCAGGAAGCGGACGAAGGGGCCGAAGAGCCGGAATCCAGTGCTCGCGTAAGCACTCGCTGAATCGACGGATCAAGAGTTGCACGGACGACCGGAGCCACTATGTCCCAGACAATTGTTGAAAAGATCGCACAATCCCATCTAGCCGGTGGGCCGAAACGCCCAGTGCGCGCGGGGGATTTCGTTTCCATCCGGCCGTTCCACGTGATGACGCACGACAACACGTCGGCGGTCATGAGCAAGTTCAAGATGCTTGGGGCAAAAAAGGTATTCGATCCCGGGCAGCTCGTCTTTGCGCTGGATCACGACATCCAGAATCACGACGAAGGCAATCTGAAGAAGTACCGTTCGATCCAGGCGTTCGCGCTGGAACACGGAGTGGACTTCTATCCTGCCGGTACGGGTATTGGGCACCAGATCATGGTGGAGCGCGGCTATGTTGTGCCCGGTTCGTTTGTGGTCGCGTCAGACTCGCACTCGAATATGTACGGGGCGCTCGGCGCGGTGGGGACTCCCATTGTGCGGACCGATGCGGTAGCTGTCTGGGCCACCGGCGAATTCTGGTGGCAGATTCCGCGGACGATTCAAGTAGTGCTGGAAGGAAAGTTGGCGGAAGGCGTAAGCGGGAAAGATGTAATCATCGCGCTATGCGGGCTCTATAACCATGATGAAGCCCTCAACGCGGCAGTTGAATTCTCTGGACCCGGCGTGGCCAGTCTTTCGATGGATGCGCGGTTCTCTATCTCCAATATGAGCACGGAGTGGGGGCCACTCGTGGGGTGGTTTCCAGTGGATGAGGTCACGATCCGCTATCTGCGCGGGGTGCATTGGCGGTTGAAGGAACGCGGCGTTGAACGCTTCACGGAGGCGGAGATCGAGGACTGGACCAGGTCTGGGCCGCGGCCGGATCCTGATGCCGTGTATTCCGCAAAGATCGTTCTCGATCTGAGCCAGGTCACGCCTCACGTCTCCGGGCCGGACACGGTGCAGGCGATGCGATCCGTCGCGGAAGTTGAACGAACGAAGCTGCCGATACAGAAGGCATACCTGGTTTCGTGCGTGAATTCACGGGTGGAAGATCTGGAAGCTGCGGCGTGGGTGTTATGCGGCAAGAAGGTCGCTCCGGGAGTGAAGTTGTACGTTGGCGCGGCGAGTGAGTGGGTGCAGCAAGAGGCGGAGAGACGAGGCGTGTGGCAGGCTCTGCTCGATGCGGGGGCGATCCCGCTGCCGCCCAGTTGTGGGCCGTGCATCGGCCTGGGCACAGGGTTGCTGGAAAAAGGCGAGGTCGGCATCTCGGCCACGAACCGTAATTTCAAGGGGCGCATGGGGTCGCGGGACGCGCAGTGCTATCTGGCCAGTCCTGAAGTCGTCGCCGCATCGGCGATCGCAGGATACATCGCAGGGCCACGACGGTTTGAGGATCGGACTCCGGCTCGGGAATACCAGGAGTTTGCCGCCAATGGGCATTCGGCCGAGCGGGTGGAAATTTTGCCGGGCTTCCCGGAGCGCGTGACGGGCCGGTTGGTGTTCATGCCGCAGGACAACGTGAACACGGACGCGATCTACGGCAAAGACTATACCTATCGCGACGACATGACGCCCGAGATGATGGCTCGCGTGGTGATGGAGAATTACGATCCGCAGTTTGCGTCGCGCACGCGAGCCGGAGATGTTGTCGTCGGTGGATTCAATTTCGGAACTGGATCCAGCCGCGAGCAAGCGGTGACTTGCCTGAAGGCGAAGGATATCCCGCTGGTGATTGCCGCCAGCTTTTCGCAAACCTACTTGCGCAACGCCTATAACAACGGGTTCTTGTGTGTCGAAGTTCCGGAACTTGTGAAGCGGCTGCGCGAGCAGTTTGCAGCGGAGATTGAAGCGAAAGAGAAAACGGTTATTCCCGGCGAGAATGTCGACATCGATTTCACCTCGGGCACGATCTCATGGCGCGGGGAGAGTTTTGCGTTCCCGCCACTCGGCGATGTACCGCAATCTCTTGTGATTGCGGGCGGAGCCGAGAACGTGGTCGCAAAGAGGCTGGGACTCAGCCGGACAATTTGAGAAGGATCAGATCAGGAGAGTGAATACCATGGCGAAACACACCGTTGTCACGATGCCCGGAGACGGAATTGGCAACCAGGTTCTGCCTGAGGCTTTGCGGATTCTGAATGCGGTGGGATTTGACGCGGAGTACGTACATGCCGATATCGGGTGGAATAGCTGGTGCAAAGAGGGAAGCCCCCTGCCCCAGCGCACCATCGATCTTTTGGCCCAGCACAAGCTCGGATTGTTTGGGGCTATCACGTCCAAGCCGAAGAAAGAAGCCGAGGCCGAGCTGAGGCGTGAACTCCGAGGCAAGGGTTATTCGTACTTCAGTCCCATTGTCTCGATGCGGCAGCGCTTCAATCTTGATACCTGTATCCGTCCCTGCATCGCGTTTCCTGGAAATCCGTTGAACTTCATTCGCAAGCGGACCGACGGCGGCTTTGATGAGCCCCGGGTGAACGTCGTTGTCTTCCGGCAAAATACCGAAGGGCTCTATGCTGGCGTGGAATGGACGAATCCGCCGGAGCAGGTTCGTGCGGCTTTGGCGACGCATCCTAAGTTCAAGGCCTTTGCGGCCACGAACGGGGCCGATCTTGCGATCTCGGTGCGCATCATTACTCGCACAGCAGCCCGCAAGATCTGCAAGGCCGCTTTCGAGTGGGCTCGGAAGTATGGCTACAAGTCGGTGACGATCTGCGAGAAGCCGAACGTGCTGCGCGAAACTTCTGGAATGATGGAAGAGGAGGCGAAGAGCGTAGCCCGGGAATATCCTGGGATCGCCTTGTGGTCGACTAATATTGATGCGCAGACGATGTGGCTGACGAAGAACCCGGAAGACTACGGCGTGGTTGTAGCGTCGAATCTTTTCGGCGACGTGATCTCGGACGCGTTCGCCGGATTGATCGGCGGTCTGGGATTTGCGGCCTCGGGCAACATTGGAGACGAAGTTGCGGTGTTCGAGCCGACGCATGGTTCAGCGCCCAAGTACGCTGAACTCGATCCGCCCATCGTGAATCCGATTGCGATGTTTCTATCTGCGGTTATGATGCTGGAGCACGTGGGCGAAGTTGAGAAGGCACATCGCATACGAGAAGCGATCGCGGCCGTGGTACAAGAAGGCAGAGTACGCACCTATGACATGATGCGCATTCCGGGCGGCGCGAAGTCGATCAGCCAGGGCGCGGCCAGCACGGTGCAATTGACCGATGCAGTGTTGGCAAAGCTGGCTCAGCAACCCGCCGCGTCGGGGGTACACACGGAACTCGTGGGTGCCGGTAGCCACATCTAGTGGTGGATGATTTCATGACAGTTGCAAAGGAAACTAAGGCTGGTGAGGCAGGGCATTGGGGGGCTGAGATCCGATCGGATCTGCACGTGCGGATTGAGCCTCGCGACCGCGGTGGAATTGCGATAGAACTCGAGTCGCGAGTGAATCCCTACTATGGCGATTCGATCCGGAGGCAGTCCGAAGAAGTTCTCGAAGCACTTGGCGTGCGGCACGCGCGGGTTGATATCCACGACGAGGGCGCGCTTCCTTTCGTGATTGCGGCGCGCATCGAAACTGCGGTTCGCCGGGCGGGATTGGGCGAGGGCACGCGAGTTCTACCGGAAAGGATCCCTCTTCCGGACCCGTCGGGACGCGATCGCATCCGGCGCTCGCGCCTCTATATTCCCGGGAGTGAGCCCAAGTACTTCATTAACGCGGCGCTGCATGGGGCGGATGGAGTCATCCTCGATCTGGAAGACTCGGTGCATGCCAGCGAAAAAGATGCTGCACGCCTCCTGGTGCGCAATGCCCTGCGCGCGGTCGACTTTCTGCAGTGTGAGCGCATGGTGCGCATCAATCAGCTTCCGCTCGGGTTGGAGGATCTAGACGAAACTGTGCCTGAATCTCCGGACCTCATCCTGATTCCGAAGGTTGAAAATCCGGGCCAGGTGGTTGAAGTGAGCCAGCGGATCGCCGCAGCCAAAGACGTATATGGCATGACCCGCCCGATCTGGCTGATGCCGATTCTTGAATCCGCGTTAGGAATCGAGAACGCATTTGCAATCGCGAAAGCCAGCGATCACATCGTCGCGTTGACGATCGGCCTGGAGGACTACACCGCTGATCTTGGGGTGGTGAAGACGTCGACCGGAGCAGAATCGCTTTACGCACGGCAACGCGTGGTGAATGCAGCTCACGCCGCCGGCGTGCAGGCTATCGATTCAGTATTCGGAGATGTCGGCAATATGGAGGGCCTGGCCGCATGGGGCGTCGGTTCCAGGGGCCTCGGCTTTGAGGGAATGGGCTGCGTTCATCCTTCGCAGATTGCAGTGATCCACGAGGCATTTGCCCCTACGGCAGCGGAGATCGAACGGGCTCGTAAAATCGTTGCCGCTTACAACGAGGCGCAGCACAAGGGGCTGGGCGTCGTGAGCCTCGGTTCGAAGATGATCGATGCTCCCGTGGTGCAGCGGGCATTGAAACTGATGGCGCGAGCGCAGGCGATGGGGCTGGTTGCATGAAGTTCTTCGATCGCGCGTCTCGTTCTTCTGTGTCTCATTGAGGAGTCTGAATGGCAATCCTCGACAAAACGGAACTCATTGCGAATGCGGCCGGGCGCATCGTTCCGGAAACGGTGAATGGCAGGCGTCAGGCGCCGTACGCCGGTGTTGGCCAGTATCGGCCAGTCTCGCGGAAAGCCTCGCCCCCGATCCGAACCGCAGCGGACTATCCGACGAACGGCGACAAGCGCGTTCCCGATCTCGAGACAGCACTCCGCAAATGCGGCTTGAACAACGGCATGGTCGTATCTTCGCATCATCATTTACGCGACGGCGACCGGGTTGCACTCATGGCTCTGGAAGCTGCCGCTCGCACCGGCGTCAAGGATCTGACGTGGTTTCCCAGTGCGTCGTTTCCGTCGCAAAAGGGGGCGATCGAATGGATGGAATCTGGTGTCATCGACCACATTGAAGGCAGCATGAATGGCCCGCTGGGCGACTACTGCACTCAGGGAAAAATGCGGGGCATGGGCGTGCTGCGCTCGCATGGCGGGCGCTGGCAGGCCATTCAGGATGGTGAAGTACACATCGATATCGCGGTGATCGCCGCGCCCACAGCGGACGCATTTGGCAACGGCGACGGATCGCACGGAAAATCCGCGTGTGGGTCACTCGGCTTTGCACTGGCGGATTCCGTCTATGCGGACCGCGTCATCGTGGTCACAGATAACCTGGTGCCGTTTCCCTGCGTCCCGTGGCAGATTCAGGGCAACAACGTCGACTATGTCGTCGAAGTTGATTCGATCGGTGATCCTTCAAAGATCGTATCCGGCACGACGCAGATCACGCGGTCGACAGATCGGCTGCGCATCGCTGAATTGGTGGCGCGATTTCTGCGTGATGCCGGCATCATGCGCAATGGGTTCTCGTTCCAGGCAGGCGCGGTCGGCATTGCCCTGGCCTTCGTCAACTATCTGAAGCAGATGATGAAGCAGGCGGGCGTGAAGGCGCGGTTCGTGCGCGGCGGGTCGACCAAGTACCTGGTCGAACTGCTGGAAGAGGGCCTCACGGATTACATCCTCGACGGACAGACGTTTGATCTTGATGGAGTGCGGTCGATGGCGAACAACCCGCGTCACGTGGCAACGTCGCCGTTCACTTCGTACAACTATCACGGCAAGGGGAATTTCGCGTCGATGGTCGATGCGGTTGTGCTGGGCGCTACCGAGGTCGATGCGAACTTCAACGCCAACGTGGTCACGCACTCCGATGGTCGGCTGCTGCACGGCATTGGCGGATGGCAGAACTGCCTCGCTGCCGGATGCACGATTCTGGCGGTGCCGTCGTTCCGCGATCGCATTCCAGTGATTGTCGACGATGTGACCACTCTGTGCGGTCCGGGGGAATTGATTGACGTGGTCGTGACCGAGCGCGGGATTGCCATCAACCCGCGGCGGCAGGATCTGATCGACGCGGTGAAAGGGTCGAAGCTGCCCATTCGTCCACTGCAGGAAATCAAGCATGAAGTCGAGCGCATCTGCGGCGGAAAGCCGCAGCGGCCCCGGCGAGGTGAGCGCCCGGTGGCGGTCGTGAAGTGGGTGGATGGAGCCGTGCTGGATACGGTTTGGCAGATTCCGTGAAGGGGGATCACGGGTTTACGGTTCCCAATGCAGGCTCTCTGCTGACGGGAAGGTTGTTGGCCGGAATAGTCCCGTCAATGAGCGCAATCGGACTTCAACGCCAATTGACCGAAACTAAATCCGGGCAGTGACCTTGATCACTGACACTGGCGACCCCCAAGCCGAAAATGCTCACGTATTGTTTCGCCTTTCCGAAGAGCACCTCCATCATGGGATGCAACACCCGCTCAGGCGAGAGATGCTCCTTCTGCACAATTCTCTGAATCGAGGGCCGGCTCCCTCGATGTCGGGTTGGGAGTATGAGAGTAGTCCGCTTTGCTCTCGTCGTGCTCGCGGCTTTTGCCCTGAGCGTGTCTTTTGTAATTCCGGCGGACGATGTGATCGAGACTGCCTACGACGAGTCTGAGGCTCTGCCCTACGAGAGCACTGTGCCCTACTCCACTATGCAGCAGGAAACTGCCTTAGCGCTGAAGTCGGACTTTACCCTCTACAGTCCAGGCGCCAAAAGTCAAACGTTCGCCGGGCGTCCGGAGCGCGAGGCGCATCCCATCTGCGATTCAGTTACCCTCCTTGATCGGTCTCTTCGCTGTTAAACACTCCATTCGCCTGGGCAACGTGAGCCTGCGCTGCGCAACGATCTATGTGGTCCAGACTGCAAGACCGCGCCTCGGTGGGTACGCGGAATTAAGAAATCGACGAAATCTAGCCCAAGGAGATTCAAAAATGAAATTGAAAAGTGTTGTTGGGATTGCGTCCGTTTTCGCCCTAGCTTTGGCAGTCATCCTTCTTCCAGTTGCGGGTTCAACCGCGCAGGCACACAACAGTTGCAAGTCATTTCACGCGATCCTGCAATTCGTCCTTCCCACTGCCAACCAGTTCGATGCCGCAGACACGTGGGGCGGCCCAGTCTTCGGCAATTTCGGCAGTGAGTTCCTGCAAGGTGGCATATCGGGCAATGACGGGACCGAATACCCGCATGGATCCATGTCGATCTTCAAGGATGGGGTCTACAAGGTGTGCTTGACGTCTGCGTCTGCGTGGGGCGGTCCGAATGACTGTCGAGACAGTTTCACTTATAAAACTCAGGCCGTGGTGGTATGGCCCTCTGGAGAGTATTTGGGCGGCTACAAGGCCACCGCGAAAATTGTGAAAGGAACCAATCGATTTGCAGCTGCTTCGGGGCATCTGGAGATTGAGGCACCCTTCGTCGTTTGGCCCGACCCAAATAGTCTGTTTGGGGTAAGCGGACGAGGAAACGCTCAAATCTACGGCAAGATTTGCGGCGTTCAGTAATCACGCTTCCTGCTTTCTGATCATCGGCGCCGATAGGTCGCCGCACTCCAGTGTGGGTGCGGCGCCGGTCCGGTCGTCTGGCGGGTGGCCACCCTTTGATTGTGGATTCCTGTTAGCGCCTTTTCTGCCAAGGTGCTCCGTCCTTGCGTTGTTTGCAAGGGCGGGTACGTTGCTGCCGACACAACTTTGTCCCTTTCGGAGAAACCGCGTTGCGTATGCGTTCGTGGTTCCCTCCCCTTCGCAAACTGCGCGAAGGACGGGGAGCCCTTTGTTCTTGGTCATGCCAGCGAGATCAAACGCCCGGGCCACCCGGTCAACTCAAGTGTCGAGAATAGGCCATTGCGCACATTGACGGGTGCGGTTAATGTGCAGCCGGGGCCTCGAAATCTCCGAACGGGCTCGATCAAAGATTTCTGACACGGATAAGACCGTCAGAGTTGGAATCCAGAAGAAGATTACCCTCAACGGTTGATTGTCGAGTCGACTGGCCGTGAAAAACAACGCGAACAACGAAACCGTTAGAACCCAAAACAGAGGCGAGAAAAGACTCTCCGCGAGCGCACCTGCGATCGCGGCCAACCCAGTTGCCTTTGACGCTTGATAACGCTAAATGCTAACCAAAGACCCGGCACCAAGTCTGCGAGGAGCATCGCGGCCAGTCCGCTTAGGATGCCTTTGGTGTAAGTCATAGTGTTCGTCAGAGGTAAAATCATACGCCCGTATTCTTCTGTCCCCGTATTCTTCCCCTGCTGGACTGTCTGGAAAGCAAATTCAGACTGGAAAGCAAATCCAGAGAGGCTTCCGCACTTTGCTACTGGTGGCTGAGCGGCCCTAGCGTGGTGGTGCAGGACTCAGGGTCGGGCGCGGTCCCCGGCCACGTATCTGAAACAAGCCGGCGCCAGGCAAGCACTCCTACTACGATGCCGAGACATGTGCTCATGCCAAGTCCGAAGATCCAGTGGCCGAGAAGATAGCGCCACGTAGGATGGTGAATAGCATGCGTGGTGTGGATGTCTGTTGAAAGATTGGAAAGTGCAAGAAATAGAGAGAGTGACACACTGAATCCCACGATGCTTCTGATAAGGATGAATCGCCATTTCCCCATTCCGCGCAAACGGGATTGATCGTCCCCTTGCCCAGCAGGATCGTAGGCCTCGCCCTGAGCAGCACGTTCTTGTACAGCTCTCCGGCCAGCATCAAATGCGTCGCGGAAACCGCTCATCTGGGGAATTATATCCCCGTTGTCATGACCGGTTGGTACTCAAAGTCCTTACGCCGGCTCTAGCTCTCTTTCCTGGACCTTTTCCCGCGCCTGTTCGGTCAGGCTCTCGAATTGCGCTTGGTCGAGGCACACCGCATGCTGGCCGTAGCGGGCTTCTTTTCCGGTGACGTGCCAGTAGGGCATCCAGCAAAACTGCTTGCCGTCGCCGCGTTGCAGCACGACAAGGAATGGATAGAACGTCACTTCTTCCTGCTCTTCTCCCAACCACGACTCCAGTTTGTCCGGAAGCAAGGCGGAGACAACTTTGAAGTCTCCGTCGCCCGCGCCCAATTGGAAGTCGAGAGTCGCGTGCAACTCTCGCGTTCCGCCACAGGATGGACACTCCTCGGGAACCATCTTCGAAAAGTCATAGAGGGTGTCAAACAGTTTTTGGTGCGTCGGATACCTCTTATTGCATTGCTTGCAGAGAAAATATTGGGTAGCCACGTCAACCCCCCTTTTTCGGGAACTAAGCCGCACGCGACAGGCCTGAATTGGCCGGGTGTCTCGCGCTCAATAATGACGCTTGGATTGTATGAAATTCTCGAATGCGCCAATGTGACGACGCTCACAAAGGGGGAAAGCAGGGATCACGCCGGAACGGCGCGGTCGGCGGTCGCCCGATCAAAGCGCGGCTACGCGGCGCTGTACGAAGAGAAAATAGAGGGCTACCAAGACGAGTAGTAATCCGTTCACCCCCAATACCAGTGGAGCAGTGAACATCGGCACGAGCCATCCGGTCAGCAGATTCCCCATGGGCATGCCGCCGCGGAATGCGCAGTTGTACACGCTCATCACGCGTCCGCGCATTTCGTTGGTGGTAATCAACTGAACCAGTGAAGTCACGGTGGCAAAAACAGCCATCATGGAAGCGCCGACGAGCAGGAGCATCGAATAGCTCAAGGGCAACGACTTGGAGAGCGAGAACACCGCAATACTGCCGCCCAGACAGATGAGCATGGTCAACGCGAAGCGGCCTTTGTTGGAGATGTTTCCCCTCCCAGCCACCGCCAGCGAGCCGCAGATAGAACCCACCCCCATCAACGAAAGCAGGTTGCCGTAGGTCTCCGGACCACGATGGAAAATGTCTTTGACGAAGACGGGAATATAAGTTCGCATCGGCATGCTGAGGGCAGTCATGCAGAACGCCAGCACGGTGAGCGCTTCCATGGAATTCTGCTGGCGGACGAACTTGATGCCTTGCTTCAGGCTGGTGAAGATCGACTCGCTGGATTTTTGCGGCAGGAATCGCGCCGAAATCATGGAGAGCGAAATGATGGGTGCCAGGAAGGAAACCGCGTTCAGCCCGAAGCACCATTTCTCGCCCAACTTCGCCAGCGCCTGACCGGCGAGTGCTGGGCCAATGGTCACTGCCATGTTGAACTGAATCGAATTCAGGGCAATGGCGTTCGGCATGTCGTCGCGATCGACCAGAGTCGGAATCAGCGCTTGATACGCCGGCCCTCCGAAAGCCTGCGCCAAGCCCGACACGAATGAGAGGCAGAGTATATGCCACACGTGCACCCCTCCCGTCGTGACGAGCACGGTCAGCGCGGCCGCGCTTGCCATCTGCACATATTGGGAGGCAAGAAGAATCTTCCGGCGCTCCGTCCGATCGGCAACCACGCCCCCAAGCAACGAGAAAAGGAAAATCGGAATGCCGCCGAGAAACTGATCGAGCGCGAGCAGGCGGGCGGAGTGGCTGAGACGATAGATGAGCCAGCCTTGCGCCACGATCTGCATCCAGGTGCCAATGCTGGACGTGCAGGCGCCGAACCACATGAGCCGGAAATCTCGATAGTGAAACGCTTTGAATACTCTGCGAAACGTCGACGTTCCCATGCCCCGCCTGTCTATGAGATGAGAGTCTATCTTCGCACGGCGAAGCTTCAGCCGTCTGCCGAGTGTATTTATTGCAAGGAAGAAAGACAAAAATCGCCACATTCACGAATCGGATCGCTGGATGATGCAATCCAAATAGTTGCGGCCACAGAAGGAGACCCTACGCAGGATGACAACTGACACAGATGTCTTGATCGTTGGCGCCGGACCGGTTGGCCTATTTCTGGCAAATGAATGTGCTCGCCGGGGACTGAGGTGGCGGCTAGTGGAAGCGAATCCGTCGCAGTCGAAGCATTCCAAGGCTCTTGCCATCTTTCCTCGCACACTCGAGATCTTTGATATGGCGGGGGTGGCCGGTCCCTTTCTTGAAATCGCGAACCGTGTCACATCTGTTTCCGTGGTGACTCATGAACATAGGCTTGCGCACATGCCATTTGCCCCTCATGAGAGCCCGTATCCGTTCGTCGCCATGGTTCCACAGGACGTGACGGAGCGACTGCTGGCGCAGCAGTTGGCGGGTAAGGGTGGCAGCGTCGAGTACGAAACGTCATTCGTTTCAGCGGTCGAGCACGACGACTATGTGAGCGCAACCCTGGATCGAAAGGGCCAGCGCATGGAGTTGACCGCGGCTTTCGTTGTCGGCTGCGATGGGGCGCATAGCGCGGTCCGGCATCTGTTGAAGTTGCCGTTCGAGGGAGCGCAATACAACGACTTGTTCCTGCTGGCTGACGTCGAAACCAACGAGACCATTCCCGCTGACGAACTTCAACTTTGTCCCAGCGAATTCGGCCCGGTGGCGATTTTTCCCATGAACTCCACCCGGCGGCGGGTGGTGGCGACGATCCAGACCGCTGAAGGAGACGCCCCATCCCTTGACCTTGTGCAAAGGATACTGAGCGAACGCGCACCCAGGGGTATCGAGGCGCGCGGCCTGTACTGGAGCAGCTACTTTCGCATTCATCACCGGCACGTGGCACAACTGCGCGTCGGACGTTTCTTCATTGCCGGCGATGCCGCACATATCCACAGTCCATTTGGGGGGCAGGGGATGAATACGGGGCTGCATGATGTGTGGAATCTGGTTTGGAAGCTCGATCTTGCTTTGCACGGCCACGGGAACGAGGAGTTGCTCGACAGTTACAGCTCCGAACGCATTCCCGTCATCAAGCATGTGATGGAGACGACGCATCTACTGACGAAAGCGATGGGCACACCGAGCAAGTTTGCACAGGCTCTGCGGGATACGGTCATCCCCATGGTGTCGCGTCTGGCTCCGTTTCAGCACGCGTTCGTGCAGCGGCTTTCCGAGCTTGGGATTGCGTATGGTGGAAGTCCAATTGTTGAAGGATCCGGCAAGCGGTACTTTGACGATTCGCTGCGCAACGGCGGTATTCGCAGCCGTTTCATGCTTATATTGAACGAGGATGCCGACGCAACCACCAAGAGCGCCGCGGAGCAGCTCTCGGGGTCGTTTCCCGATATTGTTGAGCTGCGATTCTCCCATGGCCAGGGTGTAACGCTCGTCCGGCCCGACGGCTACATCGCATACTCTACGCATCACCTTGATGGTACGGCGTTGAGATCGGTGCACTCGCTACTAGAGCGCCAGACGGGGCAGACGTCTTCGGGGGAGCGGGCAGCTTGATCAGAGGTCAGTCGGGACCAGCGTGGTATCAGCCACGCTGAGGTGGGGGGGCAGCAAGATTCGCGTTGGTGTTAAACTTTATAACTGTGCCGCAATACGTCATTGAACGCGAGGTTCCCGGTGCCGGAAGTCTGTCAGAGACTCAGATCCGGGACCTATCTCTGCGTTCATTGCAGACGTTGAAGGATATGGGGCCTCAGATTCAGTGGCTTCACAGTTACGTAACTGAGGATAAAGTCTATTGCGTCTACCTCGCGCCCGACGAGAATAGCATTCGCGAGCATGCCCGAAGAGTGGGGCTTCCGGCCGATCGTGTCGCTGCAGTCCGCCGCTTAATTGACCCTACTAAGCTGTGATCGCAGATCCGGGCTCCTGCAGAGAGTAAGAGTAGGAGTATTGGATCACCTTTTCCAGACTCATCGCCGAGCCCTGCGCCCAGGCAATCTTGCCGTCCGCTTCGCCGAGCGACGTCCAGGCAGGTTGCAGCATTCGATCGAGTTCAGACTGTTCCGCTTGAGTCAGTGTAGCGCCGATCAACTGGCGTAAACGCGCTGCTGCAGCGGCCAGCGTCAGGGCGCGGGAGGCGTCTCCTCGGGACAGGGCCAGGCAGGCGTAACCTTCCAGCGTCCGGGCCATTCCACGCCGGTGCCCAAGGCCCGCAAAGATTTGCAGGGCCTCGCGATAGGCGGCGTGCGCACCCGCATAGTTTCCCTGGATACAGTCGATGTTGCCCAAGTCAGTCAGCGACCGGGCCGCACCCCACGGGTCTTGGGCGTCGCGGAAGGCCAGGAGCGCGCGTTGATACAAGACCCAGGCCGAGGCTATCTCACCCCGTTCGCGCGCGATGTCGCCTTGCTGGTTAATAGACCAGGCTGCGCCACTGCGATCACCAAGTTCCTCGAAAATATCCGTCGCCTCTCGTAGAGCCCATCGAGCGCGAGCATAGTCCCCGCGGACTTTGACCACATTGGCGAGGTTGTGAAGGCAACGCGCAATCGCCGAGCGGTCGGGCAGCAGGCGCCAGCACGCCAAGCTTCGCTCAAAATTAGTCTGCGCGGATAAGTAGTCCCCCCGATCTCGATCAGAGACTGCCAGAGCATTCAAGGAAGAGGCGATGCCTGACTGATCGCCCAATTCTTCATACAGGAGGAGGCTCTGTTCCAGAAAATGCTTCGCGGCGGAATAGTCGCCCTGCGAAGTCGCCAGGGCACCAAGAAAAACCGACACCCTCGCCCGCTCTTTTGATCGCTCTTCGCCGGCCAATTGCAGAATGGCTTCCAGCCGGGCGCGACCCTCAGTCAGATGTTCCCGCATGTCCCAGAAACGAAACAGAGCCACACAGAGACGCAAGCCCCAGTCCAGATCCTGAGTCTGGAAAAGCCAGTCGAGAGCGCGGCGGAAATTATCGATCTCAACATCGCATCGAGACAGCCAGTGCGCCCGGTCCCCGGGCCTAAGTTCCGGATTTCCCTCCTCGGCCAGAACCAGGCAGTAAGCCGCATGTGCCCGTCGCGTGTCAGATTCCTCGCCACTATTCTGAAGACGTTCGACGGCATATTCGCGAATTGTTTCCAACATCGCGAAACGGGGCTCGGCCTCAGCCCGGTCCATGCGCTGAACCAGGTTCTTATCCACCAGCGACGACAGCGCTTCAAAGAGATCGATACCAAGATCGCGGCGAGTGTCGCAGACGGCCTCGGCACCCTCCATCGTGCATCCGCCTAGAAACGCAGAGAGCCGGCGGAACAGCTTCTGCTCGGCTTCATTCAACAGGCTGTGGCTCCAATCGATGGTGTTGCGAAGCGTTTGCTGCCGCTCCGGCAGGTCGAGAGCGCCGCCGGTGAGCAATTGCAGGCTGCACTCCAGACGGTCGAGGATCGCGCTGGGGGATAGCACCTTGGTTCGCGCAGCCGCGAGCTCGATCGCCAGCGGGAGGCCATCCAACCTCGAACAGATTTCCCGAATCGTGGATGCATTTTCCGGGGTCACCGCAAAATCGGGCCAAACCGCAGCGGCGCGCTGTTGAAACAGTTCGATCGCGGAGTTCTGCTCAAGAGGCTTCACGGGAAATTCCTGCTCACCATAAATACGCAAGCCGGACCGGCTGGTCACGAGAACTTTGAGAGAGGGGCACGCTTCGAGTGTTTCCGCGACCAAGGTCGCTGCCGGAAGGACCTGTTCGAAGTTGTCCAGTACGAGCAGGAATGGTCCCGAATTCAGCAGGTGATCGTGAATAAGCTGAGGGATGGTGCGGTTGGCCACCTGCTGGATTTCGAGCGCGTCCGCGAGGGCGGTTGCCACCAAGTCGGGATTCGTGATCGAGGCCAGTCCTACATACTGAACGCCCCCTGGGAACCGGTCGGCAATCGCGGCGGCGACCGCCAAGGACAGGCGCGTCTTTCCGGCGCCTCCAGGACCAGTGAGGCTTAAGAGTCGAACGTCCTCGCGGAGCAGCAACTCGCTCGCTTCTGAGACCTGTTGCTCGCGTCCGACGAGGGAGGTTCGTGGGATTGGGAGATCGTGCTTGCCGGCGCTCTTCGCCGAGGACAGCTTTCGACCATCGGACAAGTCGAAGGCATCGGCGGTAGGGAATTGGTCTGGTTGTGCCGGGTGTGAAGTTACCTCAGCCGTGAACAAGTACCCGCGCCGAGGCACGGTCTTGAGCAATTGCTGGTCGCGATCGTCCAGAGCGCGGCGCAATTCGAGCGTGCACTGCACCAGTGAATCGTCCGTAACGAAGGCGTCGGGCCACACCGCCTGCATCAATTCCTGTTTGCTGATCAGTCGACCAGGGTGTTCCACCAGGTACTTCAGGGTTTCATAGACCTTGGGACGAAGCTTGATCTCCTGTCCCCCCTTAAGCACGCATCCCCTTGCGACATCCAGCGTGAACTCGCCGAATTGATGGTTCACGGTAAT
>Ga0265338_10002027_pt1 | contig 31415 bp, 32 predicted proteins | sample 42126metaG_FD_193579 | JGI IMG/M metagenome (GOLD analysis project Ga0265338, IMG submission 193579) | Rhizosphere microbial communities from Carex aquatilis grown in University of Washington, Seatle, WA, United States - 4-21-26 metaG | ecosystem: Host-associated > Plants > Roots > Rhizosphere...
GAGACCAGGAACACGCCTTCGTCGAGCCGCACGACGACCGCGCCGTAGGGCGTGCGGTCGGCGAACGCCGGCAGGGTCGGCGGGTGCACCACGGTGAACGACCACACCTCACCCGCACCCGGAACCGGCGCCCACTCCCGCTCGCGCGCGCCGCAGTGCGCGCACACCGGCCGGGGCGGATGCCGGAACGTGCCGCACGCCGCGCACCGTTGGATGCACAGCTCCCCTGCTCGGAGCGCCGCCCAGAAGCGGGCGTCGTCATCGTCAGTCGGGTCCGGACGCGGCAGCTCGCTCACCGGTCGGCTCCGAGCAGGACCGCGCCCGACGGATCGCTGATCGCACCGCACACGAACGCGATCTCGGCGCCGGCCACCTGGTTGCACGCCGTGCCGCGTAGCTGGCGCACGGCCTCCGGCAAGTGGTTCACGCCGTGAACGAACGCCTCGCCGTTCGAGCCGCCGTGCGTGTTGACCGGCAGCGCGCCGTCGGGCCAGCGCGTAGAACCGCTCTCGATGAACGGGCCGCCCTCGCCCATCGCGCAGAAGCCGTATTGCTCCAGGGCAAGGGGCACCGCGATCGTGAACGGCTCGACGATCATCGCGACGTCGACATCGGCCGGTGTCACGCCCGCCGCGGCAAACAGCCGGCGGCCGGCAACGACCGCGCCGCTCTCGCGCTCGCCGAACGCAGCCGTGGTCTCGAAGAACGCCGCGAGCTCGGTATGGATCGGCGCGCCGTACTGCACCTGCGCCAACACGGGCACCGCGGGCTGGCGCAGATCGCGGGCCCGCTCGAGTGAAGTGACGAGGATCGCGGCCGCACCGTCGTTCTCGAGCGAGCAGTCGAAGAGGCGGATCGGCTCGGCGATCGGCCGCGACGCCGCCCAGTCGGGGAGCGAGATCGGCTCGCGCATGATCGCGTCGGGGTTGCGGCTCGCGTGGAAACGCTGCGCGACCGCCTGCATCCCGAAGTGCTCGGCGCGGGTCCCGTACACGTGCATGTGCCGCCGCGCGATGAGCGCCATCTCCTGCGCGGGTGATGCCACGCCGAAGGGATGTTGCCACTGGCGGAAGTCGCGCAGCCGAGCGCCGACCTTCGCCCACGGCCGGCCACCCTGGTTGGGGTCGGCGCCGTACGACGCTGCCTTGGATCGGTTGCGCGCCCGGAACGCGACCACGCACTCCGCGGTGCCGCTCGACACCGCGATCGCAGCCAGGCCCAGCAGCGACGCGGCGCCGCCTCCGCCCGACGGTGTGCGCGCCATGAACCGGAGCTCGGGGATGCCGAGGGTCGTGACGAGCTCGACTTCGGCAACCTGCTCCACGTGATAGCTCACGAAGCCGTCGACGGCACCGACCGGCAGGCCCGCGTCGGCGCACGCGGCGTGGATCGCCTCGGCCGCGAGGTCGATCTCGCTCCGGCCCATGTTCTTCGCGTAGCGGGTCTGGCCGATACCGGCGACGGCGGCGAGCGTCATGGCGAGGCGACGATCGGCGCGTCAGTCGGTGAGCGCGGCCGCGAGATCGGACAGGCGGAGGCCGCGCACGGCCTCGCGCATCACGTCGCTGTCGATGCCGTTCGTGCAGTACGCGAAGGAGAATCCGGTGGCCGGATCTCCCCAACCGACCTGCATGTGCGCGCCGCCGTGCCCGATCGAGCGCGGCGAGTTCGCGGGGCCGAAGCTGCCGTAGCGCATGAAGTGCCGGCCGTCGTCGCCGGCCAGCACGAGCCCGAGCGTGCGGTTGACCGGCACGTCGAGCAGCGGGTCGGGGAAGGTACACCGGACGTTGGTCTTGGCGTCGTGCAGCACGCCCGCGTCCCAGAGCCCGTCGGGGTCGTGCATGACCGCTTGGTAGAACCGCGCGAGGTCGGCGGCCCGCATGACGGCGCCACCGCCGGGTACTCCCGCCGCCCGCGCCGCGGCCTCGTCGAGCGACATGATGAGCTCGTCGCGCGGGCCGTCGCCGATCTCGACGAGCTTCGCGATGTCTTGCTGCTCCGCCTCGGGGATGCCGAGGACGCGCGGCAGACCGAGCGGTGCGCACACGCGCTGCTCGACGAAATCGCGGAAATCGAGGCCGCTCAACCGCTCGATGATGTCGGCGAGCACCCAGTGCGCCGAAGTCGCGTGGTACTCGAACCGGGTGCCCGGCTCCCACTCGAGCTGCCACGTCGCGAAGTGCGCGCGACGCGACACCGGGTCGGCACCGTCGGTCAGGGGCATGACCGCGTTGGGGAATCCCGCGGTGTGCAGCATCACCTGCTCGACGGTGATCACACCCTTGCCCTCGGTGGCGAACTCGGGCACGTACTCGGCGACCGGGCGCGAGACGTCGAGCAGGCCGTCGCCGATCAGCAGCCACACGGCGGACGCAACGATCGGCTTCGTGCACGAGAAGATGCAGTAGCGACTGTCGTTGCCGGCCGCGCCGAAGGTCTCGAAGGCGACGAGCTCGCCGTGGCGGGCGACTGCGAGCTGGCACGACGGCAGCCAACCGCTCTCCACATCGGCCCGCGCGAGGTCGAGCAGCTCGCGGATGGTGCTCACGGCGCCGAGGTTAGGCTCCGGGCGTCTACCAGGGGGAATGTCGATGAGGCTCCGCACCGTCGGATCGGGGTTGACGTTGTTGCTCGCGTGCTCGCTCGCGGCGGCCGCGTGCTCGAGCTCCGCGGAGTCGGCGGCGCCGTCGACCGAGCCCACGTCGACCGCGGCGGCAGCGCCGGCCACGACCCTCCCCACCGCGGTGCACGTGACCTCGGCGGCGTGCAACCGTCCGCACAAGTCGGGCCAGTTCGGGCAGTCGTTCACGTTCCAGGGCGAGGCGCGCACGTACCAGCTGTACGTGCCGGCCGCGTACAAGGGCACGACCGGGGTTCCCCTCGTGTTCGACTTCCACGGGTTCGGCTCGAACGCCGTGGAGCAGATGGACTACGGCAATTTCAAGCCCGAGGCCGACAAGTCCGACTTCCTCATCGTCGCCCCCGACGGGCAGGGATCGGGGGGCGGACGCCACTTCAACATCGGCGGCGAGAAGGGGCTGCAGAACGACCTCACGATGGTGCAGTCGCTGCTGGCGCACATCGAGGCAACGCTTTGCGTCAACGCCTCTCGGGTCTACGCCACGGGCATGTCCGACGGCGGAGCCATGACGTCGGTGCTCGCGTGCGTCGCGCCCGACAAGTTCGCGGCCTTCGCCCCCGTCGCGGTGGTCATCTACTGCGCGAGCCCCAAGTCGCGCGCCGTACCGCTCGAGTCGTTCAACGGGACCGCCGACCCGATCGTTCCCTTCAACGGCGGCGCGGTGCACTGCTGCGGCGGCGCGGTGCTGCGGTCGAAGCCGGTCGTCATGGCGGACTGGGCCGCGCACGACCATTGCAACGCGAAGTTCACCGACACCCGCCTCGGCTCCCAGGTCGTGCGCCGCACGTGGTCGGGTTGCGCGAACTCGACGGCAGTCATCCACTACATCATCGAGGGCGGCGGCCACACGTGGCCGGGCTCGATCCCGCTCCCGCAGCTCGGCCTCACGACGAAACAGGTCGACGCCAGCAGCACCATCTGGAAGTTCTTCTCGGCGCACTCGTTGCCGGCGTGACGACCGAACGCCGATGAGTGCTCACGACCTCGTCGTCCGCGGCGCCACCGTCGTCGACGGCACCGGCGCGCCCGGGCGCGACGCCGACGTCGCGGTCGACGCCGACCGGATCGTCACCGTCGGCGAGGTCTCCGGCTCGGGCGCGACCGAGCTCGACGGTCGCGGGCTGGTGCTCGCTCCGGGCTGGATCGACACGCACACGCACCTCGACGCGAACCAGTTCTGGGATCCGTACCTCACGCCCTGCTCGCGATACGGGGTGACAACAGTCGTGCTCGCCAACTGCGGGTACGCCCTCGCGCCGCTAACAACTCCGGAGCAGCGCGAATACGTGATCGAGGCGCTGGTCACCGTCGAGCAGGTGCCGCGTGACGCGATCGACGCAGCGGTGCCGTTCGACTGGTCCGATCACGCGAGCTACGTCGACGCGATCGCACGTGTGGAGACCGCGCTCAACCGCGCCGTGCTCGTCGGGCACCTCCCGGTACGCGCCGCGGTCATGGGACCCGAGGCCGCGTGCAGGCGTGCGGCGACGCCGGCGGAGATCGACGCGATCTGCGCCCTGGTGACCGACGGGCTGCGGCTCGGGGCGCTCGGCTTCTCCACCGACCAGGTCGTCGGCAACGTCGGTCCGGCCGGTTCGGCGCTGCCCGGACAGGTGTGCGACGACGCCGAGCTGCTCGCGGTCGCGCGCGCGCTGGGTTCGGTTCCCGGCCCGGGCCTGCTCACGATGGCGCCCCGCGCGCTGCTCCTCGACGCCGAGCACCGGCGCGCCGACCTCGCCTGGCACGAGCAGCTCGCCGCCGCGAGCCGCAAGCCGGTCGTGATCGGTCCGGTCTTCGACACGTACGACGAGCCCGGGGTCGGCCTCGACCTGCTCGACGCGATGGGCGCAGCCCAGGCGCGCGGCCGCCAGGTCGTGGGCCAGGTGTCGCCCCGGCCGTTCGAGCTGTGGACCCGCCTCGACGCGCCCGGCGTGCTGGTGCGCGTGCTGCCGACGTTGAGCGCGGCGGTGCAGGCGGGCGGCGCCGACGCGGTGCGCCACCTCGCCCGCGATCCCGAAGCCATGGATCGCCTGCGCACCGAAGGCGCTCGCATCCGGCCGAGCCTGATCTTCAGCGGCCGTTGGGACCACGTGCACATTCGCTATTCGCCCCGCAGTGGCGACCTGCGCGACCGCGACGTCGAGACGATCGCCGCCGCGCGCGGCGAGGATCCGGTCGACGTGTTGATCGACACCGCGATCGGCGACGACTTCGAAACCCAGTTCGCCATCGCGATGCGCAGCCCCGACGACGCGCGTCTCGGGGCGCTCGTCGGGCATCCGGCCGCGCAACTCGGCGGGAGCGACGCGGGCGCGCACACGCAGAGCAACACCGACAGCTGCTACGCGGTGTGGACGCTCCAGCATTGGGTGCGGGAACGGGGCGTCCTGGCGCTCGAAGCGGCGGTCGCGATGCTGACCAGCCGCCAGGCCGACCTGTTCGGCCTGCGCGACCGCGGACGGATCGCGCCGGGCACCCACGCCGACCTCGTGCTCTTCGACCCCGCTCGAGTCGGGATCGACGACGTGCGCTACGTCGCCGACCTGCCCGCCGGGGGTACGCGTCTGGTGGCGGAACCGGTCGGCATCGCGGCGAGCGTCGTCAACGGGACCGTCGTCACCCGTGACGGAAACATCACTGGCGCGCGGCCGGGCACGTTGCTACGCGGCGCCTGATTCGTCGGAGGTCCGGCTCAACCGACCCGCTGGTCGATGGTGACCTCGACCTGCGTGGCGTCGCAGGAAGCGTCGTCAGCCGGGCCGGGATCGACGATGAAGTACAACGTTTGGCCCTTCACGACCCGGACCCGGTCGTCGGGGAGCGTCGCCGAGTTGCCGTTCGTGATCCGGGCCGACCGGATCTGCTGGGTGCCGAGATCGACGTAGTACGAGATGCCGTCGCCGCAGGTGCCGTCGAGATCGGCGACCGCGTCGTGGCTGATGTCGGCCAAGCCGGTGAACGGGCTCGTCCAGCCGACGATCGCCGGGTGACCGACGCTGGGCTCGAGGAACGCCGCGCCCCCGGCGATCGTCGCGCTGCACTGCGGGATCTGGGCGTCGAGAATGATGTTGATCCCGATGGCCGGCAGCTTCGGGCAGCCCGCGCTGTCGGCGTGCCAGGCCGAGAGCCCGTCCGACTCGAACGTCGACGAGAAGCTCGGCAACAACGGATACAGGCCGTTGCGGCTGAGCGAGTAGCCCTGGCGCAGGCTCCACACCGCCGGGCCGGAGTTCTGGGAGTCGGAGAACGGGTTGTGTCCCGGATGGGTGCGGAAGTCGAGCCCCAGCTTCCATCGGAACACGATGCCGGCGGCCACCGTCCCCGGAGGCCCGGCCTTCTGGGTCGTAGTGGTAGCAGCAACCGTGGGCACGGTGGTGGCCCCGGGGGTCGATGTCGTGGTGACCGTGCTCGACGAAGTCGTGGTCGCCGACGCCTTGACGGTGGTAGACGGCCGGGTCGTCGCGCCGGCCGGGACCGACGTCGGGATGCGACTCGTCGGGAAGACCGTCGTCGGCGAGTTGTCACCCTTGTGCGACGACGACGAACAGCCCGCCACGACCAAGACGAGCCCCGCCGCGATCGCCACACCCCGAACCGCTTGCTTTCTCATAACCCCCAATTTACGCAATTCTGAACGACCGGTCGGACCTCACTCGGTGTCGAGCACGGTCGCGGCGATCAGCCCCTCGAGCCGGCGGTCGTCCCACCACGAGATCTGGAGCTGCTTCGCCCGCCGGAAGAACAGCTGGATGTCGTACTCCAAGGTGAACCCGACCCCGCCGAACACCTGCTGGGCCGTCGCGGTGACGTCGCGGAACGTCTTGCACGCGAACAACTTGGCCATCGGCGCGAGCCGATCGATCGGCCGGCCGTTCGCTCGGGTCCAGGCCGCCTCGAACACCAAGGTCTCGGCACCGTCGACGGCGGTGACCGCGTCGGAGAGATAGTGCGCGATCGCCTGGAACGCCCCGAGCGGCTTCCCGAACTGCTCGCGATCCTTCGCGTACTGCACCGTGATGTCGAGCGCGTAGCGAGCGCCACCGACGGCCTGCGCGGCCAGGAGGACGATGCCGTCGAGCAGGGTCTCGTTCCACGTGTCCCAGCCCGTGCCCGCACGGCCCAGCCGCGCCGCAGCCGGCACCCGCACACCGGCGAGCGTCACCTCGTATTGCGTGTCCGAGCCGATGGTCATCTGCTGGTTCAACATGAGCCCGGGCGTGGCGGCGTCGACCAGGAACAGGTCGACGTCGTGCGCTCCGGCACCGGTGCGCGCGAGCACGACCAGCGCGCTCGCGGCCGAAGCGAACGGGACGTGCCACTTCACGCCGTCGAGCACGAAGCCGTCCGAGTCGGCGGTCGCTCGGGCCTGCACACCACGCGGGCCGAAGCCGTTGCCGGGCTCGAGCCACGCGGTCGACAGGATCGTGTCGCCGGCGACGATCTTCGGCAGCCATTCGCGCTTCTGTTCGTCGGTCCCCGCTCGCAACAACACGCCGGCCGCCATCACCGCGCTGACGAAGTGCGGCGTGGGCGCGAGCGCGCGCCCCAGCTCCATGTAGACGACGGCGCCCTCCAACGCGCTCATCTCCGAGCCGCCGTAGGCCGCCGGGATCATGAGACCGATGAGGTCGAGCTCCGCCATCTGCTTCCACAAGTCGGGCGGATACCCGACCGGATCGTCTTCGAGCGCGCGCACGGTCTCGAGCGACGCGTACGAGCTGCAAACGCCGCGCACCATCTCCCGCAGCATCTCCTGCTCGGGTGAGAGGTCGAGATCCATCCGCTATCTCCTCGCAATTCTCGTCATGGCCGCCACTCGTCACCGCGGCGCGTCCAGGGATTGTCGTCGTGATCGACCGGCAGCGCGATGCGCGCGGTGCAATCGGTCTTCAGGTCGCCGTCGACCGTCAGCCGGACGAGCACGGTGGCCCAACCACATCCGACGTCGTCGGTCTCGACGTGCTCGACGGCCGCCGAGAGCACCATCGTGTCGCCCGGGAACACCGAGCCCAGCATCCGGAACTTCATGCGTCCGAGCCGACCGTAGGGTCCCGACCAGTCGGTGAGGTACCGCTCGAACCACGCTGCCTGATTGGGTGTGTTCAAGAAGATGTCGCGCGTGCCGTTGCGGTTGACCGCGAAATCGTGATCGTGGTGCATCGGCCGCGTGTCGCGCGTCGCGAGCGCGCCGAGCACGACGGTCGTGGCCGTCACGTCGTATCGCAGCTCGGGTAGGACGTCGCCGGGCCGCACCGCGTCGAAGGTCAGCTTGTGCGTATCGGTCGGGATGCTCACGACGTCTCCCGCTTGTAGCCGAAGCCGGTGTACGACTCGACGCCGACGAGCTCGTCGCGTTGGTTCGCGTACTCCACGTCGATCACCCAGAACCGCCCGGAGCCGAGCTTCGTCGTCTTGGGCTCGCTGACCGAACGGAGGATCTGGCGCGTACGCAAGACGTCGCCCGGGCGCACCGGCTCGTGGAACACGATCGTGTTGTCGCTCATGATCGCCTCCGGCAACCCGAAGAGCTCCTTGAGATCGAAGTGCACCTGCAACGGCAGCGCCTGCTGCGTTCGCCCGGGAGCCCAGTGATGCGGCCGGAACCAGACTGACAACATCGTGGGCGGCGCGATCGGCCCGGCCGTGATCTCCCCGGCGGTGTCGTCGTCCCAGAACAGCGGGTTGCCGTTCTCCACCGATGCACATGACGTCCAGATGTAGCCGCGCTCCACCGGGAATTCGCCGGTCTCCTCGTATTGCACCCGGCCGATGAGCGCCTCGACCTCGGCGGGGAGCGTGCTCGTGTCGGTCATGCCGCAACTCCTTCCTCGCGGAGCGTCGCGATCTCCGAAGCCGAGTAGCCGACCTCGCGCAGCAGTGCATCGGTGTCGGTGACCGTCGCGTCGCGCACGACAGGCCCGGGCTGGGCCCGGTCCATGCCGGCGAGCACCCAGCCGACCTGCTCGAAGTCGCCATGGCCGTCGGCGCTCGCACTCGTGAACACGCCCCGATCACGGAAGTGGCCGGCCGCAACGAGCTCCGGGACCGTCGCGATCTCCGACACGCAGGTGTCGGCCGGCCCGAGCTCGGCAACCCACTCGTCTCGCGTGCGCCGCGCGAACGCGGCTCGGAAATCGGCGCGCATCGCATCCTGAGCCGCGTCGTCGGCTTGGTGTTCGAGCCACTGCTCGCAACCGAGCGCGCGGCACAGGTTCGCGAAGAAGTGCGGTTCGATCGCGCCGACCGCGATCCAACGGCCGTCGGCGCAGCCGTACACGTCGTAGCAGGCGTAGCGACCGGTGAGGATGTTGTGTCCGGGCCCGGGTATCTCGCCCGTTGCGAGGTACTCGTCGACGTAGAGTGACATGAGCGCGACCACACCGTCGGCAACCGAGACGTCGAGGGTCGCGCCCTCGCCGGTGGCCGCCCGCTGCACGAGCGCCGCGAGGATCGCGATCACGGCTTGCATGCCTCCGCCGGCCGCGTCGCCGATCGTCGCACCCGGCAGCGCGGGCCCGCCCTCGGTGGAGCGGCCCGAGCAGTCGAGGTAGCCGCCCACCGCGAGGTAGTTGAGATCGTGGCCCGCCCACTGCGACCGCGGCCCCGACTGCCCGTAGCCGGTCGTCGAGCAGTAGACGACGCCCGGGTTGAGTGCGCGCACGTCGGCGGGACCGATGCCCAGACGGTCGACCACCCCGGGACGGAAGCTCTCGATCACGACGTCGGCACGAACGGCGAGCTTGAGGAACGCATCGCGACCCGGAGGCTGCTTCAGATCGAGCAACACGCGTTCCATGCCTCGGTGCCCGCTGTAGGCGTAGAACGGCGGCACGATCTGCACGCCCGACCGCCTGGGCGGCGGTCCGACCTTCACCACGCGCGCGCCGTAGTCGGCCAGCCAGCGCGACGTACGCGCGGCCGGCCCGACGCTCGCGAGATCGAGCACCGTCACCCCCGAAAGCATCCCGTTAATCATTTCGGGTCAGAAGTTCTTCGGGAGGCCGAGCGCGCGCCGGGCGATGATGTTCTTCTGGACCTCGGAGGTGCCGCCACCGATCGTGTCGATCACCGTGTACCGGTACGTCGACTCGGCTCGACCCTCCATCGGCGCAGCCTCGGTGCGCACCCGGAGCTGGCTGCCCGGAGCCGCGAGGTCCATCGACGCGTTGGCCAGCCGGCGCGAGAACTCGGTGGCGAACAGCTTGTACTGCGACGACTCGATGGTCGGCGGCGGCGTGTCGGGCACCTTCTCGCCCTTCATCGAAGCCGCGACCACACGGAGGCCGAGCACGCGGGACACCTCGGCATCCGTGACGAGCCGCGCGATCTCCCGGCGCACCACGGCGTCGTCGCGGAGCGGCTCGCCGTCGCGCTCGGCGGTGCGGACGTACTCGATGAGGAGATCGAGCCGCTGATTGATCGGAGAGAACGTGAACATCGTGAACCGCTCGAGGTCGAGCGCCTGGGAGATGTACTGGAAGCCGCGGTTGACCTCGCCGACGACGTACTCGTCGGGCACGAACACGTCTTCGATGAACACCTCGTTGGTGCGCTCGTCGCCCATCGTCCAGATGCAATTGATCGTGACGCCGGGCTGGTCGAGCGGCACGAGCATGAGCGTGATGCCGCGATGCTTGTCGTCGGGGTTCGTCCGGGTGCCGAGCCAGTACCACTCCGCGAAGTGCGCCGACGTGGTCCAGGTCTTCTGGCCGTTGAGGATCCAACCGGGCTTGCCGTCACGCTCGCCCCGCTCCGCCTTCAGCCGCATCGACGCCGCGTCGGAACCGGCATTCGGCTCGCTGTAGCCGACCGCGAACTCCACGTCGTTGCGCAGGATCTTCGGCAGGAACTCCCCTTTCAGGAAGTCGCTCGCCTCCTTGATGAGGGTCTTGCCGATGATGCCGACACCCTTGCCGATCTGCGGTCCGCCGCGCGCCGCCAACGCCTCGTTGAGGAGGTACTCGTAGACGCCTTCACCCTCCGAGCCGCCGTACTCCTTCGGCCACGTCAGCCCGAGCCAACCCCGCTCGCCGACCTCGCGCATGAAGGCCCGGCGCTTCGGCGTGTCGACGATCTGGGCCATGTTCTCCCGCGTCAGGTCGAACACGTCGGGATCATCGTGCTCGTCGAGAAACCGCTCCACCTCCGCCGCGAAGGCGCGCTGCTCGGGCGAGAACTCGAAATCCATGAACGTCCCCTCACGATCTGACGGATCGTCAGATGCGTCCCGAATCATACGAGTGAGCCGCAACCCGTCGCCGCCCGTCGCCTATCGGAAGAAGAGGACCAGCAGGACGCCCGCCGCGATGATCCTGGCGACGAGCCAGTGGTAACGCCGGCGATCCCGCGGTGTCAGCGGCTTGTCTCTGCCGCCGTCGTTCGCCCGGACACCGTGGGTGCGAGAGCCCATGCCACCATCGTCGCGCCGGCCGGCTCACTTTTGCGATTGCCGCGCCGGCAACCCTGCAGACCCCGAGCCCGTGGCCGGCGGTCGCGGACGCCGCCGTCGCAGTCGCAGTCGCAGTCGCGGATCTCCGCATCGAGCGTCAGACCCGTCGCCGTCTCGCTACACGGCGCTGGCCGGGACTCGGCGGGGCTTACGATGGTCGCGACGTGACATCTTCAAATCCTGTAACTCACGACGACCTGATCGCCAAGAACCGGCGGACGAGCGTGCTGATGCTCGCGGTCGAGTTCCTGCTCGTCGGGACCCTCGGCGGGGCGATCGGACTGCTCGTCACGCGCTCGCCCGGCGCCGGCATCGCGATCGGCGCCGGGATCGCGATCGCCATCGACCTCATCGGATGGCTCGTCGCGGTCCGGGCGACGATCGCATTGACACACGCGGTCGAAGTGACGCCCGAGCAGGCGAAAGTGCTCCACGACGTCGTGGAGGGCCTGTGCATCCGGACCGGGCTCCCGAAGCCGAAGGTGTACATCGTCGACGATCCCGCGCCCAACGCGTTCGCGTTCGGCCGGTCACCGAGCCGCGCCGGCGTATGCGTCACGAGTGGCCTCCTCAATCTCATGTCGCGCCGCGAGCTCGAAGGCGTGCTCGCGCACGAGCTCTCACACATTCGCAACCGCGACGTCCAAGTCAAGACACTCGCGGTGACGACCGTCGGGCTCCTCGTTGCGGTCGCCGACATCTCGGCTCGCGCCTCATGGTTCGCAGACTGGGGTGACAACAACGACAACGGCGGCTTGCTCCTCGTCGCCGTCGCGATTGTCGCCGGCGCCCTGGCCTTCGGCGCGCGGTTGTTGTCGTTCGCGATCTCCCGACACCGCGAGGAGTTGGCCGACACGAGCGCCGCCGCGCTGATCTCACCCGACGGGCTCCGGCGCGCACTCGAGAAGCTCGAAGCCGACCACACCGTGCTCCAACACGTGTCGCGCGCCACCGCGCATCTCTGGGTCGTCACGCCGTTGCACTTCGAGGGCAAAGCACAGCACGCGCGCTCGAACCGCCTCTTCGACACGCACCCTCCCCTCGACGAACGCATCGCGATCCTGCGCAAGCTCGAGGGCCTCGACCCGAGCCAGCGCGGGCCGGTCGACCAGACCTCGACCGGCGTTCCAGTCGACCTCGCGCAGCTCGCGGCCTCGACCCAGCTGCGCACCGCCCGCGGATCCGGTGCGAGTCCCGCGCCGTTGGCCCCCACCGCGACCGGCTGGAGCCTCCCGCCGAGCGCGCAGGGACAGGTCACGACGCTTGCCGACCCGGCCGGCTCGGCGCCCTCGGTCCCGTCGCCGACCGGCCATCCGCCCGGCTGGTACCACGCCGACGCGGCGACCCTTCGCTACTGGGACGGCACGGCCTGGACCGCGTGGACCGCGCACTGGAACGGGCGCCGCTGGGTGTCGGCGCGCCCGACCTGACCCACAACACCGACCCGTTTCCTCATCTGATGAGCGAACGCGTCGTACCGCGCCCAATTTCCAATTCTGATGAGGGTTCGCGTCGTCGCGGCCGGCGTCGGCTCGGGCTACGTGACCACGCCGCGGGCGCGCAGGCCGGCCACGTCGTCGGGCGATAGGCCGAGCTCCGACTCGAGCACCGCTTCGGTGTGCTCCCCCACCCACGGCACACGCGTCTCGGGCCCCTCCATCATGTTCGACAGCTTCACCGGATTGCCGGGCACGAGCACGGGCTGTTCGACACCGTCGGTGCGCGGCATCTCGACGATCATGTTCCGCGCCGCGAGATGAGGATCCGAGATCACGTCGGGCGCACGGTTGCTCGGGCCCGCGACGATGCCGGCCGCGGTGAGCGCCTCCGCCGCCGCGAGTTTCGTGCGCCGTGACGCCCACTCGTCGACGGCGGGCCGGATCTCCGACTCGAGCGCGGGACCCCAGCCCGCGCGCGTCGCGAAACGCGGATCGTCCTTCCACTCCGGATGGCCGACCAGCTCCGCGAGCTTGAAGAATTGGTGCTCGCGCACGATTTGCACGACGACATAGCCGTCGGAGGCGCGGAAGCCCTCGCAGATCACCTCGAGTCCCTTGTCGGGCTCGGGCCTGACACCGAGCGACCAGAAGTTGGTGACGATGTCGGTCATCGCGACGATCGCGTCGAACATCGCGATGTCGACGTATTGACCGACGCCGGTGCGATCACGATGGCGCAGGGCGGCGAGGATGCCGATCACGCCGAACAGACCCGAGCTGATGTCCCCGAGCGCGCCGACCGGGATCGTGACCGGTGGCTCGCCCGGGTGCCGGTAGTCGTAGATACCCGACATGGCCTCGACGATCGACGCGTACGCGGGCCAGTCGCGATACGGCGTGGCGACCGTGTTGCCGAAACCGGAGATCGACACGTACACCGCACGCGGGTGGAGCGCAGAGATGTCGGCGTAGCCCAGGCCCATGCGGTCCATGGTGCCGGGCTTGAAGTTCTCGGCCACGACGTCGAACTTGGGCACGAGCGCCAAGAAGAGGTCACGACCCGCGGGTGACTTCAGATCGAGCCCCACGCTGCGCTTGCCGAAGTTGTTGCGCAGGTAGGTCGCTCCGACCTTGCGGCCCTGCGGATCGATCATCGCCGGCGACGACGCCCGTCCCGACTCGCCGTGCTCGGGATGCTCGACCTTCACGACCTCCGCGCCCAGGCGGGCGAGCATCTGGGTGGCGAACGGCAACGCCTGCATCTGCTCGGCCGCCAACACGCGCACACCGTCGAGCGGTTTGCCGAAGCCTTGCGCGCCGGCGTTCGCAACATCTCCCAATCGCACGGGCGACACTGTACGGCCGGCTCCCGGTCGGTCCCGGCTGGGCTCGGGCGAGAGGAGCCCGCGTAGACTCACGGCCATGAGGGGAATCATCAGTGCTGCCGGCTACGTGCCGTTCCGCCGTCTCGACCGCGGCGACATTGCCAAGACGTTCGGCTCCGGAGGGGGCAAGGGCACCCGGTCGGTCGCCTCGTACGACGAGGACACGACCACGATGGCCGTCGAGGCGGCCCGCCTCGCCCGGCGCTCGACACCCGACGACCCGGCGCTCGGCGCCTTGTGGTTCTCGACCGCCAACCCCGCCTACCTGGACAAGAACAACGCGTCGGCCATCCACGCGGCGCTCCGGCTCGACACCCAGGTGGGCGCGCTCGACTTCGGTGGCGCCCTCCGCTCCGGTGTCGGCGCGCTGCGCACCGCGCTCGACGGCAACGGCTGCGTGCTGGTGATCGCGTCCGACATGCGCGGCGGGCTCCCGACGAGCGCCGACGAGTCGCAGGGCGGCGACGGCGCGGCCGCCGTGGTGGTGGGTTCCGACGCCGACGGTCCGGTGATCGCCGAGTACCTCGGGGCCGCGAGCGCGACCGAGGAGTTCATCGAGCGTTGGCGCGCTCCGGGATCGGATCGGTCCCGCGCCTGGGAAGAGCGATTCGGCGAGGTGAAATACGCACCGCTCGCCGAACAGGCCTGGAACGGCGCCCTGAAGGCAGCCGAGCTCTCACCCGACCAGATCGATCGCCTCATCGTCACCGGCATGCATGCTCGCGCGGTGCGAGGCGTCGCCGGCCGCCTGGGCGCGTCGAAGGCGGCCATGGCCGACGACCTCGCGGCGACAGTCGGCAACACGGGCACCGCGCACCCCGCGCTGTTGCTCACGAACGCGCTCGAGAGCGCGGAGCCCGGCCAGGTCATCGCGCTCGTCGTGCTCGCCGACGGTGTCGACGTGCTGCTCTTCCGCACCACGCCGGCCATCTCGTCGTACCGGCCTGCTCGCTCGGTCGCGACGCAGGTCGCGAACGGCGGCGCACTGACCTACGGCAAGTTCCTCTCGTGGCGCGGCCACGCGACGCTCGAGCCGCCGCGCCGCCCGGAGCCGGAGCGCATCTCGGCATCGGTCTCGGGGCGCAGTGAGGAATGGAAGTACGCGTTCGTCGGCTCTCGCGACCACGAAAGCGGCGAGCTCCACCTCCCGCCCGCGCGCGTCTCGCGCGTCGGCGACGCGGTCGACGACATGGTGAAGGCGCCGATGTCGGAGGTGCAAGGCACGATCGCCTTGTTCACGATCGATCGCATCGCCTTCTCGCTGAGCCCGCCGATCACCTTCGCGGTGGTCGACTTCGACGGCGGTGGCCGGCACCCCGTGGAGCTCGTCGACGTCGACGTCGACACGTTGCAGATCGGCGACCGGGTCGAGATGACCTTCCGCAAGCTGTTCACCGCCGACGACATTCACAATTACTTCTGGAAAGCGCGGCCGGTCCGCGACTGAGAGGGAGAAACAGTGGCTTCCCACGGAATCAAGGATCGAGTCGCGATCGTCGGGATGGGCTGCACGCCGTTCGGCGAGCACTGGAACAAGGGCACCGACGACCTGCTGATCGACGCCGCCGAAGAGACGTTCGCGTCGGCCGGCATCAACAAGGACGACGTCGACGCCTACTGGCTCGGCACCGCGATGTCGGGCATGAGCGGCATGGCGCTCGCCCGGCCGCTCCAGCTCCACGACAAGCCGGTGACGCACGTCGAGAACTTCTGCGCCACCGCCTCCGAGGCCATCCGCAACGCCGCCTACGCGGTGGCGAGCGGCGCGTACGACACCGCAATGGCGATCGGCGTCGAGAAGGTGAAGGACAGCGGCTACCAGGGGCTCGTGGGCGCGGCCAAGACACCGACCGACGGCACCGGCCGCACGCTCACCGCGGCCGCGATGTTCGCGATGTGTGCTCCCGGCTACGGCAAGAAGTACGGCGTCGACAACGAGCAGATGCGTGAAGTCCTCGCCCGCATCGCGTGGAAGAACCACTACAACGGCGCCCGCAACCCGCGCGCCCAGTTCAAAAAAGAAGTCTCGATGGAGACGATCTGCAACGCGCCGCTCATGGCGGGCGGACTCGGCGTGTACGACTGCTCGGGCGTGGCCGACGGCTCCGCCGCCGCGATCATCGTGCGCGCCGAAGACGCGCACAAGTACACCGACAAGCCGATCTACATCAAGGCGCTCTCACTCGTGGCCGGCAACTGCTCCGGCAACGCGGACCCGGCGTACGACTACACGACGTTCCCCGAGATCGCGGCGACCGGTCGCGACGCCTACGCGCAAGCGGGTGTCACCAACCCCCGCGAAGAGATCGCGATGGCCGAGGTGCACGACTGCTTCACGCCGGCCGAGCTCCTCATCTACGAAGACCTCCAGTTCGCGGAACGAGGCTCGGCGTGGAAGGAAGTGCTGGCCGGCACTTTCGATCTCAAGGGTGACATGCCCGTGAACCCCGACGGCGGCTTGAAGAGCTTCGGCCACCCGGTTGGCGCCTCCGGCCTGCGCATGATGTTCGAGGCGTGGCTCCAGCTCCGCGGCGAGGCTCCGGAAGAGCGCCGGATCGGCAACGACCGCCCGCTCGCACTGACGCACAATCTCGGCGGATATCCCGGCGAGATGGTTTCGTTCGTGTCGATCCTCGGCCGCGAGCTCGGCTAGCGGGCGAAGCACCCGAAAAATGAGCGGGGCGGCGCTGGCGTTCGTCGTACTCGGCGCGCTCGTTGTGATCGGCGCGCCGATCGCCCTGAGCATTCCCGGCACCCGATCCGAGTGGACGCAACTGCTGTTCGAGTCCGCGGCGATCGGCCTCGTCGTCGAGTTGTTCGTCGCGATCGTTCTCCTCCATGCCGGCTACTACTCGATCGCGACCGCACTGACGTTCACGGTCGTACTCGTCGCCGGGGCCGTGATCGCGCTGCGGAGATCGAGCCGGCGCGACGGGACACCAGGTCCCGACCGCTCGCTCCTGCACGGCGTGGAACCGGCGTTGATCGGGCTCGCGACGGTCGTGCTCGTCGGAGCCGCGTTGTGGATCCGGCGCGCGCCGTCGTACTTCATCTTCCAGACCGGCGACATGGGTGGCTACGTCAACTCCGCGAACATCCTCATGCGGTCGGCGCGCTTCGGGACCGAGCCCAACGGGTTCACGTTGTTCCTGCGCGAGACGAACCTCGTGCTCGGCCGTGCGAACACGGTCGCCGGGCTTCCCGCACTGGGCGCGATTCTCCTCCTCGGCGTGATCGCGTTCGCGCGCACGCTCCGGCTCCACGTCGCCGTCGTGCTCGGGATCGGGCTGCTCGTCGTCGTGCACCCGGTGACGGTTTGGTACTCGCTGTTCCCCGCAGCCGAGTCGCTCTACGCGCCGCTCGTCATCGCCCTGCTGTACTTCGTCGTGCGCGCCCGGTCCCTCACGTCGAACGCGTACGCAACCATCGCGGGAATCGTCGCCGGCTCACTGCTCCTCGTGCGCGGCGAGGCAATGCTGCTCGCGCCGGTCATCGTGCTGGCACTGTTCGCGTCGACCGCGGTTGACGACGACACGACGATCGCGGTGCAACGGCGGTTCACCGTCGTGTCGTTGCTCACGCTGTTCCTCGCGTACGCATACGACGTGCACTACGTGCACGCATACTTCGTCACCCAACTCCATCACCTCCTTCCCGGCCCCCTGTACCGCCTCACGGCCGATGCGCACCTGGTGCAGATCTCGATCTTCTTGGTGATCGCCGGCGCGATCGCGCTCGCGGCCGTGCTCTGGTGTGCGCGACTCGTCACTCGGGTCGTGCGCCCGCGTACCGTCACCCGGTCGCGCACCTTCTGGCGCGCGGCGTACGCGGCAGTGGTCGTCGTCACCGCGGGCGCGTTGGCGACGCTGCACGTCTCGGGTCTGGGGAACACCCTCGTGCGGTGGGGCCCCGTGCTGATCGTCCTCGTGCTGCTCGGCCTCGTCGCCCTGGTACTGCAACCCGGCGAGGCGCTCGATGCGGGCTCGGGCCTGCTGTTCCTGCTCGTGATCGGCACGTACATCGTGCTGTTCGCGCGTCGCGTGCCGGCACCCAAAGTCCAGACCTACTACCTCTACTTCGACCGCTACCTCTACAGCGAGGTGCTCCCCGCCGCCCTCGTGTTGGGCGCGATCGGTCTGCACCTGCTACTGGGCGCCGGCGCCCGGGTCGCGCGCTCGTCTCGCGCCGAGGTCACGATCGCCGGGCGCATCGCGGTCGTTGCCGTGCTGACAATCGCCGCGATCGGTTTGCTCCCCCAGATCGACCAGACCCGGCATGCAACCAAGTACCGGCTCTTCGGTCACTCCTACGCCGCACTGCAGAGTCTCGATCGCCTCACCGGAGGGCACGCCGGGAGCGCCGTCGTGTACTCCGGCTCCAAGATGCGCCCGTACCGCTGGTTCTACCCGAACACCTACCGAGCCTTCGCGCTGCCGCTCCAACAGTCGTTCGACCGACAAGTGTTCGGCATCCCACCGCGAGGACTGGGGCGCGATGCCGTGTACGACGCGGCGGAGGCCCACATGGTGTTGCAGCGCAACCAGCTCGCGTCGGGCTACCTCGTCGTGCTCCAGATGCCGGGCCGATCACGACTTCCGGACGACGAGAACACCCGTTACCTCGAGACGCTCCGGTACGCGTGCCCGACACTCGGGCAGACGAAGAGCGGGTCGGCAACGAGCTGGATGTTCGCCGAGTTGAAATTCGACATCTACGCGATCAAGTAGGGCCACCTCCCCGACGAGGTACGGCCGGGCGCGTTGCCTCGTAGGATGCCGCCATGGCCAAGATCACGCTGGTCGGCGCGGGCTCGACGGTGTTCGCGCGCAACCTGCTCGGCGACATCCTCGCCTACGAGGAGCTCACGGAGTCGGAGATCACCCTCTTCGACATCGACGCCGCTCGCCTCGACACCTCCGAGTTGGTCGCGAAGCGGGTGGCGGATGCGTTGGGTTCGCCCGCCAAGATCCGGACCACGACCGATCGCAGAGCCGCACTCGACGGCGCCGATTACGCGATCAACATGATCCAGGTCGGCGGGTACGAGCCGTGCACCGTCACCGACTTCGAGATCCCCAAGCAGTTCGGGCTGCGCCAGACGATCGCCGACACCATCGGAATCGGCGGGATCATGCGCGGGCTGCGCACGATTCCCGTCTTGCTGGCGATCTGCGCCGACATGCAAGAGCTGTGCCCCGACGTGTGGTTCCTGAACTACACGAACCCGATGGCGATCAACTGCCGGGCGATAGCCCGCGCGAGCAACATCCGCACCGTCGGCCTCTGCCACAGCGTGCAGGGCACCGCATTCGAGCTCTCCCAAGACCTCGGCATTCCGTACGCGGAGATCGACTATCTCGCCGCCGGCATCAACCACATGACGTTCTATCTCCGCTTCGAACGCCACGGAGAAGACCTCTACCCGAGGCTGCGCGCACTGGCGGAGTCGGGCGCAGTACCCGAAGGCAACCGGGTGCGGTACGAGCTGCTCCGGCACTTCGGCTACTTCGTCACGGAGTCGAGCGAGCATTTCGCCGAGTACGTGCCATGGTTCATCAAGCGCGACCGCGCGGACCTCATCGATCGCCTCAACGTGCCGCTCGACGAATACCCGCGCCGCTGCGTCGAGCAGATAGCGCGCTGGGACGCCGAGCGCGAGCAACTCGAACGCGGCGATGCGATCGACGTCGAACGCAGCTTCGAGTACGCATCGACGATCATCCGGAGCATCGAGACCGGTAAGCCGAGAGTGATCTACGGCAACGTCCCCAATCACGGGCTCATCGACGACCTCCCCGAAGGATGCACCGTCGAAGTCCCGTGCCTCGTCGACGGCGCCGGCGTGCAACCCACGCGCGTCGGTGCGTTGCCGCCTCAACTTGCCGCCTTGATCCGAACCAACGTCAACGTCCAAGAACTGACGGTGGAGGCTGCGCTCACCGGTCGCCGCGAGCACGTGTACCACGCCGCGATGCTCGACCCGCACACCGCAGCCGAGCTCGACCTCGACCAGATCCACGCGCTCGTAGACGCCCTCATCGCCGAACACGGCGCTTGGATCCCGGCCCTCGACTGAGAGACCGCGATGACAGCGAACGAAGCCGAGCGCCAACGCTGGAACGACGAGCGTTGGGTCGCGGTGTGGCCCAAACGCGAAGCGCTCACCGACGCGATCACTCCCTTCCTGCTCGAAGCCCTTGCGCTGCAGCCGGGCGAGCGCGTGCTCGACGTCGGCTGCGGAGGCGGCAAGCCCACGATCGCCGCGGCCCAGATCGTCGGATCGTCGGGCACCGCCGTCGGCTCCGACTTCTCGGTGCCGCTGATCGATCTCGCGACCCGGCGAGCCGCAGAGGCGGGCGTCGACAACGTTTCGTTCTGCGTGGCCGACGTGCAACACGAGAGTCCGGCCGGCGGACCGTTTCAGGTCGTGATGAGCCAGTTCGGTGTGATGTTCTTCGACGAGCCCGTCGCCGCGTTCACGAACATCCACGCGCACCTCGAAGCCGACGGGCGGATCGCGTTCGCGTGCTGGCAGCACGCCGATCGCAACCCCTGGTTCGTCGGCACCGCGCTCGCCGGCCTCGCGCCGCCGCCGCCCGCTCCCGCACCGGGCAAGAGTCCCGTCGGCCCCTTCACGCTCGGCGACCACGAACGCACACGACGCATCCTGGAGTCCGCCGGATTCGCGAACGTTCATCGCGAGGCCCACGAGATCCGGCGCGAGATACCCGACGACGCGCTGGTCGACGAGACGCAGCTCATGCGCATCGGTGTACCAGCCGACAAGATGGCCGCCGCGACCGCGGCGGTGACCGATCACCTCGAACAGTTCCGGGCGCGGCCGGGCGTCGTCATGCTGCCGCTCGCCTTCCAGATCTTCCAAGCAACCGCTCGATAGAAAGGACCGCCGTGCAACACGTTCGCCTCGGCCGCACCGGGCTGCAGGTCTCGAGGATCTGCCTCGGCACCATGACCTTCGGACTCCAAGTCGACGAGGACGGCTCGCGCGCCATACTCGATCACGCCGACGAAAAAGGCATCACGTTCCTCGACGCAGCCGACGTCTACCCGTTGGGCGGCGACCTCACCACCGCCGGGCGCACGGAGGAGATCCTCGGACGTTGGCTGCAAGGTCGCCGCGATCAGTTCGTGGTCGCGACCAAGTGCTTCGGGCCGATGGGACCGCGAGCGTGGGACGCAGGGAACAGCCGGCGCCACATCATGGACGCGATCGATGCCTCGCTGCGTCGACTGCAAACCGACTTCATCGACCTGTACCAGCTCCACTTCGACGACCGGAACGTGCCGCTCGAAGAGTCGCTGCAAGCTCTCGACGACCTCGTACGCGTGGGCAAAGTGCGTTACGTCGGCTGCTCCAACTTTCTCGCGTACCGTCTGGCGCAGGCACTCGGCAAGAGCGCGACGCTCGGCATCGCGCGCTTCGACTGCATACAACCGCGCTACAACCTGATCTTCCGGGAGTTCGAACGCGAGCTGCTCCCGCTCTGCCTCGACGAAGGTGTAGGAGTGATCCCCTACAACCCGATCGCCGGCGGTCTCCTGTCGGGCAAGCACGACCGCACGAAACCCCCCGAAGAAGGGACACGATTCACACTCGGCAACGCCGGCGCGATGTACCAGGACCGGTACTGGCACGACAACGTGTTCGACACAGTCGATGCCATCGCGAAGGTCGCCGACAGCGCGGGCATCCCACTGCCGACCCTTGCGGTCGCGTGGACACTCCAACATCCCGCGATTACCGCTCCGATCGTCGGTGCCAGCCGCCCCGAACAACTCGACGCGACCTGCGCCGCAGTCGACACGCAGCTCGACGCGGACCTCCTGAGCACGCTGAACGAGCTGACGGCGCCCTACCGCAGGGGGGATGCGCCCCGCTGACAACTAGCGGGCCGCGCGCCACATCGTCGTCACGGTGGGGCCGTTGCCAACGAGGGTGAACTCGCCGATCGGACGGAAGCCCAGGCGCTCGTAGCGCGCGAGGTTCCTCGGGTTACTCGACTCGAGGTACGCGGGAAAGTGCCGCGCGTCGACCACGGCGAGATTCTCGGCGAGCAAGGCCTCACCGATCCCCTGACCCCGATGATCGTCATGCGTCGCGACAATGCTCAGGTAGTAGTGCGGTTCGTCGTGCGGGTGCGCGTCCTCGAACTGGAGGAGCGCCTCGAGCACCGTCGCGGCACGCTCCCCGAGATACTCGTCGAGGAGAAGCGGGATGCTCCGCTCCGCCGCGCGGGTCAACTCCAAGCCGTTCGGGACCGCCCAAACCGCCACCGCCTCCGCCTGGTCGGTCATCCACGAGAAGCCCTGCGGCCACATGCTCTCGGCGAACAAGCGCCACCAACGTCGAAAGGCAACCGGCCGCGACCCCTCGTCGGGGAACGCCCAACTCCACACCGGATCGTCGAGGAACGCCAAGCTGATCGTGTCGACGACGGCATCGACATCGGCAGACTCCACGGCCCGGGCCTTCAATTGCACGCCGCGCAAGCTACCCGAACGCACCGACTACACGGCTCCGAGAACAGGGGTTAGCTTGCACCGACATGCCCGACATCGCGGTCCCGTTCTTCACCTCCGTACCCGCGGCACCACCACCGTGGCCCGGCATCGTCGTGGTGATGGAAGGCAACGGCATCTCTCCCCAACTCCTGCGCGTCTGCGAGCGCCTCGCACACGAGGGCTACGCCACCGTCGCGCCCGACCTCTACTGGCGATTCGGCGGGAGCGACCCGACCCACGCGATGGACCACCTCGGCGCGCTGCAACACGCCGACGGACGCGCCGACATCGTCGAATCCGTCAGCTGGCTGCGCGCGATCGGCGCGACCAAAGTCGGCATCACCGGCTTCTGCATGGGAGGCGGCTACGCGTACCTCGCCGCAATCTCCGGCGACGTCGATGCCGCCGTGCCCTTCTACGGCGCCGGCATCGCACAGCGGCTCGCCACCGCGCAGTGCCCCCTGCTCGCATTCTTCGGCGGGAACGACGAATGGATCCCGCGAGCCGACATCGCCAAGGTCGAGCAGCACCACCCCGGCGACGTGATCGTCTACGAAGACGCGGAGCACGGCTTCATGCGCGACGGCTCCGAGAACTACCACGAAACCGCGGCCACCGACGCGTGGACCCGGCTCCTCGCATTCTTCGCGCAACACCTCCGGGAGCAATGATGGAAACACGAACACTCGGCAAGACCGGCATCCAAGTCTCGGTGCAATGCCTCGGCGCCATGATGTTCGGCCTGTGGGGCAACCGAGACCACGACGACTGCGTTCGGATCATTCACCATGCGCTCGACAACGGCATCAACTTCGTCGACACCGCCGACGTCTACTCGCAGGGAGAGTCGGAAGAGATCGTCGGCAAGGCCCTCAAAGGACGACGAGACCAAGTCGTGCTCGCGACCAAAGTCCACGGCCAGATGGGCGAAGGCCCGAACCGGCAAGGCAACTCCCGCCGCTGGATCCGCTCCGAGATCGAAGAAAGCCTGCGGCGCCTCGGAACCGACTACATCGACCTCTACCAAATCCATCGGCCCGACCCGACCGTCGACGTCGAGGAAACACTCTCAGTGCTGACAGACCTCCTCCACGAAGGCAAAGTCCGGGCGATCGGCAGCTCCACGTTTCCGGCCGAAGAGATCGTCGAAGCGCAGTGGGTCGCCGAGACGCGAGGCTACGAACGGTTCCGGTGCGAGCAGCCGCCGTACTCCATACTCGCTCGAGGAATCGAACGAGCCGTGCTCCCGACGTGCGCGCGCTACGGCATGGGCGTGATCGTCTGGAGCCCGCTCAACGGCGGTTGGCTCACCGGCAAGTACAAACGCGGCCAGGAATACCCGAAAGGGACTCGGGCATCGTGGGGACTCATGGACGGACCCGAAGCCCGGCACAATCTGCGAAAGTTCGACGCCATCGAACAGCTCGAGAAGGTTGCCGCCGACGCCGGCACCTCGCTGACGCACCTCGCGATCGCATGGAGCGTCGCACATCCGGCAGTCACCGCGACCATCATCGGCCCCAAGACACTCGAGCAGCTCGACGGCCTCCTCGGCGCCGCCGAGGTGGAGCTCGACACGACGACACTCGACCGCATCGACGAGGTCGTGCCGCCCGGCAGAACGCTGCACGCACCCGACGACGGCTACGAATCACCGAACCTCACAGCCTCGGCCCGACGCCGAAACTGAAGGAGTACGCACTCATGGAACTTCGACGACTCGGACGAACCGCGCTTCGCGTAAGCGAACTCTGCCTCGGCACGATGAACTTCGGTCCATTGACGACCCAAGAAGACTCGTTCGTGATCATGGATCGCGCACTCGAGCTCGGCATCAACTTCTTCGACACGGCAAATCGCTACGGCGGTCCGAAAGGAGCCGGAGCCACCGAAACAATCATCGGGAACTGGTTCGCGCAGGGCGGCGGACGTCGCGAGAAAGTCGTACTCGCGACGAAGGTCTTCGGTCCGATGAGCGAATGGCCGAACGACGGCGGGCTCTCGGCCCGCCACATCCGCGACGCCTGCGAAGCCAGCCTTCGGCGACTCCAAACTGACCACATCGACCTCTACCAGATGCACCACGTCGACCGGAACGCACCGTGGGAAGAGATCTGGCAGGCGATGGAGAACCTCGTCGACCACGGGAAGGTCATCTACGTCGGCAGCAGCAACTTCGCAGGCTGGCACATCGCGCAGGCCAACGAAGCCGCGGCGAAGCGCAACTTCCTCGGCCTCGTGAGTGAGCAGAGCCTCTACAACCTCGCGTCGCGCACGGCGGAGCTCGAGGTACTTCCGGCCTGCCGCGGCTACGGGCTCGCCGTGATCCCTTGGAGTCCACTCGCGGGCGGAATGCTCGGCGGAATGAAGGGCTCCAGCGACACTGCACGTCGCAAGAGTCTGAACCCCCGGTACGAGGCAATGCGTCCGCAACTCGAGAAGTGGGAGAAACTCTGCGCCGAGCTCGGCGAAGAGCCGGCCGCGGTCGCACTCGCGTGGCTGCTACAGCGCCGCGAGGTCACCGCTCCGATCATCGGGCCCCGCACGCTCGAACAGCTCGAGGGCGCGTCGCTGCGTGCAACCGAGATCACACTCGACGACGACGCGTTGAAGAAGATCAACGAGATCTTCCCGGGCCCGGGGAAGGCGCCCGAGGCGTACGCCTGGTGAGCTGACGTTCATCGCTGATTTCGCTCATGTCGGTGCCGATTCCGATGGCACGTCCAGCAGCGCAACTTGAGTTCATCGACGACGGTCTGCTGGCTCTGCTCGAAGTCGGGATCGTGGTCGTATTGCAGGAACTCTGTCGCCCCGCAGTCGACGCACGCCCGGTCACGCTCGCGCACGACCCGTCGCTGCCGGGCAGAGGGGTGACGGTGTCGCCCTGAAGCGTTGATCGGGCGGCCCTGCGCATCGTGGATGAGAACACGCAGATACCCTTCGGGCGCAAGCCGCTCGACGACAGTTCCGGGTATCGGCGTGCCGTCGTCGAGTGTGCAACCGTCGGCGCGCACGTGGAAGACGACCTCGATTACGACTGCGGCGCCGCCGCCGCTGAGAAGGTCGATGAGCGCGTCGGCTCGTTGTTGGGCCACGCTCGGCCAGCGATTCCCCTCATCCGACACGTCCGCGGACGCGTCGCGCAATCGGCGCTTCACCACTTCGGCGTCGACCGCCGCGGCGATGACTGCGGATTGTCCGGGCGGAAGCCGAAAGCAGCCTGCGATCATCCCGTCGACATCGGTTCGCCACCACAGGCCACGGGCGTCCCTGTGCCGGGCCTCGGTCTCCTCGGGCGTTTCGTTGCGCTGGAGCCAGGCGGCCACCGCGTGGGCGAGTCGCCCGGCGGGTACCCGCTCGGCCAGGTCACACAACTCGGCCTCGTTCTCCGGCGTCGCGAATCGCGTGAGTGCCCGCAGCTTGCTGTACGACAGCCGACCCGCCTCGAACGCGCCGTTGATCGTCGGCAGCCCGACGATCGCTTTCCCGATTCGCAGCCACTCGCGGGCCGTGCACACTTCGATGTCGAGAGCGGACGCCACCCAATGGGCGCAGGAAACTGCGCCGTCGAGCGTCCACTCACCTGACGCATCCAACTTCGGGACCAGCCGGAGCAGTTGGCGCTGTCCGGCCGACCAACGCCCGCCGGCCGCGATCACGGCCGAACGCAGCGATGGGCCCACATCTTCGAATACAGCTCGATCCGTGACGACTGCCGACATCGACGCTCCCGACGCTCCTCGCCCGCGCATCAGTGGTGGCGGGCGCTCGCTCCATCTACGGTCGGTCGGCCATGCAGCAGGCTGACGAGCTCTGTTCCGCACCCTAAACACCGGCTGCGACACTCACCATCGATCCCGGCCCGGGACCGTGTTCGCGACGCGTCCGCGGACGCGTCGGCCACGACCAGCCGCACCTACATGTCGCGCATTCGCTCCCAGCCGGGAGGAGGCGCCGCGAGCAGCCAGTGCTGTTCGGGCACGTTGCCACCGATGCGCGCACCGAGCGAGTGGTCACGATTCAGGGGCGGAAGTTGAGACACGTAGCACTCGATCGCAGCCCGCTTGCGTGTGTGATCGAGCACGGCGGGGACCACCATCGGCGTCGGCCACAGGTCGGAAGCGAAGAGCTTCGAGATCCGCCATGCCAGCATGCCGGGGATGTGCTTGTATCCGGAATCTTCGTACGCGAACCACGCAACGTCTTTGCGTCGGGCTGCCAGCATCGCCCCGGCCTCGTGCGTCATCACGTGGTCGGGGTTTGCCAGTCCCATCGGGACGAACACCGCGGTCGGCTTCACGTCGAACATAACCGCCTCGATCGCGTCCGCGACGGCCGCGGGGTCGGCTCGCTCTGCGGGCGGCAAGTACTGGTGGTCGACGAAGTCGAGCCACACCGGAGACGCGCCGAGCACCGCCATCGCCGCGCGGTCTTCCTCACGCCGCAGGGCCACGACGTCGTCGCCGGCGCGGAACCCACCGAGTGAATCCCATTCTGTGGGCGGGTCCGGGTAGCGCGCCGGCCGGCCGCCGCAAACGGTGACGACCGTCGCGCCCGGATGTGCGAACAGGAGGTAGGCGGCACCGAGTGCGGCGTCGTCGAAGTGCGGCGAGCACAACAGCACGCGGTCGAGACAGCCGTCGGGAAGGATCCCCCACGTGATCGCGGCGCCCGGGTCGGCGGTCACGTCACGAGCACCACGAGGGGGATGCGTCGCTTGGTGAGCGTCTGGTAGTGGTCGTAGCGCCCGCCACCTTTGTACGGGTTGACCTCGTTGACGATGCGCCAGCAACGGTCGTAGTCGGCGCCGTCGGTGAGAATCTCCGCCGTCGCGGGTTTGCGCGCTCTCCCGACCTGTACCTCGGCGTGCGCGTCGGCGCGGAGGTTGTGGAGCCAGCCCGGCGCACGATCCGAACCGCCGTTGGAAGCCACCACGACGTAGCGGCCGTCACCGTCGAGCCCGTACACCAGTGCCGCAACCCGCGTCTGGCCCGTACGCGCGCCTGTGGTGCGCAACAACAGCGTCGGCAGCTTGCCGATCTTGTGCCCGATCCGGCCGTGGGACTTCTCGTACACCCATTGGTGGACACCGAGTGCCACACGCTCGAAACTTTCGGTCAACCCCGGCATCTCGGAGACGCTATGTCATCCGGCCGTGGGAACGCTCGTGACGAAGTCGACGATCGACGACGCAAACGCGGGGTCGGCCACGGCGCCGAGATGCGTGCCCTTCACGACCCGGGCGATGGCGCCGGGGATCCGGTCGGCGAGATCCTTCGGTGAGCCGGCGAGGTCGTCACGGTCGCCGACGATCACCATCGTGGGCACGTTGATCGATTCGAGCCGGGTCTTCGCGATCGGTGTGGCGGCCCGCTGGATCGCGGCGAGCGCGAGACGGTCCGCACCGGTGGAGTCGGCGAACCTGCGGAAGGCCCGGGCTGATGCGTCCGTGATCTCGCGGAGGTCCTCGGCCTCGAGCGCGGCGGCCAGGAGCGCGCGCCGCGCTTCCGAGAAGCCGCGCGCCCCGCGGGACTTCCCGCCGATCCCGCCGAGTACGCACGACTGCGTGCGCTCTTCGTCGGGCACGAGCCTCGTCGACACGAGTGCTCCCATCGAGTAGCCGACCACGTCGACGCGCTCGACGCCGAGGTGGTCGAGCAGCGATCGCGCGTCCCGCGCCATGGCATCGTCTTCGTAGGCGTCCGGATCATGGGGCTTGTCCGATTCACCGTGACCGCGTGCATCGAGCGCGATCACGCGCCGACCGGCCGCGACGAGCGCGTCGACAACGCCGGGCGCAACCCAGTTTTCGTGATGGTCCGCGGCGAACCCGTGCAACAACAACACGTCGGGACCGTTCCCTGCCGTCATGTACGCGATACCGACTCCGTCGAACGACTCGAAGCGATCCATGGCAGTCCCCTCTCTCGCTGATTAGGGTACGCGCCCATGACGTTGAAGGTCGTCGGGGCCGGTCTCGGCCGCACCGGTACGCACTCACTCAAGATCGCGCTCGAACAGCTCCTCGGAGCGCCCTGCTACCACATGCTGGAAGTCTTCGGCCGCCCTGACGACATCGCGATCTGGCACCGAGCGGTCAACGGCGACGAGCCCGACTGGAACGAATTCCTGTCGGAGTACTCGGCAACCGTCGACTGGCCGGCCTGTGCCTTTTGGCGGGAGCTCGTGGCCGCGAACCCTGACGCCGTCGTGTTGCTCTCGTCGCGGGATGCCGACGGTTGGTGGACCAGCGCGAACAACACGATCTTCCAAGTCGTCCACCGGGAGCTTCCACCCGGGGAGGACACCGGTCGGGCTCAGATGGACATGGCGCTCGACATGTTCGCGAAGCGGTTCACACCGAACTGGAGGAACGAGGCCGAAGCGAAGCGGGCGTACGAGGCGCACAACGCCGACGTTCGGGCGTCGGTGCCCGCCGATCGTCTGATCGACTACCGGCCGGGCGACGGGTGGGCGCCCATCTGCGACAAGCTCGGCCTCCCGGTTCCGAGCGAGCCCTTCCCGCACGTGAACACGACCGACGAGTTCCGCGCCATGCTCGGCATGGAGCCGCTCGCGTAGTTCTCAGTCGAGTGCCGGCGGATACGGCTTGTTGACGCGCGGTCGTGTGATCTCGAAGAACCCGGGTTCCTCGGAGAGCACCAGGATCGCGTCCCAGAGCCGCACCGCCGCCTCCCCCGTCGGCGCCGGGGCCATGACCGGGCCCTTGAACCCGTGCGCGGGGTCGGCGCGTACGACGATCGTCGGGGTCTGCGTCTTGAACCCGCCGAACGCGTACGCGACCTCCATCGCCTCGACGATCGACGCGTCCCATTTGACGTCGTCGGCGGCACCGACGAGCGCGGAATCGAGGCCGCATTTGCTTACGCACTCCGCGAGCAGCGCGTCGTCGCGAGTTGCGCCCCGCGCGAAGAATCGTCGCCCCCACGCCGTGAGCAGCGCGTCGACGGCCGCCTCGCCGGACGAGCGGCGCGCGGCCTCGAGCATCCGCAACATCCGGTGCGAGAGCGCATGGCCTGCGAGCGCGGCGGCCCGGCGGTCTTCGGGCATTGTCGGGACGACGCCGTAGTCGTCGCGAATCTCGAGGCAGAACGACCGCCACGTCAGCGCCAAGTCGCGTCGCGGTGCGACCTCCTTGAGCCACCTCGTCGTGATCCACGCCCACGGACAGCTCGGATCCACGAACACCTCGACCGGCGTCATCCGCTGCTCCCGTACGGTCGGGTGATGACCTCGAGCAGGTGCCCGTCCGGATCGGCGAAGTACACGCCGCGGCCGCCGTCGTGGTGGTTGATCTCTCCGAGCCGGAGACACGAGGGATCGGCCCAGTAGTCGAGTTCCTGCTCGACGACGCGGCCGAAGATCTCGTCGAAGTCGCGTTCGTCGATCAGGAATGCGTAGTGCTGTGAGGCGATGTCACCGTCGGTCTCGTGGAAGTCGAGTGACACGCCGTTGTCGACCTCGACCACGAGGAACGGGCCGAAGCGAGTCGGCGCCGGACGACCGAGGACGTCGGCAAGGAACGACGCCGATCGACGCTGGTCACGACACCACACGATCGTGTGGTTCAGCTGAACGGCCACGCGCCGATGGTACGTCGCTCGCGGTGGCTATGGTCCCGCGGTGCTCATCGTCACCGGCAGCATCGAAGCCCGACCCGACACCATCGATCGGGTCCTCGACCTCAGCTTGGCGCACGTGCGGCGCTCGCGGGGAGAACCGGGGTGTCTCCTCCACTCGGTTCACCGCGACGTCGAGCATCCGTTGCGGGTGGTGTTTCTCGAGCACTGGGCCGACACCGACGCGCTGCGCGCCCACTTCCGAGTGCCGGAGTCGGGCGGCTTCGTGAGAGAGGCCTCGGCATTGGCGGCCGGGCCGGTGGAGATGACGATCTACGAAGCAGCGGTCACGTCGATCTGACGCGCTCGATCAGTCGCGCACCACGTGGAACTCGATGCGGTAGACGAGCGTGTCATCGGCGATCGGGCCGGCGTGCGCGGCCCGACGCCGAAGTGACTCTCGGTCGTTCTCGCCCGACTTGCGCACATCGGTGGCGGTGACGCTCGAGAAGGGCACCAGCTCGATGTCGTCGACTTCGAAGTGCCTCGATCCGATCGCGTAGCGGCCGCCGACCTTGACCTGCGGCCGGGTCCAGAGCCGGAACGAGAGCGTGATCCGACCGGCCTCCACGCCGTCGCGGAGCTCAGGGCTGAACTGCACTGGACCGAGACGAGAAGAGGGGTTCGACATCGAGCAGCGACCGCACGACGGTCGTCCCCGGCTGTGCCGGCCGCGCGTCGCCCGAGTCGCGAACGATCCGGGCGGCGGCGATCCCGAGAGCGGCCGCACCCTCGCAGTATGTGGACTGGTCGTCGACGAGCACCGCTCGGCGCGGGTCCGCTCCCAACTCGGCGAGCGCGCGGTAGTACATCCGCGGCGATGGCTTCGCGCATCCGGCCTCACACGAGAGCACGACCACGTCGACGCGCACGTCGAGCCCGAGGTGCGCCAAGAGCGGCCGAGTGTTCTCGGCGCAGCTGCTGACCAACGCCGAGCGCACGCCGCGCCGTTTCAGCATCTCGAGAAACGCGTTGGCGTCGTCGTGAAGCCGCACCGTTTCCGAGGGTTGACGCCGGTCGGCATCCACGAGATCGCGCACGAGCGAACCATCCGGCTCGATGCCGCACGATCGCAACGCCCTCCGCAGGGCGTCGGCCATCGTGACCTCGCCGATCGTGACGCTCGCCTCGGTCTCCCCGAGTGCCGCGCGGAAATCACCCGGCGGGACCCGCGCCATTGCCGCCAGCTCGGCCAGAACCGAACTGAAGTCGACGGTGAGCAACGTCTCGTATACGTCGATCAGGCAAACGTCCCGCGGCCCCCCGAGCATCGCTACACGCGATCGAGTTCCAGCATCCTGATCGCGTTGCCGCGCAGCACCTTGTACGCCACGTCGT
>Ga0265338_10002028_pt1 | contig 31414 bp, 26 predicted proteins | sample 42126metaG_FD_193579 | JGI IMG/M metagenome (GOLD analysis project Ga0265338, IMG submission 193579) | Rhizosphere microbial communities from Carex aquatilis grown in University of Washington, Seatle, WA, United States - 4-21-26 metaG | ecosystem: Host-associated > Plants > Roots > Rhizosphere...
GTGCTCTAGCACGGCGCCGCGGGGTTCATGCTCTTCTCTCCCGGGGGAGGCGCGCCGGACGTCGCCTCCCTGAGCCGCTGGGCGAGTGAAATCGCCCCGGCCGTGCGCGAAATGGTCGCGAAGGGAGGAAGCTGACCAACGCTGGCCCGGCTGGCAGCACTTCATAGTCTGCCGAACGGGTGCCGGTGGACGCGACCCACGCGGAGAGCCGTGGCGGCGGCTTCACCCCCGTGGCGAGGAATGCGCAGGCGGCCTGGTGTGGTTGGGCGTTGCGTGAGCGATTCGACAGGACCCGGCCTGCGCACCGGCGCCGTCTTCCCCCAAACCGAACTCGGCCGCGACACCGGGGCTGTCCGCGCCTGGGCGCAGGAGGTCGAACGCGCCGGGTACCGGCACGCGCTGGTCTACGACCACGTGCTGGGCGCCGACCCGGCCGTTCACGCGCACTGGGACCGTCCCTACGACGTCCGGACCACGTTCCGGGAGCCATTCGTCCTCTTCGGCTACCTGGCCGCGCTGACGTCGCTGGAACTGGTCACTGGCGTGATCATCCTGCCGCAGCGGCAGACTGCCCTGGTCGCTAAGCAGGCTGCCGAGGTCGACCTGCTCACCGGGGGACGGTTCCGCCTCGGCGTGGGGATCGGCTGGAACCGGGTGGAGTACCAGTCGCTCGGCAAGGAATTCGGCAACCGGGGTCGCCGCAGCGAGGAGCAGATCGCGCTGCTGCGCCGGCTGTTCACCGAGCAGAGCGTGACGTTCGAGGGAGCCGACGAGCAGGTCGTCGGCGCCGGGATCAGCCCGCTGCCCGTGCAGCGGCCCATCCCGATCTGGATCGGCGGGTCGTCAGCGCGTGCCTACCAGCGCATCGGGCGCCTCGCCGACGGCTGGTTCCCCCAGGTCGCCCCTGGTCCTGACCTGGACGAGGCCCGCGCCAGCGTGGAGCAGGCGGCGCGCGAGGCGGGCCGCGACCCGGCTGGCATCGGGCTGGAGGGCCGGGTCAACTACACCGGCGACCTCGACGCCGTCCTGGCGTCGGTCGAGGCCTGGCGGGCCGCCGGTGCCACCCACGTCACCATCAACACGATGGGGGCGGGGCTGCCGGGCGTGGACGACCACCTGGCGGTGCTGCGCGACGTCGCCAGTGCAACTCGCGCGTGACGGGTGCTTGCGCTCGCTAGGTCACGGACGTGCAGTCCAGGGTGCCGTCGGGCAGTCAGAATAAGCGAGTAATTCGGTCGGAAATAATTCGCGGCCAAAGACGGCTACATCGGCCATGACGACTCCAGAGATTCCTGATTCACATAAGGCTCTCCTCGACGCGCAGATCGGCGTGCTTGGCACGGTTGGCGCCAACGGGCGGCCGCAGTTGTCGGCTGTGTGGTTCCTGGGTGAGGCGGACGGCACGGTGCAGGTCTCGCTCAACAGCAGCCGTCAGAAGCTGAAGAACCTGCGGGCTAGGCCCCAGGCCAGCCTGCTGATCCTCGACCCGGCGTCGGGCTACCGCTACCTGGAGATCCGGGGCACGGCCGACATCGCCGACGACCCCGACTATGTCTTCGCCAAGAAGATCGGGGCCAAGTACGGCGGGGCCGACGTGAGCGAGTACGACGGGCCGGAGGACACCCGGCTGGTCGTGACGATCCGGCCGGACCGGGTGATCAGCTGGGGCTGACCCTCGGGTTCCCCCCGGCGGACCGCCGGGGGGGCCGTGGTCACCGCCCGGGATGGGCGCCACCTCCGGACTTGTCACCGCGCGCGGATGAGTTGGACACTGATGTCATGGCACTGCTTGAGCGAGAAGGGCCGCTGGCTGCGCTCGCCGAGTACGCAGGTCAGGCGCGCAAGGGCGACGGGCGGCTGGTACTCGTCGCTGGCGAAGCCGGGGTTGGCAAGTCTGCCCTGCTGGACGAGCTTGCCGTGGGCTTGGACGGCGAGCGCTGGTGCTGGGGGGCGTGCGACGGGCTGTTCACGCCGCGCCCGCTCGGGGCTTTTCTGGACATCGCGGGCCAGCTCGGCGGGGCGCTCGGCGGGATTGACTGGGCACGGGCCGGCCGGGACGAGCTGTTTGACGCGCTGCGAGCCGAACTGGCCCGGCCGGGCCTGCTGCGGGTGATCGTCGTCGAGGACGTGCACTGGGCCGATGAGGCGACCCTGGACCTCCTGAGGTTCCTGGCCCGCAGGATCAGCAGCCTGCGGGTGCTGATCATCGCGACCTACCGGGATGACGAGCTTGCCGCCAGCTTCGCGCTGCGGGTAGCGCTCGGCGACCTGGCGGTGCAGCGTTGCACCCGGCGCATCGACCTGTCGCCGCTGTCTGAGGGTGCCGTTACGAGGCTGGCGGCCGGCAGTGGCCTGGACGCCGCCAAGCTGCACATGGCGACCGGCGGGAACCCGTTCTTCGTGATGGCGACGCTGCAGTCGGGATTGGACCGGATTCCCCGATCGGTCCAGGACGCGGTGCTGGCCCGTGCTGCGCGGGCGGGCCCGCGGGCGCAGGACGTGCTTGGTGCCGCGGCGCTGATCGGGGCCAGCGTCGAGCCGTGGCTGCTGGAAAGGGCCGCTCCGGCCACGCCGGAGCTGGTGGACGAGCTAGTAGGGCACGGGCTGCTCGCCTCAGACGGGAGGGCGCTCCGGTTCCGCCATGAGATCGCCCGTCGGGCGGTAGAGGATGCGATCCCAGCGCATCGGCGGCCCGCCATCCATGCCCTCATCCTGGGCGCGCTGCGTGAAGCGGGCTGCGCTGACCACGCGCGGCTGGCCTTTCACGCCGAGGCGGCCGGCGACGGGTCTGCCGCGGTCGAGCATGCTACCCGGGCCGGGCACGATGCCATTGGACTCGGGTCACACCGGGAGGCGGCGGCGCAGTTTGAGCGGGCGCTGCGGTTCGCGGCGGGTGAGCCACCAGCCGCGCTCGCGGCTCGCCACGACGCCATGGCTGGCGAACTGCGACTGATCGACAGCTGGGATGCCGCGGCGGAGGCCTACCAGCAGGCACTCACGCTGTGGCGCGTAGCCGGAGACCGGCTGCGCGAGGGCGATGCCTTGCGCAACCTGTCCGTGGCGCTGTGGCGGCTGTGCCGGAGCGAGGAGTCGATGCTTGCCGCGGTACAGGCCGTGGCGGTTCTTGAGCCGCTCGGCCCCAGCGCCGAGCTCGCCCGGGCTTACGCCAACGTCGCATCCGGCCACGCCGGGCATGCGGAGTTCGAGCGGGCGCTAGCGATGGCAGCACGGGCGGCGGACCTCGCCGTCCGAGCCGAGGCGTTTGATGTCCAGGTTTACGTGCTTAACCTCCAGGCATGGTCGACGGCGTTCACCGGCGGCGACTGGCCCGGCATGCTCCACCGGGCGCTGGACATCGCGCTCGGCCATGGCCTCGCCGAGCAGGCCGGGCACACCTACGTGAACCTGCACGAGTTGAACTGCGCAATCCGGCGCTACGCCGACTCCGAGCGCTACTACCTGGCCGGGGTCGCGCACTGCGAAGAGCACGACATCGGGGTGTACCTGTGCTGCCTGCACGGCGTGCGCACTACGGCACTCGAGCGGCTGGGGCGCTGGGATGAGGCGGTCGCGCTGAGCGAGTTCGTGCTGCGGCGCGTCGTCTCTTCTCCCGTCAACCGGATGATCCCGCAGGGAACGCTAGGCCGGATCTCTGCCCGGCGCGCCGGGCCGGGCGGGTGGCAGCACCTGGAGCAGGCGATGACGGCAGCGGCCGGGACAGACGACCCGCAGTACGCCGTGCCGATGCGGCTCGGCCGGGCGGAGGCACGCTGGCTTTCTGGCGACTTGACCGCCGCCCGGCAGGAGGCCGAGCTCGCGGCGCAGGCAGCAGCGGAGGCCGACCCGTGGCTGCGCGGCGAGGTCGCGACCTGGGCACGGCGGGCTGGATGCGCACCGGGCGAGCTGCCGCCCCAGCTCACCGCGGGCATCGCCGAGCCGTACCAGCGTCAGCTCTCTGGGGACTGGCAGGCCGCGGCCGAGACCTTCAGGGAGCTCGGCTGCCATTATGACGCGGCACTCGCGCTGCTCGACGGCGGCACGGAACCCGCCCTGCGCATGGCCCTGGAGACCTGCACGGAACTAGGGGCGACCGCCACGGCCCGCGTCATCCGGCGGGCGATGCGCCAGTCGGGCATCCGCTCGGTCCCCGTGGGCAGGCGTGCCGCGACCCGCGCGGATCCCGCAGGCCTGACCCGGCGCGAGCGCGAGACCCTGGACCTGATCTGCGCCGGGCACACCAACGACGAGATCGCCGGGAAGCTGTTCATCTCGGTCAAGACGGCTGGTCACCATGTCTCCGCCGTACTCAGGAAGCTAGGCGTCGCCAGCCGCCAGGAGGCCGCTGTGCTCGCCCGGGACGTAACAGGCAGGAGCTGAAGATTCAGCGGCGTCACTAGAAAACTAGGTAGCCGCTCCCCATGTGCCGACCGGACCGGGCGGCCTACGGTGGCTTCATCACCGGCACCGGTAAATAGAAGGAGGCCTGCGACCATGCCGCAGTTCATGGACGTTCACGATGACCTGAAGCTACCCGACGAGGCGATCGCGCAGATCGCCGACGATGCTCGCAACGGCAAGGCGGACGAGTTCGGCGTGCGCCAGATCGAGCTGTACCACAATGCCGAGGGGAAGGTGTACTGCCTGCTTGAGGGACCGGATGAGGAGGCCATCCGCCATCACCACGCCGCCATCGGCGTGCCGTGCGGCGAGGTACACCAGGTCAGCGGCATCTCCTGAACGGCCTGCGGCTGGCCGGTGCCGGGGACCGGCCAGCCGGGCGCTGATCGGGGGGACTGTCTGCGGCCCGCTCCCACCCTCGCCGTCCGTGTCCGTCTGTGGCGAGGTCAGGCGTGGTCGGGGCCGATCGTGGTGATGGTCATGGTCGGCAACGTGGTCTGGTCACAGATCTGCTCGTCGATGCCCGCGTAGGCGGAGGTGTCCTGGCCGGGCGGAAAGATGCTCAGGTACAGCACGTTCACGTGGTGGCACTGCGGGGCAGTGAAATTCCCGGTGTGGGCGAACCGCAGTGTCGCCTGCGCCTTGGCGCCTGGCTGCAGGACCTGGGTGGTCGCTGGCGGGGTGGCTACGGGCTGAGCGCCGTCGCCGACCTGCTGGGCGGTGTTCTCCGGTCCGCTCACCGCTGAGACCACCGGGTAGCCGCGCAGTGCGCATGCCTTGCCGCTGGCGTTGGTGAAGTAGATGAAGTAGGTGTCCGTGCCCCCGCTGACCAGCCCGCCTCCGATCCGCAGGGTCAGCTGGGCGGTCGTGCACGCGGGAGCGCTGGCCGGCCCGCTCGGTGCGGACGAGGCCGGCCCCGCGCTAATCGTGGTGGCGGGCGCCGAAGCGGGCGTGCTGCCGGCGCCGCCCGGCGGCGCTGTCGTGGTCACGGTTACGGTGGAGCTGGTGGTGGCGGAGCATCCAGCCGTCAGGGCGGCCAGGCCGCCAAGCAGAAATATGGTGAACCGGGGAACGGATGTCTTCACGAATACCCTCCGCTATGACCCGGACCAGCACCGGGGGTGTGCCTTCTTGTGTGTTTATCCCGCTTTCAGTGCGGCGGCAGCGTGTCAGTTATCCGCTCATACTGGTACAGGCCAGCGAAAGCGTATCGGTTACCCGGCCGGGATTGATATGCCGCGTGAGTTAACCTCTTACTAAGGGCGCCGGGACACGGGCTCAGATCCCACAAGCCGGCCGTCGTGACGGGCGGCCCGCGACTGGCTCCTGCCTGGCTTGCTGGCCCACCGTCCGGCGCCGTCCCAGGCCAGGCCAACCGCTATCGCCGTCAGGATGGCCAGCCCGCCGAACACGCGTACGCGCGAGCCGGCCTGGATAACGGGCCCGCTATCGCCGAGGATCCGGACCGGGATGCGCTCGCGTGGCGGGACACCCCCCTGCTGCTGCCATGCCGCCAGGAAACGGCCGAGCAGCCGCGCCGCGACCGCGAACGTGTGGTGCGTATCAGCCGCGGCCGGCGAGGTCGCCGTCAGCGTGGCTAGCGGAATGCCGTAATGGGGGTAATCCTCGTTATACAGGTTCACCAGCGCGAGGCTGACACTGGCGCCGGGGGCAGCGGCGTCGAGCTGGCGCTGCGCCGACGGGCTCATCATGCGCTGGACCATTGCCGCGCCGCTGGTGATGAGGGACGGCGCGAACATGTAGTAGGCATGCGGGGCATTCCGGGTCGGCGGCAGGGCGAACTCCACGCTTGCGCTCTCGGCGTAAGCAGGCGGGCTAATCTCGATGTAGTAACCTGCCCCGGCCGCCAGGAGCAGCGTAGCCACTACCAAGGCTAGGCGAATCCTTGTCATTTCGAGGGGGCTCACCACGTCATCCCTTCATTCCCGCTTTTCGCTGCCCGGGTGAAAACCCTGCATTTATGAACGGTGCCGGTCCGCACGAGCCAACTATAGTGAACCAAGGCGGAGCGTGGGCAGTTCGTGACCCGTAAACTCGGGACCCGGGAAGGCGGCCGCCTTATATTTGGCAATGTCTTATTGTTCGTTTTGTCCGGAACGTTTCATTGGCAAGTAAAAAGTCTTATACGTGCATATTAAGCGGGGTTCAGATGGATCTCAGGCAAGCGGTCAGTATCTGGCGGAGACGTCGTATCTTGACTTCTACGCTGTTCATTCTGGCAGTGATGGGCGCCGTCGTGGGGCAGGCGAAGATACCGCGTTATTACCAGTCAGCGTCTTCCGCGGTCCTGCTGGCATCACGCGACGCGGCCAAACCGAACGGAAACAACCCGTTCCTGAGCTTCAGTTCCTCGCTGACGCTCACCGCCGATGCCGTCAGCAGGGAGATGATGTCACCGGCAACGGTCGGGCAGCTGGCCCAGCAGGGTTTCACCGCCGCATACACGGTCACGGTCCCGACGTACACGACATCAACGACCGGCTCGATCCTGCTGGTGACGGTTAAGGGCACGAATCCGGCCGAGGTACAGGGCACGCTGGCGGCGGTGAACGCGCAAATCGGCACCCAGCTCGCCCAGTTGCAGCACGGCCTGCCCGCCGGCAGTCAGGTGCGCACCAAGACGCTCTCCCTCACGCCACAGGCGACGCTCAGCCTGAGTCAGACGGCGCGGCTGCCGGTCGTCGCCGTCGTGCTGCTGCTTGTGCTCTGCCTCGGGACACCGATCGTCGTGGACGGCCTCGTCGCCCGGCGGCGCCTGAGGAGTGCTCAGCACCAGCGACCACGCAACGCTCGCGCAGGCCGGGTGGGCGCGGTGATACGCCGGCCCTCGCACGTCGCTCGGCCTTCCCGGACCGAGCCCTTGGCAGCCACGCCGTACCCTGATCTGCATGACTCGGCCAGCGCTGGCCGTTACGGCCGGTCGGCGGGTTCCAAAGAATAGCGGCTCTGGGACTAGTCGGCGGCCAGTCGCTGCGCGCGGCCCAGTCTCCAGGCCGCCCCAGTGCAGCCGAGCAGCAGGAAGAACAGGCCGGCCGCGATGGTGAAGGACAGAACGTCGAACGACGCGAAGCACACCGCGCCGGCCGCGATCGATGCGGCCAGGCACTGCCCGAGGTCGCGAGTTCGGGCATCGGTGGCAGCGGCTCGCACGCTCCGGGCGGTGAACCAGCCCGTCGCCACGCACGCCACCAGGGCCAGCAGGCCGATGAACCCGGTCTCAAGCACCGAGGTGAGGTACTGGTTGTCGACGAAGAAATAGGTCTGCGGGAAGAACGTCTGGAACCCCTGGCCGAGCCACGGGTGCGCGGCGACATATGGCCACGCCTCTGAGTACGCCTTGGAGCGAGACAGGCTGCTCGAGTCGGACCCGAATCCGCCGAAGAGCGCGCTGAAACTGCTGAGCAGGCTCGGCTTAACCAGCCAGGCGAGGATCGGCGCGGCGAGCGCCGCGGCGTAGACGCGGCGCCGGTCGCGCCGGTGCCAGGTCGGCAAGAGCACGACGCAGATCACCGCGAGCCCGAAGAACGCGGAGCGGGACCCCGTCATCGGCACGACAGCCGCGATGAGCGCGGCCTGCAGCCAGCGGCGGACGCGCAGTTTCACCGGCGCGAACCGGGCCTGGTGGAGGGCGATCGGCAAGATCATCGTCAGCACCGCGCTGAACTCAAGCGGCTGACTGGTTGTCGCCATCACCCGGGGAAGCCCGTTGCGGCTCATCAGATCGGTCACCTGCTGATGCACGGACAGGCCAGGGATCACGACGTACCTGGTGAGGTCTACGCCGGTGCCGAACTCGATCACGCCAACCGCGGCCATGGCGGTGGCGAGCATGACGACCCGGCGCAGGAGGGTCCGCAGCCGGCCCGCCCGGTCGATGCCGTCCGCCGCCAGCGCCAGTACGCCGACCCATCCCGCCAACATGATGAGGCCGCGGTCGGCGCCGCTTTGCTGAGCAACGGGCACGGTATGCCGGCTGGCCGACACGTACGCCGCCACGAGCGCGCAAGCGAAGATCGTCGCGGCGCCCCGGACCGGCTGCCTGTCCCGGTCCAGCCCGAGGCCAGGGTGCTGGCGGGCCACCACGTACCAGCTAAGGAGGGCGACCGCCAGCAGGGCGGCGGGCGCGCCCGCCGCCCCGAGCGAACCGACGACCAGGGACGACGGTATGGCCATGAGCAGGAACACATAGCAGCTCAGCAGCGCGACCGCGTCGATCCTGCGAGACGGCGGGCCGCCGCTGGCCTCGGAATCGGGCAGCAAGGCGACCTGGCCCAGGTCATAAGCCGTCATGCCCGGCCCCCCATTTCATTGATGCGCCTCCGCGCTTGCTACCGTGGCAGCCGGCTGCCCGAGCAGCCCAGTTCGGCCGGGCGCCGCCGCGGGCTGAGCAGCGCCACCGCCGCATGCCAGGACTCACGGCGCCCGCGCGCCACTCTGGACATCTGGTTGGCCACGACAAGCCAGTAGTAGGCCCAGGACGCGAGCGCGCCGTGGCGACGCCGGTACAGCCGCACCCGGTTGACGATCTGCATGGCGTGTGTGCGGTGGCTGCGGCCGGACTGGCCGCCAATGTGGACCGCCACCGAGTCCGGCTCGTACCGGGTGAGCAGGCCCGCGTCCCGTGCTCGGAGCGACAGGTCGGTCTCCTCGGAATAGAGGAAGTAGCTCTCGTCCCAGCCACCGAGGACGTCGTAGCATTTTCGCGACATGAGCAAGACGGCGCCGAGAGCCCAGTCCACGGTGCGCGGCCGGGAGTACGCGGACGGGTCGTGGACGTATTCGGAAAAGGCCGGCAGCCGCGTTTTGGTGAGGCCCAGCGCCCGCGGCAGGGTGGGCTCGCGCCGCAGCGACAAGTACAAGCGCCCTTGCGGGGTGAGGATCCGCGCGGCCACGATGCCCGTCCGGGGTGCCCGCAGCGCGGCAAGGAGCGGGGGGAGTGACCCGGGGTGGAGGCGCACGTCCGGGTTGAGGACCAGGATCGCCTGCGCCGGCGAGGCCTCGCGGACGCCGCGGTTGATGCCGCCGGCGTAGCCGACGTTGGCCGAGCGCACGACGCGGCACCCGCCCAGCGCCGATACCAGTTCGGCGGTCCCGTCGCTCGACCCGTTGTCTACCACGACGACGTCGGCCGTGAGTCCGTCAAGAGCCTTCGGCAGGGACTCAAGGAGATCGCCGATGACGTGAGCGCTGTTGTAGGTGACGATCACGACCGCGATGTCGGGCAGGACGGGCGGTAGCCCTGAAGGCGCTGATGACATCGTGAGCAGCCCTACGCGGCCGTGGCCGCGGCATTGCCCGGCCGCGCCTCGGAACTGGTGACGCCGGGCAGCATGGTCACCGGCAGGGGGCGCCCGCGCTGGACCTCGCCGGGCACGCTGGTTCCCGACCATACGTTCCCCGACCATACGTTCCCCGCCTGCTGCGGATCGAAGTAGGCGGCCGGGCCGTACTGGCCGCCCTTCGGGTAATAGAGCTGGCCGAACTCGTTGTCCTCGATGACGATGTTCGACGTGCTGCGACTGTGACTGCCGCCGCCGTAGATCGAGTAGCCGCCCCCCGCTAGCAGGTTATCCACCACCCATTTGTTGGCTACGTCCTGCTTCGAGCTCGATGCGTCGAGGTTGATGTCGTCGGTCTGCCCGAGATGGTTGAAGATCGTGTTGCCGTAGATGGTCAGCGGCTTGGTCGTCCCGCCGACGTATATCCCGTTGGTGTGATCTCCGGAAATGTATCCGGGGTCATGAATGTAGTTATTGGCTATCAGCCCGGTTGATAGCTGCACGCCTGTCTTGAATTGAGAGATATCGTTGTTCTCGATAACGATTGCGGTCGAGTCGCCGTAGACATCGCTGATCGCCGAGCCGGCTCGCCCGGTGGTCGAGTTCTGGCCGCTGATGGTTGAGTCCTCGATCGTGACGCCCTTGGTATGCCTGAGGCTGATGCCGAAGTTCCCGCTGGCCGTGACCCGTACATCGCGCACCGTCACGTCGGACGCGTCGATTTCCAGCGTGTAGGGGATGGACAGGCCGCTGAGCACGGTGCCGCTCGCGGTCACCATCACCCGGTTGCCCTTGGCGTCGAAGTGCCAGCCGGGGCCGCTGGATACCTGGCCGGGAACCGATCGCAGGGCTGTCCCGCTCGGCACGCCCGTGTTGGTCGCATCGGGGAAACCGCACGCGTGCGGGACCGTGACGCAGGGACTGTTCGGCTGGGCGGTGTTGTCCGCCGGGGACTGGCTCAGGTAGAGACCTAGGCCCGACGCGACGCCGCCGAGCACGATCAGGGCAGCGGTGAGCTTGAGGGCGGGCATGCGTGCCTTCAACGGGACCTCGTTTCTGCGAACTGGCGGCCTGCCCGCCGGGGGGAATGTGCTACGTCTGTCGGCGAGCAGCCGGCCGCGCGAGAGCCGTGACTGCATCACGTGACTAGCACACTACCAAGAGTACTTTTTTTTCCTGGCGGAAGCGGTGAAACGGAGGGTGCCGGTTGCGGGGGTCCGGTAGGTCTGCCGGGTGGCGGGGCTGGCGCCTTGCGTGGTGCGGGGCTGGCGGGGGCATGCCGCCGCGGCCGGCAGCGTGGTGGCTGGCGGCCGCGGTGCGGCGGGGGTCAGGCGGCGGGGACGGCCTTGCCGGTGCTGTCCCAGACGTTGCCGGACCAGGTGTTGCCGTGGCCGGCGGAGTCGAAGTAGGCGACCGGGCCGTGCTGGCCGCTCTTGGGGTAGGAGTTCTGGGCGAAGCGGTTGCCCTGGACGACGATGTGCGAGGTGGCGTTGCCGAGGACGTTGCCGCCGTAGAGGGCGTAGGAGCCGCCGCCGAGCAGGTTGCCCTTGACGGTCATGTTGCCGGTCGGGATGCCGGGGCTCCCGGCGTCGAGGTTGATGGCGTCGGTCTGGTCCAGGCCGTTGAGGATCGTGTTGCCCTGGATCGTCAGGGCGTTGCCGGGGGTGCCGCCGTTGGCGTAGAAGCCGTTGGTGTGGTCGCCGGCGATGAACCCGGGGTTGTGGATGTAGTTGCGGGTGGCGGACCCGTTGGACATCTGCACGGCGGTCCTGAAGTTCGAGATGTTGTTGCCGGTGAGGACCATTCCGGTGGAGTCGCCGTAGACGTCGTCGACCGCGTAGTTGAGGCGCCCGGTGGTGGCGTTGAGGCCGCTGATGGTGGAGTTCTGGATGGTGACGTTGCTGGTGTGGCGGAGGTCGATGCCGTAGTTGCCGCTGGTGGTGACCTTGACGTTCTTGACGGTCACGTTGCTGGCGCCGATTTCCAGGTTGCCGGTGATGTTAAGGCCGCTGAGGACGGCCCCTTTCCCGGTCACGACGACCTTGTGCGCCGAGGCGTTGTAGGACCATCCCGTGCCCTTGGACACCTGGGCGGGAACCGACTTGAGGGCCGTCCCGGCGGGCACGCCGGTGTTGGTCGCGTCGGGGTAGCCGTACTTGGCCGGGCTGGCCACGACGTTGGTGACCACCGCGGCCTGCGCGCTGCTGCTGGTGGCGCTGATGGTGGCGGTGACCGTCGCGGTGACCGCCACGACGCTGAGCGCTGCCGCGACGAGGGCCCGGGCCTTGCGGCCCTTTGACGAGGGAAAAGCCGGGCGTGAGGAAGGTGACTTCCGGCCGGTGCTGACGCTGGCGGCGGTGGCTGGGATGGTGGCCATGACATTGCCTTCTTCCGACGGCTACTTCGCTGTCATAACCCACGATCCTCGGTACGCTATTTTCTTTTCAGAGGAGCGATCCCTGTCTTAGGGGAGGCGTTTTCCCTGTTATTTCGGCCCGATTCCTTAGGCCCGGTTAATTCGGCCCTGGTTCTCTTATCCCGCTGGGGTAATCCGGCCCGGGTCCTACGGCCCCGCGGCAGAGCCCGGCTCGCGTGATCGGCGCCCGGGCAGTCGCGCAACGCTAACGGGGCAGGTCCGCAGGGTTCGCGGCGAGGGCTCGGCTGCTCTCGTCACGAAGCCAGGTCGAGTAGTCCCCGCGGGCGCGGGCGCGGCTGGACCTGAGCCGGGCCAGGACGGCGACGGTGAGGAAGTACCCGACCCGCGGCAGCATGGCCGGCCGACGCCGGATGATGGCGGTCAGGTCAGCCACCCGCGTCCGGTCAGCCGAGGCGTCAAGCTGCTGCGTGCGCTCGATCTGCGCGACCCCGGTCACGCAGCGGGCCCGGCGGGACACCAGGTCGGCCAGCTTCCTTGGCGGGTGAACGGTGACCTGGGCGCCGGGCACCACGGCGATCTCGTGCGATTCGAACGCCAGCGATGCGGCGAGATCGTCGGCCTGCAGCGTCGGCAGGCCGGCTAGGCGCCGGTGCCCGGCCTCGTTCACGGCGATGGCCCCACGGCCCCACAGCCCGCGCTGAACCCCTGGCAGCAGCATCCAGACGTCGTAGTACCAGCGCACTCGCCACGGCCGCCCGGCCAGGAACAGCTCCCGCCGCGGCGCGGCGGCCAGCACCCCCGGCTCGCGCAGGGCCGCGGTCAGTGCCCGGATGTCGTGCGCGCCCAACTCGACATCCGCGTCGACGTATATGCGGGGGAAGCTTGTGGCGGCGCGGTCTCCCGCGGTCACCGCCTCAGACTTGCTGGCGACGGGGAGGGTCAGCACGCGGACGGCCGGGCCGAATGATGACGCAACCTCGGCGGTGTCATCTGCGCAGCCGTTTGCCACGACGATGATGTCCATCTCGCCGGGTTTGGTGTCTTTTACGAGTTGTTCAAGAAGGCGCCGGATTACTGGCCCCTCATTGTGCGCGGGGATCACGATTGTCGTCACGTCACAGAATTATGGGAGACGGCGGCGGTCGTGAGTGGCAATTGGCGGCGCATCAGGAAATTTATTTCCGCAGCCACCGGGGGCAAAGTCGCCAATAGCAGGTGTTTACCTGAATATTCTGGCGGTGATATCGCGCTGTACTACCCGGAATCCGCCAGCTCGCAGTAGGTTACCCGGTTTTCGGAGGCTGCTCTGCCGCGGGCGAGGCACCCGGCGCGGAATTGGCGATGATCTTCGCCAGCATGGTGAGCAACCGCGCTTCGGTGAACGGCTTCTCGATGAGGTTGACGTCGGCTTTCAGCATCCCTTGCGAGTCAAGGATTCCCTGGGTGTAGCCGGACATGAACAGCACCTGCAGGCCAGGACGAAGCGCCTGAATCCGTTCGGCGACCTCCTTGCCCTGCATCCGCGGCATGATGACGTCGGTTAGCAGCACGTGAATGTGGCCAGGCTGGCGCTCGGCGATGTCGATGGCCTCGTGGCCAGAGGCGGCGACGAGGACTTTGTAACCGCGACGGGTCAAGATCCTGCCGGTCACCTCCCGCATGGCCGGCTCATCCTCCACGATCAGGATGGTCTCGCCCTTGCCGTCACAGGGCGGGTCTTGCGAAGCCGGCATGCCCGGGACTGCCTGGCCGGTGGCCGGCAGCAGGATGGTCACCGTGGTGCCGATGCCTGGCTCGGAATAGATCTGCACGTGGCCGTGGGCCCGGGTGACGATGCCGTACACGGTGGCCAGCCCAAGACCGGTTCCCTCGCCCTTGGGCTTGGTGGTGAAGAACGGCTCAAACGCATGACCGATGACGTCCGCGGGCATCCCGGCGCCGTTGTCGCTGATCTTCATGCACGCGTACTGGCCGGGCAGCAGGCCTACCCGGCTGGCAGCGTGTGACTCGTCGATGTCGGCGACGGAGGTCTGCACCATCAGCGTTCCGCCCGACGGCATCGCGTCCCGGGCGTTGACGGCCAGGTTGACCAGGATCTGCTCGATCTGGCCCGGGTCGGCCAGCACGGGGCGCATCCCGGGTGCCAGGCTGGTGGCGAGGACCACCTGCTCGCCGAGGGTGCGGACGAGCAACTGCTCGACCTGCGTGATGACCACGTTGAGGTCAAGCGCCCGCATCTGCACGACGTCGCGGCGGGCGAAGGCCAGCAGCTGGTGGGTCAGCTCGGCCGCGCGCTCGGCGGCGAGCTGAATCTGCCTCATGTCACCGCGGACCGACGGCAAGTCGATCCGCGGGGCGTCCTTCGCGACCTCTTCGCTGACGAACGCCGCGTAGCTCGATATGACGGCGAGCAGGTTGTTGAAGTCATGGGCGACCCCGCCGGCGAGCTGGCCCAGGCTCTCTAGCCGACCCGACTCCTGCATCTGGGGCTGTAGCTTCGCTCGCTCGGCCTGGCTTCTCAGCCGCTCCCGTTCCGCCTGCAGTTGCACCCGCTCCGTCGTGTCGCGGATCGCGGCGATGACCAGCAAGCCGTCGTCGGTGTCGATCGCCGACAGCGAGATCTCGGTGTGGAACGTGCTTCCGTCACGGCGGCGAGCGGGAAGCTCCAGCCCGGCGCCCATAGGGCGCGGGTAGGGGTCGGCCAGGTACTGCGCCAGGTGGGCGCGGTGGGCCACTCGCGCGCCGTCAGGTATCAGTATTTCCAGCGGCTGGTCGATGAGTTCTTCGCGCCGGTACCCGAACAGGCGCTCGGCCTGGGCGTTCACCAGCGCGATGTGACCGGATCTAGCCACGCAGACCATGGCATCTGGCGCGCTCTCAAGCAGCCCGACGGCGAACTGGCCGGCGACCTCCACGTGGCACTCCTTAGCTGGTGTGTCGGTCGTGCCCGGCCGGGGCGCCCGGCGAGCCATCGGGACACCTGGGTATCTCGAGCCACATCCGCAGCCGGCGTTGGCTGAGGCCGACGCCCGCACGGACCTGTATCGCCGCTGCCACCCGGTGGAGCCACGCCTCGGCCGCCGGGCCGTCGATGGCCGGATCGCCGTCCGGCGCCGATGTCAGGTTCAGCTCAAGGAAGATCAGGTCCTGGCTGGCTGCGACCATGGCGATCGGCCGGTCCCACGCTCCCGCGGTGTCCAGCCCGGTCAGCAGCAACTCGGCCACGTCGGCCGCTGCCTGCCAGTCGGCTTGCTGGAGCGCCGCTGCCCCGTCGCCGGCCGCCACGGCGAGCGGGGTGTCCAGCAGCCAGGCGGTCCGCTGCCTCAGCGTCTCGATCAGGCCGGCCGCCGGCGGGGGGAAGGGCCAGAGCTGGTCCTGGATGCGGCGAAGTTCCCGGCCGGCCCCGTCAACCTGCCCGACGATGCCATCGGGCGCATCGCTGCGAGGCATCCCCAGCTCAAGAGCCATCGCCGCGAGATCCTGCATCGGCCCGTCATGCAGCACGCCAGCCAGATGACCCCGCTCGCGGGCTCGAAGCCGGCGGACCACGTCGAGCACGGCGTGCAGCGTGTCAGCCCTGGCCCTGGCGGTACTTTCGTCCAGGGTTCCCGGGGCGGGGCGCCCCGCGTCCTCATGGTCCATGTCATCTCCGCGCCAGTGACTGCCGAGCTCGGCTCCGGGCGTCAGCCGCGGTCAAGGTCCGGTTACGTCGAGTAGTATCAATGTAACGTATCGTAGTACCGGGAGGCGCGCAGCCGCCAGGCCACTGACCTGTCCGCCAGGAAGCGCACCACTCATCTGGCGCCCTGGCGCGGAACGGAGATGCGGATGAACGAACCATCTCGGCAATCAGGAAAGATCAGGGTGTTCCTGGTGGATGATCACGAAATCTTCCGCCGGGGCATCCGGGACCTGCTCGCCGGCGAGTCCGATATCGAGGTAGTTGGCGAGGCGGCCACCGCGTCGGCGGCCATGGCCCGGGTGGCGGCGCTGCGGCCGGACGTGGCGCTGCTCGATGTGCGGTTGCCGGACGGCGACGGCATCGAGGTCTGCCGGGAGATCAACTCGGCGCTACCGGGGACCGCCTGCCTGATGCTGACGGCCTACGGCGATGACCAGGCGGTCTTCGGTGCGATCATGGCGGGGGCGGCCGGTTACGTATCGAAGCAGACATGCGGCACCGACCTGGTCGGTGCCCTGCGCGCGGTCGCGTCCGGCCAGTCGGTGCTCGACCCGCTCGCATCGCGCCGGGTCATGGCGCGATTGCGGGAGCACGCCACCGCGGATCCGGTCGACGTGCTGTCTGATCAGGAGAAGCGGGTGCTCGAGCTGATTGGCGAAGGGCTGACCAACCGGCAGATCGCGGAGCGCATGTTCCTGGCCGAGAAGACCGCGAAGAACTACGTGTCCGCGGTGCTGACCAAGCTGGGGATGCAGCGCCGTACCCAGGCGGCGGCCTTCTCGGTGCGGCATGCCGGCGATCGCAAGCCGATAGGTCAGGATTAGGGCGCCGCCTGGTCGCCGCCGCGCAGCTGCCGCCGGCTGGCAACGTAGTCGAAGATGGGCAGCGGTCCGGTCAGGTTCCGGTAGCCCGGGGACGGCCGCGGCAGGCCGCGCGCCGGGTCCGGGCCGGGCTCAGCCGGCGGGCGCCGGGCCGGGACTGCCGTCTCGCTCCTTTCCCGGGCCATTTCCGGGGCGTCAGGGCCGGTGGACACGAGCAGGAGACCTGACCGGGATGCCAAGGCGTCCGGGACGGCTGCGGGATCTGGGGTGCAGTCTGCGGAGGACGGGATTTCCGGGCCGGCTGGGTTAGCCGGGGCAACGGCCTCGCCGCGCCCCTGTCGCAGCCGGGTGAGCGTAGACCGCATACGGAAGACAAGGAAGCCGACGACGGCAAGCCCGGCCAGGCCGCTGACCGCGATCGCGGCCAGGTCGCTCGGCAGTTCCCGCGCCGTGATTGCCGCGGCGAGGCCCGCTGTCACCGCACCGGCTAGCGGAAGGCACAGGTGAGAGCCGAGCGCGCGCAGCCGGATGCCCGCTCCCCGCAGCTCGTGCAGGTACCACGGCAGGATCACGCCCCCCGCGATCGCGACCTCGGCGATGCCGGCGCCGGCGATTCCGGCCAGGTGGGTGCCGACGATGAGCGCCGGGATCAGGGCCAGCAGCCAGCCAAGCTGGAGGGTGAACACGACGCGGGTCCTGGCCAGCACCACGAAGTAGTCGTAGACCAGCTGGAAGAAGATGGTCAGCGCGGAGAGCACGGCCAGCCACAGCAGCACGTCCGACGCGGGCAGCCAGCGCGCGCCGTAGGCGAACGTGATCAGCGGCCTGGCCGCCCCCCCGATCACCAGGCACACGGGGAGGGCCACGGCGCACAGCAGGGCGGCCGCCGCCAGGAAGGCGGTGCGCATGGCCTGATGATCATGCTGCAGCCGCGCGAACGCGGCAGGCGCTACATTGCGGACGGGCAGCGAGAACATGGTGACGGGCCAGGTGGCCAGGTTCACTGCGAGCACGTAGAAGCCAAGGGCGGTGGGGCCGAGTACGCGGCCTACCACGAACTGGTCCACGTTGACGACAGCGAACACCGCGACCGTCGACCCGGCCAGCGGCGTCCCGTACCGAAGCAGCGCACGGGCGTTGACCCGGTCGAAGCCGAACCGTAGCGGCTCGGGTGAGAACCATGTGTACAGGACCGCGGCCGCCACCGCGCCGGTGATCCGGCCCACGGCCAGGCTCATCGCGCCAAGCCCGGACCAGGCCAGGCCGACCGATACCAGGGCGCCGAGCCAGCCGTTGACCTGATCCGCGATCATCCTGCGGTCCTGGCGGAAGGCGCGGTCCAGCAATCCGACGGGCGCGCAGACCAGCCCGTCGAGCACGACGCTGAGCGCCAGGACGCGGATGACGCTGGCCGCCGCCGGCGCCCCCATCGCCGAGGCGTACCAGGGTGCGGCGCAGAAGCAGGCCGCGTACAAGGCGACGCTGCCCGTCACGGCGATGGTCGTTACGGTCGGCGCGATCTCGGCCGGATCGCCCGGCCAGCGGACAATCGCCAGGCTCACCGACAAGTCGTTGAGGCTCAGCATCGCCAGCAGGGCCACCCACGCCACCGCGTAGGTGCCGAACGTGTGCGGGCCGAGTGTCCTCGCCAGCACGACGCCGATTCCGACCGTGCCCAGCTTGCTCAGCGCGTTGCTGGCGAAGGTCCAGCCCAGTGCCCGGACCGCGGTGGCCGCCAGGGTGGTCTTCCCGGTCGGCGCGGAGCCGCCCGCCGACCGGGGGTGCCGTCTGCCGGTGGCGCGGTGACGGCCGCCGGCCCCGCCAGCGCCGCGGCCGCTCACTCGCTTGCGGCCAGGGAAAACGCACCGCTGACCCGGGCGCTCAATGCGACATATCGAACGAAGGCCGCTACTTTGGAATTCTTGCCTGCTGAGCCTGGATGCCAGTAATCGGAATCCGTGGTCGCCTTCCTGGCAGAAAGCAATTCCTCATCCCCTTTGTGCTGACCGCGTTATATCCACCCGTGAGACTATCCGTTTACAGGTGGAGACGGAGTGAAATGCAGGGCGCGAGGCTGCTAGCGTTTACCGTGGCCGCCAACTGGGAGAGGCTGATGTCAGGAATTGTGGATTAGCATAGAAAATGTCTAGCTGAGTTTGCGGTTTTTCCCGACTTTAACGGACATACCGGGGGTTATGTAAAAAACGGTACCGCCTGCGGCGTCGCCGCAGGTCGCTTTCCCATGCGAGCAGGTTTTTCGTCGTTCTCATCAGCATTCTCTTGAGAGGGCAATTTCGTTGACTAAGCGAGCCTTGCACGTTTCGCAGCCTGCCGCAGGCAGGCGGAACCGGGAAGTTGAGGGGTGGTTCGCGGCATGAGCGCAATCGACGATGCGGTCGAGGCCGCCAGCGGCCTGGCGACCGACCCGAATGCCGCGATACCGGCCACGAGGGCGTGGACGAGCGCCTATGTTCGCCGCGCGGCCATAGCCGACTGGGTTTGTGCCATGGCGGCGGGAGTGGTGGCGGCCAAGCTCCGTTTCTGGGGGCAGTCCGACGTGCAGTTCACCTACCTGAGCCTCAGTTGCGCCCTGCCGCCCGTCGCCTGGTCGATGTCAGTACTGCTGGCCGGCGGGTACGACACCCGGTTCATCGGGCTCGGCTCCGAGGAGTTCCGCCGGATACTGAGCGCCGCGGTCAACCTGACCGCGGGCCTGGCCCTTGTCTCTTACGCGGCCAAGCTCGACCTGGCCCGCGGGTACATGGCCATCGCCCTGCCGTCCGCGATCGCCATGGACCTGACGGCCAGGTACCTGCTCCGCAAGCACCTGCACAGACAGCGGGTCAGGGGCTGGTGCGTGCGGCGAGTCGTCGTGGTGGGCTACGGGGCAGCGGTGGCTCGCCTGGTGACCGCGTTGCAGCGGGACACCTACCACGGCCTCGCGGTGGTCGCCGCCTGCCTGGTCGACGCGCCGGACGGCGCCTTCCCTGACGGCCCGGCCCACCTGCTCGCGGCCAACGTCCCGGTAGCTGGCGGCCCGGGCAACCTCGTGGCGGCGGTGAGCCGGTTCGGCGCGGACGCGGTCGCGGTGCTGCCGTGCCCCGAGATGGACGGTGCTCACCTGCGCGAGCTGGCGTGGGAACTTGAGAAGACCGGCACCGACCTTTTCGTCGCGCCGACGCTGCTCGACGTGGCCGGCCCGCGGACGACCATCCACCCGGTGGCTGGCCTGCCGCTGCTGCACGTGGACCACCCGGAGCTGTCCGGGGCCAAGAAGGCGATCAAGAGCGTGATCGACAAGGCCTGCGCCGCCTCGGCGCTGGTCGTGCTCGCCCCCCTGTTCGCTGCCATCGCTGTTTCCATCAGGCTGGCCGATCACGGCCCGGCGTTCTTCCGCCAGACCAGGATCGGCAAGGACGGCCAGAGATTCACCCTGTACAAGTTCCGGACCATGGTGCCAAACGCCGAACAGCGCAAGTCCCAGCTTGTCCCGCATAACGAGGCGGACGGGGCCCTGTTCAAGATCCGCCGCGATCCGCGGGTCACTCGCCCGGGCGCCTGGCTGCGCCGCTGGTCGCTTGATGAGCTGCCGCAGCTCATCAACGTGCTTAACGGGGACATGTCCCTGGTCGGGCCCCGGCCGGCCCTGCCCGAGGAGGTGGCCAGCTACCGCGGCCACATGCGGCGCAGGCTCGTGGTTAAGCCCGGACTGACCGGCCTGTGGCAGGTCAGCGGCCGGTCGGACCTGTCGTGGCAGGAAACGGAACGGCTCGACGTGCACTACGTCGAGAACTGGTCGCTCGCCCTCGATTTGCACGTCCTGTGGAAGACCGGATCCGCGGTCGTCCGAGGCTCCGGTGCTTACTAGCCGCGTGCGCCCGGGGCTACCCGAAGGAGGTACCTTGCCCAAGCAACTGCGCCCGCACGTCCTGATCCTGGTGCAGAATCTGCCCGTGCCATTCGACCGGAGGGTCTGGCAGGAGGCCCTGGCCCTCGTCGCCGACGGGTACCAGGTACATGTTGTCTGCCCGCGGAGCAAGGACCACCCGCTCCGCCGCGAGACGCTCAGCGGTGTGCGCATCTACCGCTACCGGCCCGGCCCCGAGGCGCGGCGGCTGGCAGGGTACCTGGTCGAGTACCCGGTCGCCATCTGGGCTCAGCTCCGCATCGCGCTCACCATCCGGGCCAGGCACCGCATCGGCGTCGTGCAGATATGCAACCCGCCCGACCTGATGTTCCTGGCTGCGTTGCCGCTAGTCGCTCTCGGGTCGCGGCTGATCTACGACCACCATGACGCGTGCCCGGAGCTGATGATCGCCAAGGGCCACCGGCCGGACGGCCGGGCCGTCCGGCTGACCAGGCTGCTCGAGCGCCTCACCTACCACTTCGCGGACGTGTCGGTCGAGACCAACGAAAGCTATCGGGCCATCGCCCTCGGGCGCGGCGGGATGCCGCGCGAGGACGTGTTCGTGGTGCGGTCCGCGCCGGAGGTCACCAGGTTCGCCGGCGCGCGGCCGGACGAGAAGTGGCGCCGCGGCCGCAGGCACCTGGTCGGCTACGTGGGCGTGATGGGCCGCCAGGACGGACTGGATTACCTGATCGAGGCCGCCCGGATGATCGTCAGCGACCTGATGCGGCCGGACATCCAGTTCGTGCTCGTGGGCTCGGGTCCGGAGCTGCCGCGGCTGCGCGAGCGGGTCACGTCCCTGGGCCTTGACGATCAGGTGGTCTTCACCGGGCGGCTGTCAGACGAGGATCTCGGGTCCGTGCTCGCCACCGCGGACGTCTGCGTCAACCCGGACGAGGCCAACCGGATGAACGACATTTCCACCATGAACAAGATCATGGAGTACATGGCACTGGGCAAGCCGATCGTCCAGTTCGACCTGCACGAGGGGCGCGTCTCGGCCGGCGACGCGAGCCTGTACGCGACGCGCAACGACGCCGCGGCGCTCGGCAAGTGCATTGTCCAGCTCATCGACGACCCGCAGGAGCGGGCCCGGATGGGACAGCTCGGCGCTGGCCGGCTGAGGGACTCGCTGAGCTGGGAGTCACAGGTCCCGAGGCTGCTCGCCGCCTACGAGCGGGCCGCGGCCAAGCGCGAGCGCCGCTGACCGGCGACGGGGTTAGCGCGCTGGCTCGCTGACCTTGCGCACGCGGGTCTCGCGAGCCTGGACCCGGCGGCCGTCGGGAGTGGCGTAGCTCAGCCGGGGCAGCGCCTGCCCTGTCTCCTTGTCAACGAGGACCGCGTGCTGCTCGCCAGGGGCGAAAGCGTGGTCCTGTCCCCACTGGCGGAGGCCGACCAGGAGGTCGAACAGGTCTTCACCCTTCCCGGTCAGGACGTACTCCTGATAGGCGCCACCGCCGGGCGCGGGCTCGACGCGCAGGACTCCGGCATCGACCAGGTCCCGCAGTCGCGCGGCGAGGATGTTCTTGGCGATGCCCAGATCGCGCTGGAACTGGCTGAAGCGGCGGATGCCGTCGAAGGCGTCGCGGATGATCAGCAGCGACCATTTGTCGCCGACGATGTCGACGGCGCGGGCCACGGGGCACGTCGAGTCGGCCAGCCTCGCGCTCACAGATTCCCCCGTTCCTCTCGGACCAACGAAAAATGGTTGCGAATCGAAACCACAAGCCGCTAAGGTGGTTTCAGTTTACTACCAGTTTGTTCCTTGGGGGGCATGTGGGCGCGGATGCGGACGCGGGCGTGGCGTCCGGTCTCCGCGTGCTGCTGGCGGCGGCGTGCGGAGTGTCGGTTGCCAACGTGTATTACGCGCAGCCGCTGCTGGACCGGATCGGCGCCGACCTGAGCGTGCGCGCCGATCGCCTGGGGCTGGTGACCGCCGTTACCCAGCTCGGCTACCTGCTGGGGCTTGTCCTGATCGTGCCGCTGGCCGTCGCGCTCGGCCGCCTGCTCCCCAGGGACAACAGCCCTCGGGCGAGGGTGTCATATCCCGCCCTGATCTTCTCAGTGCTTACCCTGACGGCCCGTGACCGGACGTTCCGCGTCCGGAGCGTCCTCGGGCTGCTGATGTTCGGCTCCTTCGGGGCTGTCTGGGGCTCGATAGCGCTGCCACTGTCCGCCGCCCCGTGGCACCTGTCGGCCGGGAAGATCGGCCTGTTCGGCATCGCCGGCGCGGCCGGGGCGCTCAGCGCCGGCCGCGCAGGCCGGCTTGCCGACCGTGGCCACGCCCAGCTGGTCAGGGCATCTCGCTGGTACTGCTCGCCTTGTCCTGGGCGGGGACGCAGGCGGCCCCGCATTCCCTGGTGCTGCTCGCGGTCGGCGTGGCCCTGCTCGATTTCGCCGGGCAGGCGCTCCACGTAACCAGCCAGCACCTGATCGTCGGCACTGACCCCGCCGCCAGCAGCCGGCTCATCGGCAGCTACATGGCCTATTACTCCATCGGCACCGGCGGCGGGGCGATCGCCGCCACTAGCCTCTACGGCCTTGCCGGGTGGGGTGCCGTCAGCGCTCTCGGCGCCGGGCTGTCCACCCTGGCCCTGGTGGTGTGGGCCACCGACGTCAGCAAGTCCCGTCAACCAGCAAGGGAGCACCCGTGACCACGTACTACCGCCGGGCCGTGATCGATGGCGTGGAGATCTTCTACCGCGAGGCCGGCGATCCCGGCAATCCTGCCCTCCTGCTCCTGCACGGCTTCCCGGCCTCGTCGTTCATGTTCCGCCGGCTGATCGACCGGCTGGCCGGGCAGTTCCGCCTGATCGCGCCCGACTACCCGGGATTCGGGCACAGCGAAGCCCCCCCCGCCATCGCGGTTCAGCTATACCTTCGACCACCTGACCGGCATCGTCGAGCACTTCACCGAGCACCTCGGGCTCGCCCGGTACGGCCTGTACCTGCAGGACTTCGGCGGCCCGGTCGGCTTCCGGCTCGCCACCCGCCACCCCGACCGCGTCGCCTTCCTCGTCATCCAGAACGCGAACGCCTACGAGGAAGGGCTGCCCGACAGCTTCTGGGCCCCCGTCCGGGCGCTGTGGGCGGATCCCGGCACCGCCAACCGGGAGGCTATCCGCGCCGCCGGAATGTCGGACGCGGCGCTGGAGTTTAACTACGTCCACGGCGCGGCCGACCCCGCGCGGATCGATCCCGACAGCTGGCTGTTGCAAAGCACGCTGCTGAGCCGGCCGGGGAACAAGGACGCCATGCTCGACCTGCTCTACGACTACCGCACCAATCCCGGTCTCTATCCCCGGTGGCACGAGTACTTCCGCGCCCACCAGCCGCCGACCCTGATCACCTGGGGCGGCAGAGACGAAATCTTCCCCGAAGCAGGTGCGCACCCCTACCGGAACGACCTGCCCCGGGCCGAGATAGCCATCCTCGACGCCGGTCACTTCGCGCTCGAAGACCACGCCGATGTCATCGCCCGGCACATCTCGCGGTTCACCGCAGCGCTCGCGCTCCCCGTGTCAATTCAGCCAGATCGGGTTGCTCCAGGCCCGCTGGCCGGTGGCGTCAATGATGGTTATTCGGATGTAGGTGCTTGCCTGGAACATGTCCAGCGGGAGTGAGCACTCGGTGAGTGCGTGGCCGGCCTGCGCTTGCTTGCCGGGGACGCACCCGGTGACCAGGATCCTGCTGACCGGCGAGCAGCGGACGGTGACCTGTCCGTCACGGAGAATGATCGCATGGATCTCTGGTCCGGTGCTGGCGTAGTAATGGCCGGCCTTGAGCGCGGCGAGCAGCGCGGCGGGGTCGAGTGACTCGGCGCGCACCTGCACCCATGCTGCGCAGCCGGGCGGGTCCTGGGGCTGAAAGTGCACGTCGTCGGCCGCGTAGGCGCTGAGTCGGTGCCCCCGGCCGAGCAGCAAGTCGCACAGGTGCCAGCTATCGCCCCGGTCTTCCCAGGCCGACAGGGCGTTGTATACCTCAACGGCGTGCGCGGCATCCAGGTCCTCTGCGTCGGCCAGCGTGAGCAGGGATGCCGCCGGGTGCGCCATGCCGATGAACGCCCCTGCGGCGCGGGCTCGCCGGGCCAGTTCCGGGCCGGGTTCCGCGCAATCGGGTGGCGGGAAACCGGGTGGCAGTCCGACCGCGATGATGTGCCACTCGGCGGAGAACTCGGTGCGCGGTGCGTGCAACTCGGCGCCCAGCAGTGTCGTGAACGTGGATGTCCGCAGCCCCCGGGTGTCGGTCAGCGGGAACCCGTACTCGGCCCGGAAGTGATCGGTGACGGCCACGAAGTCATAGCCGGCCTGCTGGTAGAGCCGGCTGATCTGCTCTGGCGCCAGCGCGCCGTCGGAGTGGGCGGAGTGGGTGTGCAAGTTGCCTCGCCAGAACCGGCCTGGCCGGTCAAAGGGCAGATTATGCACTTGTCAGGACCTCCGCTGGTGCAGGATGCCGTCGGCTGATCCCTGGTCGAGCATCCGGCTCCTTCGAGGTCGATTGGCGGGCGCCGGCGGCAGGAATGCGGCTAAGCAGAAGGCATCGGCGGCCCGCGTCCGGTCGCGGCAGCCGTATCGGACCGAGTGGCCCGATACGGCGATCATGAACGGTGAACCAGCGTCGGCGCAAGATTCGCGATGCGTTTCCGGCGCCCGCGCTCCTCAAGGGGGGTATGCGTTGCCGCGCCCTGAGCGCCCGGGGGCCCGCGAGGAGATCCTCGTAGCGGCCGGCAGCCTGTTCTATGGCCGGGGCACGGCTGCCGTCAGCATGAACGACATCATGGGTGCCGCGGGCTGCGGGAAGAACCTGCTTTACCGCTATTTCCCGGGCACTGATCATGCGGAAGACTTGCGGCTCCTGCGGGCCACTGCGACGTAGCCGATCCAGCCGGCGGCGCAGACGAACGAGACGGGCAGGCCGACGACGGCCAGCACGAGAAAGGAAAGCGGGAACGCCAGCGGCGCGACGCTCTGCGGGTCACCGCCGCCCGAGTAGCCCTGGCTGAACAGGTAGGCAGCGAACCCGACAACGGTGGCGGCCGCGGCCGAGGCGAGCACAGCGAAGACGAGCAGGGCTGAGCGCAAAAGCGTGAGCCGCCGTGCCCGCCATGGATCATTTGTCATGAGTCAATCGTCACCGCAGCGCGCCGGCGCCGCCAGAGCACCCGTACTCAGGTGAGCGTACTCAATTCGGCTTCCGGTACCGCCGCCGCGACCAGCCCTACGGGACGGCCGTGACCGTCCCGTCGGCAGTCGCCGGGGCAGCTAATCGATCCTGACCGCCGCCGGTGCCGCAGGCACCGTCATGGCTATCTTCTTCGCCGCCGTTGCGGCCTACCATAAACGGCGAAATAGCCACCCGGTCGACCGGTTCCACGGCCCGGTGTAGCGGTCCAGACCGGGCTCTTCCTCAAGCAGGATGACAATGCGGATGAGTTTCTTTTCTGGTGCGGTTACCGGGCACGAGTGTGCCCCGCTGACACGGCCGCTGCCATGCATAAAACTCTGTCGATGTAACGTTGCGTAACCGAAGGTCATGGTGTAGATACTAACTGTTACAGAGTGCTGGGGCAGTGGGCTTTACAAGGGGGAACGAAATGGTTAAATCCGCGACTCCAGGCGTGGCGTTAGCCGCGACGACGGGCGCACCGGGCGCACTCGCTATCGCGGTCGACCCCACCTCGGCGTCGTTCACAAGCGCCTCGGGCAGCACGGTCCCGGCTGGCGCAGACAAGGTGATGTTCACCCCGGCGAAGGTCAGCTTCGCCGGTGTAAGGGGGTACGGATGAGCTGGCCCGTCAACGTCCTGAGAGGGCTGATGCCCCGGGTCTTGGCCGCCGGCGTCGCCGGGGCACTCGTCGCCGCGAGCCTTTCCGCGGTGCCCGTGTCCGCCGCGGTGCGGCTCGGGGCTGGTGCTCACCGCACCATTGCCTTGGCCCACCCCCGAGTCGTGAGTCACGCCCTCGCGCCCGCCGGCCCACTCGCGCCCGCTGCGATCACCTTCAACCCGATCACCGGAAGCCAGGGCTTTGGCGTGTTCGTCCAGGGGAACGCCACCCTCGGCGCGACTTCAACCAACGGACCGGTGGCGATGGGCGGCAACCTCGCGATCGGCACCAACTTCGCCGTGGCGAGCCAGACGGCGGGAACGTTCACCGCGTCCGGTGACGCGCGTCCCACCGGCCTGCTCGTGGGCGGCAGCATCAACTGGTCAGGCAGCAACTCGGGCGGTGCGCTCAACATTAACTCCAGAGCCTACGTCAAGGTAGGCAACATGACCGGGTCGGTCATCCCCAACAACGGGGAAAACCCGACGCACATTGTCCCGACCGGGGGCAGCTACGGCTCAAAGCCGCAGGTTGCGCTGACGGTCGTCCAGCCGTCAGCCTCGGTGAACCAGCCGAACCTCATCAACTTCGCCAGCGCATTCAGCGCATTTGCCAGTCAGTCCGCCGACATGGCGAGCTGCGCCAATTCGGTGACGCTTACGAACTCGAACGGGACGGCGCTGAGCTTGCCGCTTTCTCCCGGTACAAACGCTTTTATCACCCTCACCCCAGGCGCGCAGAACGTCCTTAATATCACGGCTGCCAACCTGGCCAACATCGCCAGCCTGACGTTCAATAACTCACCCACCTCGACCATGCCGCTGATCGTCAACGTGAACACGAGCGGCGTGTCCAACAACTTTTCCTGGACACCGGGAAACTTCAATGGCGTCCAGAACTCGGGCGTGCCGTACCTGCTATGGAACTTCTCGACGGCCACGCAGGTCACGATCGCCGGGTCGTCGACGGTCCCTGGCACCATCTACGCGCCCGGTGCCACCGTGAACGACAACGACCAGAACGGCCTGAACGGCGCCATTATCGCCGCGGCCTACGCACAAGGCGGCATAAGTGGCAGCCCCAACGGCGGCCAGGTCCAGTACGCCCCGTTCGCGGGGACCATCCAGTCCTGTGCGACCCCGCAGCTGACCACCGCGCTCAGCGCCAGCCCGGGTACGGCCGTCCCCGGCGGGACCGTGCTCTACACGGTGTCCGTGACCAACTCCGGCTCCGCCGCGTACAGCGCGGCGACCTTCACCGAATCGCTGTCCGGTGTCATCGACGACGCCACCTATAACAGTAACGCGTCCGCGACCTCGGGCACCGTCTCGTACACCAGCCCCAACCTGACCTGGACGGGGAGCCTGGCGGTCGGGGCGACCGCGACGATCACCTTCTCGGCGACGGTCCACAACCCCGACACCGGCGACAAGAGCCTGGTCAGCACGCTGACCTCGACCAGTGCCGGCAGCAACTGCGCGTCCGGAAGCACCGACTCACGGTGTTCAAGTACCGTCCCGGTCTCGATCCTGACCATGGCGGTCACCGCGAGCACCCCGACCGCCAACCCCGGCACGACCGTCAGCTACACCATCACCGTCACCAACTCGGGCACGGTCGCCGTCAGCGGGGCCGCCGTCACCGATTCGCTGTCGGGGGTACTTGACGACGCGAGCTACAACGGTGACGGGACCGCGAACGCGGGCTCGGTGAGCTACGCAAGCCCGAACCTGACCTGGACCGGGAACCTGGCGGTGGCGGCGGTGGCGACGATCACCTTCTCGGTCACGGTCGCCACCCCCGATACCGGGAACAAGACCCTGGCCAGCACCATCACCTCGGCCACGGCCGGCAGCAACTGCGCGAGCGGGAGCACGGACACGCGGTGCGCGAATTCGGTGACGGTGCTGGCGCCGGGCCTGACGATCGCCCTGACCACTAGTGCGGGGACCACGACCACGCAGGGCGCGGTGATGCCGTACACCATCACGGTGACAAACTCCGGGCAGACCGCCTACACCGGCGCGACGCTGACCGACTCGCTGTCCGGGTTGCTCGATGACGCGACCTACAACGCCAACGCGACCGCGACCGCGGGCTCGGTGAGCTTCTCAAGCCCGAACCTGACCTGGACTGGCAACCTCGCCGTCGGGGCGGCCGCCACGATCACGTTCTCGGTCACCGTGAACAACCCCGACACCGGCGACAAGCTGCTGGCCAGCACGGTTACCTCGGCGACAGCGGGCAGCAACTGCGCCGCGGGCAGCGCCGACAGCCGCTGCACGAGCTCGGTCCAGGTGCTCGTGCCGGGGCTGTCCATCGCGGCGTCGGCGGACTCGGCGACCACGACGCCGGGGGCCAAGGTGCGGTACACGGTGACCGTCACCAACACCGGGGGCACGGCCTACACCGGTGCCGCGTTCACCGACCCGCTCGGAGACGTGCTCGATGACGCCAGCTACGACGGCAACGCGACCGCGTCGGCGGGCAGCGTCTCTTTCGCCAGCCCGAACCTGAGCTGGACCGGGAACCTCGCCGTGGGGGCGGTCGCCACCATCACGTTCTCGGTCACCGTGAGCAACCCCGATACCGGAAACAAGACCCTGGCCAGCACCATCACCTCGGCCACGGCCGGCAGCAACTGCCCGGCCGGGAGCCCGGCCGCGAGCTGCAGCGCCACCGTCAGCGTCGCCGTGCTGACGATCGTTAACAGCGCAGGCGCCAGCACCACCACCCCCGGCTCGGTGGTCCGGTTCACCTCCACGTTCACCAACTCAGGGCAGGTTCCCTACACGGGCATCACGATCGCGTCGAACATCACCGACGTGCTCGACGACGCCACCCCTAACGGTGACCAGACGGCGACTTCGGGGTCACTGTCACTGACCACCACGGGCATCTCCTGGACGGGGAGCATCCCGGTCGGCGGGACGGTCACGGTCACCGGCACCGTCACCGTCAACAACCCCGATACCGGGAACAAGCTCCTGGCCAGCACGCTTAATACGGCCGCGGCGGGCAGCAACTGCCCGTCGGGCGGCTCCGACCCGCGGTGCTCGGTCAGCGTGCCGGTCCTCATCCCGGCGCTGACCATCAACGCCACCGCCAACACGGCTGCGGCCGCGCCGGGCACCGTCATCGGCTACACGGTGACGGTGACCAACTCCGGCCAGACCCCATACACCGGGGCGGCCTTCACCGACTCGCTGGCCGGCGCGCTCGACGACGCCACCTACAACGGCAACGCGGCCGCCACCACGGGCTCGGTGACCTACTCAAGCCCGAACCTGACCTGGACCGGGAACCTCGCCGTGGGGGCGACCGCCACGGTCACGTTCTCGGTCACGGTGAACAACCCGGACACCGGCGACAAGGTGCTGGTGACCGCCATCACCTCCGGCACCGTGGGCAGCAACTGCCCCCCGGGCGGCAGCAACCCCACCTGCTCCGTCACGGTCGCGGGGCTCACCCCCGCCCTTACCATCGCAGCGACCGCCAACTCGGGGACGACCGTGCCGGGGGCGGTGGTGAGTTACACGGTCACCGCTGCCAACTCGGGGCAGGTCCCGTATGCCGGGGTGAGTTTCACCGATGCGCTGGCGGGGGTGCTTGACGACGCCACCTACAACGGGAACGCGTCGGCGACCACCGGGGCGGTGTCGTTCGCGAGCCCCAACTTGACGTGGACGGGGGGCCTGGCGCCGGGGGCGTCGGTGACGGTGACGTTCTCGGTGACGGTGAGGAATCCTGATACCGGCAACCACGTCCTGGCCAGTGCGGTGACGTCGTCGGCGGCGGGGAGTAACTGCCCGGCCGGCGGCACCGACCCCCGCTGCACCGCGACCGTCCCGGTGTCGGAGCTGGTGATCGACGCCAGGTTCGCCGTGGCGACCGCGGTGCCGGGTGAGCACGTGAGCGGGACGACCACGTTCACTAACACCGGGCAGGTCCCGTACTTCGGTATCAGCGTCGACATCACCACCGTCAACACCACCGCGCAGGTCACCGGGAACGGGGACAGCACGGCGAGCTCCGGGACCCTGTCGATCGGGGCGACCAGCGCGGTGTGGACCGGGGACATCCCGGTCGGCGGCACGGTGACGGTGACCGGCACGTCGATCATCGCCAGCCCTTACCCGCCCGGCAGCAAGGTCATCGCCAACACCGACGTCACGACCGCGCCGGGCAGCAACTGCCCGTCCGGCAGCGCCGACCCCCGCTGCACCCAGTCCCTGGACGTGGTCATCCCCGGGCTGAGCATCGTCAAGACGGCGGACGCGACCACCGCGGTGCCCGGCCAGGTCATCACCTTCACCGACACCATCACCGACACCGGGCAGACCCCCTACACCGCAGCCGTGGTCACCGACTCCCTCGCCAAGATGTTCGATGACGCTTCCTACAACGGCAACGCCGCCGCGACGTCGGGGTCGCTGTCGTACACGTCCCCGGTGCTGACCTGGACCGGGGACCTGGCGGTGGGGGCGTCGGCGGTGATCACCTACACGGTCACGGTGAACAACCCTGATACCGGCGACAAGCTCGTCATCACCACCGCCAGCTCTTCCGAGGCCGGGTCGAGCTGCCCGCCCGGCACCACCGCCGCCCCCTGCCAGGTCACGGTGGTGGTGCTGACTCCCGGGCTGACGATCGGCACGACCGCGAGCGCCGCTACCGCGGTGCCGGGCCAGACGGTCACGTACACGGTGACGGCGGTCAACACCGGTCAGGTGCCGTATGCCGGGGTGAGTTTCACCGACGGGCTGGCGGGGGTGCTTGACGACGCCACCTATAACGGGAACGCGTCGGCGACGGCGGGGGCGGTGTCGTTCGCGAGCCCGGACCTGACGTGGACGGGGGGCCTGGCGCCGGGGGCGTCGGTGACGGTGACGTTCTCGGTGACGGTGAGGAATCCTGATACCGGGGATCATGTGCTGGCGAGTGCGGTGTCGTCGGCGGCGGCGGGGGGCAACTGCCCGTCGGGGAGTACTGACCCGTCGTGCTCGTCGGCGGTTCCGGTGGCGTCGCTGGCGATTGCCTGGTCGGCGGGGGCGGCGTCGGCGGTGCCGGGCGGGGTGGTGCGGTTCACCGCTACGTTTACCAAT
>Ga0265338_10002029_pt1 | contig 31401 bp, 31 predicted proteins | sample 42126metaG_FD_193579 | JGI IMG/M metagenome (GOLD analysis project Ga0265338, IMG submission 193579) | Rhizosphere microbial communities from Carex aquatilis grown in University of Washington, Seatle, WA, United States - 4-21-26 metaG | ecosystem: Host-associated > Plants > Roots > Rhizosphere...
GGAGGATAGGAGAACTCCGGTTAAAGGCAACCAAAATCTTACGCTCTTGGTCTGTAATTTTTGTTTTTAGCACTACTCATTAAGCATACCAGCAAAAACGTCATTTTGTTTTGGAATGGCTATAGCTATGAAAGAGGCCTATCAATGTGATGGTATTACGACCAGAAACAATAATGAACCAGCGGGTGACCAGCATGCCTTTCATTTTCATTTTCATATCTTCCCTCGTTACGATAACGACGGATATAACACCGTGCAGCCTTCTGAAAAGCGTCTGGCAGAGCCGGCAGAGCGCGCTGTATATGCCGAAAAGATAAAAGCAGTTCTCGACGCTTAGTTCAGCACCTTAACAGGCAGACCGTAAAGCCGTTAAACGGGTTGATTGATAACTTCGGCACAGCTAGGACTGCAGACATACTGCTTAGAACATTTGTTGCAGCTAAGGTAGAGTTTGTTGCAAGTTTTGTTGGCGCAGTTTAGGTAGGTGCTGGTTTTGCGGCCGCAATGGATGCAGACGCCAATGTCTTTAGCTTTGTCGGAGAACTTTGTAGTTATGCGATTGTCAAAGTTATAGAGTGACCCCTCCCACAAACCATCGTCACCATATTCTTGGCCGTATGTTATGATGCCGCCATCAATTTGATAGACATGCTTAAAGCCGCGGTTCTTCATGAGGGTGCTCAAGATTTCGCAACGTATTCCACCGGTGCAATAGGTGACTACTTGTTTATCCTTTAGATTTGCGTATTCGGGCTTTTCGATTTCTTGTATAAAATCTCTGGTGTTTTGCGTATCCGGAACTACGGCATTTTTAAACTTGCCCACGGCCGCTTCATATTTGTTGCGGCCGTCAAAAAAGACGACATCATCGCCATAGCGATCAACTAATTCGTGAACCTGGCGGGGCATTAACCGTTTACCGCCACCAACAATCCCGTTTTGATCAACTTCTAGTTCCTCTGCCGCACCAAAGGTTACGATCTCGTCACGAACCTTAACTGAAAGTTTCGGAAAATCGCCCCTGGTTCCAGTAGTCCATTTTACTTCAAGGCCCTTAAATGGCGCAAAAGATCGAGTTTCCTTACAATACGTTTTGAGATTTTTTATTTCGCCTCCAAGCGTACCGTTAATGCCGTGCTTAGAGATGATGATTCGACCCTGTAAGTTCAGCTTTTCGCAAAGTGTTTTTTGCCACAGCCTTACCGCATCAGCGTCGGTCAAGGGTATAAATTTGTAGTATAAAATAACTTTCTCCATAGCCAGTATATTTTAGCAGAGCAGGCGCTGTAATGTTTTAAAAACGTGCTCTTGTCTGGCCCTAACCATGAGCGACTTCTTACAAGCCTGGAAATTTGATACAATTTAGATATCAAAGTATTAGTGAACGGATAGGTCGTGGCCCGCAATTGGGAGGGGTAATGCCAATCAAGATTTTATCCTTAGCATATCTATCGACCCATCAGGACTGCTGGACAGGGAAGCATACTCTCCTAAAAAGACCGGTTAATAGCAAATTACGGTTATGCGGCTATGCCAAAATTATTTAAAAACATTATCCGGGAGCTAATAGCGCTCGTTCTAGTCCTGTTCGCGCTGCTTAGTTTTAGCAAACCAGCTTCGGCAGCTACCTACGGCTCAAATCCATACGGAACCTGCGACTATCAGACCTGCAGCCAGTCAACGCAAGTACCCGTTCCGCCTAATCTTTTGGTAGACATCAACCTGCACGATAATCAGATTATACCGGAGGCAGGTTATAACATTATCGTGACACCGCTTAACGGCCAGGGCGCATCATTTAAACAGGTTGATTTTTATATTGACGGCTTCTTAGTGCATAGTCAGGCGCCCGGACAGGATGGTACGGTACAGTGGTTTTGGAACCCAGGACAGTACCCCGGCACGGATATAAAAACTATCATAACCAGTCAAGATGGACAGACAGTGACCAAAGAGTTCCACGTTACTATCGCCAAAAACAATTCAGCCATTCCGGGTTCAACCGTTACAACTCCCGCTCCTCCATCAGTTATTCAGCAGATTGTTGCTTTACCAGGAAACATCATCCGCAGTACCCAGCATTTTATTCAACAGCTGCCACCGGCGGTTAAGCATAGTTTGCCTTATTTTCTTTTTCTGGTCTTGCTTGGCGATGTTTTACTGTTACTCCTACAGTTTAGTCGCGAACTTGAAGAGGCACGGACACTACAAGTTATTTTGATTCGCCAACGACAAAGCGGACAACTCAAAAAGATGCTGGTAGACCTTATGTCGCATTATTTACGTACGCCCGTAACGATTATTTCCGGAGCAATTGATATCACCAGCGACGAGAGACTACCGCAAACCTTAGTTGCCAGCCTAAAAGCTGATATAGATGAACTGAATCGAAAGATTAATAATTTGATCAGTCGAGCTCAAGCAGTTAATAGCTACAAAGCCACGCCGAGCCGTGATGTTCAGCAAGCCTATAAACCAAGATCTGCCTGGCGCCAACCTTTTTTACTGTTGCCCGTTATTATTGTAGGTATAGTCGCGTTTTTATTCGATTATCTAGCTAGTCATAATAGTGATTTTAGCGCCAATCAAGTCAATTTAGTCGTACAATTCGTCCTCTTTGGCTCCTTGGTAACAACGCTATACCTGGTATTTCGCAGGCTTGAAATCTCCAAACATGATGTTGCCGAGACTAAACACGTAATACAAGAAGAGATTGAATTTAACCATAACCGCGATGAACTGATCGATAACGCGGCAACTGAACTTAGCGGCGGACTGGGCAGCCTTGATAACCATATTGCAAGCTTGGGCTCCTCAGAGGCAACTACAAACATCCGTAATGGTCAACGCCAGTTACATGCTGTAGTAAAAAGATGTGTTATTGCCAGCCAACTCAAGGGCATCACCAGTACAAACGCGGCCCTAGCCTCACGGTTGAGTGACGTCGTTAAACTAACTAGCCGACAGCAGGCTAAGGTCCAGTCTAAAAGACTGTCTATCGATTTAAGACAAAATATAGCTTTTATGGTTCGAAGCCCAGAGCTACTTACGTTTGTTATTGAGACTATCCTTGATAATGCTATCGAGTACAGCCCCATAGGTGGCCACATAGAACTAACCGCCAGTCAAGACGATAAGCTGCTTAAAATTTCGGCGATAGATCACGGGCCAGGCATACCGGAAGATAAGCGTTATGCCTTATTTCAGGCCTTCTCGAAAGTTGAAGGAACAGAGGTTTTTGATCATCAAGGTACCGGCTTCAGTCTCTATCTTGATAAGTTAATTATGTCCTATCTCCTTGGGGATATCACTATTGAACCAGCTGTTCCACAAGGCATAAAAGTCACCCTGTCATTGCCCGCTGAACCATTCTCGAGTCACTAGAGTTGACTCAGGGCAGGTATAGCCAATAAACTAATAACATAAACGGGTTGCGGTAACTAAAGCATGTTGAGAGATATTAAAAGGAAAGAAATACTATGAGCCGGCTGCCCATACCGGGTGGTGACGGCGATGTCTGGGGTCAGATTCTCAACGACTTTTTGAAAGTTTCCCATAATGTGGACGGAACACTCAAGAATGTAGTAGATACTACGGATGATCAAACGGTTAACGGCTCCAAAACATTTGGCGGACCGCCTATATTCAATGCCAATGCTCATTTCGGACAACGTATTTTATGGAATGTAGACGCTGGTAATAACACCACGGTCGACGCCAATAACTCAATTATCGCTATTACCCGCACCGACAATATCAACTCCAACGTAGGAGCCTTTATGAACCTGTTCCATGCGAGTGGTACATTTCATGGTGATGCGATCATAATGAATTTTGGTTCCAGCGGTGTTTGGGATGGCAACTATGTAGATTTTCAAAACAACAATACCTCAAAGTTTAAGGTTGACAGTAACGGAAATACTATTATGGCTGGTGCATCAATTGCTAAAACTCAGAGTGCCAATGGTATCACCGGAGCGACGGCCGCTTCACGATATGCCGGAGCCACTGTAAGCGGAGCGCCGTCAACAGGCAGCTTCCTAGTAGGTGATTTTGTGATTGATCAAACTGGCAGCGTTTGGGTTTGTACCGTGGCGGGCTCCCCAGGTACTTGGATCCGGCCCAGTGGCCCGGTTGGCGCTACCGGCCCTGGTGTTCCTGTTGGTGGTACGACCGGCCAGATGCTGATCAAAAACTCCGGTACCAATTATGATACTAAATGGTCGACGCCAATCGACTGGTTCAATGTCAAGACATATGGCGCCACTGGAAATGGCAGCAGCGATGACACGAGCGCCATTCAGGCCGCGGTGACAGCTGCTATTAGTGCCAGTGTGTCAGGTGGTTGTATTGTGTACTTTCCAATTGGCATATACATGATCGCCTCGCCAATTACCATCCCGGGAGGGATTTATATATTGGGAGCCGGGATGGGAGGAACCATTATCCGGGCCGCGGCTAGTAGCACTATGAACGCCATGCTGACAACACCGACAGGACAGTTTAGCTACGAAATTACTGTTTCGGATATACAACTAGATGGTAATAGCACAAATTCCGCTACAGTTACTAATGGCTTTTACGGATATGGACTAACCGATAGTATCATCCAACGTGTTCGGGTGGTGCAGGTCAGTGGTAACGGTATTCAGCTTGATGGTTCTCCTACATTTTTAGGTACAGCCAACAAAGTCGTAAACTCGTTCGCGCGCGTTTGTGGCATCGGCCTACTAACCACTTCCGGTTCCACCGACACCCTTATTCAAGGGTGCGACTTTGGAGATTGTACAGGCCAAGCTTACTATATTGGAGGTTCCAATAGTTCTCTTGTGGGATCAATTGGCTGGGGATCTTTGACCGGATGCTCAATCGATGCCAGTACTATTCTCACCTGGATTGATGGTTGCCGTTTTGATAATAACGAGCTAAACGGTCTTTATATTGCCGGCAAGAATACTCAAGTTACGGGCTGTCTATTTGAAGCTAATTCTCACGCATCATCTGGCACTAAAGCTGGTATAGAAGTTGTAAGCGGAGCTGGGAACGTACTGATTACAGGTACCCGGTCAATAGGCGTCACTACGGTTGGCACAACACAGCAATCATACGGTTTATTACTTGATGCCGGTAGGGTTGGTCCCGCCACAATAGCCGACTGTGACTTCACCGGTAATGGAAGCGGCGGCTTAAGCTACACCGCCGTGAGTGGTGATCGTATTAGCAATGTGACGGGCTTCAGTCCCGCCGGGCCGCAAACTCCGCCTGGCGTACCAGCCTCAACCACACCACTAACCAACCCTTTTCCGTTTGACTGCACAGTCTACTTGACAGGCGGTACGATTAGCAACGTAGCACTTGGCGGCACGTCCATCGGCTCAACCTATGGCTATGGCGGTGTGCGCGTAGCCGCCGGCCAGACTATCACTCTTACGTATTCGTCAACTCCGACTTGGGCTTGGATTGGTGATTAGTTGGTGTAAACTCTTATGGCGTTAGACGGCTACGCCAATATATTGACTGCCCGGGCCGCTACCAAAGCGACAGTAATGAGCGAGGTGGTGGATTGTAATGACATGAGTAACTTGGCACGGTGCGTCAAGGGCAAAGTATCCGTCGGACTAAAGGCGCTGGCGTTTGTAATTGACACATACAAGTAATCAAAGAATGTTGGCGACCATTCCTTGCCAAACCTTTGAGCTGCCATTTGCGGAAACAGAAAATCAATCGGTGCAACAGCTACGTCTTGGCCAGGATTACCATTGCTGTCTAACTCCCAATACCACAAGCCAAAAATAATGATATTGGTTAGATAAATTGCCAACCCAGATACAATTAATTCTTTACCAGAAACTTGTTTGGATCCAAATAAACTATCGACCACCAAGATCAAAGAGGTAATGTTGGCTACGGAAATCAAGGCAATCAACATGATTGCAAGTGTTCGTCTGAGGTGCGTAATGACCGGGTGCTCATGCTGGGCAAATACTATTAAAGCTAAGAGTAATACCGCCTCAAAACCCGCTATGGCATACTTCGGCCCAACTGTAAGTTTGTTATTTAGCACTAGCTGCAAGGCAATTGCCACTACAACAGCTACGTGCACATGCCAATAGGGTTCTTTATTAGCTTGTTGATGTAGGCGTGCTAGTTTCATGTGCATAAGTATAGTTGAGTGTACATAAAATGAGTAGTAGTGGCTTATGGTTGTATTTTAGGTTGTATTTACTTAGGATATAGAATCGTATAGTAAATGAATTTGACTGCAAACCAAAATGAATCCGAGACTGCAATTGGGCGGCCGCTAGCAATGGGCTCGCTCGAAAACCTAACAAATGCGTTTAGCAAAGTTATGCAGCCAGGCGTAGATTTTAAGCCCTGGGTAACACCAGGACTTGTTTACGTAGACCCTCAAGATCTTACCAAGTTTGAAGAAACTCATCCGAACCTCGCTGGCTGTAAAGATAGACAAACGCTAATCTCTGGGATTTTAACGTACCTGTCCATTACTCGCAGTCTGAAACAAGAGCTTGTGGGCGTGTCTTTGAACGCGGCGATTGAGGACTTTAGGCTCACACATGATGGAACTCAGCTTCATGCGCGCCTAAGAGACCGGGCAGAAACCTACTATCCTGGAGGCTATCTATTTGACGGCGAAGGCCAAGCAGCTAGGAAAGTATTAGGCATAGAACCCAGCAGCCGGCCAAAATCATCCAGATCTCGAAAACGTAGTCTTCTGAGGCTTGGCAAAGTCAGCGGCGACATATCTATTCTGACAAACCCAAAACTAAAAGAACTTAAAATACTCTTTGGTCGGTATGTTGAGCTACAACATATTGATGTTGTTCATGAAGCGGAATAGAGTTTATCACTCCGTCTGTCTCACGACGTCCTCGTCCAAAGAAGAGACTATTGGCAGCAAAATTGTGAAGGTAGCGCCATGACCAAGCTCGCTATTGGCCACAATTGTTCCTCCAAGCTGTTCTATAACAAGTTTAGTCGCATACAGGCCGATACCTGTGCCTTCATAATCATACCTATCTGTGCGGGTTCCTCGGTGGAACTTAGTGAATAGCTTGGGCATCTCCTCTTTGGCAATACCAATTCCAGAGTCTGAAATAGCAATCTCTGCTTGCAGGCCCACAAGTCTGGCTTGCAGCTTAATCCAGCCACCAGCATCAGTAAACTTAAAAGCATTATCTAAAAGGTTCCATATGGCGCTATTCATGTGTGCCGTGCTAATTTCTGCTTGGCTTGTGCCGGTGGAAATGTCTGCAGTAAACGTTAGGCCTTTTTGACGGGCAAGTATGACAAAATCAGTCGCAATGTTTTGCAAGAACCCATTTAATTCTGTGGGCCGTTTTTGCATGACATCCTTGCCAGCCTCTACCTGCGAAATTGTTAACATATCCTCTGCAAAGGCGGTTAATCGCTTGCTACTAACCGCAATCGTATCGAGCAGGTGCGTGAGCTTGCTTTCAACTTTATATTTCTTAATTTCATCCAAATAGCCGTTAATAATGGTTAGTGGTGTGCGCAGATTATGCGAGCTGATCATCATAAACTCTGTTTTAAGCCGATCGACTTCTTGCAGTTTAGCAATATCAGCTTTCAAAGAATCAGCCATGGCGTTAACAGCCATAGATAGATCGCCAACTTCATCATGAGTTATTTGTTGGACCTGTTGATCTAGACGTCCGGCACTAATTGCTAAAGCCTGAATGCTAACTCTACGGATAGGTTCGACAAATAATTTGCTAGTAAGTACGTAGGTCAGGCCGATACTCAGGAACAAGCCCACGATCACCGATAATAAAATCGATTTTTCGGTATGATGAATCGACGATACGACCGATGCGCTAGAGATGAAATAAACTAAGTTATAGCGATGCGAGCCATTGTCTTCTATCAGCGGCACCACAATCCGGTCAATGATGCCTTTTTGGTCTTTGCGATAAATAGTCGTAAACGTACGAGCGGTTTGGCTGTCGATAGATATAGATTGCTTTGGATCTTGATTAAATGCTACTCTGCCGGCAGTGTCGATTATGGCAACATTAGAGATCTCACGGCTCAGATCTGTAAATGCATCTATTTGCTGAGTTATCTTAATTTGTCCGGAGTCTTGGTATGTTAAAAAAGCATTTCCTATAGGAGTGGTAGCAAGCGAGGAAAATAATTTTGATTTGGTGTTTAAGTCATCCCGTAAACTGTTTGAATTTTGGCGCACTAGAATCAAGCCAATCACCCCGAAGATAGTAGCAAATAGTAAGACTATGAACAGTGCAAACTTGAGCCGCAGCCCTAACCGCTTCATATCACTACTGATAAACTTTCCAGAAGTAGGCGCTGGCTTGAACCCCTGGGATTTCATTGGTGAGGCGGTAGCTGTTGCTGGTTTGGGCATAATTGTCCGCTCGACTATAGAGCGGAATGGCACCCACATCGTCGTGCAGTGTCTCCGCAGCTTGCTGCAAGAGAGCTAAGTGCTTGGCGCCGTCGAGTGTTTGATTAGACTGTGCAATCAACTGATCGACGGTAGTATTATCGTAGACTCCAGGATTCTGAAAAACATTCAAGACATCGCTGCCGTCGAACAATGTGGTCGAGTTGCCGATAAACATCATATCGGTCTGGCCCTGCTGGTATTTTGCCACCAGCGCATCAATATCATCAATGGGATCCAGTTTGATAGTAATACCAAGGGCTTGGCATTCTTTTTGGAGTTCGGTCAGTAATACTTCGCTGCTGCTATCAGTGCCATAGCTGAGCGTCAGCGTGGCATTTTTCACACCAGAGTCTGTTAATAAGGTCTTCGCCTCGGCAACATCCTGTGTTGGCGCGGTTAACTTCGGCACATAGCCAGGTACTTCAGACGGCATGAACTGACCCAATGGCACACCCGTGACTCCGGCAGCTTTTATAATTTCCTCACGGTTAATGCCAATATTCAAGGCCTGGCGGAATTTAAGAACACCTAGGGGCGAACCCTGCTTTTGGGTGTTTAATAAGATTTGATCGGCAGTGATCGACGGCTGCGAATTGATTTGAATATGAGCGGCTTTTAGCTCATTAATGCTTGGCGTATCAATAAAATCATCAAAAATGTCAATATGATGGTTTTTCATAGCCGCGACTTCATCTGACTCGTTCAAGATCTGGTCGAATTGCAGCTCGCGAGTATAAACGTGGCCGTCCCAATAGCCGTCAAAGGCCACCAAGTCAGCATAGTCTGGCGTGAGTTTGGCGCCTGGTTTTAAGACAAACGGTCCCGTACCATTTACTGGATCGTTGGGTTTAGTACCCTTGGAATCGACAATATACAAATTAACTAAACGATTAAGTAGTAACGGATCCGGTCCATTTGTGGTTATTTTAACTTGATACGGCGAAACGACTGTGACTGATTTAATAGTTGTGCCAAACTCATCATCATAGGTGCTGTCCTTAAAGTTATCGAGGCTGTACTTAACATCAGCTGCAGTCATCAGGTTGCCGGTATGAAATTTAACCCCTTGCCGCACGTTAAAGATCCAGGTTGAATCGTCCGGGTTGGTCCAGCTGGTGGCAAGTAGGGGTACTAGTTTTGTGCCATTTTGCCAGGCTACCAGACCCTCAAACAACTGAGTGTTGACCTCTTGCTGACCACTGACAACACTTATCTGCTGTGAGGGATAGAAAACATTAACAGGGCCATTGGCGGTACCATAACGGATGAGCGGTATATCACGTTTAGCAGCAACCATTTTGGGCTTGGCTGTATCTTTATGTTTAAGTAATAAGTAGCCGCCGGCAACAGCCAATAACAAAGCAATCAAAAGTATGATCCATAACTTAGAGCTTTTAGGCTTTAGGCTGGATGCTGTAACCGGTTGGTTTGATGAAGATGATTCTTGACTGGTTGGCAGAGTAACGGGCTGTGCCTGGCCGGATTCAGATACATTGACATTAGTAGGATTCGGCTTGGTTTCGTTGTTTGAGGAGCTGTCCATGATCGTAGATATCCAAATTAGTTATGCTTGTAATATCCCAAGAAAACACCCTAGTGTCAACTGGTGCTTTGCTTGTAGTGATCACATAGCTATAACAAAAGTCTTTAGACAGCGAATACAGGCTTGTCGCTATTAGTCATTGTATTATGATCAGTTTCATGGCTATTTGCTTCGAAATTGCGCCTGAGCCCAAGTTGTACTATGCTCAAGATCATCTGTTCGTAGTCCATGCCAATATTTAACGCGCACGACTTAGGGAAAGACCCGTAGCCGCTCATTAAACTAGGCATCAAGTTTGCTTCAAGAAAATGAGCAACGCCAAACCTGTCTAGCCGAATATCAATCCGTCCATAATCACGACCGCCAAGCGCATTAAAAACATTAACTGCTAGGTTGTTCAGCTGTTCTTTTAAATTTTCATCAACTACAGGTTTTACTTTCTCTGCGTCTAAAGATTTTACCTGCTTGCTTAACATCCTAACGCCAAATTTATCGGCCGGCGCGATTAATTCAACAGGTAAAGCCTGTAATGTTCCCGACTGAAGATCCTTGAGAAGAGACACGCTAAACTCCCTACCGGGTAAGTACTCCTCAATAATTGAATCTGACTGATGATTATCCGCAATCGCTTGGACTTTTACGGATAGCTTGTCAAAATTAAGCGCCACCGAATCGCAATCAATACCGAGTCCGCCGCCACGATCGAGCGGTTTAATAAATACGGGGTAGCCCAAAGAGATGTTTGATTCAAGTAGTGGCTGTCCCTGCTCAATAGTTAAAAAAGGTGAGGTGTTGAGGCCCGCAGCCATTACGCACTGCTTAGCAAGTGCTTTATTTACTGCAAGCTCATGCGCAATTTGTCCTGAACCCGTATAGGCAATACCGTTCTCATCCAAGTAGTCCGTCACCCAAATGCCATCCGAATTCTCTGGACCAGCATCGAGCTTTAAGGGTACGAAATTCATGCCCAAAAACACTAAATCGGGAAGTCGACCCACTAGAGCCTCAAGGTCCAACGAAGTATCTACCACAGTTATATGAACTTCTGTAAAATGCTGAGTCAATACAGATAAAATTGCTTCAGCCGAAATCTGGCTAAGCGAGCTCAACCTCGTAGTAGAGGTTCGAACAATCTCAATACACAAATCAACTTTTACCATGCCTAATAACCCGATCAATAGGCCAGTCAACAAGCCTGAATTATTACTTAATTAATATCGCCCGCGCTTAGTACCATCTAACCGAGAGTGATAGTAAGTCTGCAAGGACAAAATATGACAACGGAGAGCTTATAGTAACCACTTGCTTAAGCTAAGCTTAGCATGTTTGACCTAAAATAACTAATGTGGTTGTGTAGCTTGACGGTAATCGTTGTTTTATGTTTAGGCTTTTATCATTATGAAGTAAAAGTCGCCACTATGGCCAGTTGAGCGTATACTGTCTAGTAGAAGAAGGGCTGTGATGTACAAATACGTGATTTCTGAGCTGTCTAACGGAACTGCTGTATATGTCAATTTAATAACCTCGCCGGCCGGCCACTACCTAAGTCGTAGACCGTATGTCATTAAGTTGACCAAAGAAGCTTTGATAAACCTTGACCTAACAGAGTCTAAGATTACCATCGAACATAACATGGGCAGGGTTATCGGGCATACGGACATTGTCGAGACAAGTGATAAAGATACAATATATTATGCGCAGCCATATAAAAAAGATGTTTTTTCGCGCTACGCAAAAAATCGCTTTCCGCTACCGAGCGATAAACTAACCCTTATTCTCGAGAAAGACAGTGAAGGCAACTATGAGCTGTCCGACACGTGGATAGGACCTCTGAGCCCGCCTTTCCCTGGCGACGAACACGAGACAGTCAAAAGCCGGTCCTATTGGGAAACACATGCTCTGGTCCAAGATGCTCAAGTAGTACAATCGAAAACTATTACCAAAATTTGCCCCTACTAGTTTCAGATAATCAAATAGTACAACTTTAACTAACCAACAATATAATTGTTTGCATTTGTATATTAATTATGCTAATATGTAAGTAATTGTTTTGATGAATCCGGGATTAGCGACTATTTACTCGATTTCATTACCGCAATCGATCTAAATATTACTAAACCAAAGGATTCATTTTTTATGTCTTATTCAAATTACAACCGTTCGGCTCCACGTAGCCGTCCACATCACGCCAGCCGGCCGCGAACTAACGGCCGCCAACCAAAAAAAGATTATATTAACCCGGCGCGTTTTATTCAAACCGCCAAAACATCTACAGAACCCCAGTACACACCAACCCATAGATTCGCGGACTTTAATATGCACCCGTTGCTACAAGCTAACCTGGAATCGAAGGGCTTCGATACTCCTTCTGCCATTCAGGATCAAACTATCCCTGCCGGTCTAACCGGTAAGGATGTGGTGGGTATTGCCAACACTGGCACCGGAAAGACCGCAGCTTTTGCGGTGCCGTTACTTCATAAACTTATTACCCAAAAAGATAGCTATGCACTCATTCTGGCGCCAACCCGTGAACTGGCCCAGCAAATAGAAGAAGAATGCCGCAGCATCGCGCGCGGCAGTGGTCTATCAGGTGCATTGCTTATTGGCGGTCTGGCAATGGGTCCGCAACTTTCAGCGCTCAAGCAAAGGCCTCGGATAGTTATTGGCACGCCTGGCCGCATCAAAGACCATATGGAACGCGGTTCGCTAGACCTCAGCATATTTAATACCGTGGTTTTAGACGAGGTAGACCGCATGTTAGATATGGGTTTTATTAATGACATCCGGCATATTTTGAGTGGAACGGCCAAGATTAAGCAGTTATTCTACTTTTCGGCCACATTAGACAGCCGTGTCAAAACTATCATCGACAGTTTCTCGGCCGATCCTGTGCATGTCGTCGCTAAAACAGGCGAAACCAGCGACTACGTTGATCAAAATATTGTCACTTTTTCTACCTCTGGCGAGAAAATGGATAAGCTACATGACCTACTCGTCCAAAAAGACGTTGTCAAGGCGCTTGTTTTTGACGATACCCATCGTAGTGTTGAGCGTCTATGCAAAGAGTTGCAAGAAAGAGGATTTGTAGCTGATGCCATTCACGGTGGCAAATCTCAATCGCAACGCCAGCGTGCACTCAAACGCTTTAAGGATAGCCAAGTCAATGTACTGGTTGCTACCGACGTAGCAGCACGCGGTATTGACGTGGCTGATATTACACACGTGGTCAACTTTTCTCAACCTCAATCTTATGGTGATTACGTGCATAGGATTGGTCGTGCCGGCCGTGCCGGCCGCCTAGGTTATGCTCTAACCTTCGTCCAACAATAACTTATTAGTCAAAGGCATTAGCATTACATTGCAGATAGTATAAGATAGTAGATGTCTTATAAAATAAGTGGTTCATGGTATTAATTTTAGAAGTAATTGTAGTCCTGGCTTTAGTTGGTTTTTCAGCGCTTTGCTCTGGACTTAATATCAGTCTCATGTCGCTCGGCTTAGCCGACCTGGGCCGCCAAGCAAAACTGGGTAATTTGGCGGCCCAACGCGTATTACCGCTACGCCGTAATAGCAATTTGAGTCTGGCTAGTATTTTGCTCACTAATGTCGCCGTAATCTCTACAACTTCGTTGGTTATTGACCATTCTATTACTGGCCATAGCCAAGCCTGGACGGGTATTATAGCCGGCCTTTTAAGTACGCTATTAATCGTGTTGTTTGGTGAGATCTTTCCGCAGGCTCTGTTTTCACGCCATGCGTTATCTTTTACGGCTCGTTTTTCGGTTGTATTGAAATGGATGATTATTGTGACTTACCCTATCTCAAAGCCGCTTCAGCTTCTTCTAGACAAGCTTCTTGGTAACGAGTCCACTCGATTGCATACGCGCCGGGAACTTGGAATTTTAATAGGCGAGCACGCCGCCAATAATCAGAGCGAACTAGATGAAGATGAAGTCGAGATCATGCAGGGAGCCTTGGCGCTTAGCGAAAAGCGAGTGCGCGATATTACTACGAAAGTTGGACGAGTCTACTGGCTAAAGCCTGACACTATTATCGACGGCAAAAAAATTGATGAAATTAAAAATATCGGCTGGAGCCGCATACCGATATTCGATAAAAACCTTACAAAATGTTACGGAGTGTTACTTATGAAAGACTTAGTTGATATTGATTTTGACGATCGTCCTCAAAAAATAGCGGATTTCCCACTTCATCCCACCCAACTTGTAGGAAGTATGACAGCTCTTGATACCCTGTTCCGAAAATTTATTATCTCGGGCACGCACCTCTTACCCGTCGAAAGAGATGATGAAATTATCGGCATTGTCACTATTGAAGATTTGATAGAAGAAATTGTCGGCCACGAGATAATAGACGAAACCGATCAACGCACCCAGCGCTCCTAGATGGAGCCTATTCGTAGCTGTTATAATTGAATAAGTAAAGAGGAGGTCGTATGAAATTAAGCGGTGTAATGCTCGGAACAGAAGACGCCAAGAAATTGGGTGATTTTTATACCAAAATATTAGGAAAGCCAGGTTGGCAAGAAGGCGATTGGTACGGCTTTTACACTGACGGTAGTCTGATGATCGGACCGCACAGTGAAGTAAAAGGCAAAAACCATACGCCTGGACGAATTATGATAACGTTTGAGTCTGATGATGTTCCGGCCGAGTTTGACCGCATTAAAGCCGCAGGGGCCGAAGTCATTGCCAAGCCATATCTTCCAGGTAAAGATAACAAAGATATGTGGCTAGCTACCTTTGCCGACCCAGACGGTAACTATTTCCAGCTGGCAACTCCCTGGAAAGAATAAGAAACATACCTACCTAGACCACATTGTGTTTATTCTGAATATATTGTATAATTATATTCATGTCTGAGAACTTTTCTGGCGGTTCACTCGTAGATTGGCGCATCGAACTGCAAAAAAAGAACATTCTTTTAGCGGATCAACTCCACGAAGAAGCAGATCCATATCAAACTCTTATTGAGCTTGGCTTGCCAGTACCACCATACCTAGCAATTGAATCGATTGTGACATTTCTGGAAGATCCCGAGCAAAAACTTAAAGTACTCAAAAATCAGGGAATTGATCAGTTTTATGTCGGTTTAAGGCCAATCTCACCTGATTTACCTAAGTATCGAGAGCTGGAGCTAGAAGCGGACCAAGTCGCCCCGTACATACAATCTGTTATACCGGTTGAAGATTACAATAACTACCATTTGCGCGTTGCAGAATATGCACCCGCTGAATATGGAGCCGTTGCTATCGTCAACCCTTCAGGAGCCTTAAGAGTCGAACTAGCCAGAGGTGAAATGTCTAATTTAGCCACGGGCACAAAAACTCCCGAATTTACTGTAGAAGCTAACCAATTTACGGGTGTACTCAACCATTCATTTGATGATTTAGAGCTGCGAAAGGCCATAGTGGCTGCAATTAACGCTATGCCATCATTAGAAGTCCAGGAAGCTTCCATTCGTCAAAATCGTAAACCTGGGTATTATGAGTTTGTTTTAGTCAGAAGAGGTGGAAAACTGAGACCTACCTATTTTGATTACAAGAGTAGTCCTTTGTTTTCTTTACCAGAATAAAGACTAACTAACTTTGTAGGTCAGCAAAACGTTGCCGTTTTTAAACGTACGACTACTCAATAACTTTAGCTTAGGCTTTTTCTTGATACCTTTAAAAAGCGGCGTGCCTTTACCAATTGATACGGGGTTGACCATAATCCTCAGCTCGTCAATTAAGCCGCTATCTAGAAGGCTGACAGACAGGTTATTACTACCAAAAATAGCAATGTCTTTGCCTTTGGCAGCCTTCAATTTTCTGACTACACCAGAAGCATCGTGACTCACCAGCGTAGCGTTTTGCCAATCAACCCTTTTAAGCTTGTGTGAAAACACAAATTTAGGTGTCTTGTTCATGAGATCGGCCACCACCCTATCGTCTTTGTGAGCTAACTTAGTCGGCCAGTAACTAGCCATGAGCTCATAAGTACGGCGACCAAACAGCAATGTATCAGCTTGCTGCAACTGTGGTATCGCAAAAGACTCATTAAACTCGGCATCAACATTGTGCCAGCTCAAATCGTGCTTGGGTCCTTCAAAGTAACCATCTAAACTTACCATCATAAATAAAAACACTTTACGCATAGGCATATGATAGCAAAAAGCCCCACAAATGCAGGGCTTTTAGAAGTGTAAACAAATAGTTTACATAGCCGGGAAGGTTTCGTAAACGTCGCAGCTACCCGTACCATCTACTACGAGCGGTACCATTTTGGCGGCCTTAATGGCATCTTCCATACTGTTGGCCCTAATCACACTATAACCAGTGACCTTGTCGCCGGCCACATCACTCTCACCCTCTTTGGTGACAGTTTTTGAATTAGAGCAGGGGTTACCCGCATCTACTAAGTTGTCACCGCAAGCCTTCATCCACTCACCCCAAGCGTCCATGACCTTTTTCTTGTCTTCGTCGGTCTGGGGCATGCCCCCGCCCTTGTAAAGTAGTAAAAAGTTTGCCATTGTCTCTCCTCTTGTTAATTAAGTGTATCTGTTGATACCCAAAAAATAATTTATGACCCTTCCACTAGCTTGGCTAGACGCTCTTGACTCTCTGTTGCGCCCTCTTGCATGTCCATAGCCATCATACCCTCCAAATCTTCAATGCTGGCGAATTTAGATATGGCGGTCAATTTGGTCTTACGCCCGTCTTCTTCAAACATAAATGTCTCCAGCAATATGTGACCCGGCACTGGTTCGTACTCAAAAGTATCGGATAATCTAGTTGGCTTATCGACAACTTTGTAGACTCCGTTGAAGGCATGCTCTTTGCCGCTTGGCTCGGTTTGTATAAAACGCCACTTGCCGCCAACCCTTACTTCCATCTTGTCTACGACAGTTTTCAGGTAGGCCGGCCCCCACCACTTGGGTATCTGCTCAGGGTCGGTATATGCCCGCCATAGCCGTTCAATTGGAGCATCAAAAATACGTTCCTGTGTAACCTCCAGCTTTTCTTTATCAATCTTAAATGTGCCCTTAGACATGCCTAAACCTCCTTTATCCCGAGCCAGTCGAGGGGTTCTTTAAATACTTTTCTAATGAATCAAGCCGTTTCTCGAGAATTAATCCGTACTGTTGCAGGTATTCTTCGGCGCCCACAAGTGCGGCAGGCGCCAATTGAACATATTGCTGTTTGCCTTGACGACGCTTAACAATTAGGCAAGCTTTTTCTAGTACTTTAAGATGTTTCGAAACGGCTGCTAACGACAAGTTTTTATACTTATCAGCCAGCTCGCCCACAGTCTGTTCATGGTCTGCAACCCGCTGCAAGATGTCACGGCGGGTAGGATCGGCAAGGGAACCAAAAATAGAGTCAAGATTTAGACCATATTCAACCATATGGTTAAATGATAGTCCGTTGGTGTTCTTGTGTCAACCTTTTTTTATTACTAGGTGGGTGCTGGACATATAAATACCAAAAACAATTAACCACATGGTCTGGGGATAAGCCACAATCCGTTCCACGCCGCCTATATCAAGGCCAAAATAGACATGAAAAGTGAAGAATACCAGTGCAATTAAAGATATTACTCCGGAGGCTATTGTGTAGTATCTAAGCAGCTTGGGTAGATCTAGAACCATGCCAAGCACTACCATACCAACGTTACCTATCAGAAAGGGAAGTAAAGCGCCAACCACATGCAAGCTACTGATTGTGTTCTCTGGGAAAAGACCAACCAACAAGGTGCCGATCCCGGCAATTATCATAAACATAAAGCCGGCTAAACTGCCCCGAGTCTCTTTAAATTCCTGATATATCAAAATGCCACCAAAAATCATCGTCACACCCAATACAATAAAGGAGCCGTTCATGAAACCATGCAACGGAGAGCAGACATAACGGGCACTATACGGTCCGCAGACAGTGTTTCCTAAATCGCTTATCGTATTATGAAAGACGCTGTATGGCATAGCCCAAGCTACAGCAACTAGGATCTGGATAATATAATACTGTACTGATACCATCCAAAAGGCCGGGCCAACAAAGGGATATCGATCCGAAAATATTTTGATGCCTTTAGTCGGTTTCATAACAATAGATTATCACGCTTAAGTTTATCGATATCTATTGATTTTGCTGAATATCATCTGAGTGATTAGTAATTCTAATTACAAACTTGGATAATAACCTGTTATAGTACGAAGTACGAAGTTTGGAGACATACTATTAGGCGCATTTTACTATGCTGAAAATTGCTCTGGTTGCACCTTTTGAAGAACCGGTTCCCCCCAAAACCTACGGCGGAACTGAGCGAGTCGTTTATAACCTGGCCGAAGAATTAGTTGCACTCGGTCATGACGTCACTTTGTTTGCCAGCGGAGACTCTAAAACCTCAGCCAAGCTAGAGGCTTGTGTGCCGCGCGCAGTCAGAGTATTACCTGAAGCTCATAATCCTAACATTCGCCAGGGTCTACATTATCAAGGCCTCGCGACGGCACTGACCAAGATTAACCAAAACCAATTCGATATTGTTCATAATCACTTTGGCTGGCAGCTCCTACTCTTTAAAGACTTTATCAAAGCACCCATAGTCACAACCCTGCACGGCATACTATCCGAGCCGACTGAACGCTATATGCACACGCTGCTCAAACATGAGCCATTTGTGAGTATCAGTAAATCGCAGCGGCTGCATAATACACACCTTAGATATGTTGCTACTGTTTATAATGGTATCCAGGTAGAACGTTTTAGTTTTGGCGCCGTGCCTCAAGATTATTTGGTATTTTTGGGTCGAATTCATCAACATAAAGGCCCTGAGCAAGCTATTAAAATAGCACGCCAGACCGGCAACAAACTTATTATCGCCGCCAAGATAGATGCTTTTGAACAGCACTATTTTGAGACCAAGATTGCGCCATTAATTGACGATCAACAGATTTTATTCGTTGGCGAAGTAACACATGCTCAAAAGGTCAAGCTACTCAAAAATGCCAAAGCAATGATTTCGCCCATCCAATGGGACGAGCCATTTGGCATTACTACTATTGAGGCATTGGCTTGCGGTACTCCTGTAATAGCTATAAACCGCGGTTCAATGCCAGAGATTTTGGTTGATGGAAAAGTGGGTTTCTTGTGTCGAAACGTTGATCAGATGGTTAAAAGGATTAGTGATATTGGTATGATTGACCGTGCTGCTTGCAGGGCTCATGTAGAGAAATACTTTAGCGCACAACATATGACCAATGGGTATCTGAAAGCATATGAGCGGGTTATAAAATCCGCCAAACGCAACCATTAGTCTATATGGTAGGATTGAGACATGGAAAAAGTTGCCTGGGATTGGTTGACACTCACAAAAACTGAACGGCAGCAAGCCATAGCCGATCTGCTCGCTGACCGTTCCTCAACTGATTATATCCGTCTGGTTGGAGCGGGAAATCTAGGAATATATGCCAGCTTGGGGGGACAATTTGATTATGCTATTTTTGGCCGGGACTCTATTCAGGTAGCAGAAGATTTACTAGCTACTCACCAGCCACTCGCACGTCAAATTATACATACGTTGGCGAGCTTGCAAGGCGTTAAATCCAATGCTCACAACGAAGAAGAACCTGGTAAAATCCATCACGAATATAGAGCTCTGACCATGCATGGCAGCAATATACCCGACCAGTCGATTGCTATTTTGAGAAGGCTCCAGCACAAATGGGGAACTGACGATACAGACAATATGCGTTACTATGGCAGTTATGACACCACACCGCTGTTTATTCGTCTAGTAGGTCGGTATGTGCACCATCACGGCCAGAAAATACTCAATGAAACGTATCATGGCCTAGACGGCCAGAAGGTAATTAGTGATAGTCTGCGGTCAGCAGTGGAGTGGCTGGTTGACAAGCTTGACGGTTCAAACGAAGGCTTGCTTGCGTATCTACGGATTAACAAAGAATACGGCCTTAGAAATCAAGCCTGGAAAGATTCAGGTACTTCATATTTGCATGGCGATGGTAGTTTGCCCAACTTTGAAGCACCGATTGCCTCGATTGAGCTTCAGGGCTACGCTTATGATGCACTCCAGACGGCCCTTCTACTAGTGCCGGCTGATGACGCTACCAAAGACCATTGGCGGCGGTTAGCTGCACGTCTGCAAACCGGAGTTATTTCTTTGTTTTGGATACCCGAACAACAATATTTTGCCCAAGCTGTCGATTATCGTGAAGATGGACAGTTACGACAAGTTAATACTATTACCTCAAACCCTGGCTTACTCCTGGACAGTACGTTGTTGGATAATCTCCCTGAAGACAAGCAATCGTATATTGATACAACGGCAAATATGTTAATGAGCAACGAGCTCCTGACGCCTGCGGGCATCCGTTGCCGAGCGCTGCGCCATAAACAGATTCCTGGTTTCGTAGATTACCACGGTAGTTACACCGTTTGGCCCAAAGAGACGTATGCCATTGCCCGCGGTCTACGATCCCACGGTAAGTCCGATATGGCCAGCCGGTTGGAAGCTTGTTTGCTGGACAGCGTACAGAGAGCGGGGGAGTTTTATGAATTCTTTTATGTGGACGAGCAAGAAAAAGCCTATTATGACCAAACCGAGGCCCTAGAACATTTTAAAACAATCTCTTTAGATAAGAATCTGGCCGTTGCCGAACCCGGGCAAGCCTGGACCATCTCGGCTGTCCTGGCGATTTTACATAATCGGCACACCGTTTAAACTAACGTGTGATGAAAATCACACTTTTGGATATAGCTATATCACAGACGGGACGCATAATGTTTGTTGAAATGTGAACAGTGTCAGGAGGTGTTCTTTAACCAAGTCATAGAACGTCCGACACTTCAAAACCCCGTCATTTACGGGGTTTTATAGTTGGCTTAAATGGTGCTTGCTAAAAACTGAGAGTTGGTACAAACTAGTTGCAGTAGGGGGTAACATGCCGGGGTTGCTAGTACTTCTTTTTCTAATCTTTATTATTATTGCTAATGGGATCCGTATCATTAATCAATATGAGCGCGGTGTAGTCTTCCGGTTAGGTAAAGTCCGAACCGGTGTCAAACAGCCTGGTATCCGACTAATCATCCCAATAATCGATCGAATGCGCAAAATCAATATGCGTATTGTTACCTTGCCGGTTGATTCTCAAAAAATCATCACTAAAGACAATGTGTCCATAGATGTGGCAGCTGTGGCTTACTATCAAGTTGCCGATCCAATTAAATCGGTGGTAGAAATTGAAGATGTCCTGTCGGCTATTTATCAAATTGCCCAGACGACTGTCCGGAATGTTGTGGGCCAGAATATGCTCGATGATGTCCTGAGCCAAACAATTAAGATTAACGAAGCCATCAAGGCGATACTAGACAAGACCACCGAACAATGGGGGGTGTATGTCAGTATGGTCGAACTTAAGGATATTCAGCTGCCCGTGGCCATGCAAAGCGCCATGTCGGCCGCCGCTCAAGCGGAGCGTGAAAAGCGGGCCAAAATTATTGCCGCCGAAGGCGAACAACTTAGCGCTGATGCCTTAGCCAAAGCAGCTGATGTTATCTCTAAGCATCCTATAGCTTTGCAGCTACGCAACCTGCAAGTATTAACAGAGATAGCATCTGACAAAAATAGCACCATTGTTTTTCCGGCCCAGTTTATGGATACCGTAGCCAGCGTCCGGCGTTTTATGGACGAAGAAGCCACCAAATAGACAAAAATGCTCAATGTTCAGGTGTCAATTGTCAATGAATGACCAATGTTATTAATGCATTGAATCATTGCTGCATTCATTGAGAATTGTGCATTGATACTTGAGCATTAGATTGAGGTGTTATGATAGATAGACAATGTTTAGTGTCAGCGAGGAAGAATTTAGACAGATAGTAGCAAACGCTATCGATAATATTCCAGAGAGTTATGCTAAGCGCATCAAAAACTTAGCCTTTGTGGTCGAAGATGAGCCGACCGAGGATCAGCGGCGGCGCCAAAATCTTACGCCTTACCAAACACTCTTAGGGCTCTACGAAGGCGTGCCCCTAACTAAACGCAACGGTAACTACAATCTCGTGCTGCCTGATAAAATAACTATCTTCAAGCGGCCAATAGAGAACAACTCCTCATCGTTGGAGCATCTCAAAGCAACTGTCGACAAAACGGTTTGGCACGAGGTGGCGCATTATTACGGGCTCGGCCACGGTCGCATACATGAGCTCGAGCAACCAAAATGAGTAATCAAAAGTTTAGCCAGCAGCTAGAAACTTGGCTGAGCAGCAAGGGCAACAAGACGCTTGGGCAACTCCAGACTGAGTTCGGCAGCAAAAGCTTTGCGGTGGCTTTTATACTGCTCATGGCTCTGGCAGCATTACCACTACCAACCGGGGGAGTTACCCATGTTTTAGAAATTATCGCAATGCTTCTGGCACTGGAACTCATTATTGGCCGTCAACAAATTTGGTTGCCCTCCTGGGCAAAACACAGACATCTGGGCAGTATAGTCACCAAAAAAGCACTGCCAAAACTTATTAGTGTAGTTGCTTGGTTCGAAAAGCTATCTCGCTCCAGAATAAGCATTTTATTTTTACAACCCTGGTTTTTAAGATTAACGGGTGGGCTTGTATTTATTTTCGCACTGGCAGCCTTTGTGGCGCCACCATTCTCGGGACTAGACACGCTCCCCGGGCTTGGAGTTGTTATGATTGCGCTTGGTTGGTTGTTTGAAGATTCTGCGATCCTAATGGTTGGGGTTATTTTAGGCGGTTTGGGCATATTGTTAGAAGCGAGTTTGGGCAATGCAATTTTTCATTTTTTACGCTAAAAACTCAGCAATCGCAGACTGATGCTCGCGGGCAACGTAATGATTGAGGGCCGATTTTAAATATTGAGCGGGTAAAGCTTTAAGATATGTCATAATCGAAGAACTATCAATCGTATCCAGGGCTTTTGCAGCTTGTGCATTATACCATTGTATTTTTTGGATGGTTTGAGCAATTGATCCGTCATCGTGCAGTGTTTTAACGAGCCGCTTGGCGTCAAACTTTTTGGTTTTTGCCATTCGGCTACGCAAAAGATTGCCAGAGTTACCTTTTAGGGATAGTAGTACCGGCAGCGTATATATGCCCTCGCTCGCATCCTGACCTACCGGTTTGCCCGACAGCTGGTCAGTAGATAGCAAATCCAGGACATCATCCAACAGTTGAAAGGCCATACCAAAGTTGCGCCCATAATCAGCCAAAGCGGTTAGCTGTGTCCGACCGTAACCGGCACATAGCCCGCCAATTTGGCAGCAAACCGCAAACAAGGAAGCTGTTTTACCCTGGTGAGTGACTTCAAGTGCACGTATGGAACGGTTGAGATTATAGCGATCAGCAGCTTCGCGGCTTTCGCCGTCAGTTAATGACGCCAAAGCAGACGCTACCAGAGCCGCTATTTCCAGATTTGCCATGGCGGCCTGCTCAAAGGCTTTTGCAAACAGATAATCACCAGTGACCAGTGCATGATTAACACCCTCCTGGCTGTTTATGGTTGGTACGCGCCAACGCACATCAGCATTGTCCATAATGTCATCATGCACCAGACTGCCTATGTGAATCAGCTCGACTGCCGTACAAGCATGTATGGCTTTCTTATCAACCTCACCGCCTTGACTCGTTGCCACGGCGATAACAAGCAGTGGCCGCAAACGTTTGCTGTAAGACCGAATTAGCCGTACGAGCGACTTCCTAATATACGGATTTGCTTGACCCAAAACAGCTTCCAGCTCCAGATTTACCTTGTCTATATGAGCATCTACATTTGGAATTGTCAGTAGGCTTGTCACATCTAAAGACGTCATCTTCATAGTATACAGCGTCCATTGATCATACCGGCGCCCTAAAAGTGCTATAGTATTAAGGTAGTAAGAGCTTATGTTTGTACCGGAATTTGAAGGAATATTAAACGTATGTCAAAACAACAGAAAACCGGTTTAAAATTCAGGCTTACGGTTGGTATCGGGCTGGTTGGGCTGGGTACAGTACTGACAGGATTGTACCTACGACATACGAATATTGTCGTATTAAATCCCAAGGGTCCGCTCGCTCGCCAAGAGCGCAACCTTATCATATTTGCGGCACTCTTAAGTTTAGTAGTAGTTATTCCAGTTTTTATCATGACTATTACCATTGCCTGGCGGTACAGGGAATCGAACAAAGCCGCCAGATACCAGCCGGACTGGGACCATAGCCGTTTAGCGGAGAGTCTCTGGTGGGGTATACCATCTTTGTTAATTCTGATACTCGGTATTGTGACCTGGAACAGCAGCCATAGCTTGGATCCTTATAGACCCCTTCGCTCACCCAATCCGCCGCTTACCATTCAGGTTATAGCTCTAGACTGGAAGTGGCTGTTTATTTACCCCCAGCAGGGAATTGCCAGCCTGAACTACCTGCAATTCCCTGAACAAACGCCCATTAATTTTGAAGTTACTTCTGATGCTACTATGAATTCATTTTGGATTCCTCAACTAAGCGGGCAGATCTACGCCATGAACGGCATGTCATCACAACTACACCTCTTGGCCGATGGCCAGGGCACCTATCAAGGACGATCAGCCAACATTAGTGGCGAAGGTTTTGCCGGCATGAATTTTGCGGTTCACTCGAGCACCATGTCAGACTTTAACAACTGGGTAAGGAAAGTCAAACAATCGCCGAATCATCTGGACGCTGTTAGCTATGCTAAGCTATCTGAGCCTAGCCAGAACAGCCCAATTACCTACTACTCGGCAACCGATAATTATCTGTATGATAAGATTGTGTTAAAAAGTGCGCCCGATGCCAATAATTTGAGTACGAGTCAACTATGATGCTATTTGCTAATTTACTGTGGGGAAGACTCACACTCAACGCCTTCCAGCACGACCCAATCGAAATGGGCGGAGTAGTAAGCATGGTCATCGCAATTGCCGCGATAGTTGTTGCGCTCTTTTATTTTAAGCGTTGGGGGTGGCTGTGGAGAGAGTGGTTGACATCGCTAGACCCTAAAAAAATAGGGGTTATGTATATCATCGTAGCTATAGTCATGCTACTAAGAGCAGGTGTAGATGCAGCTATGATACGAGCCCAACAAGCCTTATCATCAGGGGCTAACCACGGCTTTTTAACATCCGATCATTTTCAGCAGATCTTTACAGCCCACGGTACCATAATGATTTTCTTTGTGGCCATGGGTTTGATGTTCGGCCTCATAAACCTGGTGGTACCATTACAACTTGGCGCCAGGGATGTAGCCTTTCCTTTTCTGAACGCTACCAGCTTTTGGCTGTATGCTGCCGGCGCGGTTCTGGTTAATGTTTCATTGGTAGTAGGTAAATTTGCGGCCACCGGCTGGCTAGCTTATCCGCCCCTGTCCGAACTGAGGTATAGCCCGGGCGTGGGCGTTGATTACTGGATATGGAGCCTTCAGATTGCCGGTATCGGAAGCTTGTTATCCGGCGTAAACTTTTTTGCAACTATCATAAAATTGCGAGCTAAAGGAATGACTTTAATGAAGATGCCAATGTTCTGCTGGAGCGTACTTGGAGCGCTTACTCTAGTGGTATTCGCGTTCCCCATCTTAACCGTCACTCTCACACTACTGGCTTTAGACCGCAGTCTGGGTATGCACTTTTTTACGGCCGGCGCGGGCGGAAACGCAATGATGTACGTTAACCTAATTTGGGCATGGGGCCATCCTGAGGTATACATACTTATATTGCCAGCTTTTGGCGTCTTTTCTGAGGTGGTCGCAACATTTTCACGTAAACGCTTGTTTGGCTATACCTCCATGGTCTGGGCTATTTGGGCTATAGTGGCTCTATCATTCATTGTCTGGCTGCACCACTTCTTTACCATGGGTGCTGGCGCTGATGTCAACGCATTTTTTGGCATTATGACGATGATTATTGCCATACCGACCGGCGTTAAAATTTTTAACTGGTTATTCACGATGTATAGGGGGCGCATTTGGTTTGCCAGCCCAATGCTGTGGTTTATGGGTTTCGTCTTTTTATTCACCCTTGGCGGTGTCGCGGGCGTTATGATGGGAATGCCGCCGGTTGACTTCCAACTGCACAACAGTCTGTTCCTGGTAGCCCACTTCCACACCATGATCGTGAGCGGTGTACTGTTTGGATATTTTGCCGGTTTGACCTATTGGTTCCCTAAAATATTCGGCTTTAAGCTCAATGAGCGACCAGGCAAGTATGCGTTTTGGTGCTGGAGTATAGGTTTTGTGCTCGCCTTCACACCTCTTTATATCTTAGGTTTTTTGGGCGCTACTAGGCGGCTCGACCATTACAGCGCTTCGCTCGGCTGGCAACCCTTATTTATCGTAGCCGCTATTGGCGGAGCTGTTATTGCCATTGGTATTGGGTTTCAGATTTTGCAATTAATTGTCAGTATTTGGCAGCGAAATAGTAACCTTGATACTACCGGTGATCCCTGGAATGGGCGAACCCTGGAATGGTCCACCCGTTCCCCGGCACCGGCCTATAATTTTGCCGTACTGCCCGAAGTTGCAGAGCGCGACGCTTTTTGGATCGCCAAAAAAACTAAAAAGACGGATAGGCCGGCGTACGCGGATATTGTTATGCCCAAAAACACATCGCTTGGCATAGTTATTGCCGCTTTCGCCTTTTTGTTTAGTTTTGCAGTAGTCTGGCACATTTTATGGTTGGGTGTGGTTGGATTAATCGGTGTTGTCACGACGATTATCTTGCGTATATCCGATGATGAAACAGAGTACACCATCAAGGCGTCTGAAATTGCCAAGATGGAGGCCGAATCATGAAGGACGAAGAGATAGCTAAAACAACCTCCAAGACAATTTTTGGTTTCTGGCTGTACATTATGACCGACTGCGTCCTGTTCGCCAGCCTCTTTGCTACTTATGCCGTGCTTCACAACAATACCTTTGGTGGTCCTTCTGGCGCCTCACTGTTCAGTATGCCCTATGTTCTGGTAGAAACTTTGCTACTGTTAACCAGTAGTTTTACCTGTGGTTTAGCAGTTTTAGCTGCCCAAAGCCAGCGCAAGAATCAAGTAATAGGTTGGTTTGGTGCCACTTTTGTACTGGGAATATCTTTCCTGGCTATGGAACTTACCGAATTCCGACATCTAGTCATGGATGGCAATAGCTGGCGCCGCAGCGGCTTTTTATCTTCCTATTTCACTTTGGTCGGGACCCATGGACTACACATCACCGTAGGTTTGATTTGGATGGTAGTACTAGTAGCCCAGATTCGTCGCAAGGGTTTAACGCCCAATAACCAGCGCCGGCTAACCTTGCTCAGCATCTTTTGGCACTTCTTGGATCTGGTCTGGATCTTTATCTTTACGATTGTGTACTTAATGGGAGTTGTGAGGATATGAGTCAGCAATCAAACATAGCTGGTCAAGAACGCGCTACATTAACCTCATATATTGTTGGCTTTGTGACTTCCATAGTCCTAACTGTCGAGGCTTATCTATTGGTTGCCCATCATTTAATAGAAGGCAAAAGTCTGGCAGCTGCCGTTGCCGGCTTGGCTATAACTCAGTTTTTGGTTCAGCTGTTCTTTTTCCTGCACCTGGGGCGAGAGACGAAACCGCGCTGGAAACTGTTAGTATTTGGCATGATGCTGGTAGTAGTAATGATTTTTGTCTTTGGCTCGCTCTGGATTATGAGCAATCTTAACTACCACATGACCCCAAAGCAGATTAACAATTATCTGAATAGCCAAGACGGTTTGTAGTGGCTAGGATTCATCCGTCACATCTTGCGCCTGTCATTCTGACACTTTTTGTCATCCCCGACCTGTTTACCCTGAACAGGGTCGAAGGGATAAGGAATCTAGTTTAAAATGGAAGTTCTTTTTAAACTGGTTCCCCAATCGGTGTCGGCGATGGCAGCAAGGAGGGGCAACGTTTAGTGGTTAAGGATTACTATCAGTTGACCAAGCCGGGCATTATTTATGGCAATTTGGTAACTGCCGCGGCCGGTTTTTTGCTGGCCACTAAAGGACACATCCATTTCTGGCCGCTGTTATCTGTATTGGTTGGGATGTCGCTGGTAATCGGTTCGGCCTGCGTCATCAATAATTACATTGACCGCGGCATAGATGCCAAGATGGCCCGTACCAAGCAGCGGGCTTTAGTATCCGGTCGTATCCCCGCATTTACGGCTATTAGTTATGGAGCCGTATTAGGCCTGGTTGGTTTTGGTGTACTTGCGCTCTATACAAACTGGCTGACGGTAGGTTTAGGCCTGTTAGCCTATCTTGTATACATAGTTCTCTACGGCATCGGCAAGCGTGTTTCAGTTCATGGCACTATAGTCGGCAGCATTGCCGGTGCTTTGCCGCCGGTGGCTGGATATACAGCGGTAGTAAATCATCTGGATACTGGCGCACTTTTGCTGTTTTTGATTCTGGTTTTTTGGCAGATGCCGCACTTTTATGCCATTGCCATGTACCGCTATGACGACTACAAAGCGGCTGGCTTACCAGTGCTGCCGGTTAAGAGGGGGATGAAGACTACTAAAATCCACATATTGACCTACATTGCAGCCTTTACTATTACAGGCGTACTATTCACGGTATACGGCTACACACGCATTGTATTCCTGGTGACGGTCGCACTACTTGGACTTAGCTGGTTTTACAAAGGAGCAAAGGGCTTCGGCGTCCAGGATGCTAAAAAATGGGCCAGGGGAATGTTCTTTTATTCACTTATCGTTACGCTATCGCTCTCAATTATGCTAGCAGTCGGCGCCTTATTACCATAATGGCAGTCAGACACTAGCTACTTAATGGATGTTATCTAGGCACTCAGATCACCAAACAATGCCCATGTAGTTGCAGCAATCTTTATAAGCCTGGCGCCTGAATACTGAGCCCGCAGTTTTGCGCCTGGCGTAGCCCGTAATGTGTCTGATGTGATACTAACTGTCACTTGGCCAGCTCCGAGCTGCATAAGTTGAATCTCGGTACCAATTGGCGTCGCAACGTTAGCGTTTGAGTTAACGGTAAAAGTTATTGCCGAGGCATTGTTAAAGGTAATGAGTTTGCCGCTATCACTTAAAACATGCGTATAACTGGTTCCGGATTGAGCATTTATGAGTGTCCGTGCCGAAACAACTGCCCGGTTGGATTGATCCCAACTCCAACGATCCACATTACCGGAGGTTGGAGCTGTTTCTGGCACCAACAAGATGGCTGGTGTTGCATTTGGTGCAGAAATACGTGCCGCAAATGTTTGCGAAACCATACTAACAACATGCACTGGGATCCCATCAATGTTGTCATCCGGCATAGTTGGGGCAGCCGAGTAAAGAATGACCGGTGACGTCATGGTGGTAGCACCTTGGTGCTTGGCCGCGCAACTAATTACCGTCACATCGGCGTCAGCGCTAGCTTGTACTTCAATGAAAGGACAATCACCAGCTCCGCCGGAAGTTGCACTACTACCGCCCTCAAATTTGCAAGCAGTCAGCAACAGAGATAAGTCAGCCTCGCGGTGACCTTCTAGACTCGGGCCAACCGTAAAAGCGGCCAGCGTATTATTGTTAGCGTCAACAGCACAGTTATCTAAATGTATGGTCGTGAAACCGCCCTCAAACCAGAATGGTCTTGTGCCGCCGTTGAATACCCAGCAACGTTCTAGCTTGATGAAACCAGGAACTCCCATACCAGCCGAGTCACTCGTGTTAAAGTAGAAACCTTCTTTAGCACCTCCGCTAATTGTAACGCCACGCAATGTCGACATATTTTGCCAGTTCCTCAGATCAAGCGCTTTAACATTGTTATATGGCGCACTTCCACCAGAGGTTGGAATGTCAATATTTATGTTTTCAATTACGTTTCCGGCATCGTAACCAGCGGTATCATCGCCCGGATTCTGAGTCGAGAGTACAGCACCCGAGTCTGGGCCATTCCATAAAATTCGGGTACCACCCGTGTAAGCGTTGTTCTCGTCCTTGGGACGTGCATTACCATGGATCGACACACCGGCCGGGATATTCAATTGTGAGGTGACTACGTGATCAGCAGTGCCGGCTAGAAATAAATCTCCCACAAACGGACCATTAACAAGTGCACTAAGTGCTGCCGAGATTGTCTTCATAGCCGTACCCCACGTTAGCCCATCGTGGGAATCATTACCATTCAAATAATCTACGTAAAGTTGGGCCAGGGATGTGGGTGGCGTAGAGCCCGCTGGACCTGTAGCACCAGTCGCTCCTGCACCTGTAGCACCAACTGGACCAGTGGCGCCACTTGCACCAACGGAACCACTTGGACCAGTGGCGCCGGTGGCGCCAGCTCCCGTAGCTCCGGTGGTGCCCTGTAATCCGCTTGGACCAGTGGCGCCAGTTGTACCAGCGCCAGTGGCGCCGGTGGCGCCTTGACTTCCAGCCCCACCGGATGGACCAGTAGCACCGGTAGATCCTGCACCAGTAGCACCGGTGGCGCCAGTTGGCCCCGTAGAGCCAGACCCGGTGGCGCCAGTAGCTCCACCATTACCTGTCGGACCGGTAGCGCCCGTGGCACCGCCAGGCGAACCAGCAGGCCCCTGCGGTCCAGTAGCTCCCGTCGCACCTGCTCCTGTAGCACCAGTGGCACCTAGTCCGCCCGTACTGCCAGCAGGTCCCGTTGCCCCCGTAGTACCATCTGAGCCAGCCGGGCCTTGAGGGCCCGTCGCGCCAACTGCACTACCCTTTAAGGTACCGTCAGCGTTATGGGCAACATCAAGAAATTCATTGAGTATGCTCCCCCAAGTACCATCATCACCACCAGGATTTGGCAAACGCGCCATGTAGCTCTAGCCTCTAATGTTTATCTAAGACTGATTATAATATACAAGTCCTGATTCTCAATGTAAAACGTATTACATTTCCACTGTCAGTCAAAAATACCATATTCTCAGAGTTTCTGATATTGAGCCAATTATAGACAAAACCGAACGGTGTAATTTGTTATGGTAAAATATAAACATGTCCGTGTTACTACACGTTTCCATAGCCCTCAGCAGTATGCTGGTCACCAGTTGGCTGTTTTTCGCACCCAGCCGGCAAAAACTCTATGCTTCTTATGGCTTAGTTGGTCTGACTTTACTTAGCGGAACTTACTTGGTTGTAAGCACCCATAGCCAATTACTGCCGGCCTGTACCAGTGGACTTATTTATCTGGGCGCTGTCTCATTCTGCATTATTGCCTCCCACCGAAAACTCTTAGCCAAAGAAACTTCCAAAACGTCTTAGAATCATGCCAGCTTCCTAGTTTGCTTGTATCATCCACACAGATCAGCAATGATCTACACTAAAAAAGGAGAGCCAGCTAAGTTTGTTTTGGGTTACCAATATTGTTGGTAAGCCCACCATCATAGCGTCTGGTCTCCTCTGTTAGC